>WNFI01024666.1_pt1 | contig 21520 bp, 19 predicted proteins | sample 5400471 | NCBI WGS metagenome assembly WNFI01 (sample SAMN13153348, study PRJNA577476) | soil metagenome | isolation source: 100 cm saprolite on Douglas fir-dominated hillslope | place: USA:California | collected 2013-09-17
AGCCGATAGCCCCGGGCCATCTCCTGGATGACAGTATTCGAGGGGGCGTCGCTCTCGGCTTGCATCAGCGCCTCGTGCTGGCTGGGGTCGAACGGCTGCCCCACCGCGGAGAAGCTGAGCACCCCGTGCTTGGCGAGCGCGCTCTCGAGCATCTTCTGCACCAGCTTCACGCCCTCGGCCACCGCGGCCGGGTCGTGCTGGCCGAGGTGGTCGAGCGCGCGCTCGAGGTTGTCCGCCACCGGCAAGAAGTCCTTGAGCAGGGCCTCGGCGGCGAACTTGCGCGCGTCCTCCTTCTCCTTCGTGGCGCGCCGCTTGTAATTCTCGAACTCGGCGGCGGTGCGCAGGAGCCGTTCGTGCTCATCCTTCAGTTTCGCCTGACCGTCTCGCGCCCGCGCGAACGACTCCTCGAGCTGGGCCTCGCACTGGGCCAGCTTGCGGGCAAGCTCGGAGGGATCCGGCGCCACCGTATCGGCAGGGGCGTTCCCGCCCTCGGACTCGGCGTTACCAGGGCCTTCTGTGGGTGCCTGCGGCTCGTTGTCGGGCAAAGCATTCTCCCTCGCGAAAGGTGCGGATGAGTCTGCGACTCAAGCGCGCGCGAGAACATAGCGCAGGCGGGCGCGACGCCAAGTCCCGGACACTCGATCGCGTTGGTTCAGGACTCGTTTGCGCCCAGCGCGAACCCCACCGTGCGGGCGGTGAACTCGACCAAGGGGATCACCCTGGCGTAGTCCATCCGTACCGGGCCGATCACGCCCAGGGTGCCGAGCAGCTCGCCGGCGAAGCGATACGGCGCCACCACGAGCGAGATCTCCTGCCCGGAGAGCCCGCTCTCGGCGCCGATGAAGATGGTGAGTTCCTGCGCCCGCAGCGCCCGGTCGAGGACCTCCAGCACCCGCTCCTTCTCGTCCAGGGTGCGGAAGAGCGCGCGCATCTTCGCCACGTCCTGGGCGAGCTGCGGGTCTTCCAGGAGCGAGCTCTGGCCCTCGATGAGCAGCGTCGGCAGCTCGGCCTCCTGCCCGACCGCGCGCGCGCCGAGGGCGAGCATCCGGGCCCGGACCTCCTCGAGGAGCGCGCGGTCCTTGTCCAGCTCGCCGCGCAGGCGGGCCCGAGCCTCCGGCAGCGTCAGGTCGCCGAGGATGCCGTTGAGCCAGTTGGCGCCTTGTTCGAGCTGCGCCGGGGTGAGCGGCGGCTTGCCCGGCTCGGGGAGCAAAAGCCGGTTCTGCACCGCGCCCGAGCGGGTGATCAGCACGGCGAGGATGCGACCCTCGCGCAGGCCGACGAACTCGATCCGCTGCAGCCGGTCGGCCTGCGCCCGCGGCGCGGCGACGACGCTGGCGTGGCGGGTGAGCGAGTGCAAGAGGCGCGAAGCTTCCGCGAGCAGGCCGTCCATTTGCGCGCCCGCGTCCTGCGTGCGCTTCTCGATGAGCTGCTTCTCCTCGGGCCGCGGCGCTTTGCGGTGCAGCAGCGCATCGACGTAGTAGCGGTACCCGAGCGGCGTGGGGACGCGGCCCGCGCTGGTGTGCGGTTTCTCGAGGAAGCCCAGCGCCTCGAGGTCGGCCATCACCGCGCGCACCGTGGCGGACGAGGCGTCCAGCTCCCTGCGCCGTGCGATCGCCTTGCTGCCCACTGGATCGCCGGTCTCGACGTAGTCGCGCACTACCGCCGACAGGACGCGGGGGGCGCGCTCGTCCAGCTCGTCGGGCGCGAAGGGGCCGGGTGGCCGGGGAATCCCTGGGGCCATGCATCAGTAATGGCCGAGGCCGCCGCCCCGTGCAACGGCGTTGGTGGCGCCTCGGGGCCACTTCATGGGTCCGGAAGAAACGCACCCCCGGCCATTCATTTGCCCAAGGAGGTCCTCAGGGTAGAGTGCTGGCGATGGCTACCCCCGCAGCGCCGGATCTCGGCATCAACGACGGAGCAGCGCCCGGTCCGGAGGGCGCCGGACGATCGGGCGGGGAGCCGTTGCGGTCGGTGGGGCGCCCCTCGGGCGGCAACCTGCGGCCCGTTCGCCGCGAGGCCCAGGCCTCGCCGGCGAAGCCCGCTGGCGCGCAGCGCGTTGGCCTGTTCCTCAAGATTTTGCTCGGCGATCTCACGCTTTGGTTCGTCCTCTCCGGGGTGCTCACGTTCGAGGTCGCCCGTTCCAACCTCGACCCCGCCCACGCGCTCGCCGGCGCCGCGGCCGGCCTCCTGGTGGCGGTCCTGGTCTCGGTCGGCCTGAAGCAGGTGGCGAACCGCGTGGTCCGCCTCAACCGCGGTGCGCTGGAGATCAGCCGCGGCGACCTCAGCAAGCCGCTCGGCACCGACCGCGACACCACCTTCGGCCGCGACGAGGTCGACGAGTTGACCACCGCGATCGCGCACATGCAGGAGAACCTGCGCGACCTGGTCCGCCACATCCAGAACACCAGCCGGGCGGTCGCCGACAGCGCCGACGAGATGCAGGAGTCGTCGGCCAACGTCAACGGCTCCTCGGAAAACATCGCCACCAGCATGGAGCGCATCTCCCGCGGCGCCGACGACCAGCTCAAGCTGGTTGAGCGCGCGAGCAACCTGATCGACGGCATCGCCGCGTCAATTCACCGCAGCGCCTCCACCGCCCAGGCGGCTGCCGAGACGGCAACCTCGGCGAGCAACGCCGCGCAGGCGGGCGGGGCGGCGGCGCAGCTCGCCGCCGAGAAAATCAAGAAGGTGTTCGCCGAGATCGAGGCGGCCTCGGAGACGGTGTTCGCTTTCGGCGAGAAGACGCAGGAGATCTCCAAGATCGTGGTCGCCATCACCGGCGTGGCGCAGCAGACCAACCTGCTCGCGCTCAACGCCGCGATCGAGGCCGCGCGCGCCGGCGAGTACGGCCGCGGCTTTGCGGTGGTGGCCGATGAGGTGCGCAAGCTGGCCGAGAGCGCGGGGCGCTCCGCCGAGCAGATCAGCCGCCTTGCACACGAGATCAGCCAGCGGAGCCAGCACGCGGTGGCGGCGATGAAGGAAGGCATCGACGAGCTGGGCCAGGGGCGCGAGGACCTGGCGCAGATCATCCTCTCACTCGACGAGATCGTGCGCGCCACCCAGGTCGGCTCCGAGCGCGTCAACGTGATCTTCGCCGCGGCGCGCGAGCAACTCGAGGGTTCGGCCGAGATGGTCAAGGCCATCGGCGAGATCAAGGGCGTGGCCACCGGCAATGCTCGCAGCACCGACGAGGTCCTGCGCGCTACCAACGAGCAGGCCTCGATCACCGCGCAGATGACCAGCGCGGCACAAGAGCTCAACAACATCTCGGTCGAGCTGCAGACCGTGGTCTCGCGCTTCAAGCTGGAGTGACCTTGGCCCGGCATGTGATCTGCCTCCACGGAGGCCAGCGCTACGCGATCCCGCTCTCGGCCGTGCGCCGGGTCACCGAGATTTCGCCTCTCTCGCGGGTGCCGCGCGCGCCGCCGGCCCTGCTCGGGGTGATGAACCACGGCGGGCGCGCCGCCTGCGTGATCGACCTCGGGCCGCTGGTCGGCCTGAAGGCCCGCCCGGCCCGGCCCGAGGGCCGCGTCGTTCTTCTGCAGCGGGCCCGGGGCGATTTGGGGCTATACGTATCCGAAGTGCACGGAATCGAGCAGCTCCCTGACGACGCGGAGCTGCTTCCCGAGCGCCAGGGTGCGGCGCTCTCGCAGATCGACCTTGCGGAGGGACCAGTGAAGCTGATCGACCCCGACCTTCTCTTGCGGGCCATCGACAACCTGGTGGAGGCGTGATGGCGAAGCGAGTCTTGATCGTCGATGACGCCCTCTTCATGCGCAACACGCTGCGCGACATCTTCGCCACTGCCGGTTTCACCGTCGCCGGCGAGGCAGACGACGGCGTGCAGGCCGTGAACCTGTTCCGCGAGCTGAAGCCGGACCTGGTCACGATGGACATCGTCATGCCCTACAAGAGCGGCATCGACGCGACCCGCGAGATCGTCCAGGTCGACCCCGGGGCGGTGGTGATCATGTGCTCCGCGCTGGGGCAAGAGTCCCTGGTGATGGAGGCCATCGAGGCCGGCGCCACGGACTTCATCGTCAAGCCGTTCCGCGGCGAGGACGTGCTGGCGGTCGTGAAGAAGGTGCTCGGCGAGTAGCCGGCGGCCATGGCCACCGCGCAGGACAAGTACCTCTCCATCTTCGTCACCGAGGCGCGCGAGCACCTCGCCCAACTCGAGGGAGAGCTGGTCCGGATCGAGACCGAGGCCGAAGGGCCCTTCGGCCTGCCGCTGTGGGATTCGATCTTCCGCAAGACGCACTCGGTGAAGGGCTCGGCCGCGACCCTAGGGCTGACCGAGCTGGTGGACATGGCGCACGCGGCCGAGGCGCTGATCTTCAAGCTGCGCGCGAAGGGGCAGAGGCCCGAGCGCGGGCAGGTCGAGCTGCTGCTGCAGGCGACCGACGCCCTCGCCCGGCTGGTGCGGCGCGCAGCGGAGGCCCTCTCGGCCGGGGCCGGCGACGCGCTGCCCAAGGCGAAGGCGGAGGCGGCACCCCCCGTCACCGGCGCGGACCTGATCGCGCGACTCGCGGCGGCCGCCCAGGCGCTGCCCGATCCGCAGCCGGCGCAGAAGTTCGTGCGAGCCCGGATCAAGGACGCGGTCGATCCCGCGCTGCCGCGCTACCGGGTCGTCGTCCAGCTCTCCGCCAAATGCCAGGCGCCCGGCGCGCGCGCGCTGATCGTCCAGCGCAAGCTCAAGGCGCTGGGGACGCTGATCGAGCTCGATCCGCCGCCCGCCCAGCTGATGCAGACCAAGGGCGCGGCCACGCTGACCGCCGACTTCGCCACCGCCCGCTCCGCCGAGGAGGTGCGCCTGGCCTGTGCCTCGGTGCCCGAGGTGGAGGCGGTCGAGGTCCGCCCTGAGGCGAAGGGCGTGGTTCAAGGCAAGCCTGCGACGCACGGCTCCCGGCCCGTTCCCGCCGCGACGGCACCGGTCGCTCTCGCGACGACGACGCCTCCTCGCGGCACCCCTACCCTCGACGCGCCCGAGCTGCGTCCGGACGCGACCGTGCGGGTGCGCGCCGACGCGCTGGACCAGCTCCTCGATTCGGCCGGCGAGGTGCTGCTCGGCATCGCCCGGCTGCGCGAAGCCTCGCGCAAGCTGCCGGAGGCGAACGCGGGCCATTTCGAGGCGGAGGTCGATCGGCTGCGCCGCACCGCCCGCGAGCTGCACGGCAAGGTGATGAACGCCCGGCTGACGCCGTTCTCCGCGCTGACCGAGAGGCTGCCGCGCGCGGTCAGGGACCTCTCGCACCGCCTGGGCAAGGAGGTAGATCTGGAAGTCCAAGGGGCCGAGGTCGAGCTGGACCGCGCCGTGATCGAAGCGATGGGCGATCCGCTCAGCCACCTGGTCCGCAATTCCGTCGATCACGGCATCGAAAGGCCCGATGAGCGCCAGGCGAGCGGCAAGCCGCCGCGGGGCAAGCTCTCCATCGCCGCGCGCCGCGAGCGCGACCGGGTGGTGATCGACATCGAGGACGACGGCCGCGGCCTCGACGGCCAGGCGCTTCTGCGCAAGGCGCTCGATTCCGGCGCCATCACCGCAGAGGCGGCGGGCCTGCTCAAGCCGACCGGGCTGGTGGAGCTGGCCTTCCTGCCCGGCATCTCCACGCGCACCGAGGCTACCGACGTCTCCGGGCGCGGGGTAGGCCTCGACGCCGTGCAGCGGGCGGTGGAGGCGCTCGGAGGAAAGCTGTCGGTGCGCAGCCAACCCTCGCGCGGCGCCCGCTTCACCATCGACCTGCCGCTCTCGGTTTCGATGTCGAACCTCCTCTTGGTGCAGGTGGGCGGCGAGATGTACGGGCTGCCCCTGCCACGCGTGGTGCTGACCACCGAGTACGATCTCTCCGCGCGCGGCGGCGAGGGCTTCGACTCGCGCTCGGTGATCGTCGGCGGCCAGTGGGTGACGGCCTACGGCCTCGCCAAGCTGTTCGGACTCCCCTCGCTGGCCCCCCCGGGGCCGCGGCCGTTCGTGGTGCTCGAGGTGGACGGCATCACCTTTGCCGTCGCGGTCGACCGGCTGGTGGGACAGGAGGAGGCGGTGGTGAAGCCGCTCTTCCCGCCGCTCGACCGGGTGCGCGGACTCGCCGGCAGCACGGTGCTGGGCAACGGCCGGCCGCTGTTGGTGCTCGACCCGCGAGGCCTGGCCGAGATGGCCGGCGTGCAAAAGACCGCGCCGCGGCCGGCGCGGCCGCCCGTCAAGGGGGCCGCCTGATGCGCGGGGACGCCTATAGCGCCGCGGCGCTCTCGCCGCAGCAGATCAATGCGCTGCGCCAGCTCGCTGGCCTCGCCAGCGCGGACGCGGTGCGCTCCCTCGGGCACCTTCTCGGCACCGCGGTGGAGGGGTCGCCGCCGCGGGCCCACCTCGCACGCGGAAGCGCAGCAGCCAAGGTGCTGGGCGCGAGCGGGCCCGCCTTCGCGGTGCATTTCACCGTCGATTCTGGCGCCCGCATGCGCGTGCTCATCCACTTTACCGTCGAGGGCGCGACGCTGATGGGCGGCCTTCTCCTCGGCGTGCCGCTCAGCGACCGCAGCTCCGTCTACACCAGCGCGCTGGCCGAGGCCTGCAACATCATCGTCTCCAGCTACGTCGGCGGCGTGGGCGCGGCGACGGGGATCACCCTGGTCCCTTCCGTCCCGCACCTGGTGGTGGGCGCGCTCGAGCGGGCCGTCGAGGAGGCCTTCGGCGATCTGCCCTCGGCGCTGCTGCTCGCGACCGATCTGCGGCTGCCCGGGATCCGCTTCGCGGGCCGCATCATCGCCGCTCCCGAGGAAGAGGGCATCCCTTCATTGCTCGCGGGCCTGGGCGAGCGCTAACCCCAGGGCTCAGCTGTGCTGACCCCTGGGGTTAGCCCTTCGGAGGAACCCTGCGGGTTCCCTCGTCGAGCAAAGCTCGACGAGCCTCCTTCGACGAGGCGGCCGCGAAGCTGGACGCGCTGCCCGTACAACAAGTACGCGACTTCGCGCAGCTCGACGGCCAACGCGCGCTGCGAATGGGCGTCCCTGAGGCGATCTTCGGCGAGCGCAAGACGCCGGAGCAGATCGCGGCCCTGGTCGAGCGCCTGGTCGGGATGGGGCAAGCGGTGTTGGTGACGCGCCTTGCGCCGGAGGCCGCGCCGCACGCGCTGCGGGCCGCGCCCCACGGCACGCACGACCCGATCTCGCGGACGTTTCATGCGCCCGCGCCGGGGCCCGCCCGCGCCCCGCGCGGAGCGGTGGCGGTGGTCTGCGCCGGCACCACCGACATCCCGGTGGCGGAGGAGGCCGCGGTCACGGCGGCGTTCGTAGGCGCCTGCGTGACCCGCATCTACGACGTGGGCGTCTCCGGCCTGCACCGGCTCCTGCGCCGAGCGCACGACTTGCGCGCCGCCGACGCGGTGGTGGTCTGCGCCGGCATGGAGGGCGCACTGCCCTCGGTGGTGGGTGGGCTGGTGCCGCGCCCGGTGATCGCGGTGCCCACCAGCGTGGGCTACGGCGCTTCGTTCGGCGGGATGGCGGCGCTGCTCTCGATGCTCAACTCCTGCGCGGCCAACGTGAGCGTGGTGAACATCGACAACGGCTTCTCGGCCGGCTTCTCGGCCGCCCTGATTGCGCGTCAGAGCATGGCTGCTGCGGCGGGTTCGACGGGTTCTGCAGGAGCCGCACCTCCATGAGCGCGGTGCTCGCCCTCGAGCCCATCGGCGGCATCGCGGGCGACATGTGCCTCGCGTCGGGCATCGGCGCGTTGCACGTCGAGGTCGAGGTGCCGGAGGAGGTCCGCGTCCACGAGCCGCACCAAAGGCCCTGGCGCGTCATCCGCGATCTGCTCGGCCGGGCGCGGCTTCCGCCGGGCGCGCGGGAGCGGGCCCTCCGCGCATTCCAGCTCCTCGCCGAAGCGGAAGGACGCGTGCATGGCATTCCGCCCCAGGAGGTCGAGTTCCACGAGGTGGGTGCGGTCGACTCGATCGTCGACGTGGCCGGGACGGCGCTCCTCATCGACGCGCTCGCGCCCGCCCGCGTGGTGGGGCTCCCGGCGCCGTCGGGCGGCGGCACTGCACGCAGCGCGCACGGCGTCATCCCGCTGCCTTCGCCGGCGGTGCTGGAGGTGCTGCGCGGCCGGACCCTGCGTCCGAGCGGCCCCGGCGAGCGCACCACGCCCACCGGCGCCGCCCTGCTCGCCGCCTTGACCGAGCCCGCCGAGGCACTGCCCGAGATGTCGGTCCGCGCAATCGGCTACGGCGCCGGCACCAAGCGCTGGGACGACGCGCCCAACCTCCTGCGTGCTGTGCTCGGCGAGGAGGCCTGGCCGGCCAAGGGCGAGGGCGCGGCGCTGGTGCTGGAGGCGAACCTCGACGATCTCTCGCCGCAGCTCGCCGCGGTGGCGCTGGAGGCTGCCCTCGCCGCCGGCGCGCTCGACGCCTGGATCGCGCCGATCGTGATGAAGAAGGGCAGGCCTGGACACCTGATCGGCGCGCTGGTCACCGAGGGGACGCGCGCGCGCGTCGAGGAGGCGCTTTTCCGCGAGACCAGCACGCTCGGACTGCGGGCCAGCCGCGTCGCCCGTAGCGTGCTCTCGCGCGAGCTGGTCGAGGTGCAGACGCGCTACGGCCCCATCCGGGTCAAGCTCGGCCGCGGGGAGGGCAAGCTGCTCAACGTCGCGCCCGAGTTCGAGGATTGCGCTCGCGCCGCCCGCGCGCACGGCGTCGCGGTCAAGGAAGTGATGGCGGCTGCGCTGGCCGCCTGGCGCGCGGCGTAGCCGATCAGTCGGCCGCGGACGCCGGCGTCATCGCCGCTCAGCGGGGTATGGCGAGCAGCGCGCTCGCGCCGAGGGCGGGGAGCACCGTGCTGACCGAGAATCCGCTCGGATGGAGCGAAATCCGCTCCCCGTCGCGGCCTCCGGCGCGCTCTGGTGCGAACCAGTAGCCGACGCGGCCGCCGCCGGCCGCCTGCCCCGCGATGTGCAGCGTCAGCCCCTGTGCGGGGCCGAACCCGCCCTCGCGCAGGTCGAGGTTGACCAGGTGCACGTCGAGCTTGCGCTCGGGATCCAGGTAGGCGCGCGCCAAGAGGTGGCCGCGGCCGGAGAGCGACAGCGACTGCCGGCCGCGCCCCAGGAGCTCGCGGGCGGCGCGCACCAGCAGCGGGCCCTCCTGCGCCTGCTCGGGCAGAGGACCTTGCGGGGCCACGGCCCAGATGCGTCCCTCGCCCTGGCGGTCCAGGCCATGCTTGAGGTTGGGAAACAGCGGCTCGCCGCGCCGGCCCTCCCCGTCCACCACCGCGCAGGGGCCGGCGAGCAGCAGGTCGCCGCCGCCGGCCACGTGGCGCCGCACCGCGGCCGCCAGCGCCTCGGGCATCGCCTCGCAGCCGGCGACGACCAGGATCCTCTGTCCGTGCGGGCCGGGGGGAAGCTGATCGATCCGCACCGCGAGCTGGAGGTGCGCGGCGGCGAGCGCGGCGCAGGCGGAAGCGCTCGCCTGCAGGTGGGCACCTCCGCTCCAGTGATCGCCGGCAGCAGAGACCAGCAGCGTCAGATCCGAGAGCGGCAGGCTCGCGCGGAACCGCTCGCGCACCAGGCCCAGGTAGCGCCGGTGCTCCGCCAGCGCGGCCCGCACGGGCGCCGAGGCGCCCTCGGGCAGCATCAGATCCGCGTCGCAGGCCGCGGCGAGCGCCGAAAGCTGCATCACCTGCGCCGCGGTGGCCTGGGCGGGCGCGATGCCCACCGCGGTGCGCTCGCCGAGCGCGGCGCGAGCGGCGAGCAGCGGAAACAACGCCTCCAGCGGGTCGGCCGACGGCAGCGGGAAGGCGAGCCCGTCGACGTGCTTGCAGAGGGCGAGCGAGAGGGCATGCAGCGCCCCGGTCTCCGCCATCACCACCAGCTCGACGCCGCGCGACCGTCGCGCCTCGTCGCGCGCCCGTAGGATGCTGCGCTTGGCCGCCTCCAGGGGTTCGCGCAGCCGCAGCAGCTCGCGCAGGCCGGCGAAGGGCCGCTCGCGCGGCGGCAGGTCGCGCCCCCCTTTGGCCGCGAGCGCGGGGAAGCGCTGCACGTGGTCTCCGTAGGTGTCGCGCAAGGCCTCGATCAGCGCTTCCTCGCAAGAGGAGCAGTAGCCCGCCGCCGTGGGGCCCAGCTCGTACCAGCGGGCCAGGCCGCGCAGCAGGATGCCGTCCGCGGCCGCGGCGGCCTGCACCGACAGTTCCGCCGCGTGGTCCCTGCCGGCCAGCGAGCTGGGGCAGACGACAGGTTCGCCGCCGCCGGCGCGGTTTCCGTCCTCGTCGAGGCAGGCCTCTTCGGCGTCGCGCGGCCGCGACAGATCGACGCTGACCATCCGCGGCGGGAGCAGCGCCTCGGGCGGAAGGCCCGGTGCGCCGAGCGTCGGCGGCGAACCCGGCTGGGGTCGGGGTCCCTCGGGGGCACTTGCCTGCGCATCGCGCGGAGGCGCAACCGCGGCGAGCGGCACCACCACCGCCTGCGCCTCGAGGGGCGCGGAAGCCGGCGATTGTTCAAATCCAGCCGCTTGCGCGGACCTTTGCCGGGTGGTGGCAGCCCCCCGATTGCCGAACGGCCCCACGCTTCCCAGATTGACCCCGCGCTGGACCGCTGACCGTCCGGCCGGGCTCCTGGGGTCCGGCCGGCGGGTGGCGGAGGGGCAAGACTCGGTCGACGACAACACACTTCGGGGTCCACGATGGGTTCAATGTTCGAGCAGATCCGGATGCACTGGGATGGCGGGGGCAAGGGGATGTACCCGATTGCGGTCTGCCTCGTCTTCGCCATCGCGATCGTCATCGATCGCATCCAGGTGCTCTTCTTCTCCGCTTCGATCGACAAGGAGCAGTTCCTACGCGGCCTGAAGACGCACATCTTCAACGGCGATCTGGACAAGGCGATCAGCTACACCGCCGGCCAGAAGAACACGCCGCTCACCAACATCGTCAAGGCGGGCCTCATCAACGTCCCCAAGGGCGAGGCGGAGGTGCAGGCGGCGATGGACGAGGCCTCGCTGCGCGAGATGCCGCGCATCGAGAAGCGCACCGGCTACCTGGCGATGATCGGCAACGTCGCCACCTTGGTCGGCCTGCTCGGCACCATCGGCGGCCTCATCAAGTCCTTCGCCGCGGTCGCCGGCGTCGACGCGTCGCAGAAGGCGGCCGAGCTCTCCAACGGCATCGCCGAGGCGATGAATTGCACGGCCTTCGGCCTGCTCGTCGCCATCCCGGCGCTGGTGATGTTCTCGGTCCTGCAGGGACGGACCCAGCACATGATCGACGACATCAATGAAACCAGCGTCGGCGTGCTCAACCTGATCGTGGCCAACAAGGACAAGATGCGAGTCCCGGCCAGCCTGCCGCAGCAGTAGCGGCGGCGCAGCGAACCGCAGATCGGAAGGGGGAGGACGACGACATGGCCGGAGCAACGCCGCAACCGACCAGCAAGGGCGGCAAGAAAGCGCTCGACGCAGAGGTGAACCTGGTCCCGTTCATCGACCTGCTCTCGTGCTGCATCAGCTTCCTGCTCATCACCGCAGTGTGGACCCAGATCTCGGCGCTCAACGTCGCCTCCAGCGGCGGCCCGCCGGAGGAGCAGCACAAGCAGGACACCACCGTCGACGTGAAGCTGCTGCTCACCGAGAGGGGCTACTCGCTCACCATGGCGGGCGCTCTCTTGGAGATCCCCAAGGTGGTGGGCGGCGACGGCAGCCAGGTCTTCGACCGCAAGGGGCTGGACGAGAAGCTCAAGGCGCTCAAGGCGGCGCTGCCCGACCAGACGGCGATCACGCTGCAGCCCGAGGACGCCATCGCTTACGACGACCTCATCAATACCGTCGACACCTGCATGGGGGAGCAGCTTCGCAACGTGACCGTTGCGCCGCTGAACTAACGCATGGCCATCGTGACTCCCGGCAAGCGCCCCAGCGAGCGGGTCGCAGCGAGCAAGGTCCTGGGCAAGAAGTTCGTCCACGGCAAGAAGAGCGGCTACGCCGCGCTGATGCTGACCTCGCTCGTCGACATGTTCACCATCATCGTCATCTTCCTGCTGCAGAACTTCAGCGCCACCGGCCAAGTGCTCTACATGGCCAAGGACATCAGGCTGCCCGACGCCGCGCACGGCGTGCAGCTCGAACGCGCGCCCGTCATCTCCGTCTCCCCGGTGTCGATCACCTTCGAGGGCCGGGAGGTGGTGGCGGTGGACGCGCTGCAGAAGGGCGACGCGCTCAACGTTCCCGAGCTGGAGGACGCGCTGCGCGACGAGAAGCGCCGCTTCGAGCTGGTGCACGCGAGCGACCCGGAGCACCCCTTCAAGGGGCTCGTCAACGTGCAAGCCGACCGGAGCGTGCCCTTCCGGGTGATGAAGCGGGTGATGTTCGCCTGCAACCAGAGCGGCTTCGGCAACATCAACTTCGCCGCCGTCACCAAGGGTTCGGGTGAGAAGGCGGCGACCGCTTCGAACAACTGAGCGCGCGCTACCCTCGGCCGTCTGCGGGGACGGATCCCCCCTCGCCTTCGTCCCCGTCCTTCCCGGCATCGACGGGCGAGTCGGGGGAGATGAGGCGAGCGAGCGCGCGCTCGATCTCCTCGGGCCCGCCCGGTTCCATCAGCTCGAAGAGGCCCGCGCCCGAGAGCCGCAGTGCCGCCCGCGCCGCGTTGGCCGCCGATTCGCCAGCGGCGGCGCAGATCGCGAACACGCCCGCCGAGGCGCAGGCGAGCGCAGTCTCCGCGCCGCGCACGACCGCGGCGCTCCGTCCGCGGGCGGCGAGGGCGCGCTCAACCTGGTGCGCGAGCGCCAGCGTCGCGCCCTCCGTCTCGCCCCGCACCACCAGCACCGCTCCAGAGATGGGCGGCGCCAATGCCGCCCGCGGAGCGGCCTGGGGCTGCGCAGCTTCCAGCTGATCCGCGTCGAGGGTGCCCGCGGCCACCGTCTCGTTGGTGAGCGCGTCGACGAGGATGAAGGCGCCGGTGGTGCGGTTGTCGCCGTATGCGTCGCAAGCGATGGGCCGGGCGCAGCCGATGCGCAGGCCGCCGATGTCGTTCAACGACAAGCTCCCGGCGGGGTCGCGTTCGAGCGTCTCGGGGTCGAGGCGGTATCGGACCGCCTCGACGCGGGCCGGGGCGAGGCGCGTCGTCTGCTTGAGCAGGAAGGCGCGCGACAGGTCGAGCGGACGCTCGGAGAGCCACACCACCGTCGCGGCGAGCCGGGTGCGCAGAGCGGGGGCGTCGGCAGGGTGCGCGAGGAGGTCGCCGCGGCCCACGTCCACCTCGTCGACGAGCCGCACCGCGACCGACATGGGCGCGAAGGCGCGCTGCACCTCGCCCTCGAAGGTGTCGATGGCGCGCACGCGCGTGCGGGCGCCGGAGGGCAGCACCACCAACTCGTCGCCCACCGCCAGCGCGCCGCTCGCGATCTGCCCCGCCACCGCGCGGTAGTCGAGGTGCGGCCGCAGCACCGTCTGCACCGGCAACCGCAGCGGCGCGCGGGTCCGGTCGCGGGCCACCTCCACCGTCTCGAGGAATTCGAGCACGGTGCCGCCCCGGAACCAGGGAGTGCGCGCGCTCCGCTGCGCCACGTTGTCGCCGTGCCGGGCGCTGACCGGAAAGAAGGTCAGCTCGTGAAGTCCCAGCCGCGCGCAGAACTCGCGCATTTCGGCGCTGATGCGGGCGAACACCTGCGGGTCGAACCCGACCAGGTCCATCTTGTTGATCGCCACCGCCATGCGCGGGATGCCGAGCAGCGCCGCGATGGTGGCGTGTCTGCGGCTCTGCGGCAGAAGCCCCAGCCGCGCGTCGACGAGAACGATGCCCACGTCGGCGGTGGAAGCGCCGGTGGCCATGTTGCGCGTGTACTGCGCATGCCCCGGCGCGTCGGCGAGGATGTACTTGCGCCGCGCCGTCTCGAAGTAGCGGTAGGCGACGTCGATGGTGATGCCCTGCTCGCGTTCCGCCTTGAGCCCGTCGGTGAAGAGCGCGAAGTCGATCGGCCCGCCGTTCGGCCCGGCGTTCGGTTCGCCGTTCGCCTCGCCGTTGCGGGTGGCCTTGCGCACGTGCTCGATCTGGTCGTCGTAGAGCGCGCCGGCCTCGTAGAGCAACCTGCCGATCAACGTCGACTTGCCGTCGTCCACCGACCCGAGGGCGACGAAGCGAACCAGGTCCTTGCCCTGCGGACCCGGCGGCGCCTGCTCCTTCTGTTGCACCGCGGCGCTCATCTAGAAATAGCCCTCGCGCTTCTTCGTTTCCATCGAGCCTTCCTCGTCGTGGTCGATCACCCGGCCCTGCCGCTCCGAGTGACGGCTCTGCTGCATCTCCGCGATGATCTCCGGCACGCTTTCGGCGCTGGAGCGCAGCGCGCCGCTCAGCGGATAGCAGCCCAGGGTGCGGAAGCGGACCCGCTCGTTGCGCGGCACCTCGCCGGGCAGCAGGCGGAAACGTTCGTCGTCGACGACGATGAGCGTGCCGTGGCGATCGACGACCGGACGCTCGGCCGCGAAGTAGAGCGGCACCACCGGGATGCGCTCGAGCTGCACGTACTGCCACACGTCGAGCTCGCTCCAGTTGGAGAGCGGGAAGACGCGCACGTTCTCGCCCTTCTCGATCCGGCCGTTGTAGAGGTTCCACAGCTCGGGCCGCTGGTTGCGCGGGTCCCACTGACCCTGCCGGTCGCGGACCGAGTACACGCGCTCCTTGGCGCGGCTCTTCTCCTCGTCGCGTCGGGCGCCGCCGAACGCCGCATCGAACTCCCCTTCGGCGAGCGCCTCGAGCAGCGCCTGCGTCTTGAGCGCGAAGGTGTACTTCTGGCTGGAATGGTCGAAGGGATTGATCCCCTGCTCGAGCGCGCGCCGGTTCTTGTGCACGAGCAGCTTCAGCCCGTGCTCGCGCACGTAGCGGTCGCGGAAGGCGTACATGTCGCGGAACTTCCAGGTGGTGTCGACGTGCAGGAGCGGGAACGGCACCGGCGCGGGGTGGAACGCCTTGCGGGCGAGGTGCACCAGCACCTGCGAGTCCTTGCCGATGCTGTAGAGCATCACCGGCTTTGCGAATTCGGCGAAGACCTCGCGGATGATGTGGATGCTCTCCGCCTCGAGCTCGCGCAGGTGGCTGAGGCGGGAAGGCTGGGGCTCGGGGGCGCCGCGAGCTGCGGGCTCCACCTCCGCGAGGAGGGGCGCAACGGGTTCGATGCGGTGCGCGGCGGACTCGATGCGGCTCACGACGACCTCGGTTGCGCGGCTGCGGCCTGCGCCGGCAGCTCTTCGGAAAAGGGCGCGGCGAGGCCGCGGGCGATGCGGGTGCGCAGGCCCACCACCTCGCCCAGGACGAGCAGCGCGGGCGAGCCAACGTTCTCGGCCTCGGCCCGCGCGGCGATCGAAGACAGCGTGCCCTCGACCGTGCGCTGCTGCGGGAGGCTCGCCGCCTCGACGAGCGCGGCGGGCTCGCTGGGGAGCCCGCGGTGGGTGACCGGGATGCCAGCGAGCCCGGGGCCGGCGACGCCGCTGGAGACGCCGGGGACCACGTCGTAGGGTACGCCCGCCTCCTCGAGCGCGAGCGCCTCCTCGCCCCCGCGGCCGAAGACGAAGGGATCGCCTCCCTTGAGCCGCACCACCTCGCGGCCGAGCCGCGCCTGCTCGATCAGCAGCGCGCAGATCTCCGCCTGCGGCACCTGCTCGCCGAACCCCTCCTTGCCGACGAAGAGCAGGCGCGCCCCGCGGCGCGCGCGCGCGAGCACGTCGGGGTGGACGAGCCGATCGTAGACGACGGTATCCGCCCGGGCGAGCAACTCCGCGGCGCGCAGAGTCAGCAAGCCGGGGTCGCCGGGGCCTGCGCCGACGAGGTGCACGATGCCGTCGCGGCCCGCGGTCACGGCAGCACCTCCTGGCGCAGCGCCGGCGTGGACACCGGAAGGGGAGCGGGCGACGGCGAGGGAAGCGCCTCCGCCTGCTTCCTCGCCCTGACCACCAGCGCCACCTCCAGAGCCGCCAGAGCGGCGAGCAGCGCCCAAGCGGCAGGCCCGGCGAGCAGGCCCTGCGACGTCAGGCTGCGCGAGAGCGCGAAGGCCACCAGCACCACGTCGACGCCGACGCAGACGCTGCGGAAGGTCTGCGCCGAGATCCGCCGCATGAGCAGGTATCCGGCCGGAACGCCCACCAGCACCGCCGGCGCGAGCCAGCCGCCGAGCCGCAGGCTCTCCCGCCCGATCAGGCCGAGGGCGAGATAGGCGACCAGCGTGCAGCTCGACTCGACGATGCGAAACGCGGCCAGCGCGGCCCGAAACTCGTCCTTGCTCAGGCCTTGGTTGTTGAAGAGCAGCGCCAGGGGCGGCCCGGAAACCGTGGTGGCACCGTAGAGCGCGCCCAGCCCAAAGCCGATGGGCAGGCCAAAGGCCCGCTCGTTGCGGATGGGCCGCCGCCACCCGAGCGACTGCGCCACCAGCAGCGGCAGCAGCACCGCGAAGGTGAAGAGCTTGAGCTTGCCCGGAGCCACCGCGGCGAGCACGACGCTGCCCGCCGCTGATCCTGGGAGGGCGCCGAGGAGCAGCGGCCAGATCCGCGGCAGCACCGCCGGCAGGCCGCGCCGGTTCACGAGGAGGCTCGCGGCGTTGATGAACAGCTCCAGCACCACCAGCGCCGGGTTCAGCACCCGGCCGACGTAGAACAGGAGCGCCACAGGAACGGTGAGCGAGGAGAAGCCGTAGCCGAGGCCGCCGTTGACCAGCGCGGCGGCGAAGGCCACGGCGAGCACGACCAGGTCGGACGTCGGGGCGTGAATCACTTGCGCTCCTCCGCGACCGCCGCGGGCCGCCTGCGGTCGTGCAGGCCGCACTCCTTGTGCTCGGGTTCTTCCCACCACCAGCGGCCGGCGCGAACGTCTTCTCCCTTTGCCACCGCGCGCGTGCAGGGAGCGCAGCCGATCGACGGATAGCCGCGGTCGTGCAGCGCGTTGTAGGGCAGCTCGTGCGCGCGGATGTAGTCCCAGACCTGCGCCTCGCTCCAGGCGGCGAGCGGGTTCAGCTTGACGATGGCGCCGTTGGCCGCGTCCAACTCAACGGTCTCGAGCGCGGTGCGGGTGACCGCCTGCTCGCGGCGCAGGCCGGTGACCCAGGCCTGCCTTCCCCGCAGCGCGCGGCCGAGCGGCTCGACCTTGCGCAGCCCGCAGCACTCTTTGCGCTCTCTGACGCTGAGCCGGAACGAGAAGTAGCCCTTTTCCCGCTCCAGCTTCTCCACCGCCGCCCGTTCGGGAAAATACGTCTCGATGGAGAGTCCGTAGCGGTCGCGCGCCGCCTGCATCACTTCGTAGGTCTCCGGGGGAAGGCGGCCGGTGTCGAGGGTGAAGACGCCCAGGCGCGGCGCATGGCGGAAGGCGAGGTCGATGAGCACCACGTCCTCGGCACCGAAGCTGGTAGCCACCGCGGCCTGCGCGCCGAAGCGCCGGTCGGCCCAGGCGAGCACGACCTCTGCGGGAGCACCGGCAAGCTCGCTCCGGACCACGGCCAGCTCGACCTCGGTGAACGGCGTCGCGGCCTCGCTCATTGCGCGCACTCCCCGTCCATCTCCACCACCTTGAACGCCGCCTCGCTGCCCAGGTCGACGAAGTCCTCTGGTTTGGCGGAGGCGAGGTCGATCTCGGTGAGGTCGGCGATCAGCTTCTGCGCGTCCTTCAGCGACAGCCGCTGGAAGAACGCCCGCTGCGTTTCGCCGGGCGTGCGGTTCGCCTCGAAGTGGGCGACCAGCCGGTCCACCGCCAGCGCCACCCTGCGCGCGGGCACCTTGCCCACCAGGCGGCCGAACTTTGCGCCGGTGCCGTCGATGCCCCCGCCGATTGCGAGGTGGTACTGCGGGACCAGCTTGTCGCCGAGGCGGCGCACGCCGCCCTGCAACCCGATGGCGGCGATGTGGTGCTGGCCGCAGCCGTTCGGGCACCCGGAGATGCGGATGTCGCCGTCGGCGCCCTTGGCGCGGCTGCCGTCGCCTGCGCGCAGGTGCTCATCCAGCACCTGCGCGATGCCGCGCGAGGCGGTGACCGCGATGCGGCAGGTCTCCGCGCCCGGGCAGCTCACCACGTCGGAGAGGCTGGCCGCGTGTGCATCCGCGATGCCCAGCCGCGACAGCTCCTGGTGCACGCGCGGCAGGTCCTCGTCGCGCACCCAGCGCAGCAGCAAGTTCTGGGAGTTGGTGGTGCGCAAAGAGCCGTCGCCCAGCCGCTCGATCAGGTCGGCGAGACCGCGCAGTTGCGCCGAGGAGACGTCGCCTAGCTTGAGCCGCACCTCGACGGTTGCGAAGCCCCTCTGCCGCTGCGGGCGCACGTTGCTCTGTTGAAAGGCGGCGTAGCCGTCCCGCGGCACCAGCCGCAACGGGACCGGATCGCTCGCCCTGCGCGGCGGTGGCTCCTCCTCGGGACCCGGCGTGTAGGGCCGTCCGCCCTCGGCGGCGATGGCCGCGCGCTGCTCCTCGTAGAGCGCCCGGAAGCGGGGGAAGCCGAGCCGCTCGATCGCCCATTTCATCCGCGCTTTCTTCAAGTTCTTGCGCTCGCCCTCGGCGTTGAAGACGCGCAGGATGGCCTCGCAGGCCTCGAGCAGCTCGTCCGCGGGGAGGAACTCGTGCAGCCCTGCGCCTGAGCGCGGCAGCGTGCTGGTGCCCCCGCCGGCGGTCACGCGGAAGCCGCGCTGCCCGTCGCGCACGCGGGCGAGGATGCCGATGTCGTTGATCGCGCCCTGGCCGCAGTCGTCCTCGCAGCCCGAGGCGCTGATCTTGAACTTGCGCGGCAGGCCCGAGCCGAGCGCGTGGCGCAGGAAGTGCCGCGTCATCGCCTCCGCGTAGGGCGTGACGTCGAAGGGCGCGCCGTCGCAGACCCCGGCCGAGGCGCAGGCGGCGATATTGCGGACGGTGTGCGAGCAGGCCTCGCGGGTGGTGAGCCCGCTGCGCGCCACCGCCTCCATGAACGGCGCCACATCGTGCGGCTTGACGAAGTGGAACTGCAGATTTTGCCGCGTGGTCACGTGCCCGAACCCGCGCGAATACCGATCGGCGCAGTCGGCCAGCACGCGGAGTTGGAGCCCGCTCAGGACCCCCTGCGGGATCTTCACCCGCACCATGTGCACTTCGTCCTGCCGCTGGCCGTAGATGCCGCGGGTCAGGCGGTAGCCGCGATACTCGTCGGCGCTGATCTCGCCTCGCTCGAACTTCTCCAGCATGGCGACGAACTCGGCCGCCTCGCTAGCGTCGCCGAATCCCCGGCGGGTGCGCTGTCGACCCTCTTCGATTGCCTCTGCCACGACTGCCTCCGGCTCCGCTGCGCTTGAGAGCAAAAACAAGAAAGCCCGCCTCCCAGGTCGGGTGGCGGGCTTCGGTCGAACCTTCCTTCGGGTCCTCCGCGCTAGGCGGAGTCGAAGAGGCTCTCCGTGCCGCCACCGGGCGCACACGCACAGCAGCAGCAGCAGCAGCACATCGCTGCGGAGGCGCTGGGCATGGTGGCGGAGCGGACGAGAACCATGGCGCCGTCCTTATCGGTCGCCGCCCGCGGCGTCAAGTGCTTTGCGGAAGACTGCTCGCCCGATGGGGGGGCGGTGCCCCCGCCGGACGGACCTCGTCCAGGAGGCGCAAACCGGCCAGATCCCTTTACTTGGCCGCACGATCTTTACTATGGTGCGCCGCCCCGCGGGGGAAGCGGCGCCGCCTGCTCCGCCCTCTGCGAGGGGTTTGCCAGCCCCCGGAGATTTTCTTCGATGCAGACCACACGCAGGTCGTTTCTCTCCCGCGCCAGGCCCCTCGCGGCCGCGGCCCTCGCCTTCCTCCTCGCCCCTGCCGCCTTCGCCGACGAGTCGCGCCTGGTGCTGCCCGACCTCGGGTCGGTGCGGTTCCTCGGGTTCTCCGGAAGCGCGCTCCTGACGTCGGGGCTCGTGGTTTGCACGCTGGGGCTTCTCTTCGGCATCGCCATCTACCGCCAGCTCAAGGCGCTGCCGGTGCACAAGTCGATGCTCGAGGTCTCCGAGCTCATCTACGAGACCTGCAAGACCTATCTCATCACCCAGGGAAAGTTCATCCTGGTGCTCGAGGTGTTCATCGGCATCATCATGGTGGTGTACTTCGGCGCGCTCCGTCAGCTCGGCGCGATCAAGGTCATCACCATCCTGCTCTTCAGCCTGATCGGCATCGCCGGCAGCTACGGCGTCGCCTGGTTCGGCATCCGGGTCAACACCTTCGCCAACAGCCGCACCGCCTTCGCCTCGCTCAGGGGCAAGCCGTTCCCGACCTACCAGATCCCGCTCAAGGCCGGCATGAGCATCGGCACCATGCTCATCTCCACCGAGCTGGTGCTGATGCTGTTCATCCTCCTCTTCATCCCGCGCGACTACGCCGGCCCCTGCTTCATCGGCTTCGCCATCGGCGAATCGCTCGGTGCCTCCGCGCTGCGCATCGCGGGCGGCATCTTCACCAAGATCGCCGACATCGGCTCGGACTTGATGAAGATCGTGTTCAACATCAAGGAGGACGACGCACGCAACCCCGGGGTCATCGCCGACTGCACCGGCGACAACGCGGGCGACTCGGTGGGCCCGTCCGCCGACGGCTTCGAGACCTATGGCGTGACCGGCGTCGCGCTGATCAGTTTCATCCTGCTCGCCGTGAAGAGCCCCGAGGTCCAGGTCCAGCTCCTGGTCTGGATCTTCGCGATGCGCATCATGATGATCATCGCCTCGGTCGTCTCGTACCTCATCAACGAGGCGATCGCGAAGGCCAGGTACGCCGCGGCCGACACGATGAACTTCGAAGCGCCGCTCACCTTCCTGGTGTGGCTCACCTCGCTGGTCTCGGTGGCGATGACCTACGTGGTCAGCTACCTGCTCATCCCCGACCTGGGCGGCGACACCACCATGTGGTGGAAGCTCTCGACCATCATCACCTGCGGCACGCTTGCGGGCGCCATCATCCCCGAGGTGATCAAGCGGTCCGTCGCTGAACATCCTCGCCGGCCTGACCGCCGGCAACTTCAGCGCCTACTGGATGGGCGTCGTGATCGTCACGCTGATGGGCACCGCCTTCTTCGTCTCGCTCTCCTTCCTCGGCAGCCTGATGCTCGCCCCCGCAGTCTTCGCCTTCGGCCTGGTCGCCTTCGGCTTCCTCGGCATGGGCCCGGTGACCATCGCGGTGGACAGCTACGGCCCGGTCACCGACAACGCGCAGTCGGTCTACGAACTGTCGGTGATCGAGAACATCAAGGGCATCGAGGCGGAGGTGAAGCGCGATTTCGGCTTCGACCTCAACTTCGAGAAGGCCAAGCACTTCCTCGAGGAGAACGACGGCGCCGGCAACACCTTCAAGGCCACCGCCAAGCCGGTGTTGATCGGCACCGCGGTGGTGGGCTCCACCACCATGATCTTCTCGATCGTGATGGTCCTCACCGATGGCCTGCGCACCAACATGGCGAACCTGGGCCTCTTGCACGCCCCCTTCCTGCTCGGCCTCATCATGGGGGGCGCGGTCATCTACTGGTTCACCGGCGCCTCGATCCAGGCGGTCTCCACCGGCGCCTACCGCGCGGTCGAGTTCATCAAGGCCAACATCCG
>WNFI01012143.1_pt1 | contig 21516 bp, 27 predicted proteins | sample 5400471 | NCBI WGS metagenome assembly WNFI01 (sample SAMN13153348, study PRJNA577476) | soil metagenome | isolation source: 100 cm saprolite on Douglas fir-dominated hillslope | place: USA:California | collected 2013-09-17
GGCCCACGAAGCCGGATGGCACGCCGGCCGGCCGCCCGGTACAAAAGGCGGCAAGAACATGACTCTTCGCATCCAGCTCGTACGCAGCGCAGACGCGCTTGGCGCCATCGTGCCCGCATGGGAAGACCTCGTTGCGCACGCGATCGAGCCGAATCCGTTCTACGAGCCCTGGATGCTGCTGCCCGCGCTGCGCGCGCAAGGGGACGGCGAGGGTTTCCGCTGTGTCCTGGTGTGGCACGGCGAGCGGCTGATCGGCCTCTATCCGTTCGAGCGCCGGCGCCGGTTCAAAGGTTTGCCGGTCGCGACGCTGGAGTCGTGGCGCCACAGCGCGTATCTGCTGTGTACGCCGCTGGTGCGGGCGGACGCGAGCATCGAGTGTCTGCGCGCGCTGCTCGACTGGGCGGTGAGCGAGGCGTCGATGCTGCACCTGCTGTACGTGCCGGCCGACGGACCGTTCGAGGATGCGCTGCGCGCCACCGCGCGCACGGTGGTGCCCACCGCGCGCTTCTCGCGCGCGCTGCTGGTCAAGGGGGCGAGCGCCGAAGCCTATATGGAGGAGGCGATGTCCGGGCAGCTGCGCCGGCAGTTGCGCCGAAACGAGCGGCGCCTGCGCGAGCAGGGCATGGTCACGATCCGCGTCGGCCCGGGAGGCGACCTCGGCGACGAGATCGAGCGCTTCCTCGAGCTCGAAGCGCGCGGCTGGAAGGGACGCGAAGGCGGCGCGCTCGCAGCCTCCTCCGCCAATCTTGAATTTGGCAGGACAGTGCTGCGCGAGGCGCACCGGCGCGGCCGGCTTCACATGGTCGGCCTGGACTGCGGCGACCGGCCGCTCGCGCGGCGCTGCAGCCTGCTGGCCGCCGATGGCTCCTATGCGTTCAAGACCGCCTATGACGAAGCCTTTGCGGCCTACTCGCCGGGGGTGCTCGCGGAGGCGCTGAGCCTGCGCGAATTCCACCGCCTCGAAGGCGTGCAGTGGATGGATTCCTATACCGAGCCCGACAACGCGACGGTCAACCGCATGTGGAAGCAGCGCCGCGCCATGCAAAGCCTGGCGGTCGGGATCGGCGCCTGGGGCGAGTTCTGGGTCTCGCTGCTGCCGGTCGTGCGCTGGACGGCGCGGCGCTATTCGTCCTTGCGCGCGTCGATCTGCGCGGCGTCCTGACGCCTATACAATGCAGCTCATTCCATGGCTGCTCTTTGCAGGCTCGCCGCGCTCGTATTGCTGGCTGCGGCGCTCTTACCCGCAGCGAGCGGCGCCGACGATGGACTTTCACGCTGCGCGAAGCTCGAGAAGGCGGACGAGCGCCTCGCCTGCTACGACGAGCTGGCGCGCACCACGCCATCGGCCTCCGGCGAACCGGTCGAAACCTTCCCCCGTCCCTCGTACCTCACCCGGACCTGGAAGCTCGGCCCGGGGGACGCCGGCGTACGGCACATGGCGGATATCCTGTCCCACCGGCCGAACTACATCCTTGTGCGCTGGACCGATAGCCCGAACGAGCGGCCGCGCAGCCCGGCAACCGGACGCGCATCGCTAGGGGAGCTGAACCACGCCGAGCTCAAGCTCCAGGCGAGCTTCAAGACCGAGCTGATTTCACGCCAGGCATTCGAGTGGGCCGGCGTCACCGACGATCTGCGTCCCCTCGGCATCGACAGCGTGCGCCTGTGGTTCGCTCATACGCAGAAGCTGGATTGGCAGGTGTTCAATCATGGCGACTCGCGTCCGATCCGGGAAACGAACTACGAGCCCGAGCTCATCCTGACCCTGGGTACCGGCAACCAGGGCAATGGCCTCAAGCTGATCAACCTGGGTCTCGCGCATGAATCCAACGGGCTCGGGCGCTCCGAGCACCGCGGCTGGAGCCGGATGTCTGCGCAAGCGGGCTGGGAATGGGATCGACTCGCTCTGCTCGCACGCGCCTGGCGCGTGATCCCGTCAAGCGACGACGACAATCCGAACATCGAGCGGTACATGGGTTGGTGGGACACCGTCGCGCGCTATCAAACCGCCGGCGGCTACGTGATTTCCGCGCTCATGCGCCGCAACGCGCAGACCGACCGTGGATTCCTGCAGCTCGACGCCGCGACGCCGATCTCGAATGTACTGGGCGGGTTGAAGTTCCACGTGCAGCTCAGCTCCGGCTATGGCGAGACCTTGCTCGACTACAACCACAAGCAGACCACCATCGGCGTGGGCGTGTCGTTCGGCGATTGGTAATCAGAGATACGGTGCGAAAAGCCGCGCGACACCATCGCGCAGCTTGACCGGCAGCCGCCGCGCGTCGATCGCCTCGAGGGTCAGGGCGCGCGAGGCGCCGATGCGCGCCTGGATCATGCCGTCGAGGTGCGCGCCGAGCTCGACGCTGTAGCACTCCACGTTCACTTCGAAATTCAGCCGGAGGCTGCGCGCGTCCCAGTTCGCCGAGCCGAGGAGCGTCCAGGCGCCGTCCACCACGAGCAGCTTGGAATGGTCGAAGGCGCCCGGCCGGGTCCACACGCGGCAGCCGTGGTCGAGCACCTGCCAGATCTGGCCGAACATCGCCCAGTGCACATGGGGCAGGTCGCTCGTCTCCGGGATCACGATGTCGACTTCGACCCCGCGCAGCGCCGCGGCGTCGAGCGCCGAGATCAGCGGCTGGTCGGGAATGAAGTAGGGCGTGAGGATCTTGATCGAGCGCTGCGCGGCGTTCAGGCCGCCGATGATCGCCCAGCGCACGCGCTCGATCGATTCGTCGGGCCCGGCCTCGATCGCGCGCGCCGCCACGCCGCCCTGCTCCGCGAGCGGCGGGAACCACTTCGGCCCGCGCAGCGCTTCGTCGGTGGTGAACTGCCAGTCGTCGGCGAATACTTCCATCAGTTGCGCCACCACCGGCCCGCGCAGGCGGAAGTGCAGGTCGCGAAACGCCGCCTCCGGCGCCTCGGGCTTCCAGTAGCGGCAGTCGACGTTCAGGCCGCCGGTGAAGCCGAGCGCGCCGTCGACCACCAGGATCTTGCGATGGTTGCGCAGGTTGAGCGCGTGCAGGCGCGCCGGCACGAGCGGCGGGTTGAACACCGCGACGTTGACGCCGCGCTCGCGCAGGGGCTTCACCGCCGAGGATCTGGAGAAACGCGCGTCGACGTCGTCGATCAGCACGCGCACCTCGACGCCGCGCTTGTTGGCCGCCTCGGCGAGCGCCGAGACGAACTCGGTGCCGATGCCGTCGCCGTCGAAGATGTAGGAGGCCATTGCGATCGAGCTGCGCGCGCCGTTGATCGCCTGCAGCATCGCGGAGAAGGCGTTGGCGCCGTCGACCAGTGGCTCGATGGTGTTGCCCGGCAGGAGCGGGCGCTCGACCAGCTGGCCGACCAGCCGCGCGAGCGGCGTGAAGTGCGTGCCGGGCTCGCTCGGCGGGAACTGCGGATCGGCGCGGTGGCGCACCATGCCGCGGCGCATGCGCGCCGCCTTGCGCTCGACGCGGTTCACGCCGAGAAGCGCGTAGGCCACCGGGCCGAGCGCCGGCAGGATCCAGATCACCAGCACCCAGATCGCCGCCGAGCGCGAATCGCGCTTGTAGATGACGGCGTGGCCCGAGGCGGTGAGCGCCGCCAGGGCGACGGCGGCTACGAAAGCGACGTCGACCGCGTCTTTCACGGGCAGGATTGCAGCACGCTTGCCCGTGGAAGGGGGAACTACTTACGCATAGCGGAATTCAGGCAGCGCCTTGAGCGCGTCCTTCGTCGCGTTCGGCAGCACCAGCCTCTTCGCCTTGATGTCGCTGAACTGGTCGACCGGGATCGCCACGCGATGCGTACCGATGCCGAGGAAGCCGCCGACGTCGATGATAGCTACCGACAGTTTCCCGTCGGGGGCGACGATCATGTCCTCGATCTTGCCGATTCTCTGGTTCTGGTCGTTGTAGACGGCTGCGCCGATGAGCTTCGAGGCGCGCCAGCCCTCCAGCACCTGGCCGGTGGCCTCGATGCTGACGCCGAGCGGCACGACGCCGACGGGAGGCGCCGAGCGCGTCGCGCCGCCGCTCGCCTGGCCCTGCGACTGCTTGTCGCTTTGCCCGATGGCCGTGCCCATCAGCGTCGCGCCGATCAGCACCGAAATGGCATAGCTGACGATGTTGCGGGTCATGAGTACTCCTCCTGGAAAAGGGACCCTCAGCCTAGCCGCGGCGCCGCGCGATTTGTTTCGGCTTCTTGCCTGCGCTTTCCCGATGGTTGCTGTAATTGCGCAAGAACGCAGAAGATTCCGCCCGCGCGGCGGGACTACGCTCGGGGCATGCGAATCGGGATCGTCGGCACGCGCCACGCCGTGTGCATCGACCGGGACGACAGCGTGGAAACCGCGAGCTGCGCGATGCGCATCGAGCGCGTCGACGAAGTGGTGGTCACCGAGCGTCAATCTGCGGCAAGGGTACCGATCGGCATCGTCTCGGCGCGCGACATCGTGACCCGCGTGGTCGCACTGGGCCTTGATTCTTCGGTATTAACGGCAGGCGACCTGCTCTGGTCGTTGCCGGCGCAGGCGCGCATCACCGACAGCGTTCCCGAGGCGCTGCAGCGCCTGTGCGTCACCGGCGCGGAGTCGCTGCCGATCGTCGATGGCGACGGAAAATTGATGGGAGTAGTATCTCTGGACGATCTTCTGCAGGCGCTCGCCGGCAGTGAATCCTCCGGAACCCACCGTATTCATCGTTGACGACGATCCCTCGGTCCGAGAGGCGCTGAGCAGCCTGATCCGTTCCGCGGGCCTGCGGGTTACGGCATTCGCCTCGGGACAGGAATTCCTGCAAGAGCAGCGGGCCGCCTACCCCGCCTGCCTGATCCTCGACATCGGCTTGCCCGAGATCGGCGGCTTCGACCTGCAGCAACTCCTCTCAAAGGCCGGGCAGAACATCCCGGTGATTTTCATCACCGGGCATGGCGACATTCCGATGAGCGTGCGCGCCATGAAGGCCGGCGCCATCGACTTCCTGACAAAACCGTTTCGCGATGACGAGCTCCTGGCGACCATCCGCCATGCGTTGCTGCTGCATCAGGGCGCGCAGGCCGAGCACGAGTACGCGAGCGAAATCCGCCGCCGGTTCGAGACCCTCACGCGCCGCGAGCGCGAAGTCATGTTGCACGTCGTGAAAGGGCTTCTCAACAAGCAGATCGCCGCTACTCTGGGCATCGCCGAGATCACCACCAAGGTGCATCGACGCCGGGTGATGCAGAAGATGAGCGCCGCATCGCTCGCGGAGCTGGTGCGCATGGGCGACAGGCTCACGCCGCGGACCTATACCTAGGTGTAATGGGCCCTGTCGCCGGGCAGCGCTAGTTTCCGGGTCCTTCAATTGCTCGGCGCTCCCGGTGAATTCCCTTGTATCGGCGCTCGAGCACGTTGGTCCGCATGATCATCTGTGCTCGATCTATCAGACCGACGCCGACCGGCTCTCGGTGGCGTTGCCGTTCCTGCGCATCGGCCTGGGTCGCGGCGAGAAGTGCGTCTACGTCGGCGACGACGGCGGCGAAAGGGCGCTCGGCGATGCGCTCGCCGCGGACGGCGTTGACGTCGAGCGCCTGGCCGCGAGCGGCGCCCTTGTCCTGAAAGCGAAGCAGCAGGCGTACCTGCGCGGCGGGCGCTTCGAGCCCGAGCAGATGATAGCGTTCTGGCAGCGCGAGGCCGCGGTGGCGAGGGGGCAAGGCTACAGCGGCATGCGCGGCGCCGGCGAATCCGACTGGATTGCCGGCGATATGCCGGGCATCGAGCGCTGGCTCGAGTACGAGGCGCGGCTCACCGACGCGATGGCGCAGTGCGCGTGCATGATCCTGTGCCAGTACAACCGCGCGCGCTACCCGACCGAAGTGCTGCTCGGCATCCTCCAGACGCATCCGCTGGTCCTCTACGACGGCGCCGTGTGCCGCAATCACTATTACGCGCCAGCCGCGGAGCTGCTGCCGAGCGGGCAAAGCGAACAGGTCGTGGAGCGCTGGCTGCACAACATCCGGGAGCACGAGCGCGTCGGCCTGAACCTGCGGCGCAGCCAGGAGCTGCTCGAGCGCAAGCAGGCCGACCTGCAGCATGCCCACCGGCGCCTCACCGCGGAATTCGGCGCCATGACCCGGCTGCACGAGCTCTCCTGCCGGCTGATGGCGCAAGGCGATCTGCAGAAGGTGCTCGACGAGGTGCTGGAGGCGACCATGACGCTGCAGAAGGCCGACCTCGGCAACATCCAGCTGCACCACCCTGAAACCGGCACGCTCGAGATCGCGGCGCAGCGCGGCTTCGCTCCCGGGCTTCTCGACCAGTACCGCACGCTCGACCTGACGGCCGGGGGCGCCCGCGGCGATGTGCCCGCGCGACGCGAGCGCCTGATCATCGAGGACGTGCAGTCCGACCCGGCCTTCGTGGCGTACCGCGACATGGCGGCGCGCGTCGGCTTTCGGGCGCTGCAATGCACGCCGCTCATCGACCGCGGCGGCAGGCTGCTCGGCGTGATCTCGACGCACTTCCGCGCCCCGCATCGCCCCACCGAGCGCGACCTGCGCATGACCGATCTGTATGCGCGCCAGGCCGCCGACCTGATCGAGCGCAAGCGCGCGGAGCAGGCGCTCAGGCAAAGCGAGGAGCGCTTCCGGCTGATGGTCGACGGCGTCACCGATTACGCCATCTTCATGCTCGACGGCAATGGGCGCGTCGTCAGCTGGAACGCCGGCGCGCAGCACATCAAGGGCTATTCGACCGAGGAGGCCATCGGCCGGCACTTCTCGCTTTTTTATAGCCCCGAGGCCGTCGCGCAGGGCGTGCCTCAGAAAGAGCTCGCCGCGGCGACACGCGACGGGCGCTTTGCCGCCGAGGGTTGGCGCCTGCGCAAGGGCGGCGCGCGCTTCTGGGCGAGCGTGCTGGTCACCGAGGTGCATGACGACGATGGGCACCTGGTGGGATTCTCCCTGGTGACGCGCGACCTCAGCGAAGCCAGGCGCGCGGAGGACCGGGTGCGCCAGGCGGATGAGAGGAATGCGCTGATCCTCGACGCCATCACCGACCTGTTCTTCGCCTTCACCAAGGACTTCCGCTTCGCCCACTTCAACCGCCATGCCGCGAAGCAGATCAGCCTGCTCGGCAAGGACCCGGAGCCGCTGATCGGCAAGCTCTTATGGGATGAATTTCCTGACTCGCCCAATGCGGCCACGCTGCGCCGCGTGATGCGCGAACGGGTCCCCCTGACCGACGAGGAATACTATGCGCCGCTCGGCGAGTGGTATGAAAACCGGATCTATCCGAGCAACGACGGCGGACTGGTCGTATTCTCGCGCAACGTCACGGACCGCAAGCGCAGCGAGCAGGCCCTGCGGCGCAGCGAAGCCTACCTGGAGGCGGGGCAGCGCATCAGCCACACCGCGAGCTGGGGATGGAACGCCGTGACCGGCGAGCTGTTCTGGTCGACCGAGCATTTCCGCATCATGGGCCTCGATCCACAATCAGTGCGGCCCACCTATGAGATGTTCTTCGAGCGCGTGCATCCCGACGACCGCGCCGCGGTGCAGCAGGCCTTCGAGACGGCAGTGCGCGAACGGCGCAATTTTGCCGGCAGCTATCGCGTGCTGCGCCCGGATGGCAGCATCCGCCATATTCGCTCCGAGGCGCAGCCGATCATGGACGAATCGCAAACGATGGTCGAGTACATCGGAACCGTGGTCGACGTGACTGAACGCAAGCAGGGCGAGGAGGCGGTGCGCAAGGCACGCGAGGAGCTGGCGCACGTCAATCGCGCGCTGACCGTGGCAGAGCTCACCGCATCGATCGCGCACGAGCTCAATCAGCCGCTCGCCGCGGTGGTGACGAATGCCAATGCCTGCGAGCGCTGGCTGGCGGCGAAGCCGCCGAACGACGCGGAGGCGCACGCCGCGCTGCGCCGCATCACGCGCGACGCCAACCGCGCCGCCGAGGTGATCGCGCACATTCGCTCGCTGCTCACCCGCGGCGAGGCACAGAAAGCCGAGCTGTCGCTGGAGCAGCTGATCGCCGACGTGCTCAGCCTGGTCGAAAGCGATGCGCGCCATAAGGAGATCGCGCTCAGCGCGCACGTCGAAAAGGATCTGCCCGTGATCCGCGCCGACCGCGTGCGCATCCAGCAGGTGCTGCTCAATCTGCTGCTCAACGCCATGGATGTTCTCGGCCCGGCAAGCCCGCCGCGAACCCTGGAGGTGCGCGCAAGCCGCGACGGCGGCGGCGTCTGCGTGCGCGTCACCGATTCCGGTCCCGGCATCGATGCGAAGAGCCTCGCGCGCGTCTTCGAGCCGTTCTTCAGCACCAAGCGCGAAGGCATGGGCATGGGGCTCGCCATCAGCCGCTCGATCATCGACGAGCACGGCGGACGCATTCGCGCGATGAACAACGCCGACGCTCCGGGCGCGACGTTCGAATTCACGCTGCCGCTATATACCTAGGTCCAGTAGAAGCGCGCCACGCCCCCGCCTAGCATTTAGCGCTGGGAGGGGGAGGGCGTACGATGTACGTTGCGATCGTCGACGATCACGCGGGGCTGCGCGAGGCGATCGCGGCGTTGCTCGAGGTCGCCGGCTTTCCGTCGCGCGGCTTCGCGTCGGCGGAGGAGTTCATGCATTCACGGGAGATGGACGCCGCCGCTTGCCTGGTGCTCGACGAGCGGCTCCCGGGCATCGCCGGGCACGAGCTGCAGCAACGGCTGGCAAAGACCGGGATGCATGTTCCGATCGTCTTCATCAGCGCCCACGAGGACCGCGATCCGGGAGTACCGGCGCGCGCCATGCAGGACGGCGCGGTGGCGTTTTTCCGTAAACCGTTCAGCGACGAGGAGTTCCTCGGCGCCGTGGATCGCGCATGGCAGGCGGGCACGGGAGGCGATACCAAGGTGTAGAGCGTGATGGCGGACTTCAGGCCGCGCCGGGGCTGTTATCTTTGTATCCAAGCGCAGCATGGTTCACGCATGTCCGCCCCCCCTTCGCGAATCGATTGTCGGGCTGCTCGCGTCTGCCGGCCATGCGGCGCTCGCCTATGCCTCCGCCGAGGCCTTCCTGCAAAGCGCGTGCGTGCCCGCGTGCGTCATTCTGGACTGGCGCTTGCCCGGCATGAGCGGTCCTGAGCTCGTCGAGCGCCTGCGCGCGAATGGTGAAAGCGTGCCGGTCGTGATGATCAGCGCGCACGGACCTGGGGAATGTCTGCGCAAGCGGCAACATGAACCTAAGGTGCAATAGTTCGCCGCGGCGCGCGGGAATACCCTGCCGGCTTGCGTGACGAAATGATGGGTGGCGGGATCACTATCGTTGCCCGTGGTGAAGCCTTGGAGTCGCTGGTCATCCGGCTCGATATCGCCGATCGCGAGCTGCTGTGCGAGCTCGAGCGCAGCGCGCTGCGCGCCGAGATCGAGCGGGTGATTGCCCAGCATCTTGCGCACCGTGCGCGCGCCGCCGGCGCGGGCCTGGCGGCAAGCAAGCTCGAGCGGGTGCGCGCGTTGGTCGAGCGCCGCCTGGCCGAGCCGCTGCGCATCCAGCATCTCGCCGGCGCGGTGTACATGAGCCCGTTCCATTTTTCGCGGCTCTTCAAGCTCGCCACCGGCGAGTCGCCGCACGCCTATCTCACGCGCAAGCGCATCGAGCGCGCGAAGGAATTGCTCGCCGATGCGAGCCTGCCGCTGGTGCACGTCGCCGCCGCCGTTGGCTTCCAGACGCAGGGGCACTTTACCGAAGTATTCCGTCGATATACCGGCACCACGCCGCGGCGCTTCCGCCTTGCGCCCGGCGCGCCGGCGCAGCCGCAGGCTGCCACCCCGTTACTTATGGAGGCTTGACCCATGGCACTCGCTTTTTCCCGCACCTGGTGGATGTTCGCGCTGCGCGGCGTGATCGCCGTGCTTTTTGGCGTAGTGGCGCTGGTCTGGCCCGGCATCACGCTCCTCTGGCTGGTCGCGCTGTTCGCCGCCTTTGCGCTCATCGGTGGCGGCGCGTCGGTTGTCGGGGCGCTGCAGAACCGCAGGAGCGACGAGCACTGGTGGCTGGCGCTGCTTCTGGGCCTGGTCAGCATCGGCGCCGGCGTCATCGCGATCATCCATCCGGACTTGACTGCGCTGGTGCTGGTGCTGCTGATGGGCGCCAACGCCATCGCCACCGGGGTCCTCGACATCGCGCTCGCGATCCGGCTGCGCAAGCAGATTCGCGGCGAGTGGATTCTCGGACTCGCGGGCCTGGTCTCGATCGTGTTCGGCGTGCTGGTGTTCCTGTTTCCCGCCGCCGGCGCGCTCGCGCTTATCTGGCTGATCAGCGTGTATGCGATCGCGAGCGGCATCCTGCTGCTCGTGGCGGCCTGGCGGCTACGCCGGCATCCTGAAGCGTCCTGGGGCGGCGCCCAGCCTGCCGTCTAGGAAACGTCAGGTGAAAATCGACGTGGAGAAGCTGCGCCAGCGCGCGCGCGAGCACCTCGAGCTCGGCGCGGTCACTCCCGGCTACCGCGCCGACCGCGCGCAGATGGTCCGCCTGCTGAACGAGGCGCTCGCCACCGAGCTGGTTTGCGCGCTGCGCTACAAGCGGCACTACTTCATGGCGCCCGGCATCCATGCCGAGCCGGTGGCCGAGGAGTTCAGCCAGCACGCCCACGACAAGCTCGGCCACGCCGACCGGATCGCGCGACGCATCGTCGAGCTCGGCGACGCGCCCGATTTCTCGCCGCAGGGCCTGGGCGAGCGCAGCCGCGCCGAATACGTCGAAGGCGCGTCGCTCGCCAGCATGGTGCGCGAGGACCTGGTCGGCGAGCGCGTGGCGATCGACAGCTACCGGCAGATGGTGGCATTCGCCGGCGCGGACGATCCGACGACGCGGCGCCTGCTCGAGGGCATTCTCGCGGTGGCGGAGCAGCACGCCGAGGCGCTGGCGCGCCTGCTCGAGGGCCTGGGCGAGCCCTGCGAGGAACAGATCGACAGAGCGCTCGACGAGGCGCTCGAGGAAACTTTTCCCGCGAGTGATCCGCCAGCCACGATCGTGCCCGCGCCCCGTTGCAGCTCTTGATGCGCGAGACGATCTATACGCGGGCCCTGCGCCAAGCCGTCGAGGCCCAGGGCAGCCGGCAGGCGCTGGCGAGCGTGCTGCACGTACCGGAAAACACCCTGCTGCGCTGGATGTCGGGTAGCGCGCAGACGCCGGTACAGGCGTTTTGCAAGGTCATCGACCTGCTGGTCGAGCACGAGAAAAGCGGCGCGGCGCCGCTCGCTGCAGTGGGCGGGCCCGTCGCCACGCAGCAAACGCTGGAATTTGCCACCGGCGGGCTCCTGGCACGCTGCGTACTCTGCAACGGCACGGCATTCGCGCTGCTGCCCCCCGCCACGGCGCTCCTGTACACGAGCGAGCTGCGCTGCCGGGCGTGCAACACGCCCGTGGTCCACGGCAGCCTGGTTTCAGGGCTGGCGAAGGAGGCGGTTCAGGCGGGCTGGCGCGCGAGAAAGCCGCCGGCCACCCGCTAGGCGCCGCGCCGCTCGGCCCAGGAGCGCACGCTGCCCGCGCTGCGCTGCAGGTCCTCCTTGATGCGCCGCTGCACCTCCGCCGCTTCGACCCGCGGCCGGATCGAAATCAGATTGCGCACGTCCTTTACGCCCGGCAATCCGCGCACGGCGACTTCCGCGCGCTCCTTCTGGTAGCGCCACTCGACCTCGCCGTGCAGCGTCAGGCGCCCATCGCTCTCGGCGACGCGCACCAGGTCGTGCGAATAGGGTAGCTCGGCCTTCACTCGAGCGTACGCGTTGTCTGTCATGATCAGTGCAGCACGGCGCTGTCGGTGGCCGCCTGCGCGGCGAGCGCGGCATAGAGCAGCACCAGGCCCTGCATCGTGCCGAGGTAGCTCCTTTGGCGCGAGGCGAAGCCGTGCGCCATCTGCAAAAGCTCCGGATTGGCGCGCTCCATCTCGGCGAGCGCGTCGAAGGTGAAGGCTTCCGATCCGCGCTGCTCGATCTCGCGCACGATGGCGCCGCGCGTCTCGCCGGTGACGCGCGGCAGCGCGAGATCGGCCGCGGCCTGCGCGACCATGAGGCGATAGAACATCGCGAACCCGACCATCAGGTTCTGCGCCGCTCCGAGGTCGGCCGCGCAGCGCTGCGCCATGTCGAGCAGCTCCGGATTGTGGCGACGCATGGCGGCGGCGGTCTCGCTCACGCAGGCGTCAGGACCCAGGTTGTCGAACTCGCGGCTGATGCGCTCTCGCGTCGCTTCGGTGACGCGCGGCAGCGAGCTCAACGCGCCTACACCACCTGCTCGACGCGCACCACGCGCCGCTTGCCGGCGATCGCCTTGGGCGCCTCGATCCGCAGCAGGCCCTGCTTCAGCTCGGCGCGCACGTTGTCGGTGTCGAGGTCCATCGGGAACTCGAACACCCGCGACTGCGAGCGCACCGTGACGGTGATGGTGTCGACCGTCACCTCGACGCCGATCTCGTCGGACTTGGCGTCGGCCACCGGGATCTCCACCACGTAGGCGTCGCCGCCGGGGGCGTCGTAGACCTGCGCCGTGCCCTCCTGCGTCCTCGCTTGTGCTTGCTGAGTCATCGCATGCCTCTCTCGTAAACGAGCAGCTTCGCCTCCGCTAACGGCGCCGTGGCACCGTCGGGGTCGAACCAGGCGAGCTCGAGGCCCGGGTCGATATGCGCGTGCAGCTCGCCGCGCCAGCGCTCGCCGTTCGCCATCCAAACCGCGAACGTCTCCCCGCTGTCGGCGACCGGCTCCGGCTCGAGGGCGACGGTATCGCCGACCGCCCAGATCCGCCGGATCCGCGGACGCGCCGCGGCCCATTCGGCGATCGCCTGGTGCATCGGTGACATGCGCTTGCCGAAATGCTCGCCCGCGCGCACCGCGCGCGTCTACCGGATCCTTGCGCTTGCGCGAGCAGGATTCGGGAACGAATCGCGCTTGAAGATCGCGGGCACGGGACTGATCTATGCACGATGAGCTACAAGACGATCATGGTTCATCTCGATGCCGGCAGGCGCCGCCGCGAGCGCCTCGACCTGGCGTTCAATCTCGCCGAGCGCTTCGACGCCCATCTGGTGGGATTCTTCGGCCTCGAGGTCCTGCTGATGCCCACGGTGCCCGAGGCGGGCCCGGCGCTCTACCAGGACATGCTGAAGAGCCGCCGCAGCCTCGCGGCGAAGGCCGAGGACGAGTTCCGCGGGAAGATGCACAAGGAGCAATACACCGGCAAGTCCGAATGGCGCGCGACGCTCGACGACGGCTTCGCGGCGCTCGAGCTCCACGCCAAGTACGCGGACCTCGTGGTCGCCGGCCAGCCCGAGCCCGACGGCGACGGCGTGCCGCCGTGGTTCGCCCAGCGGCTGGTGATGTCGATCGGCCGGCCGGTGCTCTACGTGCCGTTCGCGGGCCGCTTCGAGGACTGCGGCAAGCGCGTGCTCGTGCCCTGGAACGCCTCGCGCGAGGCGGCGCGCGCCGTGAACGATGCGCTGCCGTTGCTGCGCGAGGCCGAGGAAACCGAGGTGGTGACCTTCGACCCGGAAAAGGTGTTTCTCGACGACGACGCGCTGCCCGATCCCGACATGGGCGCCTGCCTCGCGCGCCACGGCGCCAAGGTCACGGTCGCCAACCAGCGGACCAGCATCGACGACATCGGCGCGCTGATCCTGTCGCGCGCCGCGGACAACGCTTCCGACCTGATCGTCATGGGCGCCTACGGGCACTCCCGGCTGCGCGAGATGGTGCTCGGCGGCGCGACGCGCGAGATCTTCAAGTCGATGACCGTGCCCACGCTGATGTCGCACTGATGAGGAAACACCCAGACCAGCAGGCCGGCGCGCCGCGCAAGCTCACCACGGAGCAGCGCGAGGCGCCGCTCAGCGACGAAGAGATCCGGGCGCTGGTCGCCGAGGCCGCCTGCGAGCGCGCGCGCAAGCGCGGCTTCGCGCCGGCACACGAGTTCGAGGACTGGATCGAGGCGGAGGCGGAAGTCATGACGAGGCTTGGGCTATGGGACTGAGAATCGAGGACAAGGGGCGCTATGCGCTCTTGGAGGATGCGCACGGGCATCGCTTTCTCGTGCTGAACGATGCGCGCTGGTTCGTGTGGATCGAGGGGCAGAAGAGCCCGCTGCTCGTGCGCACCGGGCCGGGCCACGAGAAGTTGCGCACGGCGCGCCGCGGCCGGTTCTACCTGGTGGACTTCCAGGAGGACCCGAACTTCCGCGACCTGCCGCACCTCTTCCTGCAAAGCGGCGAGCGCTACCGCGAGTTCCTGCTGCCGAACGGCCTGCCGGACGAGCGCGATCCGCAGAAGCGCTTCGTTGTCACGCGCAAGTACATCGCCAAGGACGAGCTCGAGCGCTACCTGGTGGCGAACGCTACCGGAGCGCGCGCGGAAAAGCCTCGTCGGTCCGGCCGAAGACCAGCAGCACGCACGCCGAGCGCCGAGAAGAACGCTGCCTCGCGCGCCGGCAGCTCGGAGCGCAGGACCACGCGATAGTTGGCGGCGTAATCGCTCATGGGTTGCTCATCGAGAACACGAGCGCAGCAAGCGCGACGATCTGCAGCAGCGCGCGCGCGGCATGCGTGTACTCCCATTGATCGCGCAGCCGCGTCCAGTCGGACGGCAGGGTTTCGCTCGTCAACGGTACCAGCGCCGCGTTCACCGGAGCGACCCAAAGCCACCAGGCAGCGTGAGCGCTCGCCAGACAGAACGCAGCCAAGAGCGTCCAGCGGAACGCCCGTCGCTCGCGCACGAGAAACACCAGCGTTATCGCGGTAACGACCGCACCGACCTCGATAACCGCACCGACCGTTCCGAAGGCCGGATAGAGCGTGGCAGAGCGCCATCCCCATGCTCATCGCGGCAAGCATGATCGTCACGCTTCGCCATGCTTTCAGGAGCATGATGAAGATGCGGTCGGAGCGGTTTCAACGGCGAGCGCTAGTAGCTGATGGTGATGCGGTTCTCCACCTTGCGCACGCCGGGGGCGAGCCAGGCGACGCGCTCGGCCTCCTCGCGCTCGGCCCAGGAGCGCACCGTGCCCTTGAGGACCACCTCGCTGCCGTGCGTCTCCACCTCGACGCGGTTCGCGTCGATCTCGGCGTTGCGCTTGAACGCGTCCTCGATCTTGCGCTTGACGTCCTCGGGCTCGACGCGCGGCTTGACCATGACGAAGTTGGTGATGCCCTTGACGCCTTTCACCCGGCGCGCCGCGGCCTCGGCGCGCTCCTTCTGGTAGTTCCATTCCACGTCGCCCTCGAGCGTCACCCAGCCGTTATTGACGATCGCCTTGATCATGCTGTGCGAGTAGGGCAGCTCGGACTTGATCTCCTCGACCACGCCGCGCGCGATCTCCGGGTCGGGCTTCTGGTGGATGACGGGCAGGCGCACCTCGAGATCGTTGGCCACCGCGAGCACGCCCTGCACGCGCTTCGCGTCGCGTTCCGCCTGGTATTTCTGCGTGTAGCTGCGAACGAAGCCGATGAGTGTCACCACGCCGCTCTTCACCGCGACCGCGATGTCGGTCGCGTCGATGTCGTGATCCCAGCGCAGCTCGTCCTCGACGTCTCTCTTGATCTCGTCATCCGATCTCATGCTGTCTCCTTTGCCGGTAGGGGCCTTCGCGGAGAGCTTAGGAGGCGCGCAGGGGCGAATCTTCCGCGTCCGTGCGGACTGTTGCGGAAATCCTGCCCTTGGCTTAAAAAACCGTGATGCCCGCCGAGCGCGGCCGCGCTTCGTTCCTGTCGCTTCTGCTGGCTGGCGTGCTGGGCGGGCTGGTCGCGTATTACGGCGGCAGCTGGCTCGAGCGCCCGCGCGTCGTCTCCGGCCCGGAGCCGGAGCCGCGCCCGGTCGAGGCGCGCGGCGATCTCGCCGCGGACGAGAAAGCGACCATCGAGCTGTTCGAGCGCTCGAAGGGCTCGGTGGTCTACATCAGCACCTCGGCGCGCGTCATCGATCTGCTCACGCGCAACGTTGCCGAGATCCCGCGCGGCACCGGCTCGGGCTTCATCTGGGATGCGCAAGGCCACGTGGTGACGAACAACCACGTCGCGCAGAGCGCGCCGCGGGCGCGCGTGCGGCTGAACGACGGGCGCGACTATCCGGCGAAGCTGGTCGGCGCGAGCCCGACGCACGACCTCGCGGTGCTGCGCATCGAGGTGCTCGAGCGCCGGCCGGCGCCATTGCCGGTCGGCACCAGCGGCAACCTGCGCGTCGGGCAGAAGGTGTTCGCCATCGGCAATCCCTTCGGCCTCGACTGGTCGCTCACCACCGGCGTGGTCTCGGCGCTGAACCGCGCGCTGCCCACCGAAGACGGCCGCGAGATCGACCACCTGATCCAGACCGACGCGGCGATCAATCCAGGCAACTCGGGCGGGCCGCTGCTCGACTCGGCCGGGCGGCTGATCGGCATCAACACCGCGATCTTCAGCCCGTCGGGCGCGTACGCCGGCGTCGGCTTCGCGGTACCGGTCGACACCGTGAACCGCGTCGTGCCGCAGCTCATCGCGAAGGGCTCGTATGTGCGGCCGGCGCTCGGCATCGAGGCGCACGACGAGGTCAACCCGCGCATGACCCAGCGGATCGGCGTGAAGGGGGTTGCAGTACTGCGCGCAGCGCCCGGTGTGCCCCTCCAACCCGGCGACGTCATCGTCGCCGTGGACGGCCAGCCGGTGGAAAGCGTTGCCCAGCTCCTCAACCGCATCGACGAGCACAAGGTCGGCGACACGGTGCGCCTTAGGGTGCATCGCGACGGCAAGGAAACGGAAATCGCTACAACTCTGCGCGCCGGCACCTGAACTAAGGCCGCTGCGCCGCGGTCAGTTTCAGATGCGCGCCGTCACTCTCGCGCCAGGCAGGGCCGGCTCGCAGCGCCTCGACGAGGTCCCCGAGCCGCCCGAGAAGCAGGGCTCCATCCTGGTGCGTGCGCTCGCCGTCGGCGTCTGCGGCACCGACCGCGAGCTGGTCGACGGTCTCTACGGCGAAGCCGCGCCCGGGTGCGAGCGCCTGATGCTCGGCCACGAATCGCTCGGCCGCGTGATCAGCGCGCCGCCCCACAGCGACTTCGCGATCGGCGACATGGTCGTCGGCATCGTGCGACATCCCGACCCGGTACCCTGCGTGAACTGCGCGCTCGGCGAGTGGGACATGTGCAGGAACGGCCTGTACACCGAGCGCGGCATCAAGCAGGCCGACGGCTTCTGCGCCGAGCGCTGGCGCAGCGATCCTGGTTTTACCGTCAAGGTCACCCCGGTGCTCGGCCTGGCCGCCGTGCTGCTCGAGCCGGCGAGCGTGCTCGCCAAGGCCTGGGAGCACATCGAGCGCATCGGCCGGCGCGCGCGCTGGGCGCCGCAGCGCGTGGCGATCACCGGCGCCGGACCGGTCGGCCTGATGGCGGCGCTGATGGGCGTGCAGCGCGGGCTCGAGGTGCACGTCATGGATCGCAACGAATCGGGACCCAAGCCCGCGCTGGTGCGCGAGCTCGGTGCCACCTACCACCGCGAGTTCCCGGCGATCGAGCCCGACATCGTCATCGAGTCCACCGGCTCGCCGGCGGTGATCGTGCAGGCGGTGAGCGGCAGCGCGCCCGGCAGCATCGTTTGCCTCACCGGCCTGGGCAGCGGCCAGTACGACGCCTCGTTCGACGTCGCGAAACTCAACCAGTCGATGGTGCTCGAGAACCGCGTCGTGTTCGGCACCGTCAACGCCAACCTGCGCCATTACCTCGCCGCCGCCGACGCGCTCTCGCATGCGAGCCGCGCCTGGCTCGACCGCTTGATCACACGCCGCGTCGGCCTGAAAAACTGGCACGAGGCCTACGAGAAGCGCCAAGGCGACGTGAAGACGGTATTGCTGTTTGAAGATTGAGGACTACGCGCTGATCGGCGACTGCCATTCGGCGGCATTGGTCGGGCGCAACGGCTCGATCGACTGGCTGTGCTGGCCGCGCTTCGATTCCGCCGCGTGCTTCGCCGCGCTTCTGGGCAAGCCGGAGCACGGGCGCTGGCGCATCGCGCCCGCCGGCGCCGAGGTTTGTGCAAGGCGCAGCTATCGCGGCGACTCGCTGATCCTCGAGACCGAGTTCGAAACGCCCGACGGCGCCGTGACCCTGATCGATTTCATGCCGACGCGCGAGCAGACCTGTCAGCTCGTGCGCATCGTGCACGGCCGCCGCGGCCACGTGAAGATGGACCTGGAATTCATCCTGCGCTTCGACTACGGCGCATCTATCCCCTGGGTCACGCGCCTGCCGGAGGGGAACGGTATCCGCGCCATCGCCGGTCCCGACATGGTGGTGCTGCGCTCGCCGCTGCCGCTGCACGGCAAGGATCTCACCACGGTGACGCAGTTCGAAGTGACCGCGGGCGAGCGCATCGCCTTTACGCTCACGCACAGCGCTTCGCATCTCGGCATCCCGCCGCAGACGGATGCCGAGCATGCGCTCAAGGCGACCGAGAGGTACTGGCTGGACTGGTGCGCGCGCTGCACCGTCAAGGGCGAATGGGCGCCGTTCGTAAAGCGCTCGCTGATCACGCTGAAGGCGCTGACCTACGCCCCCACCGGAGGATTGGTGGCGGCGCCCACGACGTCGCTCCCCGAGCAGATCGGCAGCGTGCGCAACTGGGACTACCGCTATTGCTGGCTGCGCGACGCGACGCTGACGCTGCTCGCGATGATGAACGCCGGCTATCACGATGAAGCGGGGGCGTGGCGCGACTGGCTGCTGCGCGCCATCGCCGGCGCGCCGAGCCAGCTGCAGATCATGTACGGCCTCGCCGGCGAGCGGCGCCTGCCCGAGATGACGCTGCCGTGGCTGCCGGGCTACGAGAAGTCGCCGCCGGTGCGCATCGGCAACGCGGCGGCGAGCCAGCTGCAGCTCGACGTCTACGGCGAGGTGATGGACGCGCTGCACCAGGGACGCAAGCACGGCCTGCCGATGCACGAGGCGGCGTGGGACCTGCAGAGTGCGCTGCTCGAGCACCTCGAGACCTGTTGGCAGGAGCCCGACGAAGGCCTGTGGGAAGTGCGCGGGCCGCGCCGGCGCTTCACCTACTCGAAGGTGATGTGCTGGGTGGCGTTCGACCGCGCCATCAAGGCGATCGAGACGCACGGCCGCCCCGGGCCGGTCGAGCACTGGCGGCGCCTGCGCGATCGCATCCATGCCGACGTCTGCAAGCACGGCTGGAACGCAAAGCGCGGCAGCTTCGTGCAGCACTACGGCTCCAAGGAGCTCGACGCGAGCCTCCTGCTCATTCCCATGACTGGATTCCTGCCGGTGAGCGATCCGCGCGTGCGCGCCACGATCGAAGCGATCCAGAAAGATCTGACCGAGGAAGGCTTCGTGCTGCGCTATCGCACGCGCAAGTCGCTCGACGGCCTGCCGCCTGGCGAAGGCGTGTTCCTGGCCTGCAGTTTCTGGCTCGCCGACTGCCTGATCCTGCTCGGGCGGCGCGACGAGGCGCGCGAGCTGTTCGAGCGCCTGTGCCGCCTCGCCAACGACGTCGGGCTCCTCTCCGAAGAATACGACCCGCGCTCGGGCCGCCACCTCGGCAACTTCCCGCAGGCCTTCTCGCACGTCGCGCTCGTCAACACCGCGATGAACCTGAGCGGAGAGGCGAAGCCGGTCGAGCAGCGCGCCGAAAAGAAAGCCGCTTAATTCCGTACGACGTACGTAATTATTGTAAGTATTGAACGGAGCCGAAGACTTATTCGAAACGCGCTGCGTAGTCGCGTCATCTATTGCTATTGGCCCAGGGAGATTCACATAGGACCAACGTCATGACCATGCTTCCCGCCGATGGCGCCAGCGTTACCGCGGCGCCCGATCCATCCTCGGTCAGCGGTCTCGAAAAAGTTCTGCGGGGTCTGTCCGTTTTCACCATGCTCATGACGGTGCCGCAAGTCCTTACCGTCTGGATCGGCCGTGACGCCGGCGGCGTCTCGCTCGTTTCCTGGCTTTCGTATCTCCTTGCCGCATGCCTCTGGTTCGTCTATGGCGTTCAAAAACGCGACAAGACGATTTATCTCGCCTGCGTCGGCTGGGTGGTGCTCGACGCGGCGATCGTGGTTGGCGTCCTCGTCCACCGCTGAAGCGATCCTCGAGGAACTCCGCGGCCGTCGGCGAAGTCCTATTCGTGTGGCCACCGTCCAATTACGCCTCGCCGCAGGCGAGAATCTCCTCGCCCGCTTGCTCGAGCAGGGCGTCGAGCTGGCGCACGATTGTGGTGGCACGCTCGCCTGTGCCACCTGCCGCGTCGTCGTGCGCCAGGGATTCGAGAGCCTGGACACGGCGAGCGAAGACGAGCTGGACATGCTCGACAGAGCCGCCACGTTCGAGGCGGGTGCGCGCCTGGCGTGTCAGGCGACCGGCGGCGAGGGCGATGTCGTGATCGAGATTCTGCAGGATGCGGCGTTGCGCATCGCCGCGCGGTTGCAAGAGCCCGCGCGTGCCATTAACTTGAGCCCGTCTGCCGCCCGGCATTTCGCGGCGCAACTCGCGAAGCGGCCGGGGGCGACGGCCGTGCGGCTCGCGGTCCAGCCGGCAGGCTGCTCGGGCTACAAGTACCGCGTCGAGCATGCCGACACGATCGGCGCTCGGGACGTGGTGTTCGAGAGCAACGGCATTCGCATCGCCGTCGACCCCGCCAGCCTTCCCCACGTGCAGGGCACGACGCTCGACCTGGTGCAGGATGGGCTCGCGCGACGGCTGCGCTTCGACAATCCGAATGCCGCCAGCACCTGCGGCTGCGGCGAGAGCTTCGACACATGAGCACACTGACCACCGAACAAAAGCTCGACGAGGCGCTCGAGCAGACATTCCCCGCCAGCGATGCGTTCTCGGTGACGCCAGCGAGCGAGAAGGACGCCAAGCCGATCGAACAGCCGCCGAAGAAAAAGCCGCTTAATTCCGGACAACGTCCGGAATTACGTACTTAGTACGGAATTGCGCTCGAGGATCGCGTCGTCTGCCTCGACCGGCAGCGGCCTGGTGTTGCGCGAAACCACCCAGTCGGGCCGTGACTGCGGGCCGAACTGCGGCGCGTTGGCGCAGGCGTTGAAAGAGATGTAGATGTGCCAGCGATCCTCGGCGGAAAGGTTGTGGCCCGAGGCGTGCAGCAGGTTGCAGTGGAACAGGACGCAGGTGCCGGCGGGACCGACGATCGGCACCGGCGGCGGCGAGCTCTTCAGCACCTCGATCATCTCGCGCTTGGGCACCGCCCAGAATTTGTACGAAGTGTTCTCGTCGTAGTACGGCTCGATGCGCCCGCGCTTGTGGCTGCCGGGAACGACGTAGAGCGCGCCGTTCATCTCGACCGAATCGGTCATCATCACCGCGAAGGTGCCCATGTCGGATCGCGGGCAGCCGTCGCGCTTCCACGAGCCGTAGTCCTGGTGCCACATCCACACCGTGCCTTCGATCGCCGGCTTGGTGTTGATCTTGGTGTGATAGACGTACACATCGCCGCCGAGCGCCTGGCGCGTCGGCTCCAGCACGCGCGGCGTACGCACCAATGCGCGGAATGCCGGCGAATGCGTCGCACCGTCGTCTTCGTGCACG
>WNFI01667882.1_pt1 | contig 21516 bp, 19 predicted proteins | sample 5400471 | NCBI WGS metagenome assembly WNFI01 (sample SAMN13153348, study PRJNA577476) | soil metagenome | isolation source: 100 cm saprolite on Douglas fir-dominated hillslope | place: USA:California | collected 2013-09-17
CCGGCCGGGCTGCGCAGGGCCTTGCCGTCGAGATGAATGGCGAAGCCGCCGGGTGCGGGCGCGACGGCCACCGAGGTGAAGGCGGGCTTTTTCTTTTTGTCCGTCACTTCGCATGCACCGCGTGTGCGGCGCACCCTTCGAGACGGCCGCTATGCGGCCTCCTCAGGGTGAGGTCCTCATCCTGAGGAGCGACCCCGAGCAACGCCCACCCTTCGAGACGGCCGCTATGCGGCCTCCTCAGGGGGAGGCCTTCGAGACGGCCGCTGCGCGGCCTCCTCACCCTTCGAGACGCTTCGCTCCTCAGGGTGAGGAGCAGGTCCTCATCCTGAGGAGCGGCTCTGAGCAACGCGAAGAGCCGCGTCTCGAAGGATGAGGTCCGCGTCACTTTCCGAAGACGCTTTGGACGCCGCGCTGGATGGACTGGCCGGCGCCCTGGATCGCCTGACCGGCGCGGTCCACGGCGGGCGCGCTCGTGATCCGATTGCCGGCCGGCGACGGGAGGGCGCCGAGGGGCTTGCCGGCGGCCTTGGCGAGCGCCACCTGGCAGACGGTTTTCTCGTCGCCGCCGAAGATCGAGCCGAGGAGGTCGGCGGGGAGGGTCAGGATGTTGCCGATGCCGGTGAGGGCGCCACCCGCGACGTCGGGCGAGAAATCCGGATGCGCCAGGGTGCCGCCGGCATGGATCGGCGGCATCAGGCTGAGGATGCTGGTCACCTTGGTCTTGGTGTCGAAGTCGAAATCGAGCTCCTCAGTCTTGAGGTTGACCGTGCCGCCGCCGTCGAGGGTCAGCCGCTGGGTGTCGGCGACCGCGATCCGGCTCTTGGCGATCCCCTCGGCGATGTCGAAGCGGGTGACGAAGCAGTTGAGATGCGTCGTCTCCAAGGGCGGCAGCGATTTGTGGACGACGTCCATCAGCCCGGAGAAGCCGAGCACGTCGGCGTAGCGGCTCCTGAACTGCGCCGGCCCGACGGTGAACAGCAGCGAGCCCTCGAGCGCCGCCATGATCTCGCGCACACTCTTGCCGCCGCCGTGGAGCTCCCAGTCGGCGTCGACCGTGCCGCCGTCGACGAGATCGTCGCCCGGCACCTCGTGATCGATCTCGTCGAGCGACACGCCCTTGGCGATGAGCCGGCCGGCGACCGAGCCGGTGGCGCCGCCGATCGACAATTCGCCGGTGATGGTGCCGTTGCCGATGACCGTCGACAGCGGGTGCATCTGCAGCACGCCGTCATGCAGCCCCGCCTGGACGGCGGTATTTTTGAACGTCGGGCCGCGCGGCGTGCGGATCGCGTCGGCGCGATATTTGAGGTCGGCCTCGACGCGGTCGAGGATCTCGAACGGCAGCGGGTCGGCCGGAAAGATCCGGTCCTCGTCGGGATTGGCGGAGTCCGGTTTCGGCGCCTTGGCCTGGCCCGCCGCCTTCGGCTTCGGCCACAGCTTGCCGAGATCGATCAGCGACGAGGTGAGGTCGGCGGTGACCGCGGGCTTGGCGCCGGCCAGCGACAGGGTCGCGTTGCCGCCGATGTCGCTGCCGGCGGCCTCGAGCTTCACCCCGGTCAGCGCATATTGCTCGGGCCCGGTGTCGGCGATCTTGCCCTTCAAGGTGAGCGTGCCGTCGAGCGGCGAGGTCAGGTTGAAGTCGCGCGCGACCGCCGCGAGATCGGCGGCGCGGCCGGCGAGATTGAGCGCGAATCCCTTGTGCGCCAGCGGATCCGTGACCTGGCCGTCGGCCTCGAGCTTCAACAGATCGTCGCGGCCGAGCTCGAGTTTCACATTCGGCAGGGTCAACCGGCCGGCTCGGGTATCGGCAAGCTTGACCGCGACCTTGTAGGGCCCGAGGGCCGGGATCTGCGGCACGCCGTTGGGGAGGCCGGGCAACACCACGCCGGAGAGGGCGCCGATCTCCTGCCCTTCCGCCGACACGTTCAGCGCGATTCCGCGCTCCTGGATCAGCTCCTGCACGGTGCCGTCCATCTTGACCAGCATGAGGTCGGGCCGCCCGGCCTGGAATTTGAGGGCGGTGAGCGCGGGCCGGCCGCCGGCGCCGCGTTCGGTCGCGGGAGCCGCGTCGACGATGTGCGCTTTGGCGTTGAAGGGACCCAGCTTCGGCAGCTGGAACGTCGCGACATGCATGTCGCGGGCGAAATCGGCGACGCGGGCGATCTCGTCGGTGGCGGCGGACACGGTCACGTCATAGCCGCGGCCGGACAACGCGTTGGTGAGCTGGCCCTTGATCCGCGCCGTACTCGGCGAGGCGCCCCACTTGAAGCCGAGATCCAGCGGGAACGGCGTCCCGCGCTTGCCGAGTTCTTCGACCGAGCCGGCGTGGCCGTCGAGCTCGAAGTAGAAGTCGTTGTAGGTGCCGTTGGCGTTGACCTGGAGCGGGGCGTTCTCGCTCTCCGAGCCGAAATTGAGGAAGCCCAGTGAGAAGTCGCGCACCTGGCCGGTCTGGCCGCCGCGATAATGCAGGCCCACGCCTTCGAGATAGATGTCGTGCACCTCGGGCAGGCGCATGTCGCGCTCGACGGCGGCTTCGACCTCGCCCTTGGGCTTGGCGGGAGCGGCGGCGGCCGGAGATCCCGTGCGGTCGAACTCCCAGTTGCCGCGGCCGTCCTTGTCGGTCTCGAGGTAGACCTGGGTATCGGACAGCAAGAAGCGCTCGATGGTGATCTGGCCATGCAGCAGCGGCAGGAGGCCGATCTCGATCTCGAAGCGCTTGGCATTGACCATGTCGGGGCGGGAGCCCCAGGGCGCGTTGGCGAACGTCACGTTCTCGACCACGATCGACGGCGACAGCCCGAGATTGGCCTTGAACTGGCCGGCGATCTTGAAGTCGCGGCCGGTGGCGTCCTTGACCTTGGCCTCGAGCGCGCCGCGATACGTGTTGACGTCGAAGGTGTAGAGGAAGATCGCGCCGGCGCCGAACAGCAGCACGAGCAGGCCGACGAAGCCGATGAGGGCGATCTTCAGGCCGCGCACGGGGATGTTCCGATACAGCGCGCGACCGCCGCCGGCAGGTCGGCGAAGCGGGTGACGGTGGCGTGGGCGCCGGCTTCGCGCAGCTCCGCCGGGTCGTGATAGCCCCATTCGACGCCGATCGCGTGCACGCCGGCGCGCGAGGCCATCAGCATGTCGTAGGTGGTGTCGCCGATCATCACCGTGTCCTCGGGGGCGGTACCGGTCTCGGCCATGGCGCGCTTCAGCATCGCCGGATCGGGCTTGCCCGGGCCCATGTCGCCGCACTGCAAGGTCATGAAACGATTGGCGAGGCCATGATGTTCCAGGACCGCGACCAGGCCGCGCTTGGACTTGCCGGTGGCGACGCCGAGCAGCCAGCCGGCGCCCGCGACCGCCTCCAGCGCCGCGAGCGCGCCCTCGAACAGCGGCTCGTGATGGTCGGGCCGGCGGCGCAGCGCGAAGAACGCCTCTTTATAGGCCTCGACCAGGCGGACATGGCGCGCCGAGTGGTCCGGGGCGAGGCGGAGCATGCACTGCTCCAGCGGCAGGCCGATGATGCGGCGCACCTCGGCGAGCGGCGGGGCCACCAGCCCCTCGCCGCTAAACGCCTCGGTCATGCACGCGACGATGACGTGCTGGCTGTCGACGAGCGTGCCATCGCAGTCGAACAACGCCAGGCGCGGTACTTTCACTTTCCCTATCTGCCCCATGGATGGACTCTAGCCGCCCGCCCCCGGGTTTCCAATCGGCGGCACACGGTTCTTCTCTTCGTCATGCCCCGGCTTGACCTGGCTTGACCGGGGCATCCATTTGTCCGCCGGCACCATGGATCCCCCGGTCGCGCGCGGCGCTTGCGCGCCGGCTTGCCGGGGGATGACGGAGAAGAGAGCCCTTCGGGCTCGCTGACCAGTGACCCGCCCGCCCCCCTGAATCGGGTGCAATAGTGCAATTGTTTTGGCAAGTCATTGAGGCGCCCGGCGAATTCGACCGAAAAGAATTGCATCGGGTCTTTTTGGCTGTGCAATTGCGCAATTGTTTCCTCCTCTGCGTGAGCTCCGGGCCCCTGCCTTCGAGACGCTGCGCTCCTCATCCTTCGAGACGGTCGTCAGAACGACCTCCTCAGGATGAGGGCGCGGGGCGGCTCGCCGCGCAAACAACCGGGTGAGGGAAGAAACGGTTCCAAAGGGTGACAACCCTCTCCCGCCCTTCAGGGCGGAGAGGGTGGCGAGCCCCATCGGGGCGAGCCGGGTGAGGTGGGTCTGGCGGCGCGACACCTCACCCTTCCCATGACTTCGTCATGGGCCCCTTCCCTCTCCCCGCTTCGCGCGGAGAGGGTGATTCAGACGGGCAGAAACAGACTCTCGATCGGCGGCGGCTTGGCGATGACGTTCTGCTCGGCGAGGTATTGGACCAGGGCTTCGAGGGTCGGGCGGTTGGGCTCCACACCGTAGGGCCAGGGGTCGCCGCCGAAGACGCGGTCGATCTCGTCGAGGTCGTCGGGCAGGAACGGCAGCATGTAGCGGAGCGTGCCGGTGAAGCGCATCTTCTCCAGCGCCATGTCCTTGGCCGCGCAGAAGGCGCGATAGAGGCTCGCCGCCACGGCCGGGTGCTTCTCGTGCACCTCCTGCTTGATGACCACGAGATGCATGATCGGGAAGATCCTGGTGCGCGTGTAGTAGTCGCGCTCGACCTCGCGGAAGTTCGGGAACAGGCGGACGATGTCGGGATTCTTCCCGAAGCAGTCCGGCGGGTTGGTGCCGAGCATGGCGGCGATCTCGCCCGCGTCCAGAAGCTCGCTCAGCGACTGGCCCTGGGCCTGCTCGATCGCCACCGGCTTCAAGAGCGGCAGGACGGTCGGGGTGCCGTGGCTGGTGCGCGCGTTGATGGCGCCCTGCACCCAGCGGACGGTCGAGAGATCGACGCCGTACTCGTGCATGAGGTGGCCGCGCTGCCAGATCGCGGCGGTCATGGTGTAGAGCGGGACGCCGACGCGCTTGCCCTCGAGGTCCTTCGGCGTGCGGATGAGCTTGCGGTTCCCCCAGATGAAGGAGTGGCGGAAGACGCGGCTGGCGAACACCGGCAGCGCCACGAACGGGCACGCGGCCCCGCCGGCGGATTTGCGCTGGATGAACTCGGAGCTCGACATCTCGGCGACGTCGTACGGCTGGTCGCGCGCCATGCGGTCGAAGGTCTGGCGCGGATCGTCGTGGACGTGGAAGTCGAGCTCGACGCCGTCCGGCCGGACGTCCTTGGTGTAGAGGGCGAGCATCCGGTCATACAGACCGCAGGCGAAGGTGAGTTTAAGGGGAGGCATGGGTGTCTTTGCTCCGTGGGCTGACTCGCTAGACGACCGTCTTGAATTGTTCAAATCTCATCGCAAGCCTATCGCGATCAGGCCGATCTTTCGCGCGAGCTGGTAACTTTATCATGCTGCCGTGGAGGTTCTTCAGTGCTTCCAGCATTGGGCCGTCGTCCTGCATCATAAGCCGCCCAGAAACGTGCAGACGGTAGTCGGGGTCGATGCCGATCAAATGCGCGTCAAAGGCGGCGTGATGGATTTTCGAGAGCGGAATCCCATTTGGTACCACAGGCTGGCCAAACTGCTCGTTCTGATCGTTGATGATATGGGCAGCGTCAATCAATCGCTGTTCCGGAAGGCCAGTTATCGCGCAGCGTCCTCGGTAGGCCGTGATAACAGCCTGGCGAAACGAGGCTTGATGCAGCCGTTGTTTGACCTCTTGGAGCGCGTATCGGCGCTCTGGGCCGCCCTCAGCAAACCCACGATCTGGCTGGTCTGTCGTCAAGAAAGCGAGCTGTGCTTTCAGTCTTGCAGCGTCCCAAGCGACGATAAACGTCGGCAGTATGGCCTGGTATCTACCCGGCGCGATCCCAAGAAAGTAAATAACCGGAACCTGGGCCTCCATTGCTTCACGTAACCAGCGGTTATCGGCGGCATTTGGATCGGTGCCCATAAATGCATAGTCGACGGTCTCGTCCCCTTCGAAAATTTGCCGGTGCACGTCAGTTTGATCGTCGTACCAGACCTTCCCTCCTGGACGCGGGAAGACCGTCTTGATCGACAAGAGGAAATTCATTTGGCGTGGCTTGAAAATGCCCCGTTGCGGATTGATGAGCGGGACTCGTTCACCACGAAATTCAAATCCAGGGCTGAGCTCTGTGGTCGTAAGATGATCGTAAATCTGGCTTAACCGGCGAACGTGTTCAAACGCCGCCGAGCGCATCGCGATGTCTAGGTCTGTCATCGCGACGCGAATAGGTTATGGAGTCCTGCGCGGCTGATTATCTACGGGCTGAACCTGAGTTCCGGACGTGGCTCCGAAGCCAGAACCAGTCTGAGACGATGAGATGGTGTAGGTTATGAGGATGCCGCGGGGATCAAAGGTGAAACTGGCGCCATTCGAACGGGCATCGGCGCCCCCGACGAGGGGCCCGACGATTGGAATAAACGTGGCTGGGCGCGCGGCGGCTTCAACATAAGAATAGGTCACGACCCGCATCCCATTGCCGAGCGTCATCGTGTGGTTGGGCTGCCCGAGCTTGGCGATAACTTCGTCGTAAGTCGATTTGCCCCGCTCAAACTGCTTCACCTGATCTTCCGTCACGCGCACGCCGCTGGCGACGCAGCCGAACAGGGTGGCGGCGCATACAACTGAAATCCAATTCTTAATGAGCATGATTCCCCCGCGACAGAGCGCCGATCCTCGGTTGCTGTGTGAGCGCTGTCAATTCCCGCGAAGCCGTGGACGCCCCCAACAAGTCGGGCATGACCGATCAAAAAAGACACCCCTCACCCGCTCTCTTTGCATCGACTTCGCGGAACGCGGACAGATGGACCCCGGATCGAGTGCGGGGTGACTCGAACAGAAAGGCCGCATGGATCGCGCCGTGCACCTTCCCGAGGACGGCGCGTGTGGCTCCCCCCACCTCACCTAACCTCTCCGCCCCCGGGGCGGAGAGGAATAGATGAGCTAACGCACGCTCGTCGCCTGCTGATGGCCGGCGGCGCGCTTGTAGCGGGTGACGATGGACGCGAGCTCCTGGCGCGGCACGACGTCGTCGATGGTGCGGAAGCCGCCGGGGGCGCGCTCGTGCACCATGTCAAGGATCACGTCGGGCCCCTGCTCCCGATTCATGCGGACGATCTCGGCGGTCGGCGGGCGGCGCGCGGCTTCGTACTCACGGAGCGCCGCCTGCACATCCGGCCCGCGCGCCAGCGCGTCGGCGATCGCCCGCGCATCCAGGATCGCCTGCGAGGCGCCGTTGCTGGCAATCGGGTACATCGGATGGGCCGCGTCGCCGAGCACGGTCACGCGGCCGAAGCTCCAGCGCTCTACCGGGTCGCGGTCGACCATCGGGAACTCGTAGGCCGCCTCGGCTCGGCGGATCACATCCGGCACGTCGAGCCAGGGGAACTTCCAGTCCGCGAATTGCGGCAGGAAATCGTCGAGCCGGCCCGGACGGTTCCAGTCCTCGCGCGCCCGCAGGTCCGTCTCGTCGGTGTGGAGGTCGGCGATCCAGTTTATGAGTGCCTCGCCCCGCTCGGCATGGCGCCGCGAGACCGGGTAGACGACGAATTTCTGCGCCGTCCAGCCTGCCTTGACGATGCTGCCGCCGGTGAGGAACGGCCGACCCAGGGTCAGGCCGCGCCACATGACGGCGCCATTCCATTTCGGCAGGCCCTCGTTCGGATAGAACCGGGCGCGGACGGCGGAGTGAATCCCTTCGGCGGCGACCAGCAGGTCGCCGTCGGCCTCGCCGCAAGGCCGGCCGGCGCGGTCGGCGAATCTTGCGCGCACGCGGCGGCCGTCGTCGTCGAAATCGACGAGCCGGGCGCCGGTGCGGATGTTCCCGGCGCCCAGTGCGCGCGTCGCGGCGTCGAGCAGGATCATCTGCAGTTCGCCGCGGTGGATCGAATATTGCGGATAGGCGTAGCCCGCCGACAAGCCGCGCGCATCGGCCAGGATCTCCTGACCGTGGCGGTTCATGTAGACATATTCCTTGGCGTCGATGGCGGTCGCGGCGAGCGGCGCCTGCAGCCCGAGATCGAACAGCACGCCAACCGCGTGCGGCAGCAGATTGATGCCGACGCCCAGCGCCTTGATCTCCGCCACCTGCTCGAAGACGACGACGTCGTGACCTTGTTTGCGAAGGGCCAGGGCGGTGGTGAGGCCGCCGATGCCGGCGCCGGAAATCAGGATTTTCATTAGAGCGCCCTGGGGGGAGTGAGAGCGCAGCAACTTCCCCCTCTCCGCCCTTTAGGGCGGAGAGGGCAGCGAGCGACAGCGAGTGGAGTGAGGAGGGTCTTGTGTCGAAGACACCTCACCCTCCCAATGCTTCGCATTGGGCCCCTCCCTCTCCCCACCCAAACTCCTCCAGGGGGCGAAGCCCCCTGCGACCCAGGGTGCGGAGAGGGGCCTAAGGCGCGGAGAGGAAAAGTCGCACCGATCATCTGATCTCTTCTCTATACAGCTTCAGCGCCTCGAGGAGGGGGCGGTCCGTCATGCGGAAGAAGATGGCGCCGGCGCCGCCCACGGCAGCTTCGTGGCTGTGCCAGCGCCACGCCGGCACGGTGAAGGTGTCGCCCTTGGTCCATTCGATCGCGTCGCCGCCGTCGAGGACGGTGCGCCCCTGCCCGCGCACAACATGGATCATGGACACCGAGGCCCGGCGATGCATGGCCCCTGAGCCCATCCGCGGGCGGACCAGCTCGCAGGCCAGGGTCGGCAGGTCGGGATAGCGGTAGACCGCCCCGTCGGCTGGGTGCTCATCCGCGGCGCCAATGGCCTGCAGCACCTCAGCGGCCGCGGCCCAGGGCACCCGATATTGGCCGCCGGTGTTACGGACCACTTGCGACTTGTCGCCATAGCCTTCGAACAGGGCAAGGTTCAACGCCTGGATGAGCGGACCGTCCAGCCCGTCGAGCCAGATGATCGGCCGGTCTGCGCCGTTGAAGTGATCGTGCCAGGTCCAGGCCGGGGTCAGGATGAAATCGCCCGGCGCCATGTCGCAGCGCTCGCCCTCGACGTTGGTGTACGCGCCGCTGCCGTCGATGACGAAGCGGATGGCGGCCAGGGTATGGCGATGCGCCGGCGCCACCTCGCCCGGCTTCACCAGCTGAAAGTTCATCTGCACGCTGCGCGACGACGACTTGATCGCGAGATGCGGGTTCACGAGCTTGACCACCCGGCGCTCGGCGAGCTCGATGCCGATCTCATCCCTGGCGCGCAGCAGGGCGGCGTGTACGGACGGCCAGCGCCACAGGAACGGCGGCTCGCCCTGGTTCGACGGCACCTTGGCGGTCCACAGGCCGGCGAGGTTGTCGGCGGCGAGGGCGGCGTCGAAGGAGGAAGTATCCGGCTGGCTCATTTTTTTAGTCCCTCAAACGCCGGGCGGACCGCATCCGCGGTCCTTGGCTTCGCACGCATAAGCGTGCGCCGCTGCAGTCGCAGCGGTGATCTGTTGTCCGCCTCGGCGCGCTCATTGTTCCAGCTTGATCCCGGCGCGCCGGATGACCTCGCCCCAGGCCTTCATGTTCTCCTGCATCAGCCGCGCGTGCTCGTCGACGGTGCTGGCGACGAGTTGAAAGCCGTTGTTGATGTAGAGGGCGCTCACCTCCGGGCTGCGCACGACCCGCATCAAGGTCGCGTTCATCTTGTCGGCGAGCGGCCGCTTCATGCCGGCAGGACCGAGCAGCTCCTCGACACCCGGGGTTTCGAAGCCGGCGATTCCGGCTTCGGCCATGGTCGGCACGTCGCCGATGACCGGGAGGCGCCGCGGCCCGGCGATCGCCAGCGCCTTCACCAGACCGGCGCGTCGGTTATTGATGGCGGTGACCGGGGAATCGAAGGCGAGATCGACCTCGCCGGAGATGACGGCACGCGCCGACTCCGCGCTGCCCTTATAGGCGATGTGAGTCATCTGGATCCCGGCGGCCTTGTTCAGGAGCTCCCCCATAATGTGCGGGTTGGACGCCGTGCCGAAGCTGCCGTAGTTGAGCTTGCCGGGATGCGCCTTCGCATAGGCGATGAGCTCCGCGACGCTGGCGAACGGCGCCTTCGGATTGGCGACCAGGACCAGCGCGTTGAACGCGAGGAGGCCAAGCGGTGTGAAGTCGCGCCCGATGTCGAAAGGCGGCGGCGACACCAGGTTCGGCAGCTGACTGGTGGTGCTGGTGATGGTGTAGAGGATGGTGTGGCCGTCGGGTGGCGACTTGCGCAGCTCGTTGACCGCGACCATGGTCGTGGCGCCCGGCTTGTTCTCGACCACCACCGGCACGCCGATCTCGGGCGACAGGCGCGCGGCGATCGCGCGGCTGAGCCCGTCGGCGGTGCCGCCGGGCGGGAACGGGTTGACGATGCGCACCGGCTTGCCGGCCTGCGGCCAATCCTGGGCCAAGGCGGCCGTCGGTGCGGCGATGAGCGCCAGGAAGGCGGCAGCGCAGAGGCGGATGAGCGTCGTGATGTCCTCCGGTTTCTCAGTCCCCCAGCGTAGCCTGAGGGAACGGCCGGGAGAAGCCGTGGATGCCCCGAACAATCCCCCGATCACGTCGGGGACGGCATGACGGATAAGAAAAGAGCCCCCACCTCACCTAGCCTCTCCGCCCCCGGGGGCAGAGAGGCCCTTCGAGACGCTCGCTGCGCTCGCTCCTCAGGGTGAGGAGGACGTTTTTGTGGTCAGCGCGCCGTTGGCTTGGGCTGGCCTTCGCCGGTGTAGCGGAGGGTCCAGACGCCGCCCGCGGAATCGGAGATGTAGATGACGCCGCGGGTGTCGACCAGGACGTCCTGGGTCTGGTTGACCGTGACCATGCCACCCTGGGCGCGGCGCGGCTCTTTCGGGTTGGGCGGGATGAACCAGCCGACCTCGGTCGGCAGCCGCGGGTTGGCGATGTTGAAGACGCGCAGGCCGGCCGCGAAATAGGTGAGATAGATGAGGTCGCCCGGCTTCTCGACGTCGGGCAGGTGGATCTCGGTGTTGACGTTGTGCGGCCCGAACCGCCCGCCCTTCTCGCAGAAATCCTTGTACGGCGCGCCGGGCGGCGGCACCGGCACCGGGAACAGCGACAGCAGCGACGGCCTGGCCGGGTTGCTGTTGTCGATGAGGCCGGCGAAGTTCAGCGGCTCCTCGCAATTGGATTTCGAGGATTCGGAGTTCACGTAGAGCAGCTTCTTGTCCCACAGCGGCACGACGGTGTGGATCGACTGCGTGCCGGTGTTGACGAAGGGCGGGATCATGACCAGCTGACCGATCAGCTTCGGGTGCGCCGGGTCGCTGATGTCGAGATTGATCACCGCCGGCGTGTAGCCGGTGCTGATCATCTTGCCGTCGGGGCTGACATGCACCGGCCCGTGGAAGCTCGGCGTGACCTCGCCGGGATTTTCGTCGGCCTTCTGGCCCGGGTACCACCAGCGGCCGGCTTCCTTCGGCTGGGCCGGGTTGCTCACGTCGAGCACCACCAGGATGAAGCCGCGAAAGCCGGGCACCGTCGCCGAAAGCCAGGCGTGGTTGCCGCCGGCGTAGACGTTGCGATGCGTGCCGGCCGCGTGGCTTTCCCATTTGCCGACCAGCTTCGGATCGCCGGGGGTGCTGATGTCCCAGAGCTGCACGCCCTCTTCAAACGGCTTGTCGGCCGGCGTCTCCTTCTGGACGGTGATCCAGTCGTCGGCCTTGCCCGAGCCCTCCTCCGGCGTGATCGGGCGCGCCAGCGCCGTCAGCATCAGGTTGTCGTGCAAGGTGACCTGGCTCATCGACGTGCCCTTGGGCCCGGGGATCCACTTGATCAGCTTCGGATCGGCGGGGTCGGTGACGTCGAGCACGTTGATGCCGCCGGTCGTCGTGTAGAGATACCAGCGCCCCTGCACCTGCTTGACCGCGAGCTTGAAGGTGGCGCGGCCCTCGAGATTGTTGAAGCCGACCGGCTTCATGTTGCTGGCCTGCCAGCCGGCGGGGATTTCGTCGGCGCGGGTGATGGTGGCGAGAGCGGCGCCGGCGGCGAGCGTCAGAGCGCAGAGGCGCATCGGCGTGAGCATGTTGTTTCCCCGGGAGTTTTTATCAGTGCCCGACAGGGTAGCCTGCGCTCTTCTTCTCGTCACCCTCGGGCTTGACCCGAGGGTCCATGGTCGGTCGAATCCCGGCCATGCCTTATTACGTTTACATGCTCGCCAGCCAGAAGAACGGCACGATTTACATCGGCGTGACGAATGACCTCATCCGTCGCGTCGGCGAACACCGGCTCGACGTCGTGGACGGGTTCACGAAGACATACGGCGTGCACCGGCTGGTCCATTTCGACATGTTTGAGGACCCGCGCTCGGCCATCCAACGCGAGAAAAACTTAAAGCGCTGGCCGCGCGCGTGGAAAGTCGCGCTGATCGAAGAGAAAAATCCGCAGTGGAGCGATCTTTACGACGGCATTGCCCGCGGATAGATGGACCCTCGGGTCAAGCCCGAGGGTGACGAAGAAGAAATAGTCGCTCGCGTCTTCGCGAGCGTCACTCCGCCGCTTGGGCCAGGCCGGTGCCGACGCGGGACAGGGCGGCGGTGGCGTTGGTGTCGGCGATCAGGTGCTTGTCGGCGGCGCTGAGGCGGGCGTCGCGGAGGGCGTCCATGGTCCATTTCATGCCGAAGCCGGTGCCGTCGGAGCCCAGCACGATCTTGTCGGCGCCGTAGGCGTGCACCGCGAGCTCGATCGCGTGGGCGTCGAGCGAGTTGCAGTCGACGAGGATGCGGCTGGCGCGGATGCGCCGGCTCGGCAGCTCGTCCTGCGGCCGGTCGAGCGTGGAGCGGTGGTCGAGCCTCGAGATCTCGAACGGGATGTTGCCGCCGAGATTGTGGCTCATCATGGTGAGGTTCGGATACGGCGTCAGCGCGTCGGTCATGCAGAACGTGACCATGTTCTGCGAGAGCCGCGCCTGCATGTCGAGGGTGCCGAAGCGGCTGTGGCCGTTGTCCGACGCGTCGATGCGCGGGCGCTCCGGGTCGTCGACCAGCTTGCCGTAATGGACCAGCAGGATGGCGCGCTTGCGGTCGGCCGATTCGAGCAGCGGGCGGAACTTCAGGGCGCGCTCTGCGGTCAGGAAGCCGTCGCCGGGCAGCACCGCGCCGACCATGCCGGGGAGGCTCATGGCGCGCTCGAACTCGGCGAGCATGGCGTCGAACGTGGCGACCGGCAGGGCGGCCAGGCCGGAGAAGCGGTCGGGGTGCGCCTTGCACATCGCCGACACCTCGTCGTTGAAGGTGCGGCAGAGCGGGACCGCGTCCTGGAGCGGCATGCATTCGATGCCGTAAAACGGGGTCAGCGACAGCACGCCGCGCGAGATGCCGTTCTTGTCCATCTCGGCCAGCCGCGTCGCGACCGCGTCGAAGCCGTCGGGCAGCCAGGACCTGGTGAAGCCCGAATCCATGTAGTCGCGGCCGTCGTCGCCGCGGACGATCCGCGGCGGCGCGGTGCGGGTGCGGAAGACGTCGGCGAGGCCCTTCGGGATCCAATGGGCGTGCATGTCGATGGGCATGGGGGGTGTCCTCCCTGGGTCAAGCAATGCTAATCCCCGGCTGAGGGCAAGGCAAACGGCGGAGCTTTCAGCGGTCAGCAGTCAGCTATGACCTTGCCGTGGATGCCCGACCGGGCATCGTATCAGCAAACGAACGCCTGAAATTCACCACGGAGGCACGGAGAACACGGAGTTCGGACGAAGCTCATCTGATTCCGTGTCTTCCGTGTCTCCGTGGTGAATCCAGTAAGCCGTGGATGCCCCGAACAGCCCCCGATCAAGTCGGGGGCGGCATGACGGATCCTTCGAGACAGGTGTTCTCGCTACGCGAGAACACCTTCCTCAGGATGAGGGCGCGCTTTTCTCTTAAAGAAGGTCCTCACCCCTGAGGAGCCCGCCGTAGCTTCAGCGAAGGCGGGCGTCTCGAAGGGTGAGACCGCATTTCTCCCTCTCCGCCCCCCGGGGCGGAGAGGTTAGGTGAGGTGGGTCTTGTGGCACGACACCTCACCCTTCCCGCCGTTTCACCCAAGTCTTCTTCGCGCCCGCCGGCGCAGCGCAAGGGGCCCCGTTTCCCGGATCACGCCTCTCTCGTCCGCCCGTGCCTCCGCGCGAGCGGAGCGGCCTCTCCGCGCCAGCGCGGAGAGGGACAGGAGGCTGATGGCTGACGGCTGAAAGGGCAGCAAAGAAGCAATCAGCGGTCAGCACTCAGCCATACCCCTCACCCGGCGCTTCGCGCCGACCTCTCCCTCAAGGGGAGAGGTGACAGAAGCCGCGACGCTGACTGCTGATGGCTGAAAGCTGACTGCTGAAAGCTGATCACCGATGCTAAGATCGTCCAGCGTTTCGCAAAGAGGCTGTCATGTCCAGTTCCGGTGCCGTGCCGCCCGCCGCGGACCAGAGCGGGCTCATCGCCAACACCGGGATTGTGGGGCCGGTGCTGGAGTTCGACTGGGCGGACGTCGAGATCGGGGTCGGCGCCTATGACGAGGGGCCGACCGGGGTCACGGTGGTCCGCTTCAAGACGCGCTGCTCGGCCGCGGTCGACGTGCGCGGCGGCGGGCCGGGGACGGCGAGCACCGACCTGCTGCGGCTGGGCTATCCGACGCCGTTCGTCGACGCGGTCGTGTTCGCCGGCGGCTCGGCCTACGGGATGGAGACGATCACCGCGGTCGCCGGTGCCTTGAAGGACGACGGGGTGCGCAGCGGCGCCTGGGACAATGTCGCGATCGTGCCCGGCGCCATCATCTACGATTTCGGCAACCGGCGGCTGAACGAGATCTACCCCGACAAGCGGCTGGCGGTGGCGGCACTGCACGCCGCGCGGCCCGGCGTCTTCCCGCTGGGCGCGCAAGGGGCGGGCCGCATGGCCATGCAGGGCTATTACTTCCGCAGCTTCACGCATTCCGGCCAGGGCGGCGCGTTCCGCCAGCAGGGTCCGACCAAGGTCGCGGTGTTCACCGTGGTCAACGCGCTGGGCGCCGTCACCGGCCGCGACGGCAGGATGGTCACCGCGCACCCCGCCCGGTCGTGGGGCCGCGCGCAGAAGACGACGGAGCTGCTGCAGCGAGTCCCGGCGAGCCTGGCGCCGGACCCGGGAGCGAGCGCCGCCGAGCGGGCGTTCGGCGTGCCGGGCGAGCGGAACACCACGGTCAGCCTGGTGGTCACCAACCAGAAGCTCGAGAGCTGGGCGCTGCAGCGGCTGGCGGTGCAGGTCCACACGTCGATGGCGCGCGCGATCCAGCCGTTCTCGACCATGTTCGACGGCGACACGCTGTTCGCGCTGTCGACCCAGGAGGTGGAGAACCCCGAGCTGACGCCGCTGACCCTGGGCGCGATCGCGTCCGAAGCGATGTGGGACGCGGTGCTGGCCAGCGTGCCCGACCAGGAGAGTCCGGTGGCGCCGGCGGTGCCGGTGAGCGTGCCGGCCGATCTCCTCGCCGCTTACGCCGGCACCTACCGGTTCGGCCCGGCGGCGGAGCTGACGGCGCGGGCCGAGGGCGGGCGGCTGCTGATCCGCAGCAGCGGCACGGGCCCGGTCTTCGAGTTCGACCGCGAGACGCCGGCGGCGATGGTGCCGCTGTCGACGGGCGCGTTCTTCGCCGACGGCCGCTACAAGACGCGGATCGGGTTCACGCGCGACCCGGGCGGCCGGGTGACCGGTGCCGTGCTCAATCCCGGGCGGTGGGGGCAGAGGGGGGTGAGGAGCTAACAGCGGTCAGCAGTCAGCAAAGAAGCCGTCAGCAAAAAAGCTGTCAGCTGTCAGCAATCAGCTTTCAGCCGTGAGCGATGACCTTGCCGTGGATGCCCCGGACAAGCCTGGACAAGCCGGGGCATGACAGACTTGGGCGCGATTTACACCGCAGGAATCACCACGGAGACACGGAGGCCACGGAGGGTAGCGGTGCGACTCTGACAGATGATACCAGTGCAGAACATCCTCAGTCGTCACCCCGGCCAAGCGGCGCAGCCGCGCGAGCCGGGGTCCTCCATGCTGCCACGGGCGAGATGGACCCCGGATCTCGCTTCGCTCGTCCGGGGTGACGAGGGAAAAAGGATCGGGACTCATCTGTTGGCGCGTTCCGAACTCCGTGTTCTCCGCGTCTCCGTGGTTAATCCAAGCCGTGGATGCCCACAACAAGTGGGGGGTGGCTGGAAGCAGCGCGCTTCCCCAAAAAGAGCCCACCTCACCCCGGCCCTCTCCGCCCTGAAGGGCGGAGAGGGGGAGTACGACGCGCGCAACGCGCCCGTTTGAAGCGCGCCCCTTTAGTGCGTCGTCCGCGGCGGGGTGTCGTCGTTGTCGTCGCTCGACTGGTCGTCGCCGCCCGGCTGCTGGGTGAGCTGGTCGCCTCCGTTCTGCTTGAGCTCCATCGCGATCTTGTGCTGGACCAGCGGATCGGATTCGGCGAGGTCGACGATCTCGTTGTACTTGTCGACCGACAGGCCGTTCTTCTCGACCGCCTGCGCCATCTCCTCCATCGCCTTCTGCTCGGTCGCCACCTCGGCGGCGGGGCCCTGGCGCGACGCGGCCTGGACCTCGGGCAGCCATTTCATCTTCACCCGGTGCACGTCGAGGGCGGCGTGGGCGAATGCCTGGATGTCAGTGTCGTCGATGGTGGTCTGCTGGTCCATCGGGGCCTCCGAAGAAGATGAGGGGTCGGAAGAAGACGGGTTGTCGTCCGCCCGGGCGACGGGCGGGCCGAGGGCCATCGCGGCCGCCACGGCCGCGGCGAGGGAGAGGATGCGGGTGTGCGACGTCATGATCAGCCTTTCTGAAACTCTGGGTCATCGGTGGTGAAAATAGACGCGGTGCTTGCGCACGTCTTCGCCGCGCGTTCCCCTTCTTGAGGGAATGACCCGCACCGTCGATGGTTCCGAAAAAAATGGGATGCGGAATCGCTTACCACAGAGGCACAGAGGTCACAGAGGATAGGGACGGGGCTTTATTCTCGGGTCTGGGTGTGGTGAATATCTAAAAGCTTCCGGGGGGTGGTGATGGCGGAGACGGTGATACGCGAGGTGCGGCGGGAGGATTTCGCGGGGTGGGCGCCGCTGTGGGCGGGGTACAACACCTTTTACAAGCGCGTCGCCCCGCCGGATGTCACGGAGACGACATGGGCGCGGTTCTTCGATGCGGCGGAGCCGGTGCATGGGCTGGTCGCCGAGCGCCACGGCGCCTTGATCGGGCTGGCGCACTACATCTTCCACCGCAACACTTTGCTCTGACCGGCTCGCGCGTAGCCGCCACACCAACCCTACGCGCTCGCCGGCGAACGCGCATCCGCGCGTTCGGATGACTCACGGCCATCGCGTGGCCCTTGCCGCGCGCTGGCAGACCCACGAGACCAACACGACCGCGCAGGCGCTCTACGACAAGGTCGCGAACCGGTCGGGGTTTATCGTGTATCGGAAGGATCTGTAGGAGCGTAAACCGCCGAGGACGCGGCGTTTTTTCTTCGTCACCCTCGGGCTTGACCCGGCTTGACCCGAGGGTCCATCCCTCCGCGTCACCATGGATTGCCCGGTCAAGCCGGGCAATGACGCAAGGGAAAAGACTTCGTGGCCTCCGTGCCTCCGTGGTTGACCCAATATGCCGTGGATGCCCGCAACAAGTGACAACAAGTGCGGGCATGACGGAGCGGAAGAGGTCTCCACTCCTCGGTGGCATCAGTGGCCTCCACGGGTCGCGCGACCCGGCTCGGGTCGTGAACCGACGGATGGCCGGCTTGACATATAGCTAATTTAGCTATATTAGCTGTACTAGCCATATCATGATCAAAGTGTCATCCACCGAATTCCAGAACGAGGTCGGCCGCTACATCGACGCGGCCCAGGCAGAGCCGGTTGTCGTCACCAGCCATGGACGCGAGAAAGCCGTTGTCATCTCTCCCGCGGAATATCGCCGGCTGACGTCGCCCGCCCCCGGCCGCCCCCCGGCCGCACGGTTGCCGGCGCCCGCCTCCCCCGGGCGGCCCCGCAATCCGGTGATGACGGCGCTGTCGGTCGTGAACACGTCGACGCCGATCATCGTCAACCGACGGGAGCTTCGCGACGCGATTACCAATCCAAAAACGAAATATCGCGCGCAAGCCCGCCTATTGCTCAATGAACTGAGCGAGAGCACGCTGGCGGGGCTGGTCGCCAGGAAATTCGTGTCCTGGAAGGAACTCCACAAACTCGCCGAACGGGTCGGATGTGACAGCGATGAAAAAGCGGCCTTCATCCGGCGAATGGCCGGCATCTCATTGGCTTAATCTCTTCGGCCAGGCCACGGCTCTCCTCGAGCAATCCTGTCCCGGGGCCGCGTGGACCTTTGGCGGCGGCACCGCTCTTGCGCTCGGGTACGAGCACCGGATCAGCTACGATGTCGACATATTCCTGCACGACGCACAGGTTCTCCCGTACCTGGCGCCGCGTCTGAACGACATCGCCGCATCGATCGCGCTATCGCATGAGGAAAGCGCGAACGGGCTGAAAATCGTGACCCACGGCGGTGATATCGACTTCGTCGTGACGGCGGACGTCACCGACATAGCTCCTCTCGCGACGAATATCGGCGAGACCGCAGCGTTGGTTCAGGCGCCGGCGGAAATACTTGCCAAGAAAATCCAGTATCGCGGATATCAGTTTACACATCGGGACATCTTCGATTTGGCGATGCTCCTGGAGAACGATCCCGCCCAAGTCGACGCCGCCGTGACGGCCTGCTCGAAAGACGCCATCGCTGCCGCCGCCGAGATCATCGCCGTGCGTCTACCAACACTCTCGGACGAGCTGCCCGATTACATAAATCCGACCGCCGACTTCCGCTCGCTCATCGGACGCGCCCCCGGAGTTCTGGTCGCATTCCCGCGCGTGCGGGATTTCCTGTGATCGTGCGACGAGGCTCGAGCGCCGCAGGCGCTCTACGACAAGATCGCGACCCGGTCGGGTTTTTTCGTATCAGAAGGGTTTGTAAGAATTCACCACGGAGGCACCGAGTTTTCTCTTCGTCACCCTCGGGCTTGACCTGGTCAAGCCCGAGGGTGACGGAAAAGAACGTGCGAGGCCCCCGGCGGCTTTCGTCCGCGGAGCGTCTGGACTACGATAAGCCATCCTTTCGGGAGGAGCGCATGGCGATGGCCGATGTCTCCGTGACGGGCAGTTCGATCCGCGTTTGGCCGAGCGGGCAGGCGTGCGGGTGCCGGGTGTCGGGGGTCGATCTGGCGGCGCTGGACGAGGCGGGGTTCCGCGCGGTCGAGCGGGTGTTCAACGAGCACGCGGTGGTCGCGTTCAACGACCAGAGCCTGGACGAGGCCGGGCTGCTCGGCTTCGCGCGGCGCCTCGGGCCGATCGAGCGGCATGTCTCGGCCGCGTTCCATCATCCCGGCACCGACGAGCTCACCGTGCTGTCGAACATCCTGAAGGACGGCAAGAACTTCGGCTCCGAGGACGCGGGCCAGGGCTGGCACACCGACCTGTCCTACGACGCGGTGCCGGCGCGCGCCTCGATCCTCTACGCGCTGCAGGTGCCGATGAAGGACGGCGAGCCGCTCGGCGACACGTTGTTCGCGAACATGTACGCGGCGTATGACGCGCTGCCGGCGGCGTGGAAGACACGGCTCGCCGGCCTCAAGGCCGAGCGCGACTACGCCAAGTTCTACACCTACATGATCGAGAAGAAGGCTTCGCCGCGGCCGCAGCTCACCGACGCCGAGCGCCGCAAGAAGCCGCCGGTGGAGCACCCGATCGTGCTCCGCCATCCGTGGACCGGCCGGCTCTCGCTCTACGCCGATCCCGGCTACACCACGCGGGTCCTCGGCGTGCCGGCGGCCGCGAGCGACGAGATCCTGGAGTTCCTGTTCCGGCACCAGACCGAGGCGCGGTTCCAGTATCGCCACCGCTGGCGCCTGCACGACGTGCTGATGTGGGACAACTGCGCCACCATCCACATGGCGACCGGCGGCTACGACCGCTCGACGCCCCGCCTGATGCACCGGGCGCAGGTGCTGGGCGATCAAGGGTTGTATGCGCAGATGAATCCCTGACATTCACCACAGAGGCGCAGAGACACAGAGGACAGATAAGACGCTCCGAACTCTATGTTCTCTGTGTCTCTGTGGTGAATTCGGTCTGCCGTGGATGCCCGCAACACGTGTCAACACGTGCGGGCATGACGGAATACTGGCGGGATACTGGCCTTTTGGCGCGGCTTGCTCCGGGGGGCGGTGCCGTATAAATTCCTTGCGGCCTTTCCAAACGGCCGATGGGGGCGGCGCCGGGCGTGCTGCGAACCCCGGCCGGCCTTTCAACCCTCGAGGAAACCCAATGTCGACGTACAACATTCTGATTCTGGGCGCGTCCTACGGCTCGCTGCTCGCCACCAAGATGCTCTTCGGCGGCCACAAGATCTCGCTGGTCTGCCTGCCGGCCGAGGCCGAGCTGATCAACAAGGAGGGGGCCAAGGTCCGCCTGCCGATCCGCGGCCGCGCCAAGCCGGTCGAGCTCGACACCAAGAAGCTGCCGGGCAATCTCTCCGCCCTCGGCCCGGCCGAGGTCAACCCGAAGAGCTACGACCTGATCGGCCTCGCCATGCAGGAGCCGCAATACCGCTCGCCCGGCGTGCGCGAGCTGCTGGACGCGGTCGCCAAGTCCAAGGTGCCGTGCATGTCGATCATGAACATGCCGCCGCTGCCCTACCTGAAGCGGATCCCCGGCCTGAACGCGGAGGAGCTGAAGCCCGCCTACACCGACGCCAGCGTGTGGCAGAATTTCGAGCCCGGCCGGCTCACCCTGTGCAGCCCCGACCCGCAGGCGATCCGCCCGCCGGACGAGAAGGTGAACGTGCTGCAGGTCACCCTGCCGACCAATTTCAAGGTGGCGCGGTTCGACGACGACACGGCGACGACGATGCTGCGCCAGCTGCAGGACGACGTCGAGGCGGCGCGCTTCGATCCCGGCGACGGCACCAAGATCGAGCTGCCGGTGAAGCTCAAGGTGCACGACTCCATCTTCGTGCCGCTGGCCAAATGGCCGATGCTGATCGCCGGCAACTACCGCTGCGTGACCAAGGACGCGGCGCGCACGGCCAAGGAAGCCGTGCACACCGACATCGACACCTCGCGCAAGGTCTACAACTGGGTGCGCGACCTGGTCATCAAGCTCGGCGCCAAGCCGGACGACCTGGTGCCGTTCGAGAAATACGCCGCGGCGGCGAACGACCTGACGCGGCCGGCCTCGGCGGCGCGGGCCCTGTTCGCGGGTGCCCCCAACATCGAGCGCGTCGACCGGCTGGTGCAGATCGTCGGCCGACAGAAGGGCATGCAGCTGGCCGAGCTCGACGAGATCGTGGCGATGGTGGATGCGCGGCTGGAGCTCAATCGCAAGAAGGTGGCTTGAGGCCTAGTCCTTCGATCCTTAGAGCCCTTCGAGCCCTTCGAGCCCTTCGAGCCCTTCGAGACGGCCGCTACGCGGCCTCCTCAGAGCCTGTGAATCTTTGGCTGGATTATGGTTGCGGATTGAGCGCGGTGGTGATTCGCTTGGCTGTGGAGCGGTGGCCAAGGAGGGATCATGG
>WNFI01005492.1_pt1 | contig 21514 bp, 19 predicted proteins | sample 5400471 | NCBI WGS metagenome assembly WNFI01 (sample SAMN13153348, study PRJNA577476) | soil metagenome | isolation source: 100 cm saprolite on Douglas fir-dominated hillslope | place: USA:California | collected 2013-09-17
TCGCCGGGACCCTACATCGAGCTGGTGGTGGCCGACACCGGAACCGGAATGGACGCAGCCACCCTCGCGCGCATCTTCGAGCCCTTCTTCACGACCAAGGAGGTTGGCCGGGGGACGGGGCTGGGCCTCTCCCTCGTATACGGAATCGTCGCCGACTCCGGCGGGGCCACGCACGTGACAAGCGAGCTGGGTCGAGGCAGCAGGTTCGAAGTCTATTTGCCTCGGGCGGACGACCAGAGCGCCGCCATCGAGCCCGCGCAGGGGCCCGTCGAGCGCGGGCACGGGGAGCGCATCTTGCTCATCGACGACGAGAAGCCCTTGCTTATCATGACGGCGGAGCTGCTCACCCGCCTCGGTTACGATCCCACGACGTTTTCCGATCCCCACTCCGCGCTGGCCTCACTCGAGGCGATGCCCGCGGCGTATGACCTGGTGCTCACCGACGAGATGATGCCCGGGCTGAACGGTACTGCACTCGCGCAAGCCGTCCGCCGGGCGCGCCCCACCCTGCCCGTCATCCTGGTCAGCGGCAACACTGGCCCGATGCTCACGCAGATGGCCCTGGCCGCGGGTGTGAGAGAGGTCTTGAAGAAGCCCGTCCAGTCGCGCGAGCTCGCGTCGGCCCTCGCGCGCGCCCTCGCGGCCTAGGCCGTTCGCACCGAGCGTTTCAGACGAAATGAACCCGGTCGTCAAGGAAACGCATCGCACATGAGACCCGGCGATGCTGTGTTCCATGAATCATCGACCCGGGAGTTTCCTCATGGCATTCGACATTTCCCCGAACCGCGGCAACGGTCAGCAACGCCCGGCGCCCACGCAGTCGTTCAATGGTGTGGCCGAGATGCGCATCGCACTCGCGCGGAAGGCGCGCGCGGAGAGTGTGGCGGCGCTGAACCAGATACTCGCCGACACGATGACGCTGCGAGACCTCTACAAGAAGCACCACTGGCAGGCCTCCGGACCGACGTTCTACGAGCTGCACCTGCTTTTCGATAAGCATCACGACGAACAGGAAGAGCTGGTCGACGCGATCGCGGAGCGCATCCAGAGCCTTGGCGGGGGTTCCATCGCGATGGCCGCCGACGTCGCGGAGACGACCACGCTCGAACGCCCGCCGCGGGAGCGCGAGGAACCCGCGCGGCAGCTCGCGCGCCTGGTCGACGCCCACGAGCGCGTCCTCCATGGCGTGCGCGCCGCGGCGCGGCGTGCTTCCGAGCTCGGCGACGACGGCACCAACGACCTCCTGGTGAGCGATGTGATTCGCACCAACGAGAAACAGGCGTGGTTTGTCTGGGAGCACCTGCAACAGGGCCAGCGGCAATGAGGATCACGGAAACGATTCGCATCGGAGCCTCCGGCCTCGAAGCTTCGCGCATCGCGCTGGGCACGTGGGCCATCGGCGGCTGGATGTGGGGCGGAAACACCGACCTGGACGAGTCCATTCGCACCATCCGCTCCGCGATCGAGCGTGGAATCACGCTGGTCGATACCGCACCGGTATACGGATTCGGGCGCTCCGAAGAGATCGTCGGCATGGCGCTCTCGGGAGGCCTGCGCGCGCGTGCCGTCATCGCGACAAAGGTCGGCCTCGAATGGCGCGACGGCAAGGTGTGGCGAAACTCTTCTCCCGCGCGCATCCGCAAGGAGGTCGAGGAGTCACTGCGGCGCTTGCGTACCGACTACATCGACCTTTACCAGGTGCATTGGCCCGATCCGCTGGTTCCAATCCAGGAGACTGCCGGTGCGCTGGCGCAATTGCTGAAGGAAGGAAAGATCCGCGCGATCGGCGTGTCCAATTACTCCCCGGCGCAGATGGATGAATTCCGCGAGGCCGCTCCCATCCACTCGGTCCAGCCTCCCTACAACCTCTTCGAGCGCGAGGCCGAGAAAGCTGTCCTTCCGTACGCGCGGCGGCACGACATGACCGTCCTGTGCTACGGGGCGCTTTGCCGCGGGCTCCTCACCGGGACGATCACCTCCGCGACCCAGTTCAAGGGCGACGACCTGCGGCGCAACGATCCCAAGTTCCGCGAGCCGCGGTTCTCCCAGTACCTGGCCGCGGTGGCGTCGCTCGACCGTTATTCGCGCGATCGCTACGGCCTGCCCGTGCTGGCCCTCGCGGTGCGATGGGTGCTCGACCAGGGCGACACCATCGCCCTGTGGGGCGCGCGTCGCCCGGCGCAGCTGGACCCGGCGCAGGACGCAATGGGTTGGGAACTAGATGACCGCGCGAAGAGGCGCATCGACAAGATTCTCCAGCGGGCCGTGAAGGATCCGGTGGGTCCCGAATTCATGGCTCCGCCCTCGCGGGATGACTCGGCGCGTGGCGCAGCGCCGCTGGCGGCCTAGGAGATCGACATGAGAATCGGCGTAGCGGGAACCGGCCGCATGGGTACGGAGATCGTGCGACGGCTGATCGCGACCGGACATGACGTCGGCGTCTGGAATCGCACGGTCGAGAACGCACGCGACGCCCGAGAGGCGGGAGCGAGATGGATCGCGACGCTCGGCGAGCTCGTCGATGATTCGGAAGTGGTGATTTCCTTCCTCCTCGACAATGCTGCGGTCGAGCGGGTCTACCTCGGTCCCAACGGGCTCCTCACCGGCCGCGTGGAAGAACGTGTCTTCATCGACATGAGCACCGTGAGCCCGGACGCTCACGCGCGGATCGCGCCGGCAATGGCATCCCGCAACTCCGGCTTCATCGAGTGTCCCGTAAGCGGCTCGACAGCCTCCGCGCAGTCCGGGACGTTGGTCGGCTTCGCGGGCGGCGAAGTGCTGGCCGATCCCGCCGAGGTGGCGCGCGCCATCGACCTTCTCGCGGATTCGAATATCGGTGCGGGAATCCTGCGAGCCAGGGCGCCGCAGATCGTCGCAGCCTTGAAGGGGCGCGCTCCGGACACAGCCGCCTTCGACGTCGACACGATGCGCAAGGACTTGCGCTACATGGCCGAGGAGGCCGCCACTCACGGAGACACGCTTCCGCTCGCGAGTCGCACGCTCGAGTGCTTCGACCGCGCCTCGCGCGAGGGTAACGGCGGCGTGGATAGCGTGGCGTATCCCGCTTATTGGATCGCACAGCAGCCCGGACATGAGAAGAGCCGGAGCTCGAGATGATCATCGACCTGATTCACGCCGGCCCGCCGATGGCCACCGCCTTCCTCGCTTCCTCGGTGGAAGCGGTGTAAGCCGCGACGGTCGTCCTCGCCGCCGGCGTCGTGCGCGGCTGGCGCTCGTCACTTTCCGGCGCGGCCGCGGCCCTGGCCGCCCTGGTTGTCATCGTGGCCGTCTTCGGCCGCGCGATCGCCGCCATTCCCATCGCCACGCTCCAAGTGGTCGTGGGAGCGCTGCTGCTGCTGTTCGGCATCCGCTGGCTGCGCAAGGCGATTTTGCGCAGCGCGGGGGTGATCGACCTGCGCGACGAAGACGCGCTCTACGCACGGGAGCAGCAGGCGCTGGGTGCTTCCGGCGTCGTGGCCGGCAAACGATGGGACACGATCGCGGCCCTCACCTCGTTCAAGGCGGTGCTGCTCGAGGGCGTCGAGGTGATCGTGATCGTGATCGGGATCGGCGCGGCGGGAAAAATGTTGGTCCCCGCGACGATCGGCGCGATCGGCGCGTGCGTCGCGGTAACCGTCGCCGCGGCATTGCTCAACCGTCCGCTCTCTCGCGTTCCAGAGAACTCGCTCAAGTTCGCGGTCGGCGTGATGGTGTCGGCGTTCGGACTTTTCTGGTTCGGCGAAGGCATCGGAATCCATTGGCCGTACGGCGACGCGGCGATTCTCGCACTCATGGGGGTGTTGCTCGCGGTCGCCTCCATCGGCGTCCGGGCGGCTCGGCGGGCGGCTTTCGCATGAGACGCGTCCTCGACCTGCTTCGCGAAGTCGCCGGGCTCTTCTTCGACGACGGCAGCCTGGCGATCGCCGTGCTCGTGATCCTTGCCGTCACCGCGATCCTGCTCGGCAATGCCTGGTTCGACGGACCGGAGGCGATAGCGTTCCTCGTGGGCGGAGTCATCGCCGCGCTCCTGGAGAACGTCGTTCGCACGGCACGCTGAAAGCGTTTCGTCCGAAATCGAACGCGTCCCGGCCGAAACGGCGCTGGTACCCCCGCGAGGTCTACTGGGGACTCCAAACCAAGGAGACAAACCATGACCTCGCAATTCTCGAAGCTGCTTCCGGCCCTCGGCGTGGCACTCACGTTGAGCGCCTGCGCATCGCTGGGATCGCCCCCGCCCAAGGCTGACCAAGTCGCCCGGATCCATCCGGGACTCACGCAGGACGACGTCCGCAGTGTCCTCGGCGCCGCCGGCAACGTGACCAACGATTCGCGCAAGCACGAAACGACGTGGATCTATTCGTACACAGACCTTTGGGGATATCCCTCCGAGTTCGACGTGACGTTCGGCGCGAACGGAGTGGTCGCCGAGACCTATTCCCAACGCAATGACTATTGAGCGGAGACCAGCCATGAGCTCGAAGCTTTCGAAGACCATCCTCGCCGTCGGCGTCGCGCTGACGCTCGGCGCCTGGGCGACCCCGGGACTCACCGCGCAATCCGGCGCCGACCGGATTGCGAAGATTCACGCCGGCCTCACGCAGGACGAAGTCGTCAGCCTCCTCGGCGCTCCCGGCTCGGTAATCCATAACACGTTCGAGAAAGCGACCATCTGGGTCTATCCGTTGAGCACCGGGGGATACGGCTCCGAGTTCGACGTGGAATTCAAGGACGGCGTTGTGACGGAAAGCTTCACGCTGCAACACCAGTCCGGCTCATGAAGGCGAGGCGCGGAATGGCGTGGGCGTGTTCGGCCCTCCTTCTCGCCATGATCGCGGGCTGCACCGGATCCGGCGCGGCCCCCGCGCCCGCGCCGGCGCCCGAAGTCTCGGTCGTGACGGTCCACAAGGGCAGCGTCCCGCTCAGCACGGAGCTGCCCGGCCGGACTTCTCCCATGCTCGTGGCGCAAGTTCGCGGCCGCGTCGATGGCATCGTGCTGGCGCGCGACTTCACCGAAGGCGCGGACGTGAGGGCGAACCAGAGACTCTTCCAGATCGATCCGGCGCCGTATCGCGCGGCGCTCGACAGCGCCAACGCCACACTCGCGCGGGCGCAAGCAAACCTCGCCGCGGCGACAGCTCTGGCCGAGCGCTACAAGGTCCTGCTCGACGGCAATGGCGTGAGCAAGCAGGACTACGACAACGCAGTCGCGGCGCAAGGGCAGGCGACGGCCGATGTCGCCGCGGGCAAGGCAGCCGTCCTGACAGCGCGCATCAACCTCGGCCATACCGACGTGGTGTCGCCGATCATGGGGCGGATCGGCCCCTCGGTGGTGACAGAAGGGGCTTATGTTCAGGCGAGCGCGGCGACCCTCATGGCTACCGTCCAGCAGATCGATCCGATCTACGTGGACCTGAATCAATCCAGCCTCCAGGGCCTGCAGCTGCGCCGCGACGTCGCGAGCGGCAAGCTCAAGTTGAATGGCCCGGGCAAGGCGAATGTGACGCTCTTCCTCGAAGACGGCACGCAATACCCGCTCGCGGGCTCGTTGCAATTCACCGACATCACGGTCGACCCTTCGACAGGATCGGTCACGGTGCGGGCGTTGTTCCCGAACCCGCAGGCGGTGCTGTTGCCGGGAATGTTCGTCCGGGCGCGCATCGACCAGGGAACCAACGACAACGTCGTGCTCGTCCCGCAAGTCGGTGTGACCCATGATTCCACCGGCAGGGCCACCACACTCGTCGTCGGACCCGACAACAAAGTGTCGGTGCGCGCGCTCCAGGCGAGTCGCACATCCGGCAGTGACTGGGTCGTCGAGGGCGGACTCGCCGAGGGCGAGAAGGTCATCGTGGCGGGCGTGCAGAAGGCGCAACCCGGCACCCTGGTACGAGCCGTCGAAGCCGCGAGCGCAGCACCGGCGCCGGCGCCGGTCGCTTCGAACTAGCCGACATGGCCAAGTTCTTCATCAACCGGCCGATCTTCGCGATCGTCATCGCGCTCCTCATCATGCTGGGAGGCGCGCTCTCCATCTTCTCGCTGCCCATCGAGCAATACCCGCCCATCGCGCCGCCAACGGTGCAGATCAACACGTCGTATCCCGGGGCATCCGCGACCACCGTCAACAACGTGGTCGTGCAGATCATCGAGCAGCAGATGAGCGGCATCGACAATTTGATCTACCTGTCCTCGACGAGCGACGACACCGGCCAGTCCACCACCACGCTCACCTTCGCGCCCGGGACCGACCCGAACATCGCGCAGGTGCAGGTGCAGAACAAGCTGCAGAACGCCGTGCCGCAGTTGCCGGCGGCGGTGCAGCAATCAGGCATCCGCGTGACGAAGTCCACCAACTCGTTCCTGATGGTGGTGGGATTTATCTCCGGCGACAACAGCATGTCGAAGTTCGACCTCGCCAACTACGTGGTGTCCCACGTGATGGATCCGGTCAGCCGCGTGAATGGAGTCGGCACCTTGAGCATTTTCGGCAGCCAGTACGCGATGCGCGTCTGGCTGGACCTGAACAAGCTGAATAACTACGCGCTCACGCCGTCCGACGTCACCGCGGCGATCCTCGCCCAGAACGTGCAGATCTCGGGGGGACAGCTCGGCGGCACGCCGGCGGTCGCCAACCAGCAGCTCAACGCGACGATCACGGAAGCGACGCTCTTGCGCACGCCCGAGGAGTTCGGTGCGATCCTGCTGAAGGCGCTGCCCGACGGCTCGCAGGTGCGCCTGCGCGACGTGGCCCGCATCGCGCTCGGCGCCGAGAGCTTCTCCATCGACAACAAGTACAACGGGCAGCCCGCGACGGGGATCGCCGTCCAGCTCGCGACGGGCGCAAACGCGCTCAACACCGCGAACGCCGTTCGCGCCCAGATCGACCAGCTGAAGCCCTACTTCCCCCCTGGAATGCAGGTCGTGTATCCGAACGACACCACGCCCTTCATCAAGATCTCGATCCAGGAGGTGGTGAAGACGCTCCTCGAAGGCATCGCGCTGGTGGTCCTGGTCATGTTCCTCTTCCTGCAGAATTGGCGGGCGACCCTGATCCCCGCGATCGCGGTGCCGGTGGTACTGCTGGGGACCTTCGGCCTCATGGCCGCGCTGGGCTTCACCATCAACACGCTCTCGATGTTCGGCCTGGTGCTCGCGATCGGGCTCCTCGTCGACGACGCCATCGTGGTGGTGGAGAACGTCGAGCGCGTCATGGTCGAAGAGCGCCTGCCTCCAAAAGAAGCGACGACCAAGGCGATGGGCCAGATCACCGGGGCGCTCATCGGCGTGGCGATGGTGCTGTCGGCGGTGTTCGTTCCGGTCGCCATGTCCAGCGGCACCGTCGGCGCGATCTACCGCGAATTCTCGCTCACGATCGTCGCTGCGATGCTGCTCTCGGTTTTCGTGGCGCTCACTCTCACCCCGGCGCTCTGCGCGACGCTGCTCAAGGCCCCGGATCGCGAGCATGCCGTGCGCCACGGATTCTTCGGGTGGTTCAACCGGCGCTTCGACTGGTCACGCGACCACTACGTAAGCGGCATACGCGGCGTGATGGCTCGTGCGATTCCCTCGACCGTCGTCTTTCTCGCGATCGTCGGCGCCGTGGGTTTCCTTTTCATGAAGCTGCCCAGCGCGTTCGTGCCGAACGAGGACCAGGGCTTCTTTTTCGTGCAAGTGCAGACGCCGCCAGGCGCGACGCAGCAGCGCACGGGCGCCGCTCTCGACGACGTCTCGCAGTACCTCCTGAAGCAGGAGTCGGCCGCCGTGGATGCGGCGTTCATCGTGAACGGCAACAACTTCGCGGGTCGCGGACAGAGCCAGGGCATGGTCTTCGTGCATCTCAAGGACTGGAGCCAGCGCACCGCGGCCAACCAATCGGTGCAGGCGTTGATCTCGCGCACGAACGCGCATTTCGCGACTTACAAGGACGCGGCGATCACCTCGGTGAATCCGCCGCCCATCCGCGGGCTCGGCACCTCCGCCGGCTTCGACTTCGAGCTCGAGGACCGCGGCGGGCTCGGGCACGACGCGCTCGTCCAGGCGCGCAACCAGCTCCTCGAGATGGCGAAGCACGACCCCAATCTCGCGGGGGTGCGTGCCAACGGCGTCGACGACAACGCGACCTTCACGATCGACGTGGACCGTGAGAAGGCCGCGGTGCTCGGCGTGGCGCTCTCCGACGTCGACCAGACTTTCTCGATCGCGTGGGGCTCGCGCTTCGTCAACAACTTCCTCGATACCGACAACCGCATCAAGCGCGTCTACGTGCAGGCCGACGCGTCCTTCCGGATGAATCCGGAGGACCTGAACCTGCTGTACGTGCGCAATTCCAAGGGCGGGATGACGCCATTCTCCGAGTTCGCCAAGGGCCGCTGGACGTACGGTTCCCCCAAGGTCGAGCGCTACAACGGCGTCGCCTCGATGGAGATCCAGGGGCAGGCTGCGCCGGGCAAGAGCACCGGCCAGGCGATGCTCGCCATGGAGGCGCTCGCCAGGAAGCTGCCGCAAGGCATCGGCTACGAGTGGACCGGGCTCTCGTTGCAGCAGCAGCAGTCGGGATCGCAGGCGCCGTACCTGTACGCGCTCTCGGTGATCGTGGTGTTCCTGAGCCTCGCCGCGCTCTACGAGAGCTGGAGCATTCCTCTCGCCGTGATCCTCGCCATCCCGATCGGTGCGCTGGGCGCTCTCGGCGCCGCCATGCTCTTCGGCATGCCGAACGGCGTCTTCTTCCAGGTGGCACTCCTCACCACCATCGGGTTGTGCGCGAAGAACGCCATCCTCATCGTGGAATTCGCGCGCGAGCTGCACGAGGAGGGACGCTCGGCCATCGACGCCGCGATCGAGGCGGCGAAGCTGCGGATGCGCCCGATCGTGATGACCTCCATGGCGTTCCTCCTCGGCGTGCTGCCGCTCGCCATCGCGCACGGCGCGGGATCGGCGAGCCAGAACGAGATCGGTGTCGCCGTGATCGGCGGAATGTTGACGGCGACGTTCGTCGCACCGTTCCTCGTGCCGATGTTCTTCGAGATCATCAGCCGCGGGCTCGGACGCTCGAAACGCGAGCCGGCCCCCGCCCTGGCGCCGGGAGACTGACATGAGCGGACATCGCATCGCGCTGCTGGGCCTGGTGCTCGCCGTCGCTTCGGGCTGCTCGTTGCAACCCACGTATGATCGGCCGGCCGCAAGCATCGCTGGAACGTTTCCTTCAGGAGCGGCGTACAAGTCCGCGCAAGCCGGGCCCTCGAGCACGAGCACGACCCTCCCGGCCGCAGCCGTCGGCTGGCGCGACTTCCTGCGCGACGCGCGGCTGCAACGACTCGTGGAGATCGCCCTCGCCAACAACCGCGACCTGCGTGCCGCGATGCTGAACGTCGAGCAGGTGCGCGCGAAATATCGGATCCAACGCTCGGCGCTGTTCCCGCAGGCCGACGGGTTCGCCGACGCTTCGCGGTCGCACACGCCGGCCGGGATCGCGTCCAGCGGAAAGGCCAACACATCCCAGACCTACGAAGTCGGCGTCTCCGCCTCGTGGGAGATCGATTTCTTCGGCCGCTTGAGGAGTCTCAACGACGCCGCGCTGCAGCAGTATTTCGCGACGGCATATGCAAGGCAGGCCGCCGAAATCCTCCTGGCGTCGCAGGTCGCGGACCAATACCTGACACTCCTCGCGTTCGACGAGCAACTGCAGGTCACGCGGCAGACCGCGGCGACGGCGCGTGCCTCCTACGACATCGTGAAGCTGCAATTCGATACCGGCACCGGAACCGAGCTCGCGTTGCGCCAGGCGCAGACCGTGGTCGAGCAGACGCAGGCCAACTACGCCGCGCAGGTGCGCGGCCGCGCACAAGCCGAGAATGCGCTCGTGCTGCTGGTCGGCCAGCCGTTGCCGCCGGACCTGCCGCCGGCGGCACGCCTCGGCGCGCAATCGCTTCTCGCCGACATCCCGGAAGGATTGCCTTCGGATCTGCTGATGCGCCGTCCCGACATTCTCCAGGCGGAATCGCTGCTGCGATCGGAAAACGCCAACATCGGCGCCGCGCGCGCGGCGTTCTTCCCTCGCATCAGCATCACGGGAATCCTCGGCCTTGCAAGTCCCGCCCTCTCCGGATTGTTCTCGGCTGGAACCGCGACCTGGTCCGTGGCCCCGTCGATCACGCTTCCGATCTTCAATGCCGGATCCAACGCCGCGAACCTGGACGTGGCGAACATCCGCAAGGACATCGGCATCGCCCAGTACGAGAAGGCGATCCAGGTGGCCTTCCGTGAAGTCTCGGACGGGCTCGCGGCGCGCGGCACCTATGACGACCAGCTGGCCGCGCTCGAGCGATATTCGTCGGCGCAGCAGCGGCGGCTCGAGCTCTCCGACTTCCGCTACCGGAACGGCGTGGACAACTACCTCACGGTGCTTACGGCGCAGACCGACTACTACAACGCGCAGCTCTCCGTCGTCGCCACGCGCCTGCAGCGCCTGACCAACCTCGTGGATCTCTATCGCGCGCTGGGCGGCGGGTGGATCCAGAATACGGGCGAGGCGCCTCGTCCGGTAGCCGGCTAGGCCGAGCCGACCTCGTCGATAATGCAGGAATGAAGAACGCGACGGAATTCGGCCCCTGGAATCCCGGGATCGAATCGCAGGTCCCCGACGAGCTACTGCACCTCTCCACGCTCTTCCGTCCCGAGAACGTGTTCACGAACCTCGCTCAGGCGCGCGAGCTGCGCGATCTCACCGGTTTCGAGTTGAGCGAGCTCGTGGCCTTTCGCCCCGCGCGGCTCGCGCTGCACGAGCTCCTGATCCGCGTGAGCGCCGATTTCTCGGTCCCTGACGGATCGAGAATCGAGGACCTCGGCATCAATTTCCGCCGCATCGTCCGCGAAATCCTGGCACGCCACATCGAGCCGCGGCTGGGTGAAATCACCGCGCTTTATGACGCTCGCAGGAAGGAGCTTGCGCGACGCATCGACGCGCAGCTCACGGGCCTGTTCGCGCCGCCGGCCGCGCCCGAGGCCGCGAGGACGCTCGCCTCGCTTTGGGACGCGAAGGGCCACGCGGAAAGCGACGCGCTCGAACGATGCGCCTGCCGCGCGGGCGCGAGAGTCGTCTTCGCGCTCCTCGTGCGCCATGGCCGCGTGTGGGGCGACCGAAGCCTCATCGGATCGCTCGCGACCGACCTGGCCTGCAACGATTTCGCCGGCGCGGAGATCGGCCGCCTCATCGCGCCCTGGATCGACCGGGCCGCCGCCGAGGAGGGATTCCCCCTGCTGCCGCGCCAGGATCATCCCGTCGTCATGAACACCAAGGGGGCATCGGCGTCCGGCAAGAGCACGCTGCGCCCGCTGCAGAAAGAACTCGCCGGCGACATCGGCGTGAACTGGAGTTATTTCGCCTTCATCAGTCCCGACATCTGGCGCAAGCAGCTGCTGGAATACGCCTCGCTGGGCGATGCGTACAAATACGGCGGCGCGCTCACCGGCGACGAGCTGCACATCGTCGACCAGAAGCTCGATGCCTACATGGCGGGCAAGGCCGAGCGCGGCAACATGCCGCACCTGCTGATCGACCGCTTCCGCTTCGACAGCTTCGCCCCGGATTCCGACGAGGCCGGCAGCAACCTGCTCACCCGCTTCGGCCAGATCGTCTACCTCTTCTTCATGATCACGCCGCCCGAAGCCCTGGTCGAGCGGGCGTGGAATCGCGGGCTCGAGGTCGGCCGCTACAAGGCCGTCGACGACACGCTCGCCCACGGCGTCGAAGCGTACGCGGGGATGCCGCAGCTCTTCTTCACCTGGGTGCAGCGCGTCGACAAGAAGGTGCACTTCGAGTTTCTCGACAACAACGTGCCGCAGGGCAAGCGCCCGCGCACGGTCGCATTCGGTTGGAACGAAACGCTCAACGTGCTCGACGTGAAGTGCCTGCTCGACGTCGAGCGCTACCGCCGCGTGAACATCGACGCGCTCGCCCCGGAAGCGCTCTACAAGGACCCCGGCCTCCTGGCGCCGGAGAGGAACACGGACTTCCTGCTCCAATGCGTGCAGAAGTTTCGCGAGGTGCACTTCGCCGACCAGGCGAGCGGCCGCGTCTACCTGCGTGTGGTGTCCGGCCTGCCGGTGTGGGCCGATCACGAGGCCCTGGCGCTGGCCGCCTCCAATCCCGACACGCGCGCGGGACTTGCCGCGACGATTCCGGCGGCGTTCGATCGCACCCTGCCCGCGCCACCGCGCGCGACCTATCTCGGGGAGTTGTTCGACGCGGCGCAGACCCTCGGGAACTGGACGGACGGCCCTCAGTAGACGTCGCAGGCGACCTCGAAGTGAACTCCGCGGTCCTGAAGGTTGCCCTTGCTCGCGCCTGCGAGCGCGAAGTGCGCACCACAGGCTGATGCCGCACTCTTCGCCGAGCTACGTGCTGGCGTTCGCGCTCTTGCCGCGGCGCGTGAGCACTACGATGACCGCCAATCCCAACAAGGCGGCAATCGCGAGCGCCCAGTATGCGAGATTTCGCGACTTCGAGCTTTCCACCACCGCCGCGACGACGTCGGGAGAGAACGTGAGGCCGTCCGCATCTTCGGGCAAGTCGCCGACAAGCGAGATCACTCCCGAAACCGGGTCGATCGTGACCAGGGCGGTCTTGGCCGGCGCGGCGAGGTTGGTGTTCACGCCGTAGAGCACGCCCGAGGGCGAGAATGTGAGCGAGTGGATGGCGCTCAGGTACCGTGCGCCCGTGAGCACCGGGCCGACGGTGCGCGCGCCTGTATGAACGTCCAGCTTGTCGAGCGTGCCGGCCGCGGTGGTCGCGGCGATATGCGCGATCCCCCGCCCATCGATGGCGAGTCCGCCTCCGGTCGATGCGGGGTTGGTCGAAGGCGGCCCGAGGGGCGTGGCCGCTCCTTTGGCGAGATCGACGGTGCCCAGCTGGTCCAGGTCGGTAAGCCAGGCGAAGAGCTTGCCCGACGAATCGAAATTGATGTCCGAAGCGGAATGCCCCAACGTCCCGACGAGGGTCGCCTCCGCGGTCTTCGGGTCGATCTTCACGAGACTGGGACGCAGGCTCGGAGACACTCCCGCGGTGATGCCGTACATGACGCCGCTCTTGGGATGCACGGCCAGGCCCGTAACCCCGACGTGCGCACCGCCCCCGCCGATGCGAAGCGGGCCCACGAGCCTCGTCGCGGCGGTGGCAGGGTCCACGACATACAGCTTGCCGACGACCTCGCTCGGCCCGATGTAGGCCCGCATCGTGGAGGTGTATAGCGTTTGCGCGGCAGCCGGCGCGACGTGCAGCGCCGCCCAGATGGCGAGCACAGCCAATGAAAAAACACCCCGGGCTGTCCCGGGGTGTTTGTCTGGACGACGACCGCCACCGGTGGTCAAAGCGAGAATAACGAGATGCCTCCGTTGTTGAAGCCGTTCGCGGCGCAGTCGGCGCACCCTCCCGGCGTCGTGGGGCCGGAATGCGGGACAAAGACCAGGCCGCCAACCGGGTCCACAGCTACGGAGTGTGCATTATTACCGGTCCTCTGTGTTGCCGCCATGGTATGTGTGGCGGCGTCGACCACAAACAAGGTCGGGTTGCAAGGATTGGCGGCGGAACATCCTCCGCCCTGATCATTGACGCCCGAAGCGTGCCAGCGGCTGGCCGCAACGTAGTAGCGATTCGTCCGTGCGTCGTAGACCGTTTGATCGCCGCCTCCGGCCGGAAGGGTCGCCAGCACGTTTCCGTTGGTGCGATTCATGATCAACAGCGTGAGTGCGACGCCTTTATCGCCAGGGCGGCACTCGATCGCCATATCGGTCCCGGGGCCGAGCGCGAGGCCGGTGGGATCACAGTTTCCGAGCGGGAAGCGCTTCACTCCGGGAAGGCTGAAGATGTTCGTCGTCGTTCCGGGCGCGAGCGCTTTGATGGACGAAACCGGGATGACCTCGACTTCTCCGTGCGGATTATCCGCCGTGGAATCGTTATTCACGATGAAGCTCTTGCCGACTGCGTCGTAGCGGCACTGCTCGTTGCCGCCGGCCGGTATGGTGGTCCCCGGCTCCGTCCAATTGACCGTTGCAAGGACGGCCAGCGAAGTGGCCGAGATGAACGACGCGAACGGCGTGTCCGCATCCGGCGACGAGATCATGTAGATCTGGTCGTCGGGATCGTAGCAGCCTTCGTCCGCGCGAAAGCCCGTCGTCCCGACGCGAATGCTCTTGGTCACGGTGTTGGTCGTCGTGTCGATCACGCGGACGTTGTCGACGTCGCCGACAAAGATGAGGCTCGTTCCGGGAATCACGTCGATGCCATCGGGCCCGGACTTCCCGTTGTTCGCCCCCGCGCAGTTGGCCGTGGGGAAGCATCCGGTGAACGCGTTTGCTCCGGTTCCGGTGATCTGGCTCACCACCAGGGTGTTGACGTCCATGACGTCGACCGCCTTGTTGTTTCTGTCGGTGAGGTAGTACTTTCCGTTGGCAACCGCGCCGAGATCGAACGAGAAATTCGTCGTCGACGTGATGCCTGGAATGGATGCATCGCCGAAGGGTCCGGCGGTCACATACTGTCCCCCGCCACCGCCGCATGCCACGAGAGCTGTCGCGACCACAATTGCTGTTGCTGTTGCAACCGGCAAGAACGCTTTCATTGCTCCTCCTTCGTTTTTTCGTTGATGATGGGTTTCGAGACGAAGCCAGCGCGGAACGAGCAACGGTCCCGCGCTGCCAGACGGGAGAGGGTTGAATCGAAAGCTACGTCGCGAAGCTTTCGCGAAACTTGCGGCGTTCGCCTAAACTCGGTATGTGCGGCACTGAACTTTATGTAATGGTCCTTGGGAGTATGCTCCTCCCGCGCTGGCCACTGCAACCGCAAGGAGACGCAATGAAGGGCAGCCACCTCTCCGCGGTTCTCACCGCGATGGAGCCGTGATCTAGTCGATCGGGTACGGCATATCCTTCGGGAACGTGGTCGCCTCAAGTGTCTCAGGCGCCGGTTTCCGCGCGATCGCGTCGACGGAGCGCCACCACGGCTCGACGTTCTCCGCATGCACCGGTTCGATGGGTTCGCCGAGGCGAGGCATCACCAATTGCGCGCCCGCTTTCGGGCCCCGCTCCAGCAAGACCTCCGCGGGCTGGTCCCACGCGTGCATCGCGAGGCTGAACGTGCCCCAGTGCACGGGCAGGAACACGCCGCCGCCGAGCAGCGCGTGCGCTTTCAGCGCGTTTTCCGGCCCGAGGTGCATGTCGCCCCATGCGGGATGATACGCGCCCACTTCCAGCATGATGAGGTCGAACGGACCGAGCCGTTCGCGAATTGCCTGGTATTCTGTCGTGAGGCCCGTGTCGCCGCTGAAGAACACCGCGTGCCGTTGCGAACGGATAACCATCGATGACCACAGGGTCGCGTTCCGGTCGTGCAGGCCGCGCCCGGAAAAGTGCTGGGACGGCGCGGCGGTCAGGGTGAGCTCTGTGCTCGGCACGTGGTGCGATTCCCACCAGTCGAGCTCGACGATGCGCTGCGGCCGCACGCCCCAGGCTTCGAGGTGCGCGCCGACCCCGAGCGAGGTCACGAACGGCACGTCGCGCTTCGCAAGCTCGCGGATGCTCGGGTAATCCAGGTGGTCGTAGTGATCGTGCGAGACGATCACGAGGTCCAGCGGCGGCATTGCGCGAAGGGGAACGGGCACCGGCTGGAAGCGCTTGGGGCCGGCGAGGCTCGATGGCGAGGCGCGTGGTCCCCAGACCGGATCTGTGAGGACGCGAACGCCGTCGATCTCGATCAATACCGTGGAATGGCCGAGCCAGGTGGCGCGCAGTCCGCTGGCGGACGGCTTGCTCCAGGCTTCGAGAGGATTCATCGAGGGCAGCGGCGCCAACGGCACGCGCCGCTCGCCGCCGCAAAGAAACTCGCTCAGGGTGGGCATCGCCGCGTTCGCGGGGCGCAAGCCCGGAATGACCGGATGCAGGTTGCGGAATCCCTCGCCTGTCCAGCGCGGCGACGCCTTGATGCGCTCGAGCCGCGCGCCTTGCGGTTTCCTGCCGAGTGACTTCATGGCCTGGGATTCTGCGCTCTTTGCTGTGGCGATTCAGACGGTATTAGAATCGATTCGGAGTCTACGCCGGAGGAGAAAGAAGCATGGCACGCAAGGACGCAGGTCCGAGGGTCGATCGCCGCAAGTTTCTCGCCGGGTTCGCTGCCGCTGGTGCGGCGACCGCCGTAAAACCACCCTCGGCGCACGCCGCCGATTCCGCCGCGCAGAACACGCCGCGCGCACCGTCCGCCCTGCCGCCCTCGGCGAAGACCGTCGAGGCCGAGACCAAAACACCGCGCGAGCTGGCACGCGTTCCGGGCATTCCCGGCTCCGACTTCATGGTCGACGTCATCAAGACGCTCGACATCAAGTACCTCCCCGCGAATTGCGCCTCGAGTTTTCGCGCCATCCACGAGTCGCTCATCAACTACGGCGGCAACCGGATGCCGGAGTACCTCACCTGCATGCACGAGGAGTCGGCGGTCGGCATGGCGCACGGCTACTTCAAGGCGTCGGGCAAGCCGCTCATGACGCTCTGCCACGGCACGGTCGGCCTGCAGCACGCCGCCATGGCCATCTACAACGCGTGGTGCGACCGCGTTCCGGTGATCATCGTCGGCGGCAACGAAATGGACGCCGCAACCCGCCCGCCGGGCGTTCCGACCATTCACTCGGCGCAGGACATCAACGCGCTGGTGCGCGACTTCACCAAGTGGGACGACACGCCGGTGTCGCTGCAGCACTTCTCGCAGTCCTTCGTGCGCGCCTACAAGATCGCGATGACGCCGCCGTTCGGCCCGGTGATGATCGCGCTCGACTCCGGGTTGCAGCAGGAGCCGATGAAGAGCCACGGCGACAAGCCGTACATCCCTCGCTACGTGCCGACTGCGCCGCCGCAAGGCGACTCGGGCGCGGTGAAGGAGGCTGCGCGGCTGCTCGCGAATGCGCAGAACCCCGTCATCGTCGCCGACCGCGCGGCGCGCACGCCCAACGGCGTGACGCTGCTGGTGCAGCTTGCCGAGCTCCTCCAGGCGCGCGTGATCGACCAGGCCAACCGGATGAACTTCCCCAGGACGCATTACCTCACGGCCGGGGCGACCGCGGTCAACAATGCCGATGTGATCATCGGCCTGGAGCTCACCGACTTCTGGGCGACGGTGAATTCCTTCACCGACAACGGCGGGAACGGCGGCATCGGCACGAACTCCACGCGCATCAAGCCCGGCACCAAGCTGATCAGCATCACCTCTGTCGATTTCAACACCAAGTCGAACTACCAGGACTTCCAGCGCTTCCAGGAGATCGACGTGCCGATGGCCGCCGACGCGGAGGCCACACTGCCCGCGCTTATCGAAGCGGTGAGATCCGCGATCCCCAACGAGCGCAAGAACGCGATCGCGCAGCGCGGCGAGGCAGCGAAGAGAGCGTATGCCGAGATGCGCGAGCGAGCACGGCAGGCTGCGGCGGTGGGATGGGATTCGAGCCCGATCAGCACCGCGCGCATGGTGATGGAGACCTATGCCGCGATCAAGGACCTCGACTGGTCGCTGGTCTCGGCCGAAAGCCCGCGCTTCGACTGGCAGCTGCGCCTTTGGCCGATCGAAAAGCACCACCAATGGCTCGGCCGCTCGGGCGGCTACGGCGTGGGCTACGCAGCGCCGGCCTCGGTGGGTGCGGCTCTCGCCAACCGTGACCTCGGCCGCTTCTCGGTCTGCTTCCAGCCCGACGGCGATCTCATGTATGCGCCCGGCGTGCTGTGGACCGCCGCGAGGCACAAGATCCCCCTCCTCTCGGTGATGCACAACAACCGCGGCTATCACCAGGAAGTGATGCACGTGCAGCGCATGTCGAACTTCCGCAACCGCGTCGCCAACACGGGCGGCGACCTGGGTCCGGTCGGCACCAGCATCGAGAATCCCGACATCGACTATCGCAAGCTTGCCGAATCGATGGGCTGGTGGGCGAAAGGTCCGATCAAGGATCCGGCGCTGCTCGGCCCGGCGTTGAAGGAAGCCGTCGCGGCGGTGAGATCGGGGCAGCCGGCGCTGCTCGATGTGTGGACGCAGCCGCGCTAGGACGGAGATCGATCATGCGTTCATTCGATTTGCGCGCGCTCGCTGCGATCATCGCTGGGCTTGTCTTCGCTTCGCCCGTCGCGGCCGCGGGGTCTGCCGGGAAAGGCAAGGTCGCCTACGTGAAGCACGGCTGCTGGCAGTGCCACGGATTCGATGGGCAGGGCAGTGTGGCCGGCGCGAAGATCGCCCCGAATCCGATGCCCCTCGAGGCGCTCACGGCCTTCGTGCGCAACACCAACGGCAACATGCCGCCCTATCAGAAAGCGATCCTGCCGGACGCGGACCTCGCCGACATCCACGCTTATCTTCAATCAATACCGAAGGCGCCGGATCCGAAGAGTATTCTGCTGCTCAATCCCTAGATGCGGGTCCTGGTCACGGGAAGCTCCGGGCACCTGGGCGAGGCGCTGGTTCGCACGCTGCGCGACGCGGGCCACGAGGCCGTCGGCCTCGACGTGATCCCTTCGCCGTTTACGAGCAACGTCGGTTCGATCGCCAACCGCGCTGACGTGAAAAGAAGCATGCGAGGCGTGGATGCCGTCCTCCACGCGGCGACACTGCACAAACCCCATGTCGCCACGCACGGCCGCCAGGCTTTCGTGGATACCAACGTGACGGGCACGCTCAATCTTCTCGAGGAAGCGACGACTGCCGGCGTCCCCTTTGTCTTCACAAGCACAACCAGCGCCTTCGGCGCAGCGCTCACGCCGCCCGCGGACGCGCCTGCGGTTTGGGTGACTGAAGATGTCAAACCCGTTCCGCGGAACATCTACGGCACGACCAAGGTCGCGGCCGAGGACCTGTGCGAGCTTTTCCACCGCGACCACGGGCTCGCGTGCCTCATCTTGAGGACGTCGCGCTTTTTCCCGGAAGAGGACGACCGTCTGGCGGTGAGCGAAGCGTACGACCAGGGCAACGTCCAGGCGAACGAGTTTCTCTATCGGCGCGCGGATATCGAGGACGTCGCCGCCGCACACATGCTCGCCATCGAGAAGGCTCGGTCGATCCGGTTCGGCCGCTACATCATCAGCGCGACCACGCCCTTCCTGCGCGACGACCTTCGCGACCTGCGCGTGAACGCGCCGCTCGTCGTGGGTCGACGGGTGCCGGGCTATGAAGTGGAGTACGCACGTCGCGGCTGGAGAATGTTCCCGGAGATCGAGAGGGTGTATGTCAACGAGCGCGCCCGAAAGGAACTGGGCTGGCAACCTCGCTATGACTTCCGCTACGTGCTCGACCGCCTCGAGGCCGGAGCGGACCCCCGCAGCCCGCTGGCCCAAGCGGTCGGGTCAAAGGGCTACCATGCTCGCAAGTTTGCGGAGGGCCCGTATCCGACCTCAGGTCACGGCCTGACGTGAGTGAAATTCCGCGCGATCCCAGGCGTGCGTGTTCAGGATTTCCGCGATGCGCATGACCGCATCCCAGATGTCCACGTAGCGCAGGTAGAGCGGCGCGAATCCGAAGCGCATCAGGTCGGGAGGCCGGCAGTCTCCGACCACGCCGCTTCCGATCAAGGCTTGCATGACGGGATAGCTGTCCGCGTGGTGGTAAGACAAGTGGCTTCCGCGCCACGTGCTTTCGCGGGGGCTCACCAGCTCGAGCCCCGAATCGGCGCAGTATCGATCCACAAGCTCGATGAAGATATCGCAGAGTGCCATGGACTTCCTGCGGATCGCCGCCATCGGCGCCTCGAGGATAAGCTCGACGCTCGCCTCGAGTCCGGCCATCGCGATGACCGGCGGCGTACCGCTCAGGTAGCGCGAGATTCCCGCAGCAGGCTCGTAATCCGCGCGGAATTCGAACGGCCTCGCGTCGCCCATCCAGCCGGAGATCGGTTGCGTGAAGCGGTCCTGGAAGCGGCGAGCGACGTAGATGAAGGCCGGCGCCCCCGGTCCCCCATTGAGATGCTTGTATCCGCATCCCACCGCGAAATCGGCGTCGCATCCGTTCAGGTCGACCGGCACGATGCCGGCGGAGTGGGAGAGATCCCAGACGATGATGGCGCCCTGCGCGTGCGCGGCCGATGTCACGCGGCGCATGTCGTACATGCGTGCCGTGCAGTAGTGGATGTGCGTGAGCAGGACAACCCCAATCTCCGATCCCCTTTCGGCCAGAACCGCCTCCACGGCGTCGTCCGTGCCATCGACCAGGACCAATTCGAGATCCCGCCCGAGCTGCGCGATCACACCCTCCAACACGTAGAGATCAGTCGGGAAATTCGATTTCTCGGAGACGACCACTCGGCGCCCGGGATTCATGCCGAGCGCGACGGACAGCGCCTTGAAGAGGTTGATCGAGGTGGAGTCCGCTGCAACGACCTCGCCCTTCCCTGCGCCGATCAATGCTGCGATCTTGTCGCCCGTGCGCTGCGGCAAGGAGATCCAGTCGGCGCCATTCCAGCTTTGAATGAGGTCCCTGCCCCATTCGCGCTCCACCACGCCGGCGATGCGCTCGCGCGTGCGGCGCGGAAGCGCGCCCAGCGAATTGCCGTCGAGATAGATGACGTCGGGGGGAAGGTCGAATTGCCCGCGGAATTCGCGCAGCTCGTCGGCGCGGTCGCGCGCCTCGAGTTCCTGCCGGGTTTCGGTCATCGCTCGATTCTCCGTGGGCGCTGGACCATTTCAGCGCTCGCTAAACCATCACTCGCAACGCCGTCACTCCGGAAAAGTCTCGGTCATGGGTCACCAAGGCATCGGCGCCAATCGCAAGAGCGCTGGCGACCTGAACTGCATCGGCCAATTTCAGCTTCAGGCTTCCCCGAATGCGTGCGGCGCTTTCGGCGATGTCAGCGGACAGTTCGACCACCTGCCATGACTCGATGACGCTACGGTAACGCCTGGCGAGGACTTCTTGCCCCGTGCCCAGCGGGCCAGTGAGAACTTCCGCCATTGCAATCGTGGTCACCGCGAAGACAATCTCGCCAGCTGCCTGCCGATCAAACATCGGTCGGAATCGTGAGGCGAACCTCGGATGGTGTTCAAGAAGGTAGATGATCGGCGCGCTGTCTACCAGAACCAACGCGCCCCTGGGCAGCGCGGCGCTGTTTACCGGCTCCACTCGTCACGCAGGCGCCGTAACCGCCGGCGGCTACTTACCCCCCACAGTCCCTTGCCAGAGCCGATCAACTCGATCAGTCCCTTCTGTCGTGGGCGCCCTAGATAACCGTCGATTGGAACAAGTGCGGCAACGGAGCGACCGCGGCGCGTAATTATCGTAGTCAGCCCCTTCGCCGCGTCCTCAAGCAAGGAAGGAAGCTGGTTGCGCGCCTGTTCCGCGCCTTTGTGTCGCGCCTTCGCCATGCATCCGACTGTACACTCCGTACAGTTTTGGCGTCAAGCGCGGCTTGGCGCTACTTGATCGGCACAGACACGAGCGTGAAGGCGTCGATGCTCGCGCCCAGCTGGTCCAACCGCGGCGTGGCGAAGCCAGTCACGGTAGCGTACG
>WNFI01595513.1_pt1 | contig 21512 bp, 20 predicted proteins | sample 5400471 | NCBI WGS metagenome assembly WNFI01 (sample SAMN13153348, study PRJNA577476) | soil metagenome | isolation source: 100 cm saprolite on Douglas fir-dominated hillslope | place: USA:California | collected 2013-09-17
CCCTGCTGCCCACCGCGAACACCGCCTCGGCGAAGTCGGGCACGGTCGCACGCCTCCCGGGCGAAGACCCGTGCGCGGGCTGGTCGAACGCGACCACGTAGTAGCCGGCGCGCACCAGCGGCGCGACGAACGGCGACAGCTGCGCCGCGTGGCCGTTCCAGCCATGCACGAGGAGGACGGTCGGCCCCTCGCCCCAGTCCCAGACGGCGAGGGTGCTTGCCTCCGCCGCCCGCCGCGGGGGCGCGAGCCGGCTCTTCGGAGCCACCACCTCGAACCTGTGCGCGGCGAGCCCCGGCGCTTCGGGAGCGACGGGCCGTCGCTCTTGCCGCGGGCGGGCGAACAGCTCCAGAGCGAGATGGTCCGCCGCGCCTGGCGCGGCGATGCCGAGGGCGCGCAGGCCTGCGCCGGAGGCGCTAAAAATAAGACGATCGGTCGTGCTTTTAATGAGGCGTGCGAAAGCGGCTGGCTCCATGGCTTCGTTCTCCGGGTTCAGGCGGTCGCGGCAGTACGGACAAGCCGGTCGAAAGCGGCCCGGCTCTGGCGCTCCGCCTTGGGGTCGCGCAGGAGGCGGCGCGTGTAATTGAAGCCGAGCACGATGGCGTTCAACTCGAAGGCGAACTGATCGCAGTCGAGGTCGCGGTGAAAGTGGCCCTCTTCGACCGCGATGCGCGCCGAGCGGGCGAGGGAGCCCAGGAGCTGCCGCTCCACCGCGACGAGGTAGTCGCGGACCGGACCCTCGCGGTCGTCGAACTCGGTCGCGGCGGCCATGAGGAGGCATCCGCCGGGAAGCGATGGGTCCTTGGACCAGCGGACCCAGTTGTCGAAGAGCCGCCGCAGGCGCGGGAGGCCGCGCGGCTCCACGAAGGCGGGGCGGACCACCGCCTCTTCGAAGCGCGCGGCCCCGGCTCTCAGCGTCTCGAGCTGCAGATCTTCTTTGGATCGGAAATGGGCGAAGAGGCCGCTCTTCGAGACGCCGAGCTGGCCCGCGAGCTGCGAGAGGCTCAGGCCCGTAAGCCCATCGCGCGCGGCGAGGCGAAAGGCCGCGTCGAGGATCTTTTCGCGCGTCTGCGCTCCCTTGCCCATGGCGAAATAAATACGACCGATCGTGCTATTTGTCAAGGCGCAAAACGTTGACGTGGTCGTTGACGTTGGCGTCGTCGTCACGTCAGCGTCAACGCGCAACATCAGCATTTCCGCTGCCGGCTGCTCGGCTTGGGTTTAGCGGTGCCGCTTGCGCGCGGTCATTGGGCCGCGCGTCGGCTTACCAGCCAGCGATACCGCCGCGCGCCGGGCGCCGCGAAGGAGACCATCGCTCAGCGGAGTGCCCCTGCACGCTTTGGCGAGCGCGAGGGAGCCGAAGGCCATCGCGATCAGACCGAGGGCGCGTTCGCGCGAGCCGGGGCCTCCGATCTGCTGCGCCACCGCGTCCACCAAGGCGCCCAGGCCGCTCGCAAACGTCTCTCGCACCGCGCGTCCGCCCCGCGCCACGTCGGGGACCACGGCGGGCAGTGCGCAAACGGAAGCGTCGCGGTTCTTGCGCGTGAGATAGCGGGAGAGGTACGCGCCCGCCCAGGCCGCTCCTTGGAGATGCGAGAGGCCTTCCAGCCAGGCTTCCATCTGCCGCTCCAGGACGCGCGCGAGCGTCGCCAGCACCAGCTTCTCCTTGGAGTCGAAGTGGCCGTAGAAGCCGCCCACCGTGTGGCCGGCGGCGCGCATGACGCGGTCGACGCTCGCTCCCTGCAGCCCCTCCACCCGAAACAGCTCGCCGGCTGCGTCGAGGATTTTGCTGTGCGTGCGCTGCTTGTGCTTCTGGCTGAACCCCATCCCTGGATGATGACCACAATCCTGATCTCCTGGTCAACGGAGACAGGCCGTGTTACCCATCTGGAGTACATCCATAATCCTGAGTAGACGGAGGAGCCGGCATGGAGCCGAAGCGGAGAGTGGTCGTCACCGGACTGGGGTTGATCACGCCCTGCGGCACCGGGGTCGAGAAGAGCTGGGCGGGCCTGGTCGCAGGGAAGAGCGGAATCGGACCCATCGGCCTTTTCGACGCCAGCGCCCTGCCCGTGCGCATCGCCGGCGAAGTGCGCGACTTCCGCGCCGAGGAGTTCATCGAGCGTCGCGAGTTGCGCCGCATGGATCGCTTCCAGCACCTGGCCCTGGCGGCCGGGGGAATGGCGGTCGCCGATGCCAGCTTTCGGACGGACCCGGGCAACGCAGCGCGGGTCGCCACCATCGTCGGCTCGGGCATCGGCGGTATCGCCACTCTGGAGGCCACGCACCGCAAGGCGCTGGAGAAGGGCGCGGACCGCATCAGCCCCTTCTTCATCCTGCAGATGCTGAGCAGCCTCGCGCCCGGATATCTCTCGATTCGCTTCGGCTTCAAGGGGCCGAGCTACGCCACCAGCTCGGCCTGCTCGACCAGCGCCCACGCAGTCGGAGAGGCGATGCGGGCCATCCAGCGCGGCGACGTGGATGCGGCGCTGGCGGGCGGCTCGGAAGCGCCCATCACCATGCTGGCCATCGGCGGCTTCTGCGCCATGCGCGCGCTCTCCCAGCGCAACCAGGAGCCGGAGAAAGCAAGCCGCCCCTTCGACCGGGCCCGGGACGGCTTCGTGATGGGCGAAGGCGCGGGGCTCCTCTTCCTCGAGGAGCGCGAGCAAGCCCTGCGCCGGGGGGCCCGCATCCATGCAGAGCTGGCGGGCTACGGCGCAACCTCCGACGCGCACCACGAGACGACGCCCTCGCCGCGCCACGAGGGCGGCGCCCGCGCCATGCGCTTGGCCCTGAACGACGCGGGCCTGAGGCCCGAGCAGATCGGCTACCTCAACGCCCACGCTACCTCCACCGAGGTGGGCGATACGCTCGAGGCGCAGGGCATCGAGGATGTGTTCGGCGACTATGCGCCGCGGTTGCCTGTCTCCGCGAGCAAGTCGATGATCGGGCACCTCAACGGTGCGGCGGGCGCGGTGGAGGCGGTGATCAGCGTGCTGGCGCTGTCGCGGGGAGTTCTGCCGCCCACCATCAACGTAGAGGAGCTCTCCCCCGAGATCCGGCTGGACGTGATCCCCAATCGCGCGCGGCACGCACAGGTCGATGCGGTGCTTTCCAACTCCTTCGGCTTCGGCGGCACCAACGTCAGCCTGGTCTTCGCCCGGGACCTCGCCGCCTGAGTTACGCCGGGCCTGCGCCGCGCGGGCGCGGTCAGCCTCCCTCGGTGCAGATCAGCTCGCCCAGGTCGACCATGGTGGTCGCGACTTCGGGGATCGGCAGCCCGATCCGGCACGAGCCCGCCTCGGATTCGATCTCGGCCTCGTGCGCGCCCGGCGGCAGATCTTCGAGGTAGAACTCGCCCCCCGCGCCGAGGGGAGACGACGCGTGCTCGCCCGCACCGAGGACCTTGAGCGTGCCGAAGGCGGGCACCACGCGCCCGCCGTCCGCGCGCGCGATGGCCACCCGGCCGCCGATCACGCGCAGCGTGCGTACGTCGAAGCGGACGAGCGCGCCGCCGCGGAGCGAGGAGGCGATGAGCCTCTCGGTGTCTCCCACTTGATGATCGAGCGGGACGTCCGTGCCCTGGATCGAGATGCGGTTCGCGTAATAGGGAAGCAGCGCGGGAACGAGGAGCAGGCCGCGCGAGTCGGTGCGGCCGATCTCCTGGTTGTTGAGGTAACCCCGCACGCCCGAGAGGCCGTCGACGTCGATGAGCGCGTAGCCGTCCTGGATGGCGCGCGAGGCGAAGATCCGTCCGCCTACCGCGGCGAGCCCGCCGGCGACGGACGCGGTGGCGACGGTGGAGGTGCCCGCGCGCTCGACGCCGGCCTCATAGCGGCCGTACGGACCCTGGTATTGCAGCTGCGCCAGCGCCGAGTCGCCGAGGAGGCCCCGCTCGGCGCGAACGCGGTAGCCGGCGCCCTCGCCGAGCGGGAGGCTCCGCTGCGCCTCGACGCCGCCGCCGGACACGCCCGCCGTGCGGCCCGTGAAGGCAGCGGCGGTCGAGCGCTCGCCGAATCCCCAGCTCAGGAGGACCAGGAAACCGGCCGTGGGCGGCGCGCCGCCCGAGCGAGATCGATCGAGGGTCGCCGAAACGGCGGCGCCGCCCCCGATCTGCACGTCGGCGCGCAGCGAGAGCCGGTCGCCGAAGCCCGCATCGCGCGCGGTTTGAGCGGCATACTCGACGGTGGTGGCGAGCCTGCGGCCGATGGGCACGCTGGCGAACGCGTCCGTCAGGAACGTGGCCCGGTCCTGATCGCTCCGCAGCGACGCCGTTGCGTAGCGGGTGCTCTGCAGCCGCAGCAGGACGCCGGCGCTGGCCTGCCGGGAGAGGAAGCGGTATCCGGCAGATGCCCCGCCGCCCAGCGCGTCCCCGTCGCGGCTACCGGCAAGCGTGAGCTCCAACTCGCCGGCCGGCAGGGCCAGTGAGACCGACGGACCTCCGGACTGCACGGCCGCGCCCAGCGCTTCGAGGCGCCCGCCCACCGTGAGCGCGTCGGTGAGCCCCAGGCGGTCGCGCGCCACCAGCGCGAAGGGTCCATAGCTGAGGCTCTCGGTGCCGAATCCATTCCTGCGCGCGCCGAGCTGGACGGCGTAGTCGGAGTCGCCCCGCGAGAGGAGGCCGGAGGAGAAGTAGTAGCGGGTGGAGATGTCCTGCGTGCGACCGAAGGCATCGCGCAGGACGGTGCGGACGACGCCCGCCCCGGAGGAGACGGGGAGATTCGCGAGCTCGAACGTTCCGGGCGGAAGAGGCTGTTGGCGCACCAGCAACCCGTCGACGTAGACGTCGAGGATCGAGGGGGTGAGCGCGAAGCCCTGCGCCTGGGGAAGAGGGGCGTGCACCTGGTAGGGATCGAGGGAGAACGCGCGCGCGATCGAGACCCCGCCGAGGAGCACGCTGCCGCCGAGCGGGCCCAGCCCCGAGGCGACGGCGTCGCCCGCTGTGTAGCGGCGGAGATCTTCGACATCGTCGTAGCTGGCGTTGGTGAGACCGCGCACGACCGAGCCGTCCTCGAGGCGTGAGATGCCGGAGGCGAAGAGGCCGCGCCGGTAGCTAGCGCCGGCCTCGAGGAAGGCGTTCACCCCCAGACCGGAACGAGCCTGCAACGCGTAATTCACGAAGCCGCTCGCGTCGGTGCGCAGGTCCATCCCCGGCGGCCGCGGCGAGGGGGCCAGGTCGAGCCGCGTCCGGCCGAGGAAGCGCGGCGCAAGCATGAGCCGCAGCGAGAGCGCGCGCTCGTCGAGCTCGAAGCTCACGTCGGGCCCGAGCTTCCGCAGGGAGACCAGGCTGCGGGTGCCGGCGATCTCCGCGGGCGCGTCCTGCGCCGGCACGCCGGCGGAGACGAGGTCGCGTCGATCGATCAGCACGTCGCCTGCCCGCACGAGAGCGAACACGACCGGCTTCGCGACGCCGTTGACGAAGAGCTCGAGGAACGCGGGCTGGCCGTCCGACTCGGGCGCGCCGGCCGCCGCCGCAGCAGCTGCCGGTCCGTCCGCGCGGGATCCCGGGCTTGCCGCCGCCAGCGCGGCGAAGGCGAGTCCGGCGAGCCCGCGCGGGTTCACGGCCCGCAGACGCCGTGTGGCGTTTCGACGGAGCTCCGCAGCACGCCGCTTTCCAAGGCGACCTCGGCCTCCACCACGCGCACGCGGGAGCACTCGGCTGCGGGGAACGGCCAGGCGTAGACGCGCTCGCCTCCGGCGAGGAGATACCAGCCGTCCCAGAGGTGGTCCTTGACCAGGTCGCCAGAAGCGTTTCGCGCGACCGCGCGGATCCTGCTGGGCCGCAGGTGCGCGGTGCCGGTGTTGCGCAGGCTGAAGGAGATCTTGCCGAGCGCGGCGGACAGGGAGTGCAGCTCGGGCTTCGCCGTGGCCGCGCCGAGCGGATCGAGGAAGACGGGGATGCCCACGCGCGTGAGCACCCGGATGCCGTTCGAGGTCTGCGCCCGCTGGGCGGGCGGCAGCTCCTGGATGAAGATGCGGTAGGTCTTTTCCAGCGGCCTGAAGAGCGCCGGCTCGGCGCCCACCCTTAAGTTGCGCTGCTCGCCCGGCTTGAGCGTGAACAGCGTGGGGAAGAAGACCAGGTCCTTGCTGGGCGACAGCTCGAGCGCGCCTTCGCGGCTCTGGCCCCAGGCGAACAGCTCGATCTGGTAGCGCGTCTCCTCGGCGCCGTCGTTCTTCAGCGACACGAGCGCGTTGGGAGTCACCCGCGTCAGGTTGACCTGGATGGGGACGACCTCGAGTCCGTCCGCCCACGCCGGAGCAACCGCGAAGAGCGGCGCTCCGGCGAGTGCGAGTGCTGCAATGCAGGCTGTGCGCACGAATCTGCCCCCGACCTGACGTTAGAAGTTCACTGTCGAGACGACCGTGTCGGTGTAGCCCGCTGCCGCCGGCACGTTCTGGCCCGCCGGGATGCGGCCGTACGCGGTGAGCGCGATCGCCGACGTGGTCGCCGCCGTCCCGCCCATGGTGTTGGTGGTGTTCCAGACCGTCGCGTACGTGTTGTTGGTATAGATCTCGTAGCTGAGGAAGGCGCCCGTGCCGGCATCCTTCATCGCGCGGCTCGTGCCCACCGCCGACGCGGAATTGGCGCCGGTTCCGAGGGTGACGGTGTACGCCGTATTTTTTGTGCAGGCGACGGTGAAGCTGCTCGTCCCGGGAAGCGGCGTGGTGGCGTTGGCGCCGACCGGATCATAGTTGCCGAAGGCGAGCGTGCCGGCACTGAGCACGCACACGGCAGGAACGGTGGCCGTGACGGTGAGCGAACTGGTGGCGCTGCCCGCCGATGCCGTTCGCCCGCCCGCCAGCATGACCGCGGCGAGCGCCGCGGCCGCAAGAGACAGCTTCTGGATTCTGCTCATGGTCGTCATCTACCCCTCCAAGGGTGTAAAGTTCTGCCTAGGACATCGGCTCAACGCCGGGGAACTAAACGCCGCCTGCGAAGAAACCCGACTACAACATGAATCGATAAATCCACCTAGAGAAAAGTACGATAAAACTGTATAATGGTGGTGAGGACAGCAGCGGGCAAGCCGGGCTATGTGGGACGAAGAAGCCAGCTCGGGTGGACGAACGTCGGGCAAAGCAACCAGCCCGCGAACTGCTGGAAACCGCGCGCTGTGCCGATAGGGGGGACGAGATGAGGATCCGGGGACTCCATGGGCGCCTGCGCGCCGCCATCGTCGCCACGGCGCTGATCGCGGGCGGCGCGCGCGCGGCACCGACGTGCAAGGGTCTGTCGACCTCGCCGGTTGCGTTCGGGAGCTACAACCCGGTCAGCGCGACGCCGACCGACTCGGTCGGCACCATCAGCTACTTCTGCCCGGGAGCGCTCTCGCCGGTGATCAGCATCAGCGCGGGCAGCGCGGGCAGCTTCAGTCCGCGCGGCATGGTCGGGGTGGACGTGCTGGGCTACAACCTCTACGCCGACGCGGCGCGAACCGTGGTCTGGGGCGACGGGACCTCTGGCACCGTCACCGTCCCGGGTGTGGTCTCCACGAACCCGGCGACCGCCAACATCTACGGGCGGATCTTCCCGTTGCAGAACGTGAGCGCCGGGAGCTACAGCGATACGCTGATCGTGACAATCAACTTCTAGCCCAGGCCGGACCGATGAGCCGCCACAGCATCGTTGTGGTCGACGACGACCCGGGCATCCGCTTCGCGGTCCAGACGTATCTCGAGCGGCGCGAGTACCAGGTGGTCCTGGCGGGCAGCTGCGCGGAGGCACTTCAAGTCTTGGGGTCTTCGCGCCCCGACGTCGCGCTCCTCGACTACGAGCTGCCTGACGGCACCGCGCTGGACCTCTTGCCGCGGCTGCGGGACGCCGGCATCCCGGTGGTGGTGCTGACGGCCAACGGCACCATCGACCTGGCCGTTCGCGCCATCAAGGAGGGCGCCGACCAGTTCCTCACCAAGCCGGTCGAGCTGCCCGTGCTCTTCGAGGTGCTCCAGCGCGTGATCGAGCAGCAGCGCGACCGCTCGAAGCGCGTCGTCACCGAGCGCCGCGAGGCGCGTGCGGCCCCCGATCCCTTCCTGGGCGCGAGCCCGGCCGTCCGCGCGCTGCGCGAAGAGGCGAGCCGGCTCTCGGAGGCGGACGGGCCGGTTCTCCTCCTCGGCGAGACCGGCAGCGGCAAGGGGGTGTTGGCGAACTGGCTGCATCGCAATGGTCCGCGCAGCGAGGAGGCCTTCGTCGACCTGAACTGCGCCGGCCTTTCGCGCGAGCTGTTGGAAAGCGATCTCTTCGGCCACGAGCGGGGCGCCTTCACCGGCGCCACGGCGCAGAAGCGCGGCCTGCTCGAGGTCGCCCACCGCGGCACGCTGTTCCTCGACGAGATCGGCGACATCGACCTACAGGTGCAGCCCAGGCTCCTCAAGGTGCTCGAGGAGAAGCGCTTCCGCCGGCTGGGCGACGTGCAGGATCGCCAGGTCGAGGTGCGCCTCATTGCCGCCACGCACCTCGATCTCTCGGATGCCGTCCGGGCCAAGCGCTTCCGCGCGGACCTCTACTTCCGCATCAACACGCTTCCGCTGCGCATCCCCCCGCTGCGCGAGCGCCTCGACGACCTGCCCGCGCTGGCAGCGCGCCTCCTGCAGGGGCTCTCGTCGGCCCAGCGCCGCGTCGAACTGACGCCGGCTGCCCTCGATCGCCTGCGGCGCTACTCCTGGCCGGGCAACGTGCGGGAGCTGCGCAACGTGCTCGAGCGCGCCGCCCTCCTCTCGCGGAGCGAAGTCCTCGACGTGGCAGACCTGCGCTTCGACGCCGACGGGGCCGCGGGCGCTCTGGCCCCCGGCGAGGATGGGAACGAGGGCCTCACGCTCGAGGAGACGGAGAAGCGCCAGATCGATCGCGTGCTGCGGCGCGAGAATGGCAAGGTGGCGCTCGCCGCCGCGAGGCTCGGCGTGCCCAAGAGCTCGCTCTACCAGAAGCTCAAGAAGCACGGCATTCGGCTCCCAAAGGGGTCGCGGGGCCTTTCCCGCGCCGCAAGCCGGCCTGAACGGTGCAGTGGGGGAGGGCCATGCAGACCGCCGAGCGATTCTCCACAGCCCTCGCTTTCCTCCTCCTGGCCTCACCTGCGGTTCGCGCCACGTCGTCCTCCCGGATGAGCGTGAGCGCGACGGTGGTCCACTCGTTCCGGCTGCAGGTCGGCTCGCGCGCGCTGACGACTGCCCCTTCCCCCTCCACCGTCGCCTTCGCCGCGGGCGGCCGCACCTCCGTCCGCGCAGTCCCCGCCGCGGGCGGGACGTACTACGTGCTCGGGCTCGACGTCGGCGCGAACGACGCGGGCGCGCCGACGGACTTCGCCCTCCACGTCCGCCCCGACGAGTCCGCCCAGGCCGGCCAGCCGGAAATTCGCTACCACGAGGGCAGCAACGGCGCCTGGAACAACCGTCGCTTCGGCACCGCGGTCCCCTCGGCCGCTCAGGGTGCTCTTCGGGTCGCCCTGCGCGGGTCCGAGGGCGGACAGGCCGGAAAGGCCGGCGAGGTCGGCGTTTTTGTCTCCAAGGACGCGCCGGCCCGCGAGGTCGACGTGGTCGTGACCGTGATGGCCGACGCGGCGGTCCAACCGGAGGCTCGCTAATCCCACCGCGCAGTTGAGTTGACCCCGCCGCCGGAGGCGGCCCGGCCGGGAGTCCGGCCGTCAGCGGAGGGAGGCTCGTCGAGCTTTGCTCGACGAGGGAACCCGCAGGGTGAAGTCGGCCGGTTCGCAGTCGGCGACCTCCTCCCAGCGCAGCGGCGCCGAAGCGCGCGCGTCGGCGGTGGGGCGCACCGAGTAGGCCGAGGCGACGGTGCGGTCCTTGGCGTTCTGGTTGTAGTCGATGAAGACGCCGTGCCGCTCCTCCTTCCACCACTTGCTGGTGGCCAGGCGCGGCGCGCGCCGCTCGACCTCGCGGGCCAGCGCCAGCGCCGCCTGCCGCACCTCGTAGAACCCCCACTTCTGCTCGATGCGGACGTTGATGTGCATGCCGCGAGAGCCCGACGTCTTCGGCCAGCCCTCGAGCCCGTGCTCCCGCAGCAGCGCGCGCACGAGCTGCGCCACCTCGCGGACCTGGGGCCAGGCGACGCCCGGCGTCGGGTCCAGATCGATGCGCAGCTCGTCCGGATGCTCGAGGTCGTCCGCGCGCACGGGATGAGGGTTGAGATCGATGCAGCCCAGGTTGACCACCCAGGCGAGCTGCGCCGCATCGCTCACCACCACCTCGCGCGCGGTCCTGCCGGAGGGAAAGGTCAGGTCCACGGTCTCGATCCAGCCCGGCCGCACCTCCGGCGCGCGCTTCTGGAAGAAGAACTCGCCGGCGGCGCCGTCGACGAAGCGCTTGAGCGCCATCGGCCGCCCCCGAACGCCGCGCAGGGCCCCGGGCGCGACCGCCAGGTAGTAGTCGACCAGCTCGGCCTTGGTGATGCCGGCCTCGGGAAAGTAGATCTTGCCCGGATTGGAAATCGCCACCTCGCGGCCAGCGACCTCGAGGATGCGCTTCGGCCCCGCCATTTCTTCAGCATACCGCGATCGATTGTGCGCGTGGCGGGGGCGATGCTCTACTGCGCCGATGCATGAGCCCCCGAACCGCGCCGCCGCCGCCGCCGCCTGCCTCGTGCTCGGCTGCGGACTCGCCCGGATGCCCCCGTCCGGCGCCGGCTACGATCTCGTCCTCGCGGGCGGCCGGGTTGTCGACGGTACCGGCGCCCCCTGGTTCCGCGCCGACGTGGGCATCCGCGGCGACCGCATCGCCGCGGTCGGCGACCTCTCCTCGGCCGCCGCTGCCCGCCGCATCGATGCGAGCGGCCTCATCGTCGCGCCGGGCTTCTTCGACATGCTGGGCCAGTCCGAGACCAACGTATTGGTCGACAACCGGGTGGAGTCGAAGATCCGCCAGGGCATCACCAGCGAAATCACCGGCGAGGGGGGCTCGGTGGCCCCGCAGACCCCGCAGCTCATCGCCGAGCAGAAGCCCTACCTCGACAAGTACCACCTCAGCATCGACTGGACCGACCTGCCGGGGTACCAGGCGCGCTTCGCGCGCTCCGGCAGCACCATCAACCTCGGCACCTTCGTGGGCGCCGCGCAGGTGCGCGGGGCGGTTCTCGGCTTGGGCGACGTGCAGCCCACGCCCGCGCAGCTCGCGCAGATGGTGGAGGAGGTCGAGCGGCAGATGGATGCGGGCGCGCTCGGGCTGTCCAGCGCCCTGATCTATCAGCCCGGCTCCTACGCGCAGACCGCGGAGCTGATCGCGCTCGCCTCGGCCGCCGCGCGCAAGGGCGGCATCTACGCAACCCACCTGCGCAGCGAGGGCGCGCACCTGCTCGACGCGGGTCTCGACGAGGCGCTGCGCATCGCCCGCGAGGCGCGGATCCCGGTCGAAATCTGGCATTTCAAGGCCGCCGGCGCCTCCAACTGGCCCCTGCAACGCGACGCGATCGAGCGGATCGAGAAGGCGCGCGCCTCCGGGCTCGATGTGACCGCCGACGTCTATCCCTACGTGGCCAGCGCCAACGGGCTCGACGCCAACATCCCGGGCTGGGCGCACGCGGGAGGTACCGATGCGATGATCGCCCGCCTCCGCGACCCGGCGCAGCGCCCGCGCATCCTCGCTGAGGTGCGCAAGGACTTCGCGCAGGGCTCGGGCCCGGAGCGGCTCCTGCTGCTCAGCGCGGTGGCGCCCGCGCTGCAGGGCTACATGGGCAGCACGCTCGACCAGGTCGCGCGCAAGCGGGGCCAATCCCCCGAGGACGCGCTGGTCGACCTCGTGGCCGAGGACCGCGCCAGCACCTGGGTGGCGCGCTTCGGCATGAGCGAGGAGAACGTGCAGCTCGTCCTCCGGCAGCCATGGGTTTCGCTCTGCACCGACTATCCCGGCCAGGCCGTCGACGGCGCCTTCGCGGGGGACCGCGCCCATCCCCGCGCGTTCGGCTCGATGGCGCGGGTGCTCGGACTCTACGTGCGCGGCGCGCACCTGTTCTCGCTGGAGGAGGCCGTCCGCAAGATGACCTCGCTGCCCGCGCAGCGCGTGGGCTTGTTCGACCGGGGCCTGGTGCGCCCCGGGATGATGGCCGACCTGACCGTCTTCGACGCCGCCGCGGTCCGCGACGTCGCGACCTTCGAATCGCCCAATCGATATGCCGAAGGCATCCGCTGGGTGGTCGTCAACGGCGCGGTGGTGCTCGACGACGGCGCGCTGACCGCGGCCCGGCCCGGTCGGTTCCTCCGCCCTTCGCGCGCACGGCCGTGAGGCGCGCGCTCTGGGCACTGCTGCTGATGAATGCGGCGCGCTTCGCGCTCTCCGCAGGCTTCGAGCTGGTGCCGCAGGAAGCCTACTACTGGTTCTATTCGCAGCATCTCGCGCTGTCGTACTTCGATCACCCGCCCGCCATCGCGGTCCTCCTGCGCCTCTTCACCGCAGTCCTCGGCCAGCACGAGTACGCGCTGCGGCTGACCGCATTCACGTTGACTGCGCTCACGCAGTGGAGCTTCTGGAAGCTCTCCGAGCGGTTCGTGCCGCGCGCCCGCCGCGGCCGGGCGCTGTTGATCTTCGCCAGCACCGGCATGATCACGGTGCTCTCGCTCATCTCGCTGCCGGACGTGCCGCTGCTCTTGTTCTGGACGCTCTCGTTGCAGGCCCTCTCCAGCGCCGTCTTCGGCGGCCGCCGCTCGGGCTGGATCGCGGCCGGGCTCTGCATGGGCCTCGCTTTCGACAGCAAGTACACCGGCCTGTTGCTCCAACTCGGGCTCGTGCTCTTCCTGCTCTGGTCGCGGCCCCACCGGCCGCTCTTGCGCACGCGCTGGCCGTGGGTGTCCCTCGCGCTCGCGCATGCGGTCATGCTGCCTGTCTACGCGTGGAACGCGCAGCACGGGTTTGCCTCCTTCCTCTTCCAGAGCCGCGACCGCGCGAGCGGCGGCTTCCATCCCGGGCTGCGCCACTTCGGCGCGCTGCTGGCGACGCAGGCAGTGGTGTATGGCCCGTTGCTGTTCCTGGCCCTCGCGCTCGCGCTCCTGCGGCCGCCGCGGCGTGCGCGGCCTCGCCAGCTCTTCCTCGCCGCCTTCGCGCTCCCCTTGTTCGCCCTGTGCCTGGCGCTCTCGTTCGGCACGCTGGTCAAGCCGAACTGGCTGATGCCTTGCTACGTGAGCGGCACGCTGCTGGTCGCGCGTGGCTTGCCCTGGCGGCTGGGCAGGGCGAGCCTCGGCCTCTCCGCGGCATTGCATGCGCTCGCCGCGATCGAGCTCCTGTTCTATCCGGTCCCCATCCGCAGCGATGACACCTGGGTGGGCTGGCGCGCGCTCGCGGCGCAGGTCTCCGCGCTCGCCGACCGATCCCCCGACGCCTTCCTCTTCTCGGCCGACGAGTACAAGACCAGCGCCGAGCTGCTCTTCTATCAATCCCGCCGCGTCTACGGTCCGGAGGTGATCGGCGGGCGCGGCCTTCAGTTCGCCTTCGTCGATACCCGCACAGACCTGGAGGCGCTGCGCGGCCGCCCGGCGCTCTTCATCGACTCCGCTCCGCGCGATCCTTCGCCAAGCCGCTCGGGGCGGGTTCCCGAAGCGGCGCTGCGGAGCTTCGCCAGCTGCGAGGAGCTGGACCCGATCGTGATCGGGCGTGGCGCGCGCGTCCTCCGCAAGTTCTTCGTCTATCGCTGCCTGGATTACCGGGGGCCCGCGGGCAGGTGATCGGCGTCTCGCAGGTGGCGGCGGATTGCGCGCGCGATGCCGCGGGCGTCGCTGCCCATTTCGCGCAGGTTGCCGCTGATGGGATTGGAATAGCCGATGAAGTACAGGCCGGGTGCGGCGGCGTGCGTGCGCGCGCCCAAAGCGAAGGGCAAGCCGGAACGGTCGAGCACGCCGAGGTGGCCGACCAGCGACTCGAGTCCGCGGCGGTATCCCGTGGCGGCGATGACCGCATCCACGGTCAGGCGCCGATGCGGCTTCACGGCACCGGTGATCGCCTCCGCGCCGTCGAAGGCCACCAGCGCGCCTTCGATCCACAGCCTCCCCGCCTTCAGCGCGGCGCAGCAGCATGCCGAGGAATTGCGCCGAGACGCCGCACACGCTGCGCCGCAGGATGTTGGGTGGCGTGCGCACGGCGACGTGGACGCTTGCGGCGCCGCCCTCCGCGAGATCGACCGCGATCTCCGCGCCGCGCGCCCCGGCCAGTCGGGAACCCAGGGGGAATGGTTGTATCCGGTCGCGACCACCACCGTGCGCGTGCGCAGCGGGCCATCCGAGGTCTCCAGCCGGTAGCCCGCGGGCTCGCGGTCGATCCGCGCGACCGCCGTCGAGAGCCGCAGGCGCAGCCGGTGGTGGCGGACAGAGAGCTCGAGGTATTCGACCACCTTCTCCCGTGGCACCCAGCGTCCGAACTCCCGCGGGATGGCGAGGCCCGGCAGACCCGAGAACGCCCGCTCGGTGTGCAACCGCAGGCGCCGGTAGTGGGAGCGCCAGGCCGCGCCGACCTGCGCAGATCGGTCGAGCACCGGGGGTTCGATTCCCGCGCGACCGAGGCAGGCCGCCGCCGCCAAACCTCCTGGACCGGCGCGCCGATCACAACCGCAGGACAGACTCCGTCCTCCATGCGGCGAAGACTGGATCGCGGCGCAAAGCGCCGTCAATCTCCCGCGCCGCGCGCAGTCCGGAGTCCAGGGCGCCGTGCACGGTGGCACAATGCCCCTCCCAGTTGGTCGCTTCGCCGGCGAAGTGGAGCGCGTCTCCCACCGGCAGGGCCAGCGTCCGCTGCCGCCGCAGTTGGCCCACGGGGACCCAGCTGTAGGCGCCGCGAGAAAAGGGATCCATGCCCCAGTCGAACGCAGCCGCCTCCCCCAGCGAGGCGACCAGCTCTGCTGACCCGCGATCGAGCGCGGAGGAGAGCGAGCGCAGCGCGGCGTGCACCAGCCACGCCTCGGTCTGGCCGGACAGCGCCGCGGCGGCCGGGCCGGCGGCCCAGGCGATGAGCACTGGTACGTCGAAGGGCCGCGGGACCCAGAAGGTTGGAAACGACGCGCCGGGCACGTGGAGGAAGTGCAGGTTGCGGAGCGCGGGGATCGCTCGCCACGGCGGATCGCGGAAGCGGAGCGCGACCTTGACGACCGGCCCCATCGCCAGCGAGGCGATCGCGTTGCGCTTCCAGGGCGGCAGCGGAGGAACGAAGACGACCGCGCCCTGCTGAGGCGGACTGAATTGGAGCACGCCGAGCGGCAGCGTGATCAGCGCGCGCCGCGCAGTCGCGCGCACCGGGCCCTGCGGGGAGCGCGCCAGCACTTCGACGTAGCCCGCCTGCCAGCGGACTTCGGCGACGACGGTCCGGAGCCAGAGTTGGGTGCCACGCGCCAACGCGGAGACCAGAGCGCCGTAGCCCTCGCGCACGCGGCCGAGGAAGTCGCCGCTGATGCGCTTTGCCGCGGCGGTCTGCTGCACGAGGGCCGCGAAGCTCGCCAGGTCGGCGTCGGCGGCGTTGAAGCCCTCGACGAAGGCGATCGCGAGCGCGCGCTCGAGCGGCGTGGTGCGGGCACGGAAATCGCGGGTGGCGAGGCGCGCGCGCACGCTCTGCTCGCGGACGAGGCGCAGGCTTGCGAGCGCGCCCTGCACCCGGTCGAAGAGGGCGCCTCCCTGGCGCGGATGGCCGCCCTGGGCGACGTAACGGTCACCCTCGACGGCATCTACGTGCAGACCCGCCTGCTCCAACAGGCGCAGCAGCGAGGGCGGCTTGCCGTGCACGAACTCCGCCCCCGCTTCTAGCGGCGCAGGCCAGCCCGGCTGGGGCAGTGTGTGGATGCGGCCGCCGGGCCGGTCGCGCGCCTCGAGGACGAGCGTGGAGAGCCCCGTTTCGGCTAGCGCCCGCGCAGCCGCGAGGCCCGCGATGCCCGCTCCGACGACGATCACGTCGGTGTCGGCTTCGGCCATGCGCGGCGCGGAGCGCGCGCGCCGAACCTGACTGCGCGCGTACTGGGCCTCCTCGGGTTGGGCAGTACGGTGCGTACGCCGGCCGCAGCGCGCAAACGCGGGCGTGCCGTTTCGAGCCCGTCCGCACGGGCGCCGGGCGGGCGCTCCCCGGGGCTGTTACGGCCCCCGCAGGAATCCGCATTGCGAAGACGTGGTCGCCGTCGCCGTCCACGACCGTCCACGATCACGTCAACGACAACGACGATGCTCACGCCCCCCACGTCAGCACCTGATCTGAGCCTGCGCGGCCACAGGCGGCCCGGCCGCGTTACCGGCGGTGGTGCGCGGCGATCACCTCGGCCACGCAGCAAGTAAGCTTCTTGCCCGTGGGAAGGTGCAAGAACTCGTTGGGGCCGTGTGCGTTCGAGTGCGGGCCGAGCACGCCGGTGATGAGGAACTGCGCCTCCGGGAACTTCTCGCCCAGCATGCCCATGAACGGGATGGTGCCGCCCTCGCCCATGCTCATGGCGGGCCTACCGAAGTACGCGCGCGAGGCGGCGTCGGCCGCCGCCTCCAGCCAGGGGGCGAGCGGAGGAGCGTCCCAGCCGGTGCTCGCCTTCTCGCCCTCGAAGACCACCCGGGCGCCGTAGGGAGGATCCTTCTCCAGCGCCGCCTTCAACGCCCGCGCGGCCGCCTGGGGATCGAGGCGCGGCGGTATGCGCAAGGACAGCTTGAGGGTGGTCTGCGGGCGCAGCACGTTGCCTGCGCTCTGCAGCGGCGGCAGGCCGTCGATGCCGGTCGTCGCCAGCGCCGGCCGCCAGGTCCGGTTCAGCATCAGCTCGGCGTTGTCGCGCGCGACCGGACGCATGCCCTCCACCCAAGGGAACTTGGAGAAGACCTCGTCGCCCAGCGCCGCCGCGGCAGCGCGCGCCTGCGCGAGGCGCTGGGCGGGGACCTCCACGTGCAGCGCGCGCAGCAGGATCTCGCCCGTGCGCTCGTCCTCCACCCGCGAGAGGATCTGGCGCAGGATGCGGAAGCTGGAGGCGACCACGCCGCTCGCGTCGCCGGAGTGCACGCCCTCGGTGAGCACCGTGACCTGAAGGTTGCCGGAGACGATTCCGCGCAGCGAGGTGGTCATCCAGAGCTGCTCGTAGTTGCCGCAGCCGGAGTCGAGGCACACGACCAGGCTGGGCTTGCCGATGCGGCCGGAGAGCGCCTCGATGTAGGCGGGCAGGTCGGTGCTGCCGCTTTCCTCCGCCGCCTCGATCAGCACCACGCAGCGCGCGTGCGGGACCTCCTGCTCGCGCAACAGGCGCCGCGGCCGTAGAGCAGCACCGTGTCGTCGCTGCCGGGCGCGCCGGGCAGCTCCATCAGGATCACCGGCGTGCGGTTCTCCAGCCGCACCACCTCGATGGAGAGGCCGGGCATCGCCTGCCTGCGGCACCAAGCCTCGATGTGCGCGACGGCGCGATCCATGTGGCCCACCGCACGCCAGTCGGGTTCGAACGCGGGCGATTTGTTGGGGATGCGGATGTACTCAGAGAGGGCGGGGACGATCTCCCCTTCCCAGACGCGATCGGCGAAGGCCACGGCCTCGGAGCTGCGTAGGGTCGGCATGCGCCGCACATAGGACGGAAGGCCGTTTCGGCGCAACCGCCTTCTTGCCGCCGGGAAACCCGCGTCAGCGCGATCCGCCGTCGGGCGGAGCGGACTTCTTCCGGGGCACGCGCGGCCGCTCGGCCGCCTTCCTTCGCGACGGCGACCCGCGGCCGGGCCCGGACTCCGGCGGGGTCGCCGCGGCCCCTCCGTCGGGGGTGCCGCCATCGGGGTGGGGCCGCGGGATGCGCCGCCAGGGGTGCACGCGCTGCCCGGGCTGGGGATCGGCGGGCGGAATCTCTCGCAGCGGCGGCGAGGAGTCCGAGCGCGAGCCGCTGACCTCCGGGCCGGTCTGGACCGGCTCCTGGGGAGTGCCTTTGCCGGCGTCGCTCATCGCGAGCAGCGCCGCGAGCAGGGTTGCGGTCGGCATGCGCGGCCCCCGAAGGAAGTCTGGCCCACCCCTACAGGGTAACGCCTTCCGCCGCGCCGCGCAGGGGAGCGCCGGAATCGCATCCAGGACGGAAGGCGATTGACCTTTTCATCGCGAACGGTCAATTATTTGCCAGAATGAAATGAATGATTAGGATGGAAACCATGGCGAATAGAAAGCGTGGCTCATCCCTCGCGGCCCTGCTCGACGACTTCCTCGGCGCCCTCACCGTGCAGATGTCGGCGGGCGCAGCGCGCGGCGTGGCCGGGCGCCCCAAGGGCGGCCGGCGCCGCAAGCTCGACATGCGCTGCCGCGTGGCCGGTTGCAAGAACCTCTCGCGCGGTCCCCGCTTCGGCTTCATCTGCGACATGCACCGCAAGCAGCTCTCGAAGAAAGCGCAGCAGGCGGCGCGCGACGCCTGGAACGCGAAGCGCAAGGCCTGAGCTCGAACGCGGCCCGCGCCAGCGGGATCCGGGTCAGTCGCTCAGGCTGAAGGGCGTGAAATCGGTATCGGTGTCGAAGTGATCGATTCCTTCGGCCGCCTTCAGCCGGCGGACGACGGCATAGGTGACGGGCGTGAGCGCTGCTTCCACCGCCACCTTGAACAGCCAGTTGAAGACGATCACGCTCCCGACGGTCTGGGCCGTCCAGATCCCGAGGAACGCCACCGGATAGAAGATGGCGCTGTCCACGGCCTGGCCCACCACGGTGGAGCCGATGGTTCGGGTCCAGAGCATGCGCCCGTGCGTGAGCACCTTCATCCTGGCGAGCACGAACGAGTTGGCGAAATCGCCCGCCCAGAATGCGAGCATCGAGGCGGCGACGATGCGGAAGCCGTTCCCGAACACGACCTCCACCGCGGGCTGCATGCGCAGGTTGAAGGGCTCGCCCGGGTTCGCCGGCATGTGGATGATGACCCAGCCCATCACCGCCGAAAACCCCAGCGCGGCGAAGCCCGCCCAGATGACGCGGCGGCTGCGGGCGTAGCCGTACACCTCTGTGAGCACGTCGCCAAAGATGTAGCTGATGGGGAAGAAGAGGTTGCCCGCGCCGAAGATCAGGGCGTGCCCGGCCAGGTCGATGCGGCACGACTTGCCGGGCCCGATCAGGTTCGAGCAGAGCAGCACGGTCACGAACGCCGCCATCAACAGGTCGTAGTAGCGAAACGCCGGGCGCTCGGCCGTAGCCGCAGGGGATGGCTCCATCGGACCTCGAATCTCGCAGCCTACACCGCGGCCTCCGCGAAGCCCACGCCACTTCTGTCGGGCGTGGTTCCTGTGTAACCTGCGCGCGCCGCGAACGGCGCCGCGGCCCAAAGGAGAGAGATGGAGAACCTGCTCGAGCAGCTCAAGAAGGCCACAGTGGTGGTCGCCGACACCGGCGACCTCAACTCGATCCGCAATTTTACCCCCCGCGACGCCACCACCAATCCCTCGCTGATCACCGCCGCGGCGCAGGCGCCCGAGTACGCGCCGGTGGTGGACGGCGCGCTAGAGTGGGCGCGCAGGCAGGCAGGCCGCGGCGCGGCGCCGGCCCGCACCGTCGAACTGGCCATCGACCGGCTGGCGGTCGAGTTCGGGCTGCGCATCCTCCAGATCGTGCCCGGCCGCGTCTCCACCGAAGTGGACGCGCGCCTCTCCTTCGACGCGCGGGCCACGGTCGAGAAGGCCCGCTTCCTCATCGGCCTCTACGAGCAGGCCGGCGTGGGCCGCGATCGGGTACTGATCAAGATCGCCTCGACCTGGGAGGGCATCCAGGCGGCGGCGGTCCTGGAGAAGGAGGGCATCCACTGCAACCTGACCCTGCTCTTCGGCCTGCATCAAGCGGTGGCCTGCGCGGAGGCCGGCGCCACTTTGATCTCGCCGTTCGTCGGCCGGATCCTCGACTGGCACCTCAAGGCGTCGGGCAGGACCGGGTACCCGCCGGCCGAAGATCCTGGAGTCGTCTCCGTGAAGCAGATCTACAACTACTACAAGAAGTTCGGTTACCGGACCGAAGTGATGGGCGCGAGCTTCCGCAACACGGCCGAGATCCTCGAGCTCTCGGGCTGCGACTTGCTCACCATCAGCCCGAAGCTGCTCGGCGAGTTGGAGGGCGCCACAGGCTCGCTGCAAATCAAGCTCGATGCGCGCGCGGCAAGGGAGATGCCGATCGAGCGGCTCGCCCTCGACGAGGCCACCTTCCGCCGCCTGCACGCCGCCGACGCGATGGCGAGGGAGAAGCTCGCGGAGGGGATCGACGGCTTCACCCGCTCGCTGCTTACGCTGGAGAAGCTGCTGCTCGAGCGCGTGCAGGGCGACCAGGCCGGGGTTGCCGCCAGCGCCCCGTCCGGGCTCGGGATGGGGTAGGGTCCGTATGTCGCGGTTGACCGAATCGCCCGCGTGGAAGGCGCTGCAGGAGCACCGGGACCGGGTGCGCGACCTGCACCTGCGCACGCTGTTCGCACAGGACCCGAAGCGGTTCGAGGCGTTCTCGCTGCAGGCCGGCGAGCTGTTCATCGACTATTCCAAAAATCGCGTCACCGCCGAGACGGTGCGCCTCCTGTTTGCGCTGGCGCGCCAGGCGGAGGTGGAGCGATTCCGCGACCGCATGTTCGCGGGCGAGCGGATCAACACCACCGAGGATCGGCCGGTGCTGCACGTGGCGCTGCGCAACCGCGCAAACCGTCCCATCCTCGTCGACGGCAAGGACGTGATGCCCGAGGTCAACGCGGTGCTGGCAAAGATGCGCGCGTTCACCGAGCAGGTTCGCAGCGGCGGCTGGAAGGGACACACCGGCAGGCGCATCTCCGACGTGGTCAACCTCGGCATCGGCGGATCCCACCTGGGGCCGGTGATGGCCACGGAGGCCCTGCGGCCGTACGGGCAGCGCGGCTTGCGGCTGCATTTCGTCTCCAACGTAGACGGCACCCACCTCGTCGAGACGCTGAAGGACCTGGACGCGCAGACCACGTTGTTCATCGTCGCCTCCAAGACCTTCACCACGCAGGAGACGCTGATGAACGCGCGCTCGGCGCGCGCGTGGTTGGTTACGACGCTGGGCAGCGAGGGGGCGGTGCCGCGCCACTTCGTCGCCGTCTCCACCGCTGCCGCCGAGGTGGCGAAGTTCGGCATCGACCCGGCGAACATGTTCGGCTTCTGGGATTGGGTCGGGGGCCGGTACTCGGTCGACTCGGCGATCGGCCTGTCGCTGATGGTCGCGATCGGCCCCGAGGCCTTCCGCGAAATGCTGGCGGGCTTCCGCTCGATCGACGAGCACTTCCGCGCCGCGCCGTTCGAGCGCAACCTTCCGGTGCTCATGGCGTTGCTCGGCATCTGGTACGACGACTTCTTCGGCGCGCAGACTCAGGCCGTGCTCCCCTACAGCCAGTACCTGTCCCGGTTGCCGGCCTACCTTCAACAACTCGACATGGAATCCAACGGCAAGTCGGTCGACCGGCGCGGCCGAGCGGTCGCGGTGCAAACGGGGCCCGTTGTGTGGGGCACCGCGGGCACCAACGGTCAGCACGCCTACTATCAGCTGATCCATCAAGGCACAAAGCTGATCCCCGCCGATTTCATCGGCTTTTGCCTGCCCAACCACGAAGTCAGTAGCCATCACGACTTGTTGATGGCCAACTTCTTCGC
>WNFI01206169.1_pt1 | contig 21511 bp, 19 predicted proteins | sample 5400471 | NCBI WGS metagenome assembly WNFI01 (sample SAMN13153348, study PRJNA577476) | soil metagenome | isolation source: 100 cm saprolite on Douglas fir-dominated hillslope | place: USA:California | collected 2013-09-17
CTGCACGGTGACCACGGTCTCGTCGAAGCCGTGCCGCCGCAGCAGCCGCAGGACGTGCTCCATGATCGGCCGGTTGACCACGGGCAGCATCGGCTTCGGCTGGTTGGCGGTCATCGGGCGGAGCCGGGTACCCTCTCCGCCTGCCATTACGACAGCCTTCACCGCTGCCCAGCCTCCCTATCTCCCCCCGACATTGTCCCCGGGGGGTCTTCCCCCGGCGCCCCCCGTGGTGCTGGTCCGGGGGGACGACCCCCCGGGTCCCCCCGTGGTGCTGGTCCGGGGGGACGACCCCCCGGGTCCCCCCGTACTAGCCGCCGCGTCTGCTCCACGTACAGCAGGGCCGCGCACCAGTACAGTGCACCTCCCCAGATAGCAAACGCCCAACCGGCAATTCTCGCGATCTCGGCGTAGCTGGTCGCGTGCGAGCCCAGGAACAGCAGCGGGAACGCATAGAGCAAGGCCAGCGTCGCGGCCTTGCCCACGAAGCTGACCTGCAGCGGCCCGTACTGGTGCCGGCGCAGCACGGCGAACACCACGGCCAGCAGCAGCTCCCGCGCCACGAGCAGCCCGACCAGCCACCAGGGAATGATGGCCCGGATGGCGAGCGCAGCGAGCGTGGCCACGATGTAGAGCCGGTCCGCGGCCGGATCGAGCACCCGGCCCAGCCGGCTCTCCTGGTTCAGGGCACGGGCGATCTTGCCGTCCAGCCAGTCGGATGCCGCAGAGGCGATCAGCAGGCCGACGGCCCACCAGTCTCCAGCCTGGCTGCGGGGACCAAGGACCAGCCACAGGAACACCGGGACGCCGGCCAAGCGGGCCACGCTGATGGCGTTCGGAATAGTGACGACCCGCGCCTGCGGGTCGCCTGCCGCCATGTCGCCCGCCGCTACCCCTGCCATCCTGCCTCGCTGCACGCCTCCCGGCCGCTTACTCACGGGCGGTCCGCCCAGGATACGGGGGACGCCCAGCGGGGACGCCGGGCGCAACCGGACATTCTTCAGGATTTCTCCTGAACGCACTATTCCGTGGCAGGTCGGGCCCTCCAGCCTCATGTCCTCGGGCGCGAGTAGGCTCCGCGCGGGCGGGGAATCCTGATCTCGTCGCGGGTGGCGTTCGGGCGGCCAGGGGCGGGCCCGCGGGCCAGGGCGCGCCAGCGGGCCAGGGCGCGCCAGCGGGCCAGGGCGCGGCGGCGGGCCAGGGCGCGGCGGGCGGGCCAGGGCGGGCCGGGGAGGCAGACGAGGGCCTGCGGACCGTGAGCCCGGCCGCCGCATCTCGGCGGGGACGATGACACGTCCACGGGGGTTGACCTTTGGACGACAGGGGCCTGGAAACACTACTGGCGGTCGCTTTGCTGGCCGCGGTCGCCCGGATCCTCGCCGCCGCGCTTCCGCCGAGATGGCGCATCCCGCAGGTGGTCATCCTCGTCTTCAGCGGCATCCTGATCGGCCCGCACGGCCTCGGCCTCGCCGATACCGCCAGCATCAGGCTGCTGTCCAACGTGGGGCTGGGCTTCCTTTTGCTGCTGGCCGGATACGAGCTGGAGCTGCGCCTGCTCCGCACGCATCCGGGCCGACTCGCGATCGCGGGCTGGGCGGTCAGTGCCGCGATCTCGCTGGCCGCGGTGGCCGGGCTCACCTCCGTAGGATACGTGCGCGACTTCATCCCGGTCGCGCTGGCGCTGACCACGACCGCGCTGGGGACGCTGCTGCCGATCCTGGGCGATAACGAGATGCTCGGCGGGGCATTCGGGCGCTGCGTGCTGGCTGCGGGAGCGGCCGGGGAGCTCCTCCCGATCGTCGCGATCTCGCTGTTCCTGACCAAGCGTGACCAGTTCGTGTCCGTGGGGTCGCTGGTCGCCGTCGCCGCCCTGGCGCTGCTGCTGACCAGGCTTCCGAACCTCATCGGCGCCGACCGGCTCCGCGCCCTGGTCCGGCAGGGCCAGCGAGCCACGGCGCAGACCACCCTGCGCTGGTCGATCGCGCTGCTGCTGGCGCTGCTGGTCCTCGCCGAGCGGTTCGGCCTCGACGTGCTGCTGGGCGCGATGCTCGCCGGGATGGTGCTGCGCACCTGGACCCGGCGCATGGACCTGGATGTCGGTTCGCTCGAGGACAAGCTCGACGCCGTGGGCTACGGCATCTTCATCCCCATCTTCTTCGTCGCCTCGGGCATGACCCTGGATGTCTCGGCCGTCCTGAAGGATCCGCTGCGGCTACTGATCTTCCTGGGGCTGATGCTCGCGGTCCGCGGGCTGCCGTCCCTCGTCCTCTACCGCAGGGCGCTGTCGTGGTCGCAGCGCGTCCAGATGACCTTCATCACCGCGACCACCATGCCGCTGCTGATCGCGCTGGCGGAGATCGGCCTGCAGGACGGCGTGATGCTTCCGGCCAACGCGGCGGCCATGGTCGGCGCCGGCGCCCTGTCGATCCTGATCTACCCGTCGGTTGCCGTCGCGCTCGCCCGCCGGGACGGGAAGGACGCCGCGCCGCCCGGCACCGCGCCGCAGGACGCGGTCGCCGCGGCGCCGGGAACGGGCCAGCAGCCGGGCGCCAGTGCCGCCAGGTAACGGCCTGCTCCGGTTTTGCCCTCTGACGCAACGCCCTGTCAGCCGCCTGGAGCTACATTCATCAGGCGGTCCGTTCCTGGATGAAGGCGGCCAGCGTGCCCAGCGTGGCCAGTGCGTCTAGATTGAGGTCCTCGGCGGCGACGTCCACGCCGAAACGCCGGTGCACCTCGCGCAGCAACATCACGCCGGAGAGCGAGTCGAGTCCCACGCCCGCGCCGAAAAGGGGCGTCCTGTCGCTGGTGTCCAGCAGCTCCTCACGTCCCGTAGCCTGCGCCAGGATCTCGCGCAGCTCGGCGGCGATCTCCGGCGCCTCGCTGCCGCTCACGGCTCGCCCGGCGCAGTCACCCAGCCCGGCAGCACGGGCGGCGGGCCGACGAGCGCCCTGGAGAACCGGGCCACGTGCTGGCCCGGCGGGCTGCCTTCCGCAGTGCTGTCCCCCGCGGCGCGGAAGCCCGACGCGGCCAGCGCCAGCCGCAGCGGCACGTTGCGGGGGCTGACCAGGCAGGGGACGGCCAGCTCCCGCGCTCCGCCGCGGGCCGCCGACCGGGCGAGCCAGGCGAGCAGTGCCTCGATGACGCCGCGGCCCATGGCCCGGCACGACATCATGAGCAGCGTCACCGTCCAGCCGCGGTCGGCGCCGGGCTCGACGACGCAGCCGCCGACCATGCCGTCATCACCGAACCTGTCGGACAGGCGCACGGTCGTGACCTGGTGCGCCGGGGAGGCGATCAGCGTGCGCAGCGCCGCCTCGGCCACAACCTCACCGGTCGTGTTGAACTGATGCGTGCGCACCGAGAGCTCGTGCAGGCGTGGCGCGTCGGCGCCGGCGGCCGGGGCGATCGTCACCTTGGTGCCGCAGTATCGCAGGAACTCGTCCCTGGACCCGGCGAACGCCCGGGCCTCCTGCTCCCGACGCCGCCGCTCGGCGTACATCTCGCCGCGGCGGCGCGCCTCCGCGGTCAGCGTGGCCGGGCTGAACTCGGGCCAGCCGGCGGCATCGGCCATGTCCTCGGGGGACAGGACCAGCGCCTGCGGCACCGCCAGCGAGACCTCGGCCCGCTCGTAGAGGTCATCGTCCACGAACGCGACCGCGTCCGGGGCCAGGCCCAGGTCCGCGGTGATCCGCAGGACGGCGTCCGACTTGCGGCCCCAGCCGCACTCCGCGGCCGCGAACGCCAGGCCGGTGACCCGCGCCGCGTACTCTGCCGCCTCGGGCGGGTTCCTGGTGGCGATCGCGTGGATGATGCCCCGGCCGCGCAGCTGCTCCAGCACTTTGAGCATGGCCGGGTCGGGAGGAGGCGGCTGCGGCACGGACTCCAGGTAGACCCCGGACAGCAGCGTGTTGTCGAGGTCCCAGATCACGCACTTGACCATCATGGCGGGCGGTGCCCCGGTTTCGTCCCGCCCGTCCCGCCCTCGGCAGGCGCGCGAGGGCCGGGCGCCCGCTTCTCCATCGTTATGTGCGTAGCCTCGAATCCGAACTTCCGGTACAGCGCGCGCATGCCTAGGTTCCGCGCGTGCACCTTGCCGGTCAGCTGCCGCATCCCGCCCTCGTCGGCCGCTCGCAGGACCGCGGCGAGCAGCAGCTCCCCGATCTCGCTTCGGCCGGGCATGTCGGCAACGGCCAGCGACCTGAAGTTCCCATAACGCGCCCCGGTCAGCGAGTTCGTCCGGCCCGACAGCCAGGCCCAGCCCACCGGCGTGCCGGGCGTGGTCTCGGCCACGGCCACCAGCGTGATCTCCCCCGGCTTGCGCAGCGCGCCCGCGACCCGCCGACGGTGCAGCTCGGCATCGGTGATGGCCTCGTCGCCGAACGACACCCGCGCGATCTCGACCTCGAACCCGGCGATCGCGTCGAGATCTTCCGCCCGGGCCTCCCGGATCAGGTAACCGGGCAGGCGCCGACCTGCGGGCTCAGGACCTTCGGGGCGGGACGGCGCGTTCATCGCTGCCGGAGGGGCAGGGGGCGGAAGGTGGCGCCGCCGCATTGCGGGCAGCCAGCCGCCTGCAGGGCGGCGATCCCGGGCCACCGGCCGCCCGGCCCGACCTGGTGTACCGCCCGGCAGCCTGCGCACCGGTACGGCCTGGTGGCCGACGAGCGAGCCTCGGCGGTGTACATCGGCCCGGAGAACTCGCCATCGATGAGCGGCTTCGCGGCCGCGGTGCTGCGCAGGTGGTACAGGTGGCTGGTGCCAGCCAGGATGCCCGCGCCCAGGTACTCGTTGAACCCGGGCCAAAGGCCCCGGACGGTCAGCCCCATAGAGCCGAACAGCTCCTGGGTGCGCAGGGTCTCGTCCGGCCTGCGCGCGCCGAAGGAGAAGAACACGTGCCTGCCCGGGTCGGGCGCGAGCCCGGCGACCGCGCGGGACAGGAACAGCTCAGCCCCGGCCACCGTGTAGGGCGGGTCGGTGCAGGCCACGTCGAATCCGCCGGCCAGGCCGGCGGGCAGCGGGCGGCGCAGGTCGTGCTCGATCAGCTCCGCAGCGACGCCCGTGCCCGCGATCTGCTCACCGGCCCAGGCCAGGACCTCGGGATCGGAGTCGATCACGGCCAGCCGCTCGATGCCCGCCTGCAGGCCGAGTGCCGCAGCGAAGGCCGCGATGGCTACCGAGATCAGGTCATCGTCGCCGAGCATCAGAATCCGGCGGCCGGCCAGCGCCCCCGCCTCGTGCATCCGCAGCACCCGGCGGATCTTCGTGCCGACCGTGCAGTGCGTCTGATCCAGCTCTGGCCTGGCCCGGGGAGTCCCGGCCGCCGCACGTTCCAGCACGGTGGTAAGCCCCGCCAGCGCGTCAGGTACCGCGACCCCGCTGCCGCCGCAGCACGGGCACGCCGCGCTCAGATCCGGGTGCTGGGACGCGAGCAGCTCCCGGCCCTCCGGGGTCAGCTGCACCGGCCTGGCCCGGTCGACCACGCCGCGCTTGCGCAGCTCGTTGCAGACCGCCGCGACGATGGGAACCGGCAGCTCGGCCGTGCGGCTCACCTCCCGCACGGCCACCGGCTCGCTGCGGGCGATGGCGCGAAGGACATCGACCACCCCGGACCGCCCCTCGGCCAGCCCCACGGCCGAGGCAACGTCAGCGACGACGGCGTCTATGTCCATGTACGTGGTGTCTTCGATGTGCTCTCCGGCGGCGGGCGGGACCTGGCCATCCGGCTGATCCCGCTGATCAGCGGACCGTACGGTATCCTCCCACATCATGCCCGGCATGGATGCGGCGAGCAGGTTCGCGGAGCTTCGGCGGGCCGAGGCGCTGACGCCGAAGCTGCTGTACGCGGTCGACGCGAGGCTCACGCGGTCGTCACCAGTGACCGACGTCGCGCGGCTGACCTCGCTGTCGGCCGCCGCCGTGGCGGCCGGCCACGGCCACGTCCTGGACACGAGCCACGTGATCTTCCCGAACGGCGCGGTCACGCTCGTGCTCATCCTCGCCGAGTCGCACCTGAGCATTCATACCTGGCCCGAAGAGGACCTGATCGCGATCGACCTGTTCAGCTGCGGCTCGATCGACGGCGAGGCCGTGATCTTCCAGCTCACCCGCTCGCTGCGGCTGGACTCGGTCTCGGTGCGCAGGCTAAGCCGCGGCCCGCGGCCGGACGGCGGCGCAGGGCAGCCATGATGGCCGGCTGGCCAGGATTGCCGGTGGCTGGAGCTTGGGTGTACACAAATTCGGGTACACTGAGACTGTGAACGACGACGATAGCAGGATGAACGTCCGGGATGTCCGCGCTCACCTTGCCGGGGTAATCACCCGCGCGCAGAACGGCAGCCCCACCGTCATCACGCGCAACGGGGAGCCCGTGGCGGCTGTCGTCCCCATCGAGGATTACAACGTCCTGGAAGACGCGATCGACCGCTACTTCTCCCGGGAGGCCGACCGCGACCTGGCCGAGAACCCCGATGCCCCGACCTACAGCATGTCCGAGGTAGTGGCCGCGATCTTCGAGGAGGACCCGGGCGCGGGCGTCGCGTGAAGTACGCGTTCCGCTGGCGAGAACACGCCGTCCGCCAGTTTCGAGCCATCCCGCAGCCGGCAGCGCTGGCCATCTTGCGGGCCCTCGCGCCGCTCGGGGACGATCCGCGGCGGCCGGACGCCGACGTCAAGAAGCTGGCCGGCCACCCCGATCGCTACCGGCTGCGCGTCGGTGACTACCGGGTCATCTACGAGATCGCCGACGCACGGCTCATCATCCTGATCGTCGGCGTCGGCCACCGCCGTGAGGCCCACCGCGCGCTGTCCTGAGCGTTGCCGGGCGCGTGGCGAGCACATCCTGACGCCATCAGCGGCGGCAACCGCCTTTATGAGCGCAAGGGTTTGCCGGCGACGAGACCACGTGTGGTCAGCCTCATGCGCGAGCACCGGGGTGGTAGCGACAAGCGGGAGCCACCTGCGGAGGCCGCAAGGACGCCGCGCGGTAGGTTGGGCGCGTCGGGGTACCCGATGAGACATGGCGAGCCGAAGGGCCGCGGCGCCGCCTGGACTGAGGAGCGAGGCACGAGCGACGAGGGAAGGCGCCGCCACAAGGCGCCCCGACGGCGAGCGGGAGTCACGCCATGAGCGTCGGCAGCCTGGTGAGCTCCGGGCCGCTCCTCCTCGCCGTGCCGGTGGCGGCGGCGGCCGGGGCGGTCACCTTCCTGTCCCCGTGCTGCCTGCCGCTGGTGCCCGGCTACCTGTCGTACGTGACCGGCATGTCCGGAGCCGGTGCCCAGCCGGCCGGCACCTCGGTCAGCGCCGGGGCGCCATCAGCGGACGTGCCCGCGCGGCCGCGCCGGAGCAGGGTAGTCGCCGGCACGGCGCTGTTCGTGCTGGGATTCTCGGCCCTGTTCACCACGTACGGGGTAGCGTTCGGCAGTCTCGGCACCGCGCTCAAGCTGCACCAGCAGGGCCTGACGCAGGTGCTCGGCGCGCTGACCATCGCGCTCGGCCTGCTGTTCTCCGGCGTGCTCGACCGGTTCACGTTCGCGGGGCGGATGGTGCGGCCCTCGCTGCGCCCGCGCGCCGGGCTGGCCGGCGCGCCGCTGCTCGGCGTGTTGTTCGGGCTCGGCTGGACCCCCTGCATCGGCCCGACTCTGGCTGCGGTGCTCAGCCTGGGCCTGACGTCAGGCACCGCGGCCCGGGGCGCGTTCCTCGCCTTCGTCTACGGACTCGGCCTCGGCATCCCGTTCCTGTTCGTGGCCCTGGCCTTCCAGCGCGGCATGCGCGTGTTCGGGTTCGCGCGGCGGCACGCACGGCTGGTGACCGGCATCGGTGGCGGGATGCTCGTGGGGGTCGGGCTGCTTGAGGTGACCGGAGCCTGGACGGCGGCCATCACCTGGGTGCAGATCCACTGGATCCAGGGGTACACGCCGCCCATCTAGGCGCAGGAGCCGCCGCGGGCCCGGGTCGGCGGCCCGGGCGCCCACCAGAGGCCAGGAAGGGCGGTGGCCAGACGGGGTGCCGGAGCGAGGCCGGCGCGGGGGCTGGGCGATCCGGCCGCGGCCATGACAATCTGTTCCTTGGAACCGCGGCCGCGGCCAGGGCGAACGACCGCGCGGTCGCGGCATCCGGGTCAGGGAGGAGAGGGCCACATGCGGTTCGGCATCTTCTACGAGCACCAGCTGCCCCGGCCGTGGGGACCGGAATCGGAGCACACGCTGCTGTCCAACGCCCTCGAGCAGATCGAGCTCGCCGACCGGTCCGGCCTCGACTACGTCTGGGAGGTCGAGCATCACTTCCTCGAGGAGTACTCGCACTCCTCGGCTCCGGAGGTCTTCCTGGCCGCCGTGAGCCAGCGCACCAGGCGGATCCGGCTGGGTCACGGCATCGTCCAGGCTCCCGCGGCGGTCAACCACCCGGCCAGGATCGCCGAGCGGGTTGCCACCCTGGACCTGGTATCGGACGGGCGGGTCGACTTCGGCACCGGGGAGGCAAGCTCGGCGGCCGAGCTCGGCGGGTTCGGTGTCGCTCGCGAGGCCAAGCGCGCGATGTGGGAGGAAACCCTCGACGCGGTGACGCGGATGTTCACCGAGCAGCCCTTCGCCGGATACGACGGGGACTTCTTCACCATGCCGCCGCGCTACGTGCTGCCCCGCCCGCTGCAGAAGCCGCACCCGCCGCTGTGGGTGGCCTGCAGCCGCAGGGAGACCATTCACCTCGCGGCCCGCAGCGGCATCGGCGCGCTGTCGTTCTCGTTCGTCGAGCCGGAGGACGCCGCGCGCTGGGTCGCCGAGTACTACGACCTGATCGCTTCGGAGGAGTGCGTGCCGCGGGGCTTCGCGGTCAATCCGAACGTCGCGGTGGTGCTGCCGATGATGCTGCACCCCGACGAGGCGACCGCGATCGACCGCGGCATCGACGGCGCGCACTTCTTCGGCTACTCGCTGGGCCACTTCTACGGCGGCGGCACGCACCTGGTCGGCAGCAGCGACGTGTGGCGGAGCTTCGGCGCCGAGCGCGCGGAGCACGGCTTCGCCCGGGAAATCGTCCACGCCAGCGCGCAGCCGCTGGCCGTGCGGCTGCTGCAGGCCGGCCTGGGCTCCCTGCGCGGCGCGATCGGCACTCCCGGGCAGGTCGGACGAGAAGGAGGCAGCCAAGGCGGACCGGCTGGCGGCCGCGGTTGACAAGGCGCTGACCCGGCGGACCGCCCCCCGGGTGCTGCCCGCTCCCTATCAGGTCAACGAGGACGCGGAGGTCGCCGTGGCTCGCCGATCGGCGCACGTGCGGCTCGGCAATCTGGCGGGCCAGATCCGCCGCTCGGCGCGAGAGTCAATGCGCGAGCGCGGTCAGGCCGGCCTGCAGCGGCTAGTCGGCCGGACGTCAGACGCGCGGCTAGAGCAGATCTTCGCGGGCACCCAGGCCCAGCGCGCTGTGTTCGGGATGATGACGCGCCAGTTCCAGCCCGCCGTGGCCGCGGGCTTCGAGGGCGCGATCGTCTACGACCTCGGCATGAGCGACGGGAGCCGCAGGTCCTGGGCCATCGAGGTGCATGACGGGCGGGCCCGGGCCCATCAGGACGGCGGCGCGGACGCAGCGCTCACGATCAGGGTGCCGCTGGCGGACTTGATCAGGGTGCTCACCACGGCGGGCAGCTTCTACCCGCTGATCCTGGACGGCCGGATGACGATGGAGGGAGACCTCGGGCTGGCGAACAGGATGGCGGAGATGTTCGGCGGCCGCTCAGCGTACTGATCCCCGCCCGCCCCCCGCGCCTCCGCGTCCCGCACCCCCATACCGCGCAGGCGCATGTTGCGCGCGGTAGGTTGCGGTCGGACCGGTGCCTGGTCGACGAAGGCGGCTGGGGCGCGCCGATGTCCACGCCGTGGGAGAACACCACACGGATGATGGCCCGGCCAGACTCTGTCGGGGCCAGCGACCGCCGCAGCCCAGCCTGGCCTCTCGCAGCCGGTAACGCCATCAGGAATTCGCCCATCACCAGCCAGCCAGTCCGTTAACGGGTGCCTGGCGCAGCCGCCGATATACCGGCACATGCTACTGGCCACGGTCGTGGATGCGCCGAACGGCATTCCACTACTCTGCGTATCCTCGCGCAAGACTGACCGAAATAGGTTGTATCCATCAGGTCAGGATGCAAGACTCGGACTATGGCGATCGCGTTGGACGGCGGTTACCCCGAGGACACGCCTCCAGGTATCTTCGCAGGTCAACCGCGTTTGACTGCCTTCGGGCGACGCCGCGAGCCAGTGGCGGAAAGGCTTCTTTACTTAACTGATCCTGACGCGCAGGTGCCTGCAGTGATTGCGCAGGGCGCAGTCGCGGACAAATTGGCCGCATCGGAGCATGTGGCGGCTGCCGCCAGCGATCCCCCGGCGCACGCCGCCGAAGACAGGGAATTTGATGCGCTGCTAGTCAAGGAGTCCTTCGCTCGCGTACCTGCGAACTCAGGCGCCGCGATGGAGTACTTCTATGCGCGTCTTTTCGTGCATTATCCGGAGATGCGCTCAATGTTCCCTGATTCGATGCGCGATCACATGGAACGCGTATTCGCGGCCCTGACCCGGATCATATGGACTATCGATAGCCCTGATTCGCTCGCCGCCTATCTCGGGCAGCTAGGACGCAGTCACCGTAAATTCGGAGTGAAGGATCGGCATTACGACCCGTTCCTCGCTGCGCTGATCGACACGGTCCGGTATTTCAGCGGGCTTTACTGGACCGACGAGACCCGGGCGGCGTGGGAGACGGTGCTAGCGCGCGCCGCAAAGGTCATGCTGGCCGCCGCTGAGGACGACGCCGCACGACAGCCGCCCTGGTGGATCGGCGAGATCGTGCAGCACGACCAGCGGGGCCCGGACCTGGCGGTCCTGACGATCAGGCCTGACCAGTCGCTCTGCTACACGCCCGGCCAGTACGTGGCCGTTCAGGTGCCCCGGTGGCCCCGGCTCTGGCGCAACTTCTCGATCGCGAACGCGCCGCGCGAGAACGGGCTGATAGACCTGCACGTCCGCGCGATGCCCGGGGGCCTGGTGAGCGGCTCGCTCGTGCATAACACGCGCCCCGGCGATACCCTGCTGCTGGGCCGGGCGCAGGGCGAGATGACCATGTCCGCCGGGCTGGACCGGGACCTGATCTGTATCGCCGGCGGGACTGGCCTCGCCCCGCTCAAGGCGATCATCGAGGGAGTACTGCGTGCCGGCGGGCCCTTCTGGCGTCGGAAGATCAGCCTCTGGTTCGGCGCCCGTACCGAACAAGATCTGTACGACCTCCCCGATCTGCGGGTTCTGGAGTCGATCTGTCCAGGGCTGAAGGTGATTCCCGTCGTGTCACATCAGCAGGAGTTCGTTGGCATGAAGGGAATGCTGTCCGAGGTGACAGCCCAGTGCGCTAACTGCGAAGATCGGGAAATCTTCATTAGCGGCCCAGATCGCATGGTCCGGGAGACTGCTCGGCGTCTGGCCAGCCGGGTCGGCGCCGGCCGGATACGGCATGATCCGCCGGATGCGGCCAGGTAACCGGTAGTCCTCGTGTGAATACCCGTCCCGCAATCTCGCATGGCCGTGGTAACCGGGGCCTGGTGGTCATTCGCCGTGCAATCCCACGGCCGCCGATTGCTTGAGGAAATTCCCTCAGGTGCAATCCCACGCGCCCTGAGGAGACCGCAATTGTCGTCCGTGCAATCCCGCCCGTGAGATCATTCCGGATTCCCCGGTCACCCCGGCGAGGTTCTCGCCGAAGAATGCGTATATGCGCTGCCACGCGTCCTTCGCGTCCGCCTCCTGGTAGCTCATCCGGGCGAACCTCGCGAGCACCGCGCCCGCGCCCGACGCCTCGCTCAGGAAGCGGTGGCCCGAGCCCGGGTACACCTTCACGTCGTGCGGGATCTCCAGGACGGTGAGCGCGCGCTGCAGCCGTTCCGGGGGCTTGGTGCCCATCTGGTCCACAGGTAACCCTGCCCGCTCCCGTCGCCTACCGAGTACGAAATGTCTGGCATTGCCACAAACCTAGCGCGCGGAGCTTGCTCCGCGCAGTGTCTCCGCTCGGTTATTGGGGCTGAAGGGGGTTCGTCCCCTCTGGGGCAACCAGGGTCATACCTTGCGCCACCGCGGAATCCACGCGCCGTCCTCGATCGCGTAGTCGCCGAACAGTGCCGGGGCCTCGGCCCGCATCAGCTCGCCGATCCTGGCGAACACCAGCCGGATCTCCTCCTCGGCGCCAGGATCGGTCCGCGCCTCGATGGTGTGCCGCAGAGTCCGGATATTCGCCGTCCACAGCAGGCCGGTGGCCACCCCGTCCGGCGCGAACCGGCGCATGAACGAGGTCTTGTGCTTCTTCTCGTGCATCGGGACACTGTCGGCGTCCAGCCCGAAGTGCCCGGCCATCCAGCGCTGGAACTCCTCCATCTGCTCCAGCAGCGCGGTCGACCGCTTCATCAGCTCGGCGTCGGCCAGCGCCCACTCCGGGAACCAGAACGGGATGTCGGCGAGCCGCACGAACCGCAGCGACTCCTGCGAGACCGCCGTCCCTGGCCGATGGCGAACGAGCTCGTGGGTCAGGATCCTGCTGCAGTTATGCAGCACGAAGCTGAAGCTGACGTGCTCGAGCACCGAGCCGTGCGCCTGCTTCAGGATGTTCTGCAGGTATGTCTCCTGGTCGTTGCGGACCCGGACCACGTTCGGGTTCAGGCCCGGCTCCCAGGCCCGGTAGCAGATCTTGCCGGCGAACTCGGCCAGGTTCTGCGCGTCGTCAAGGTCGCCGCGGTCCAGCTTCTCCAGCCACCTCTCGCCGCCCACCTCGCTCAGGTAGGCGGCCAGCTGGCCGTAGTCGATCTCGGGCCGGGCGACCAGGAACACCTCGGGCTGCACGCTCCTCATGCCACGGCACACTACCGGGACGGACCGACACCGGCGCGCCCTCCGGCCAGCCGCGGTCACGTGGCCGGGCGCGGCGACCTCGTTATGGATACGCAAGGAGCGGGTAAACAGGACGATTAGGGTGCCAGTTCCTCAGGGCGGCACGCCGACAGCGGACGGGAGAGCCCGAGATGACGCAACCCGCCTCCCCAGGCACAACTAGCAGGCCCGTCGTCTTCGTTCACGGTCTGTGGCTGCACGCGACATCGTGGGGCCCGTGGGTCGAGCTCTTCCGGGAGGCGGGTTACGCGCCGGTGGCGCCGGGCTGGCCGGGCGACTCGGACACGGTCGAGGAGACCCGGCGCGAGCCGGGCAAGGTCGCGGGCCAGGGTATCGACCAGGTGGTCGAGCACTACGCCCAGATCATCCGGGGCCTGGATTCCCCGCCAGTCGTCATCGGCCACTCCTTCGGGGGCCTCATCGTGCAGCGGCTGCTCGGACAGGACCTGGCCGCGGCGGGAGTGGCGATCGACGCGGCGCCCATCAAGGGCGTGATCCTGCTGCCGCCATCGGCGCTGCGAGTTGCCTCGATCGCGCTGCGCAAGCCTGCGAACCGCAACGCGGCGGTGTCGCTGACCGCGGAGCAGTTCCGTTACGGCTTCGGGAACGCCCTGCCTGCGCAGGAGTCGGCCGAGCTCTACGAGCGCTGGACGGTCCCGTCACCGGGCAAGCCCCTGTTCGAAGCCGCCCTGGCCAACTTCTCGCCGCGGTCGCCCGCCCAGGTCAAGACCGGCAACAGGACCCGCGGGCCGCTGCTGCTGACCGCGGGCGGCCAGGACCACACCGTCCCGCAGGCGATCACCACGGCCACCCGCAGGCTCTATCACAAGTCACCCGCGGTGACGGACTTTAAGGATTTCCCGGATCGCGGCCACTCGCTCACGATCGACCATGGCTGGCAAGAGGTCGCCCAGGACGCGCTGGACTGGCTCAAGCAGCGCTTGCCCTAAGGCGCCTCCTGCGTGGCCCGCCGTGATAGCCCAGGTCAGGGAACCGCGGCGCCGACGGCATCGCGCGACCGTGCGCGGGTCAGCCGTAGCACGTTCGCGATGACCTGGTGACCTGCGCCGCCGACCGCTGTCATGATCGACTCCGGGTGGAACTGCACGCCCCAGCGGCCGGACGCGTCGTCCTCGATCGCCATGACCACGCCGTCCGGGCTGACCGCCGTCACCGAGAACCCGCCGCTGACCCCGGACGGAACCGCGTGCAGCGAGTGGTAGCGCCCGGCGGCAAACTCGGCGGGCAGCCCGGCGAGCAGCCCCGAACTCACCGGTCCGCCGAGCACCCGCACCGACCCCGGCTTGCCGTGCGCCGGCGAGGCCAGCAGGCCGAGCCGGCCGCCCGCGTGCTCCACCATCGCCTGCATGCCCAGGCACACGCCGAACGCGGCGATGCCCCGCTCGTCCAGCACCGAAAGCAGCTCGTCGCAGCCGAAATCCGACGGCTGGCCAGGGCCCGGCGAGAGCACCACGAGGTCGGGCGCCCAGGAGTCAAGCAGCGCGGCGTCGAACCCGGCGCGCAGCGTGGTCACTTCCGCGCCCGCCTGGCGGAAGTAGCCGCCCAGGGTGTGCACGAACGAGTCCTGGTGATCCACCAGGAGCACACGCATCCCGGCCCCGGGCGCAGTGCCGGCCGACGCCCCGGACCCCAGCGCAACAGTGGCAGCGGAGGACGGCCCGCCGGGTGCCGCCGCTCCCTCGGCCAGGGTCTCCAGCAGGGCACGGGCCTTGAGCTCGGTCTCGCGTTCCTCCGCCGCCGGGTCGGACTCGAAGAGCAGTGTCGCGCCCACCCGGACCGCGGCGATCCCGTTCCGGATGTGCGCCGTGCGCAGGGTGAGCCCGGTGTTCATGCCACCGTCGAAACCGATCATCCCGACCGCCCCGCCGTACCAGCAGCGCGGGGCGTCCTCGTGATCCTCGATGAACTGCATCGCCCAGGCCTTGGGCGCTCCGGTCACGGTCACTGCCCACATGTGCGTCAGGAACGCGTCCAGCGCGTCGAAGCCGGGCCGCAGCCGCCCCTCGACGTGGTCCACGGTGTGGATCAGCCGACTGTAGATCTCGATCTGGCGCCTGCCGATCACCTGGACGCTGCCCGGCTCGCAGACCCGGGACTTGTCGTTGCGGTCGACATCCGTGCACATGGTCAGCTCGGATTCCTCCTTGACCGAGCTGAGCAGGGCGCGGATGTTCTCGGCGTCGGCCAGCGGGTCCGCGCCGCGGGCGATCGTCCCGGCGATCGGGCAGGTCTCCACCCGGCCGCCGGTCACCCGCACGTACATCTCCGGCGAGGCCCCGACCAGGTACTCGCCCTGGCCCAGGTTGAGGAAGAACTCGTACGGCGCGGGGTTGCGCTGCCGCAGCCGCTCGTAGAAGGCGGCCGGTGACCCACAGGCGGCGTGGAACGCATGGCTCGGCACCACCTCGAACAGGTCACCGCGGGCGAAGCGCTCCCGGGCCTGCTCGACCACGGCGGCGAAGGTACCAGGCCGCGGATCGGCCGGAAGTTCAGTACCCATAACGGAACGCGGCGGGCCGCCCGAGCCGCCATCGCCATCCCGGGCCAGCCCGGCGGTCGAGGCGCCCGCCACCTCGAAGTCGTAGCTGTAGCAGGTCGCGCTCTCCCGCTTGCGATCCAGCACGTAGAGCCGGTCCGGCAGGTGCAGGACCAGGTCGCGCTGAGCATCGGGTCGGGCGTGCCGCTGCCGGACGGGCTCGAACTGGAACGCCAGGTCGTAGCCGAACGCGCCGTACAGGCCCAGGTGGGGATCCGGGCCGGAGAAGGCCGCGATGATCTCGCGCAGGGCCGAGAACACGGTGGGCCGCCGACTGCGCTCCTCCTCGGCGAACGTGCCGCCCGCCTCGGGAATGACCACCTCAACCCGGCCTGAGCCCACCGGCGCCCCTGCCACCGCAGCGGGCTCCCGCGCCCCTGCCACCGCAGCGGCCTCCCGCGCCCCTGCCACCGGCTCCCCGACCCGGCGCATCGCGTCCCCGATCACCGGCAGCAGCACCTGGCCGCGATCGTTCAGCGCGGTCGCCGTGACCCGCCTGCCGCGCGCGACCAGCTCGACGCATGGGTCGACGTAGGCCATGTGCCAGCGGCTGTAGCGGCCCGGGTACTCCATCCCGGAGCTGAGCACGCCGCCCCGGCGCGCCTCGACCTGCTGAGTGATCTCCGTCAGCAGGGCAGGGTCAAACGGGGTGGCGGTGCGGCTCACCCGGACTCCGCCGGCGGTCTCGAACTGTGTCGGGTCCATGTCGGCCTCTCGCCGTGATCAGGCCCGGCGCCAGACGGTGCGGACGAGAAAGGCGACCGCCGACTGCCCGGGCGGTCGCCTTCAGGATCTGCAGCGCGTGCGAACCAGGAACCGCCTTAAGGGCGGCGCCACCAGCCTGCGGTGTGGTTCGCGTACATGGCGGAGAGCTTAGCCGGGTGGCGTCCCGGGCGCCAGCGCCGCGCTGCGAATGCCCGGCCAGCGCCCCCACCGCGAACGCTGAAAGGCCGTGCCTCAGGCGAGCGCGTAAACAACCGTGACCGAGATGCTGAGCTGCTGGGATCCCGGTGAGATCGGAACCGGGGATGCCCGGCCCGCAGCGGGGACCGACATCGGGACGGGCAGCGACGGGGCCTGGGTCTGATCGCTGATGCTGATGACGGGCCCGAGCGGCTGGCCCAGCGCCTGGGCGAACTGGGCCGCCTTCGTCCTGGCGTCGGCGACGGCGCGGGCCCGCGCCGTGGCGAGCAGCCCGCTGGTGTCGGTCAGGTCCAGCGAGATCCCGTCGACCGTGGCGGCGTTGCCCCCGGCGTGCACCGCGGCCTGGATCTGGGCGCCAGCCGCGGCGATGTTGACCAGCGTCGCGGTGAGCGACTCGCTGGCCGCGTAGCCGCTGGGCGTCTGCGAGCCGGAGCCGTAGTTGGGCTGGACGTACAGGCCGGAGGTCTGGATGTCGGCCGCGGCCACGCCCTGGGTCCGCAGCGCAGCGGTGACCTGGCTCGCGGCCTGGTTGGCCTGCTGCAGCGCCGAGTCCACCGAGGCCCCGTTCACCTGGACGCCCATGCTGAGCGTCAGCTGATTCGGGGTCCCGGAGACCACGCCGGTGCCGGTGACCGTGATCCGGGCCCCTGCTGACGCCGATGTGAGCTGGACGCCGGGCTGGCTGCCGAGCTGGGCGGCGGCCGAGCCGGGGCCGCCGGACGACGCGCTGCCCCGGGTAACGCCGAGCGCGAACGCCCCGACCAGGACGGCCGCCGCCGCGGCACCGGCACCGACCGAGCGCATCGCCGGCGTAAAGGTGACGGTCATATCCGGACTCCCGATCTGCTGGGGGGTTTCCTGCCGCTTCGACGCAGCGCCGCCCCGCGCGGTTCCGTCAGGATCCGCCGCCACCCGGCCCATCCGCCGCCGCCCGGCCCATCCGCCGCCCCCGGCCCATCCACCCGCCGCCCCCAGCCCAGGTTGCCCCGCCCGCTTCAGCCACCCCAGCCGCCTTACCGCTGGCCCCAGAGGCCTCATGCGCCCCTTTGGCCCCACCGGCGCCCATCCCCGCCCCCGGTGGGGTCGGTGAATGTACCGATGGGGGTGCTATAGGACCCTCATCGGTACATTCATGAAGATGTGCGAGCCCCGGGCACGGTGCCAGGCCGCGGCGGGAGCGGCGGCCGTCGCCGGGATGGCCGGCTGGAGGTGTCCGGCGCCGCGGCCGCGGGCCTGGCCTCCAGCGCCTCGATGGCCATCCGGACCGCGGTCTCCAGCTGCGGGTCCCGGCCCGCTGCCCAGTCGTCCGGGGATAGCACCACCTCGACGTCCGGAGCGACGCCTCGGTTCTCCACCCCCCACCCGAAGCCGTCCAGCCACATGGCGTAGCGCGGGACGGTGATCCCGGTGCCCTCCACGAGCCGGTGGTAGCCGTCGATGCCGATCACGCCGCCCCAGGTACGTGCCCCCACCACTGGGCCGAGGCCCAGGGTCTTGATGGCCGCCGTCACGATGTCGCCGTCCGAGCCCGCGAACTCGTCGGTCAGCGCGACCACCGGCCCGCGCGGGGCATCCTGCGGGTAGGTCTCGGGCTGCAGGCCCCGCGCCACGCTCCAGCCGATCACCCGGCGGGCCAGCTTCTCGACCACCAGCTGCGAGGTGTGCCCGCCGCGGTTGCCGCGGACGTCCACGATCAGCGCGTCGCAGAACATCTCCGCGTGCAGGTCGCGGTGGAAATCCGCCCAGCCTTCGCTCACCATGTCCGGAACGTGCAGATAGCCGATCCTTTCGCCGCTGAGCTCGCGGACCTGCTGCCGCCGCCCGGCGACCCAGTCCTGATAGCGCAGCCGCCGATCATCCTTGAGCGTGATCACCACGGCGCTGCGCGGGGCGCCGCCCGCCGCCGGGCCGATGGTCAGCTCTACGGGCTTGGCTGCCGCGCCGACGAGCAGCGGGGCGGGCCCGGCCCCGTCCAGCAGCTGCCCGTCCACCGCAAGAAGCACGTCCCCCGGGCCGACCTGCGCGCCCGGGGTGGCGAGCGGTGACCGCGCCCGGGGGTCGGACGACTCGCCCGGCAGGACCCGGGTCACAATCCAGTGTCCGTCGCCGTCGTGCTCCAGGTCCGCTCCCAGCAGGCCGAGCCCGCGATCGGCATCTTCGGACGCATTGTCATCGTCGGCGGCGTCGACATAGGCGTGGGAGCTGCCCAGCTCGCCGAGCACCTCCGCCAGGAGGTCGGCGAAATCCCTGGGGCCGGCGATCCTGTCCAGCAACGGCCGGTAGGACGCCAGCACGGCGTCCCAGTCTGCCCCGGCCATGTCAGCCACCCAGAAGTCGTGCCGCATGAACCGGCCGGCCTCGGCGTAGGCATTGCGCCACAACGCCCCGGGGTCAGCCAGGAACCTGGCCCGGGACCTGTCGATCGCCACCCGGTCCGCCGGGTTGTCCTCGTCCGGCTTGCGGTCCGCCGGCACTGCGCTGAGCTTCTCGTGGTCACCGACGACAAGCACGCTGCCGTCGCCGCTCACCTCGAACCAGTCGAGTTCCTCGGCCAGTTCGGTGCGCCGCTGCTGCTCGAGGTCGAAGTGCTCCAGGCGCGGGCGCGGTGCCGCATCGCCCGGGCTGGCCCCGCCCTCCCCGAGGTTTCCCGTGACCGGCACCCTGAGCCAGGCGAGCCCGCCGGTGACAGCCCGCAGCGAGGCGTAGCGCGATTCGGCTACCGGGATCTGGACGATCCGGCTGGCCAGGCCGGCGGTGTCGACCCGCACGGGCTCGCGCGCAGCCTCGCGCGGGCCAGCCTGGGCGGCTGTGCGGTCCCGGTTGACCGGTCCGCTCTCGGCTGAGCCGGCCTGGCCTGGCCCGCGTTCAGCCGGGCTGTCCTCGGCTGGGCTGTCCTCGGCTGGGCTGTCCTTGGCTGGGCTGTCCTCGGCTCGGCTGTCGCTGGCCGGGCTGTCGCTGGCCGGGCTGTCGCTGGCTGGGGCGTCGCCAGCCCCGGTCGGGGCGGCCGCGTCCTCCTTGGCCTTGCCGCCGACGGGGCGCCCGCCGGGCAGCGGGGCGAACGGCGACGGCGTCGCCGCCGCCAAGGGCACCAGGAACGGGCGGCACCCGTACGGAAACGACAGGTCGAAGACGTGCGCGTCATACACCGGGTCGAAGCTGCGCCAGGACAGGAAGGCCAGGTACAGGCCGTCGGCCGTGAACACCGGATCGGTGTCGGTGAAGCGCCCGTCGGTGACCTCCACGAGGGTCCGGCCGGGGTCGGCGGGCCGGACCATGCGCAGCTGCCGCAGCGGCTCCGGCAGCGGGTGTGACCACGCCAGCCACGCCGAGTCCGGCGACCAGGTGAGCCCGGTGACCTCGCCGTTGTCGGATGACGCCAACTCGGTCACGTCGCCCGAGGAGGCGTCTACGACGCAGAGCCGCCCATCGCGCGTGGCGACGGCGACGGCGCTGCCATCCGGGGCGGCGGCCAGGTCGGCCACCAGGCCGATGGCACCTGCCGCGAGCCGCCGCGGCGGTGTTCCGGCCGCCAGCCCGTCAGAGCGCGCTATCTCGAGCGCGTCGGCGCCCTCGGCGTCGGTCACCCACGCGACCTGGCCGGTCTGGCCGAGCACCCGGGGCAGCCGCGCGCGGACGCCGGGGAGCACCGACAGGGCCCGGGCCGGGCCGTCGCGGTGCGTCAGCCAGTGCACGGTTCCGCGTACCTCGATCGCGCTCGCCTGGCCGGAATGATCGCAGGACAGGGCGCCGAGATCATCCTCCGCCGAGATCAGCCGGGGCGCCCGGCCCGCCGCCGCGCCCAGGCTGAACTCCAGCCGCCTGGGGCCGCCCGGACCGTCCAGCCCGTCCAGCAGCCAGATGTCACCGGCACAGTGATAGACGATCCGCCCGCCGTCGGTGCTGGCGTTGCGGGCGTAGAAGCCGTCATGATCGGTGTGCCGCCGCAGGTCGCCGCCGTCTGGCGCGCACGAGTACAGGTTGCTCGTGCCCTCGTGATCGGACAGGAACGCCAGCCTGCCGCCGATCAGCATGGGGCTGCTGAACTGGCCGGCGAGATCGCCGAGGACCCTGGTGAACCGGTCCGCCGGAGTCGGCCCGCCTGGCGCCGGGGCCGGGCGCAGCCACAGCCGCCCCGATGTCCCGCCCCGGTAGCGCTTCCAGAACGCCGGGTCGCTGCGGAATGTCCCGTTCAGCAGCGCGACACCGCCGGCCTCGATGGCCAGGTCCCGGACCGGGCCGAACGGCAGCGGCCGGCCGGCAGGCGCGGCGGGAGGCTCCCCGGGCTCGCCGACGGCCACCGCGTAAGCCCAGGTGAAGTGGTCGAACGGCTGACCTGCGGCGGTGGTCGCGACGACATTGCCGTCCGGCGTCCAGCCGCACACCCGGGTGCGCCGGTCGCCCCAGTAACTGAGCCTGCGGCCGTTGCCGCCGTCCATCCCGGCCAGGTACACCTCGGGCGGGCCGTCCCGCTCGCTGGTCCAGGCGATCGTCGTGCCGTCCCGGGAGATCCTGGGATAACTCGCCGCCGCATGATCGGCCGAGATCCGCCAGGCCCGCCCGCCCTCGGCCGGGGCCAGCCATACGTCGTCGTCCGCGATGAAGACGATGAGGTCACCGTGAATATGAGGGAAACGCAGGTACCCGGCTGACGTCACCGGCTCATCCTGTCAGGCCTGCCCTGCTCGCGGAGCCTGCTCCGCGGCAGTGTCTGGGCCAGCTCCGCGGCAGTGTCTGGGCCAGCTCTGCGCTCAGTCCAGGCCAGCTCTGCGCTCAGAACTCCACCCATGACCCGGCGCCGAGTTCCTCGGCCTTACGGTCGGCCAGCCCGGCGCGCGGCCAGGTCCGCGACCGCCAGGCCGAGAGAATCGAACACGGTGATCTCGCTATCGTCGCCGCACCCCAGGCGCGCTACCCATGGCCGGCCGGGCCCGGCCCGGGCCGGGTGTCCACGCGCGCGCCGGATCCGTCCTGCGCCGCTGCCGCCGCCTTGGCGTGCGGGGCGATGGCCAGTTCCTCGGGACGGTGCTCGGGCACCGGCTTGCCGACGATCCGGTAGACCGCTGAGCCGTCGACGGTCTCCTGCTCCAGCAGCAGGGCGACGAGCTGCTCGAGCTCGGGC
>WNFI01147161.1_pt1 | contig 21509 bp, 24 predicted proteins | sample 5400471 | NCBI WGS metagenome assembly WNFI01 (sample SAMN13153348, study PRJNA577476) | soil metagenome | isolation source: 100 cm saprolite on Douglas fir-dominated hillslope | place: USA:California | collected 2013-09-17
CCGAGCTCGTGGACCACGTTGCCCTCGGCCCGGGTGATGGTGTAGGGGTCACCCACCGGCCGGCAGCCCTGCGACACCAGGGGATGGATCACAGCTCGCGGCAGGTGGGCCCCCACGGCGCCATGGGACAGGACCCGGCCGTCGAGGAACAGCCTGGTCTGTCGCAGCCCTGGCCCGCCGCTTGCCATCCCGCCCATGACCACCGTTCCGCCGACATGCTCGTTCAGGTGGGCCAGCAGGTCGCCGGCCGGGAACGTGAACGGGTCGCAGATCATCAGGTGAACGCCTGCCGGGCCCGGCTCGAACCGGTAGCCGCCATAGGCGCCCCCACTGGCTGTCCGGACAAACTCCATGGCGAACGTCTCGACCGGGCCAAGCTCAGCAGCAAGCCAGAGCGAAACAGCAGGCTGAGACTCGACCTCGCGAGCCCCGCCGGCAACCGCCTCCGCCACGCAGCCGATCAGAGGCAGCGGGCCGGTCTCCCCAGCGACCGCCGCAAGCAGGGCCTCCGCCGAGTCGAGAAAATGGGCAGAGGCGAACAGCACCGCAAACGACGGGGGCACGTCCCCCAGCGCCGCACGGGCCTCCCCGGCGGCGCGTCGCCCCGCCTCATAAGGGTCCGCGGTCAGCGCAAGGGCTGCTCCCGCCTTCACGAGCCAAGGCTACCTGGGATTCGTGCCCGTGAAGCGGTGCGAGTCTCAGTGGTCTACCGGGCCGTAGCTTCTCCGCGGGGCAGGGTTGCAAGTGCATTCCGGCCGGGTAGGCGGTCATAGGCCAAGGTTGCGCAGTGCCTGTCTCGTGTTGCGCGTCGGGGCCCCTGACCGGCTCGGCCAAGACCCCTGTACCCGTCGCGGCGTCCGACGCCAGGAGCCGCGAATGTGGATCTTCCGCTTCGACAACACGCGCTGCGCTGCATAATTTGGGCGGCGGTCTGGCTGAACGGCACGGTATAGGCCTGGCTCAGGGCGCGGCCACGCATCGGCGATCTGGATGGAAGGAGGGCACGAGACTGTGGCACGTTGGCACAGGGGCGAGCAGACGGTTCAGTTCCTTATCGACCGGGGCCGTCTGGAGAGCTTTGAGGCTAGCGATCTCGCCGCGTTGGCTGATGCGCTGACCGGCCGGGCCTCGCTGCGGCTGGAGGCCACTGCCAGGGCCGCGCTTAAGAACGGCGACGTCGATGGCGCCTATGCTGCCGCTTACGATGCTTACCGGATGGCTGCCGAGGCGCTTCTCGGGCGCCAGGGTCTGCGGGCGACGGGAGGCGACGGCTCTCACATGGCGGTCGAGGATGCCGTGTCGGCCCAGTTCGCCGCCGACATTCCGGCTTTCGCCAAGCCGACGTTCGAGCGGCTGCGCCGGACGCGGCACACCGCGCAGTATTTCGATCCTTCCGCGGCGCCGATCACTGAGCCGGACGCGGCATGGGCGATCGAGAAGGCGGCCGCAGCGGTCTCGGGTGTCAGGGCGCTGCTTGCGGCTGCAGCGCTGGAACGGTTCGCCTAGCCGGTTCCGGCGGCGAGCTTGAGCATCGGGCGGCTGGTCACGCTCTCGTGGAATGATCCGGATCCCGAGTTCAGCCACCCGGCGTCGCGGATCGTTGCCTGGACCGGTCGTCCGAGCCGGTTCTCGGCCGCGGCGAGCGCGGCGTAGAGCTGATCGCGGTCGGGTGTCCCGAGGATGAGAACGTCGATGTCTGCGACGGGCCGCTGCCCGGCCTGCCCTGCGTGGCGCGCCGCCCATGATCCGTAGATGTAGGCCTCGTCGACGCCCTTGACGTGGCGGAGGGCTTCGGCGAGGACGGCGGGGACGCCGAACGCTCTGGTCAGGACGTCGGCCAGCCCGGCATAGTAGGGGCTGTCGGTGTTCGCCCGTGCCAGCCGGGTGTTTCCGACCTTCCGGGTCGTGACCAGTCCTGCTTGCTCGGCACGCTGCACCTCGCGGTAGACCGACGGATGCGGCGCTCCGGTGCGCTGCGAGATCTCGGTGAGGCTGAGCTCGAGGTCGGGGTCGCCCAGCAGCAGGGCGAGGATCTCGCCCTGCTGCTGAGAGCGCAGGATCGGCAGGAGCGGCGGCGTAGGACGTCTGTCCACACTTTGAAGACTACTCTTCAGTTTGCGAAAGTAGTAATACGGATCCCTGGACGGTCGGTGCGCTCGCGGCGAACGCCAAAGATGCCCTCGGACATGACCATATGCGCTGTCATCATAGTCGGCTTCATGCGGGGCAGCCTGGATTGGCGGTGGCTCGCGGCGAGCTATCTTTCTGACAGTTGCCGCTGGTCAAGGCACGATAATCGAGCACGTGGACGTCCTATTGGGGGCGAACCGGTCGGCCAGGCATCAGGAGATCATTCCGGCGGGCACTTTGGGGGGCAGAATGCAGCGCGTCGAAGCTAGCCGGGGCCAGCGTCCGCCAGCGCAAGCCCGCGTTTAGCCCTGTTCAGAGCATGTGCGGCGGTTTCAGGAACGGGCTGGTTAGCCATGGTAAGGAGAAGGTCTACGTTTCGATTCCGTAAGGGGGCTCGCAGGTCAGAGGAATATTTCGAATCTAATAGCCATCCTATTTATCGCTTTCGTGGAATCCGGCGGCGCGCCGCCCTGATCGCTCACAGTGCCCAGGCTGACCACTCCTGGGGATTATTGATCATCATTTGTAATCGGGTCTGACCAGGCAGCCTGCAGCCCTGTTGAGGCGGGAGGCAGCCTCACCGACGCTCAGATCGCCGAGCATGGGCCTCCCGCACCTGCAGCGCGTGGGCAGTGCCGACGCACACAGAGCATCCAGCACGCGAGTGGCATACCTCATCGCGGCATGCATGAGCGGGCGTCCTGACGCGTAGCCGGTGGGGTCATCGCGGCGGGCCCGCAGGGCGAGGTTGTCGACGACTGCGGCGGGGGCGCCGAGGGGATCACCGACGTCGTGCTCGCAGGCACCGAGCGGAGGGCGGCCGTTCTTCGCCGCGTGCGGGCCTTGCTCGCAGTCCGGCAGGTCACACCCCGCGGACCACGCCACCAGCCCCAAGCCGTCGGCCAGGCCTGGACGCAGAGTCGGGACGCCAGGGTGCACCGGCATCCGTACACACGTGAACTGACCAACCCGGACCTACGGAAAGCAGACACCGCGTAAGGCAAGCCATGATCTCTTGGCATATTCCTTATGACTGATGTGATAATGCTTGGCAGGACATCAGCAGTCGCGGGCGGGAGGCGCGGCGGCGAAGGGGGGCTCGGCTCAGGTGAACAGTCCGGCAAACGACGAGATCCGCGCGGTCGCGGATCAACTGCGGGCAATCGTCAGGCAGATCACTCCTGAGGAATTCCGCTGGCAAGAGGGCAACTACGATCGCGATTCACCGCTAGGCCGTGAGCTGTTATTCCTAATCGCCAACAACGAGTGGGCGCGGGCCACAGCGGAGACGATCGACATCACGCGCTCCGACGCCGTTGAGACGATGATCAAAATCGATACTGACCTCGACCGCATCACGCATGGTCTGATCACGACGGTAGGCGACGTGACAGGCCTCCACCCGGCACCGGTCGCGACCAGATGCGTCGGCAGCTACCCATGCTTTTACCCGGCCGGCAACGCCATCGACACCGTCATCCCGATCATCAACGTCCACGAGGCCACTTCGGTGAAACCACGCCCGTCACCGGCCGCATCGCCGAGGAGATTGCGCGTGGTTCGACGGGCTGGCTCTGGCCAGGCCCGGCGTGGGGGACGTGTGGGCATGGCGACCCGACACGCTCATACGGCCGGTCCAGTCGCGGGCCAAGATCCCGGCCGGTGTAGGCCGTAAGCCACCGCCCGGAGCGGCTGACCACTATGAGCCAGGATGGGCGGGACGTATTGGCTAGTGGGGACGTCCCGAGCTGGCCGACCGCGTCCGTGCACGTCCCCGCAGTGCGGGCATAACGTCTGCCTATGACGCAAGCAGACTGGGCCGAGGCCACTGCCCGTAGGCTCCTGGATAAACCGTTGCCGCGCCGCTGGGCTCACACTCAGGGAGTCGCCGCCACCGCGCGCGGTCTTGCTCCCGTCCTCGGACCCGACGCCGACCTGGTAACCGCTGCCGCTTGGCTGCATGACATCGGCTACGCGCCCGATGTCGCGGCCACGGGTTTCCATCCGCTGGATGGCGCCCGTCACCTGCGTGACGCCGAGGGCGCCAGCGAAGTGTTGTGCCGGCTGGTGGCCCACCACTCGTGTGCGATCAACGAGGCGATCGAGCGCGGGATGGCCCGCGAGCTGGCTGCGGAGTTCCGGCCGGCCCGCCGTGACCTGGCCGATGCACTGATCTACTGCGATATGACGACCAGCCCGGACGGCTATCGCCTGCCGGTCGAGCGTCGCCTGGCCGAGATCCGCTGCCGCTATGGCCCGGGCCATGTGGTCAGCCGCTCGATTACACGCTCGGCGCCGGAGCTCACCGGGGCGGTCGGACGCGTTACCGGCAGGCTGGCTGCCTGCTTGCCGTCAGCGCCACCCGACCAGGCCGACTCTGCAAGCGCTATGGCCTAGCCGATGTACGGCTGGTCACGGTGCTCGGCGTAATGACGGACGCGAAGCCGCATAGAGGTATTTCGCCTGGCCGTTACAGACGAAACACGATCCGGGCTGCCACAACAAGGGTCCGTACCCTTACATGCCTGGAGCTGGCATGCTGGACCCGGGCGGAGCCCGGGTGGCAACCATAAGACCGTACCCGGAGTAAGGAGCGTGCCAGGTGGCGCAGATCGCGGTGGCCCAGGTGGATGTCACCCTCGGTGATGTCGCCGCCAATCCGGCGCAGACGTCCTGATGGGGTTCCATGAGGAGGGTGGGGTACGGCGGTACAACTCGGCGGCCTACATCGCCCCGGCTGGGGTGAGGCACGTGCACCGCAAGCTCTACCTGCCGAACTACCTAACGTGGGAGGAACGCAAGCAGTCCAGCCCCGGCCAGTCCCTGCGAGCTTTCGATACCCGCATCGGCCGCGTGGCCACCCTGATACGCAACGACGCGTGGCAGCCGGCGATGCCGTGGCTGGCTGCCCAGGACGGTGCCGACGTGCTGCTCGTGCCGGCCAACAGCGCGGCCGGGCTGGAGCCCGAACTGCTCGATGTCATCGACTACTGGTCTGAGCTGCTGCGATTCATCGCGCGCATGCAGCAGTGCTGGGTAATCTTCTGCAACCGGGTCGGGACCGAGGCCGGCGCCCGCTTCTGGGGAGGCTCGCGGGTACTCGACCCAGGCGGGCACGTCGTGGCCGAGGCCCCGTTGTGGGAAGCCGACCTGGTCGTCGCCGACATCGACGTCCCGGCGGCGCGCCGTCGGCGGCACGAGCTGCCCCTCATCGCCGAAGCGCGCCTTGGGCTGATCGAGCGGGAATTGGCGAGGCTCATCGACGATGGCGGTGACGCATGAACGCCGCTTTTGCTCATGTAACCGTGGTCGAACAACCTCAGCCGCGGGCAGGGTGAGATCCATGTTCGACCTTCATGTGCACGCAGCCCCCGACATCTGGCCCCGCCTCGGCGACGACCAGCAGATCCTGCGCTGGTATGCCGACGCCGGGTTCTCCGGCTGCGTGCTCAAAGGCCACTACGACGCCACTATGGGACGTGCCGTCGCCGCGAGCGCCGGCCTGCGGCTACGGGCATACGGAGGGCAGGCCCTCAACCAGCACGTGGGCGGGATCAACCCGGCAGCGGTCGCGGCGGCGCTGGCGATGGGCGCGCGGGTGATCTGGATGCCCACCGCCGATGCACACCCAGCACGCCGCCGGGCTTCCCCGCTTGTCCGGCCTGCGGCCCCGCCTTGCCGCGACTACCTATGCGATCCCGCCGGTCGACTGGTCGACCGGCGACCGCGTCCTGAGGGCGTCACCCATGCCTATGTGATCGAGAACGAGATCACCTACCTCGCGTTCCCGGTCCCAGCGGCCGCGATGGCGATCCTTGGGGCGGGTACGCAGTCCCCGTGCTCGAGCCGCTCGGCTGGCTGGCCGGCCTTGACGTCGTGGGGGCCAAGTGGGCGACCTGGGTGTCGGCAGCGCGGGTAGCCGGTTCCGACAAGCCTGTCGGCCTTTGCCGCAGTTCCGTTCGCGAGCCGGCCTGGGGATCGCGCCCTGGCCTATAACTCACTGACCGAGACCGGAGCGCCCGCGGCGGAGGCAGGCCCGAAGAGCTGACCTCGCGATTCCGTCTCCGCACCGCTGGCATGTATCTGGGACGTTCTTGCTGACTCTGCATCACCGAACGGCCATTGCGATGCGCCCAGCGTTCGGCCCGAGGAGGGGAGCGGCATGACGCCATTGGGATCAAGTCCGCAGGAAGCCGGGATTGACGCGGCGCGGCCTGCCCAGAATGGGGTGGTGCCCGCTGCCGAGGCGGACGCGACGGGCGACGGCGACTGGGCAATCTGCTGCTCGGGAGGCGGCATCCGGTCCGCCGCATACTGCCTGGGGGCACTGCAGAGCCTCGACAGCGGCGGTCTGCTCGGGATCGCCAAGTGGATCGTGGGGGTGTCGGGCGGAAGCTACATCGCCTCCTCCCGCGCACTCGTGGCGCACGACCTGCCGCCTGGCACGGTTCCTCATGCGTACGCCCCCAGCACCGCCGAAGAGCGGAACCTCCGCGACAACACCCGCTACATCGCGCCCAACTGCGCGACGGTGCTGGTCGGTGTCCTGTCGCTGCTGCTCGGCGCGATCGTCACGTTCATCATCGTGGCCGCCCCCCTATACGCGTTCGCGCACGCCTGGGGCTGGCTGCTGCGCTGGCAGGGCGTCTTGGTCCCGTCGGGGCCCCGCACGATGACGGCTGCGGTGACCGGGACCGCGTGGTGGCTGCCCTCGGTGATCGGCGCCGGGATCACGCTGGCGCTCTTCGCGTTCTGGTGGCTGACGCTCGAGCCGCGGCTTAGCCGCCACCGCGCCGCCCGCGTGCGGTGGTGGGCCTGGCTGAAGCCAGACGACCCGGACCGCAGCGCCAACCGGGCGAAGGTGGTGAGCTGGGCTGCTCTCCTGACGGCCGGCCTGGCCCTGGCGATGCTCGCGGCCCCGCCGCTGATCTCGTGGCTGACGCGTAGCACCGGATCGTTCGGCACGGTAGCCCGTGCCCTCGGCTTCGGCACGAGGCCGGCCTGGTCGGTCGCGGCGGTGACGGGCCTGATTGCCGCGGTGGCGGCGATTGCCAAGTTCTGCCAGGCGGGGCTGGCCAAGTGGAACGCGCTGAGCGGCCAGGCGAAGTCGGCAGCGGCCGGGCAGCCGGGCTTTCTCACCATGCTGGCCGACTCGCTGCGCCAGAAGCTGCTGCCGTGGCTGGCCAGCGCCGTGATCATCCTTGGCGGCGCGGTGCTCGCGCTGCTGTGGATCAGCGACGGCGCCCGGTCCGGATTCACCGCGGTCCAGCTCCTGCAGGTAATCGCCGCGCTGGCCGTGATGGTGCTCGGCCGGGCGGCCGTGAACGTCAACCGCATGTCGCTGCACGATGTCTACCGGTGGCGGCTGGCCAATGCATTCGCCGTCACCCGGCGGGCTGCGCAGGAGCGGAACCCGGTGCCCGCACGCCGCCTGTTCGCCGAGGCCGCCGCGACCCGGCTGTCAGAACTTCGGGACGGCACCGGCACCGGCGACGAACCCGGCCTGGTGATCTGCGGTACCGCCAACATCAACGCGGACCGCGATGTGCCACCGGGCAGCGGTGGCTTCTGCGTCAGCTTCGACCCGGACCACGTCACCTTGCGCCGCGAAACCTGCGCCGAAGGGGAGGCTGACGCCCAGGCCCTGACGTCCGACTACGAGGCTCTCGTCGGGCAGCGGCGGAGCACCCTGTTTGACATCTCAGCGATCAGCGGGGCGGCCGTCTCGCCGCTGATGGGTTCCGCGACGCGGCAGGCTTACCGGATTCTGCTCACCGCGACGAACGTCCGCCTCGGCGTGTGGCTGCCGCACCCGGCCCTGGTCCGGGAAGCGCGTAGCTGGATCAATCAGCAGGCGGCGGGCATCCCCGGGCGGCCCGACCGGCGGTGGGCGCGGCGGCCACTCCTTTTGCTGCTGTGGTACTTGTCGCCGCACCCGCTCTGGGACCGTAAGGCGGGCCTGAACGCCGATCGCGAGGCCAGGCTCTGGGCCCATGTCCTCGACCTCAGGCTCCGCGGCAAGCTCGCCGGGGAACTGTGGTACCGGCTGATGCAGCCTACGGTCGGCCTGCTGTGGTCCGAGGCCGTCGGCCACCTCAGCTACCGCGACACGTGGATGTACGTGACGGACGGCGGCCACTACGACAACCTCGGCCTGGTCGAGGCGCTGCGCCGCGGCGCAGGGCACATCGTGGTGCTGGACGCTTCTGGTGACAAGGCCGACACGTGGTTCACGCTCGGCGGATCTATCGCCCTGGCTAGGAGGGACGCTGGGGTGGACATCGTCCTCAATCCCTCCACGATGATTGAGGGCGGCAGCGGGCTGGCTCCGGGCCAGGTGGTCCACCCGTGGGCGTTCGGCACGTTCACCAGGCCGGCCGGCGCGCACGGGCTGCCCGAACAGGGTGACATCTGGGTGTGCAAGCTCGGCTGGTGGAGCGGAGCGCCCTGGGACGTCCTCGCTTACGCCAAGGATCACTCGACCTACCCCTGCGATAGCACGCTGGAGCAGTTGTATGACGCCGCCGAGTTCGAGGCCTACCACGAACTCGGCGGAGCCACGGTGCTGGCTGCCGCGAAGGACTGCATGCCGCCCCTGAAGTGCCCTGTCCCCGCTGGCCACGGCGGGGCGCCGGCGCCGCACCAACTCGGAAACGCATCGGGAACATGATGGGCGTGGACGCAACCGAGCCGCAGCGCCGCGAAGACAAAACCACCCCATCGGGCGGGTCGCCCGGTACGCACTGGCGGGCATTCGGATCGTCAGCGGATCGTCAACGGTTCCGTGGCAATGATCGCGCCGTCCGTCATCATCCGCAGGTTCGGCGAGTCGCCGGCCGACGACAATGCAGCGGTCTACGGTCTACGGTCTACAGCGGCGAGGACGAACGAGCTTGAGGCCGACGAACGGCGACGGATCATCGAAAGCGAGGAAGGGTCCTTTCGTGGCTGGCTTTTGAGGGGAGTCGCGTGCTGTCCCCGGCGTTGGCGGGCGGAGTGGTCTCGCAAGCACCCATCCGGCGTCTGGCCGTGTGATCGGGCGGACGCCATGACCATGTGTTCGGGGACCGGGCCATGCTCAGTCAGATGATCGAGCGCGGCCGGTGGCCGACTCATGCCGCAGGAGCGAGCCTGCCCGGGGCTTGGTGACCCTCCCGGCTTGCGGGGGCGTGGTGACAGTGCTGGCCGTGCCTGGTACCTGGGTGGCCTGGGCGTCGGCGAGCAGGTGGCAGGCGCGGGTGAGCAGCTTGCGGGAGATCGCGATGGTTGCGATCTTCTTCCCGCGGCGCTTGGTGATGGCGGCGTAGGTGGCGGCGAACTCCGGGGAGCGCCTGGCGGTCTGCGCTGCCTGGTTCAGGACCCACCGCAGCCACGCCGAGCCCTGCCCGGAGATGCGTGCCGCACGGTCAGGTCAGAGCCGCGGACCGTGGGGGTCAGCCAGGCCCAGCTGGCCAGCTTGCGGGCGCTTCCGAAGCGAGAGATGTCGCCGATCTCGGCGAGCATGACCAGCGCGGTGAACTCGCCGACGCCCGGCGGCGTCCTGAGCACCTTGACCCGCGGGTCGGCCTTCGCGCGCTGGTGCAGCTCGCCGCCGGGGCCGCTCGATCACCGGCGCTAGGGCGTCGAGGGACGCCAGGCAGTCGGTGACGATCTCCCGGGACACCGGGGGCAGGTCCAGCTCGGCCAGCCAGCCGCGGCCCGGCCCGGTCCAGTAGCTGCCGGCCCGGTCGTACCCGTGATCGGCGGCCACGGCGTGGATCCGGTTGTCCTGGACGCTGGCTGGCGGCGCGGCGTGGACGAAACCGTCGCATGGGCCCAGCAGGGCCGGCGTCAGATTCCTGGCCCTCGCCGAGGCCTGCGGCTGGAAGTACTCCGACGGCAGCGGCGGGCCGCCTCGCGGCGGCCGCGTCCTGTCGGAGACCTATCCGTACGCCACGCTGGTCGGCGCGCCGGAACTCGGCTACGACACCGAACGGCCACGGTACAAGCGCAAGCCCGCCCGGCTTTCTGCTGCTGCGTGGCGGCGTGAGCGGGCCGCGAACTGCAACACGCTGATCAGCCGGCTCAGCCAGCTCAAGGCGGCTGATCCACCGCTGCTGCTGCTGCATTCCCACCCGGTCACCCGGCAGCTGACGGAGCAACCATCGCCGATCAGCGACGCCGACCACAACCCACCGCGAAGACCTGATCGACGCCCTGCTCTGCGCCTGGACCGCAGCCCTGTGGGCGCATCACGGACTCGGCCGCTGCCAGGTCCTCGGCCTAGGAGCCGAGGCATCCGGCACGCCAGCAGCAACCATCATCGTGCCGGCGCGCCCTGAGCAACAGCGCCACCCATCTAGGCGACGCGGCACGCGCCCGTCAGGAGGATGGCCCGGGCCTCGCCGGTCGCTAGCTGCCAGGGCTCAGAGCTTGGTCCGAGCGTACGAGGGTCGCACATCTAGATCTGCCGCGCATCGCGCTGAGATGGTCACTTGGTGACGGGATGGCGATCTTCGCGCTGTTGCGCTCATCTGGTGGTCGTCCGGCCGCTGCATGATGCGCCCAGTCAGCCGTTCAGCCGCCGGTCTTGCGGCGAAACGAACGCCGGCTCCGGGCCAGGCCGCGGGCGCCGTGGACCTTCCCGGCGTCCTTGCCACCGCGGGCCGCGTTAGCGTCCGCATGCATGGCACGCTTGCGCTCCAGCGCCTCGCGGAACTTGCGCTTGATCTCTTCCTCGGAACCTTCAGGCTCCGGCGCGGTGTCAGTCATGCAGACCCCCTCCCGGGACGGCGATATCCACAGCTTCGCACATGTCATACCGGCATGCCGCCTGGCAGGGTGGCTGGTGGTGATCGGCGGCGCCGCCGAACGCACTGTCTATGCCGCCGCAGGGTTGGTTCCGTGACTCCGGCGTTCCCGCGAAAACCATCGCTTACTATGCCGCTGGCGGGCCTATCCGACCCGAGAGCAGGTCACTCGAGAAGTAGCCGAATTCGCCGCGCCGCCAAGATGGCCCAGGATCTGGCTCGGGCCGAGCAGCGAGGTGGACCCGAACCGATGACCTGGGATGCCTCGCTGCAGGACATAGAGGAAGCGCTTGAGAACCAGTCTCACACCGTGGACTTCTCCAGGCGGCCGGAGACCAGCACGCCGGTCGGCCTCGACTGGCTGGGCCGTCCGTTCCCTCGCGCCAGGAGATGGGGGTGACCGCCCCGACATGGTCCGCGACCGAATCGGGCGCCCGCATAGACCGCCGTCCATGGTGAACAGGGCTGGCAAGCGCTGTCCGACTGGACGATCGCACGCTGGCAGGACGCGCTCGACGCGTGGATGCTTTTTGGCGAGGCCATGGACGTGTGCCCCCACGACATTGACTCCGGGCAGGGCGTGACCCACTGGTTCACGCGATGGCCATCGGCCCTGCTGTGCGCCTCGTGTGGTCAGATGGTCGCTAGCACGCTCGATGAAGATCCTGGACGCTGCGACTACTGCCGCGAGCCGAGCCCCAAGTACAGGAGGCTGGTGACGCCGGGCGCGAGCGTGGCCGCACATGTCGTCCTCTGCCGGGTGTGCCATCCTGCCGAGGAGCTAGTGGCCTGATGGACAGCGCCGAGGAGCGCATCGCCAGGCTCGAACGACTGGCGGCCGACCTGGGCACAACGGTGGCGGCGGGGCTGACGGTCGGCCTCCAGGTGACCCGTACGACTAACGACCTCGACCACATCGCGATGAATCGGGGTTGAGCTGGCGAGCCCTGCATCCCCACAGACGACGTCGCCCAGAGAGCTGTCGTAGTTCATGAAGTTGCGTGCCGTATAAGTCGGCATTTCGAGGCGAGCATGTCAGTGAGCGGCGCTACCTACGCGCCATGAACATCGAGATCCCCTTGCTCGTCCTGAAGCTCGGCGGCTTCTTCAAGCCTCGGTATCTCGTGCTCCAGGTGGAGGTACGCGGAGCGACCAACACCCCGACCATCGTCTACGCGCGCCCGTTCTACAGCAGGTCGCGTGCTCAGAAGGCGGCCGTGTGGCTGCAACTTCTGGCCGCCGCCGGGAGTCATAGAAGGTATGAGGAAGGAGTTCCTGCGTGACGTCATAGCAGGATCTGCGGGCGTCCTCGTGGTCCTGGCCGTGATCGGCCTGCCCAAGGACCACGCGGCACCGACTCAGCACGTGCCGGTGCAGTGGCAGGGCACCCGGCTTCCGGTCCACCTTCTGCCCTACTACTCGCGCGTCCCGCGCCCTGGGGTTGCCCCGCCGCTCCCGGCTCGGCCGTCGCCCTGACGGCGACCGAAGTCAGCCCCGCAGGCCGCAGTCGGCGCGGTCCACCGGACCAATTAGTCCTGCCCGCAAACGCGGCAGGCTGGCTAACCATTGGCGGGCGCTGCCAACGACCGGCTGCGCTACAAGCTCAGCAACGTCACGATCGGCAAGAGGCGATCGGCTCTGGTGGTGAAGCTGCCGACCGACAACCGCTGATCCCACGCCGAGCACATCCGGAAATTCGAGGGCCGAGATGAACGTCAACACCACTACCCAGTCCACATAGACCATAGAGACGTACTCCATATAGGTCGTCAGTCGGTACTCACCGTAGGGCGGCGGTATAACAACTACCCGCTATCCCGTGATCGGGCCAGGGCGATGGAGCCGATGAGCGACCTGAGTGAGCTTTCCGAGGACGAGCTGGCGACGCTGATGGCGGACGTCCAGGCTTTACGATCGCCGCCGCCAGCTCAGAGCGAGAGACGAGTCGAGCTCCGGTAGCCCGATTTCGAGCGCAACTGGAAGGTCCTCAGGCAGAGGCTCGTCCGACGCGTAGAAATATGTGATCCCATCTGTACCATTTATCACGTGATGAAGGAAAGCTCCATCGGTGACCCGATACTTGGCTACCAGCACCGTCGCCTTCCTCGCTCCTGGCTGAGCTTTCTCGAAGTCAAGCACGCTCGCGAATGACAGGACCTCCGGGCGAACGAGAAACCGCAGCGATGGTGGGCCACCCCACTGCGCTCCCGGCGCGTCCAACTGTCCGGAGAACGGCGTTTCCCATACACGCTTCGCCCAGTAGTCACTCTCCGCCCAGCCCACTGCGCGCACTGGGTCACCTTCGCCGAAGTTCGGGTTGGTAAGCAGGTAGATCCCTTCACCGCAAGCGAATATGCGGCGGCTGACCATGCGTGATGGCGGGAATTCTGCTCTCGGTGACCAGCGCGCCCTGCTGACAACGCCCTGAAGGTTCATACTTCTCCCACGGCTCGCCGGGCATTATGCGGCGCGACTCGGCCATGTCAAGCCGCTCGCGGTCCAGCCTGAACGGGCGCTCAGCATCGCGGAAACTCGGGCCGGGAACTGGCAGGGGTCTGACTCCCCACAGACGACGTAGCCCTAGCTCCTTACCACAACCTCGGTCTTGCTGATGACCTTGATGCGTTTGGCGTCTCCACCGGCTGCGTGCATGGCCGTGGACCGCACGCGCGGGTTGACATCGCTGAGCTTGAGTGGTGCTGGCTTGTGTGCTGTGCGCCGCCTGGTGGCGCTCCTCCTCGTGGTGTTCATGCTGGTGAGCGCACATGGCCATGTGTGCTGGTTCATTCATCCGCTAGGGAAGGCGTCGCGTGCGCTCTACCGCGTACGTGATCGCATCGGACGACTTAGTGCACGTCTCCGTAAGTTCACCGGTGGTGCTTACGGGGTCCTCGCCGTGGGGCGAGCGACTCCCCGTCCGTCCCGGGTGGGGGCGGTCGGGGCGGGCCGGTGCCGGCCAGGGGACCCGCGGGCGCGGCCGTGATGGGGGCGGCGGCGCGGGTCACGTCGTGCCGGGGAGACACCTGGCAGGTGCTTCCCGGCCCGGCGGTGCGTGACGCCAGCCGGGACGATGGCTGGCGTGGGTGGAGGAGGTGCCCCGCTCGTCCACCATCGTGACGGTGATCCCGGCGACCTCGGCCTTGTCGGCCAGGACCTGGATCAGGTGGCCGATCCGCCAGTCGCGGGTGCGCCGGTTGTGCCGCCTTCCTGCGGGCAGTCCCAGGACGCCGCGGGGGTCGCCGACGGCCAGGGTGGCGACCCGGCGGGCCGCGGCCCATTCGATGACGTTCCGGGCGGCCTCGTGCTGGGCCTGGCGGACCCGGCGCCGGTGCCGCGCCTCCACCAGGCCCTGGCGGCGCTGGTGCTGCCGCCACCGCCGCGACCCCCGCTGCCCCGGTGCCGGCGCACGGCGGGCGGCAGCGCGGTGGCGGGCCTTGGCGTCGTAGTGGTGCTGGCGGTGCTCGGCGCGGACCGCCCGCCCCGACACCAGCAGCCCGTCCGCGCCCGGCCCGGCGACCGCGTAGGGGTGGATGATGCCCAGGTCCACCCCCGCCACCCGGCCCGGGTCCGGCTCGCGCCCCGGGGGGTAGGCCGTGACCGGGACCTCGGCGGTCACGTCGACCCACAGCCGGCCCCCGTCGAACAGCAGGGTGACCGACCGGACCTGCCCGGGCGGGTAGGGCAGGCCCCGGTCCAGGCGCACCCGCAGCGGCGGGCAGCCCCGCGCCACCGGGACCTGCAGCATCCGCCCGTCCAGGCGGAACGTGCCGTGATACCACCGCACCGGCACCATCCGCCGCCGCCGCCGCGGAAACCGCGCCGCGCCGTCCCCGTCCCGGCGCCGTTTCGCGGCCGCGAACCAGGCATCGGCGTAGCGGCGCAGCACCGACCGCGCCCCCGTGCTATCCAGCTCCCCGAACGTGCCCGGCCCGGAGGCCGCCAGCTCGCGGCACAGCTCCGGGTAGGAGGCCAGCGGCCGGTCCTGGCGGGCCCGCCGCCAGGCGTTTAACTCCAGCACGCACGCCCACACGTCCCCGGCCGCGACCAGCAGCGCCAGCAGCCGCCGCCGCCTGGCCTTGGTCAGCCGCAGCCCGGCCCGGGCGGTGCGGTACACCACCCTGGGACAGTCTGGCTCGCGGCGTCGGGGCATGCTCCCAGCACACCACCAGGCACCGACAAAACGCCGTAACCGGCAGACCGGACCCGGACCTGGACCTCCATCGACAAGGCACACTACGGGTCGCGGCCCACCCCCGACGAATTAACGGGCACGACCACTTAGCGACGAACCGGCCGGATAGGACGAGCCCGGCGAGCAGGACGACCCTGCCAGCCAGAAGGAGCCCGAGCGCAACCGCCCCCCAGCTCTCCGAGTCTCGCACCACGGCTACACCAATCGCCATCACGGCAAGCACCTGGAAGCCAACGCTGACGTAGATCGTCAGCGCGGCGTTGCGCAGCACGTGATGCCGGTGAGTCATCTGCGGCAACTGCTGGTCGATCAGGTGCAGCCGCTCGCGGCTGATCTCGTCAAGGTCGGCCAGGTTGCGTAGCGCGCCCTTGTCGTCGGCCAGGACGGCTAGGCGGTCGTCCACCAGAGCGCGTATGTGGTTGTACAGGTTCACGTACATCGCGTGCAGCCCGTTGGCGAAAATGCTGCTGGCCGTGATCAGCACGACGGGAGCGACCATCGCGGAGATAGCCGTCACGGTTCTCAGGCTCACTAGTGAACTGTGCCCCGCGAGCGCGCGAGTACACAATCCGATTCTCGGGACCAGAGACGGCAAGCCGAGACACTACCCCATAGACCATAGAGACGTACTCCCCATAGGTCCGTCGGTATCGCAGCGGAGCTGAGTATTGAGCAGCTACCCCGTACCCAGGTGCGAGTCGAGTACATCCCGATTTTCGGGGCCATGCTAAGAGATCCCTAGTGAGACCCACTCCGCATAGTCGTGGTCCATGTAGATCGTCAGTCGGTACTCACCGCAAGGCGGTGGATGTAGCAACTACCTGTTTTCCCATGACTGTCCCTGTCCTGGCCCCGTCGTAATAAACGCCCGACGCATTTAATGCAGTGCCCCCCAATGCTTCGATTAAATGCCGCGCTCCGCGCATTTATTAATGGCCCTATGACCCGCTGTGAGTGCACGGTCACTGGATGCTCTCGAACATAAGCGGAGGCAGGCAATAATCGGGCTCGGCTGAGTATTTATGCAAGCCCCTGACCAGCGTGTATACGGTCGCAGCTCATCGACCCTGGCTAGCCCGATTATCAGCGCGGACCTGCATTTCCTACCAGATCTGTGGGCTGATAACCATGATTATGTCAAGTTGCGTTCGATACGCCAGATAATGGCTGCCGTATTTTGAGCCTATGTTCGATCGGCAAGGCCGGGGACTAGTACGGCAGCATCCATTCGGGTTGTGACCTGCGGCGGAGCGCGGAACTCCGGGGATCGATTGACGTAGCTGGCTGACTCCGCCGTTACGGCCTCGCTGACGGGCTCCCGCGATCCAGCGCACTGACCGGCCTAAGCTAGCCGGGGATCTGCCCGGCGTGGTTGACGAAGGCGCGCTGCAGGACTGGCGGCCTACCGCGTCGGTCGCGTCCGCGACCACGGTCACACCGGGGATCAGCGCGGCGGCCCGGTACAGGGCGGCGCTGACCCGCGGCGGCGCGATCGCCTCGCGCAGCAGGTCGCCGATGGTGGTGAACGCTTCCTCCGGGCGCGGCTGCTGCCCTGCCATCTCCCGCTCGATGAGGTTGAGCAGGGCACGCGGGTCGGTGGGCAGTGACTGCAGGAACCGGTAGGTCGGGGCGTTCATGTGGCCCCGGTCGGGGCAGCTGGTGTTCTCGGCGAGCGGGGTGTCCTGGCCATCCTCGCGCAGCAGGCCGGTGACGCAAAGGTTGGACACTGACAGCCAGATCTGCCGTTCGTGCGGCTTTTCCAGGACGCAGTTGTTGCCGCTGCCGCCGTTGCAGACCAGGTAGGCGACCCAGCTTTTGATGTACCAGAACTGGCTGTCGCGCACTGGCGGGCTCGGCTGCCGGGCGGCGGCGGTGGCGATCTTGGCAAGCAGCCGCATGGCGGCCGGTGAGGCACCGGAGGTGTTCCCGGGCAGCAGCGTCAGGACGACGGCGGCGGCCAGGGCGGCGGCCGTAGCGGCTGCGATGACGATCGCCGGCGTGCGGCGGCGGCGCGTGGCGGGCCTGCCCGCCGGCGGGCTGCCGGCCAGGCGAAGTTCACTCATCAGGTGCTCCTTGAGGGTGTGCTGGCGGCCTGCCGGGAGGTCGCGTTCGGCCGGGGCCGGCAGCAGCTGGGCCAGCTCGGCCATGTCCCTGCGGGGGTCATTGGCGCTCATCGGTTCCCTCCGGTTCCGGCCGGGCCGCGTTTTCGCGGTCACCCAGTACCTGTTCGCGGCCGCCCGCGGGTTCCCGGCCGGCGGGCGCCAGCTTGCTGAGCTTGCGGCGGGCCCGCGACAGCCGGGACCGCACGGTCCCGGCCGGCACGCCCAGTGCCCTGGCGGCCGTGGCGTAGTCCAGCTCCGACCAGACGCACAGCACGATGACCTCGCGCTCGCCGTCGCGAAGCGCGCCCAGCGCCTTCGCGGCCTCGCGCAGCCGGGCCTGGTCATCCAGGCGCCCGGCCAGTTCTTCGGCGAAATCCGGTACCAGGGGCGGCGGTGGCAGCCTGCTCAGGGCCGCCTGGTGGCGGCGGGCCGCCCGGGCCAGGTTGCGGGACACGTTCACCGCAATGCCCAGCAGCCACGGCCGCAGCGACTCGCCGCCGGGGTCGATCCTGCCCCTCAGGCGCCACGCTTCCAGGAACGTGAGCGACACCACCTCCTCGGCGGCAGACCAGTTCCCGGTCAGCCGGAAGCCCAGGTTGTATACCGCGCGGGCGTAGCCGTCGAAGAGCACGCCGAAGGCATCCGGATCCCCGGCGCGCAGACGTGCACGCAGATTCGGCTCCACATACGTTCCTGTCCGCTCGTTCCCCTGCGGTTCCCGGGACCGAGCCGGTCCGGAGCCACCTGGTCAACGGGCCCGCGCACCGGTCTTGTCCTGGTCGGCCGTCCAGCCGCAAGCAAGCCTGGGGCCTCCGCCCAGCCGCCAGCAAGGAGACGCTAGCTGACCAGGGCAATCTCGCGGGTGAGGCGGGTGCGCTGGTGGTACCAGCGGGAGCGGGCCTGGTGGCGGCGCCGCCAGTTGGCCCAGTGCTCGGCGTGGTCGGGCCGCCTGGCGGGTGGCGTGGCGAGCAGGCGCTTGATCTCGGGAATAGTCAGCGGGATCATTCCCAGGTCGGCGGGAGGCGGCTGGTCAGCCCGGACCGGTGGTGGCGCCTGGGTATCGGTGCGGTCGCGCAGCAAGGCGGCGGTGACGGCGCAGATCGCTAATGCGGCCATGACCAGCACGGTGTGGCGGGCGATGGCGGTGTAGAGCCGCACCTAGGACTGGTCGAGGCCGAAACAATCCTTGCCGAATGCGAAATCTTATTCGACCGGACACCTGAGTCCGGCGGCGCGGATCAGCCGGGTCATGGTGGCTGGCTGGCCTGCGGGGACGTGGCAGTAGTGGAAGGCCAGCTCACCGGTCTTGATGTGGCGGCGGATCAGCAGCCGGTGACGGGGGCTGGCGGTTGCTACCAGGGCCCAGGCGTACCAGCGCTGCCGCCGCGCCGCCTCATCCAGGCCCGCCACTGCGAACCGGCGCACCACCCCCATTGCGGCGAAGGTGTCCCAGACCGCGCGGTTGAGCACCCGCTGGGTTCGCTGCGGTGTCTGGTCTCCCGCCTGCTGCGCGATCGTCCACCCGTTCCGCTTGGGCAGGTCACTGACCAGCGCACTAACGTACTTGCCTGCCTGCAGCCACGGCCCTGTCCGCGCAAAGCACGGCCTGAGCAGCGCCAGCAGCTCACCACGCTTCCGGGCCGCCAGTGCGGCCCCTATCCTGGCAGCAGCAGCCGCCCTCGATTGTGTAGTCCTCAGAAACGCATGATCGACAGGCGGCTGCGCCCCGTCGAACCAGGGCACGCAGCCCACGGAGGATGGGAATGAGTGAGCCCGCCGACGCCGCAAAGCCCCATATCCCGGCCACCGTCATCCCGCAGCTCGCCGCCGCAGCAGCCCAGATCGCCGCCACGCACGCAGAACCCAGCCCGGCATCCATCGCCGCGGTGGCCACCACCCGGGCAAAGGCCCTGGATGTGGTAGGCAAGGGCACCAAGATCCCCGGCAGCGAATCAGTCCCCGTCTACGCGGTCGTGATGACCGGCCACTTCATCAGCCACCGCGGCGGCCCGCCAAGCCCACCCAACAGTTGCGCCAGGGCGCTGTCTTCGCAGGTCAAAGCCCCAATGGATGCTGCCGTACTAGGTAGGCCGACCACGGAAGCGGCCGGGCGGGATGAAGGTCCGGGCCTGCCAGGACTGCGGAGCGCACGCCGTTACCGGCAAGGGACGGAGGCTCTGCGACGAGTGCCGGACCCCGAAGCCGAAGCTATGCATCACGGACTGCGGCACCCAGGTGAACTTCTGGGGCACGCGCTGCAGGAGCTGCGCGGACGACCACAACCGGACCTGCATGGCGGCCTACATGCGCGAGCACCGAGTGCATGTCAAGTCCTACGCGACGATCTACAGCCACCTCGTGAAGCGGGCACGACGGCGAGCTGGGGAGACCGGCCGCGAATTCTCGCTCACCGTGGCGTTCGCCAAGTCGGCCTACCCTGCGGACGGGGTTATGCCCGGTGTGCAAGGTGGAGATGATCTGGAACCGCGGCGCGCAGGGTGCGGCGGATGCCTCAGCGAGCTTCGACCGTATCGCCAACGCGGCTGGTCGAACACCCACGTGGTCTGCTTCCTTTGCAACAGCCGCAAGCGCGACCTGTCGCTAGCCGAGCTGGCTGACGGCGCGGCGGGGGAGCACTGGCAGGCATGGGCACGCCGACACCTGGCCGGGAAATCCGGAGCGGGGCGCCGGGTCGTACGCCGCAGGGCGGCCTGGGCCTGGAAGGCGCCGAAGCCATCCTCACCCTCCGGGCGGTGATCAGCAACGGCGACTTCGGCGAATACTGCGCTTCCACCTCGACCGCGAGCGCCAGCGGCTCTACCCCGGCACGGCCCAGGGGCAGTACACACTCGGGGCCTAACCCACCCTCACTCGAAACGAGCTGCACCCAATGGCGATGGCCCGGTTCCTTGTCGCTGGCCGCTCTAAGCAAGGACCTGCCCTGCGTCCGCGCCCCGCTTTGCTGGCCCCTGCCGTGCCCGCCCTGGGCCGCGCCTGCACAGGCGGCTGATGCGCTGCCGGCCGCTGATGCACGCGGTGGTCGCAGTGCCTGGCCCGTTACGCTTCGCTGGTGAAGACTGCCAGTAACCCCGGCAGGGCGCAGGCGTGGGTCCGCAGCCTGCTGCGCTGTGGCGTGGCCGCTGGCCCGGTCTTCGTCGGGGCGTTCCTGCTTGAGGGCGCCGCCCGGGACGGCTACCGGCCGCTGCGCCACCCGGTCAGTTCTCTCGCGCTCGGATCGCGCGGCTGGATCCAGGCCGGGAACTTCGCTGTGACGGGGACGTTGCTCCTGGCCGGTGCCGCAGGGCTGGCGCATGCCGGGGATCCCGCGACCAGCAGCCGCGCAGCGTCGGCCCTGATCGGCGCGGCGGGCGCAGGGCTTATCGCCTCGGCGGTCTTTACTACTGACCCGGTCAGCGGCTACCCGCCGGGAACCGCCGATGCGCTCGTCCGGCCCAGCCCGGTCGGCGCGGCGCACAATCTGGCGGCCGTCCCGGTGTTCTTCGGCCTGCCCGCCGCCGCGCTCGCGTGCAGCTGGCGGTCGTGGCGGGCCGGCCAGCGCGGGTTCGGGCTCTACAGCGCGGGCACCGCTATAACAATGCTGGCCACCATGGCACTGGCCGCTGCGGGATTCGGCCAGTCACCCCGCCTTGTTAACCTCGGCGGGCTGTTCCAGCGCGCCAGCATCATCACTGGCTTCGCCTGGCTCACCGCCCTGTCCGCACGCGCACTTCAGCGTGCGCCCGCCAGCCGCAGTGCCAGCTCACAAGCAGCCTGAACACCCGCCGCCACTCCTCGGGCCAGGCATGCGCACAATACGCTGCATGAGCGTGCAAGCCACGGCGACGCAGGTCGCAGATCGACCAGATCTGCGTCCGCTGCGCGCCGTTGAGTCGCATCGGCTCGCGTCGCAGGTCGCGGAGAGCGCCATCGAGCTGGCCCGCTGCCTGCGCGACCTGCCCACCGCGGAGGCCGCGTTCGTCGCGTACGAGTGGTTTCGCCGGCCACGCGTCGAGATGATCAGCGGCGCGGCGGCCAGGACCAACCAGGCCAAGGCAGGCAAGGCGGCCCCGGGGCAGCGGGATGCCGTCACCGGAGCAGATGTTCGCGCCGGTACACGAGCACCTGATCGACTTGGGCGCGCCGGTCGAGGCGCAGCACGGCGGCGCGCCCGCACCACGCGCGACAATGTCAGGGCCCGGATACCGCGGTATCCGGGCCCTGCTGCGTCACCGGCGCGGCGTCAGCCACCGGGTGTCGATCCGGCCGTGCCGCATCCGGCCTACCAAGCGGACGCGC
>WNFI01658792.1_pt2 | contig 21501 bp, 33 predicted proteins | sample 5400471 | NCBI WGS metagenome assembly WNFI01 (sample SAMN13153348, study PRJNA577476) | soil metagenome | isolation source: 100 cm saprolite on Douglas fir-dominated hillslope | place: USA:California | collected 2013-09-17
TCATTCCCTTGACTTTCGCAAGTGCCACGAGATTCATTCCTTCTAGGTACGCGGTGATTGTGGGTCTTACTCTGGTTCGACTTATCCAACTCCTAGGAATTGGTATGGCCTCTCGACAACGGCAGTATATAGAGGTCGAAGTCCTACAATAGGGCGGCAGCGGAACGGTCGGAGGGGTACAGTAATCATCTCATGCTAGGTGACGTCAATTACTAATCCATCTACAGCTATTATCATTGAATGCTAGCGTTGGCGGAATGGACATCTCCTTGAGTGGGTTTCCCTGTAGCTTTCATTTTCACGGCGTACTTGTTGAGCGTCTTGGGGTATAAAAATCACGCAATGTACGCTCCTCTTCATGCACACATGCCACCAAAAGTAAATACGAAACCTATAACAGACTGCCCGTTCCCGGGATTGCCCGCATAAAGGCGGAAAAAGGGAATTCTATGGGCACTGTTTATCGCATCGCTGTCAAACGCACCCCACGAAGGCATGAGGAAACGTAAATATGACATTCGCCTCGATGGACCGGCTCCACGAGGGTACTCAGGCTCGGATGATCGCTAGCCAAGCCAGGGACCTCCTCATTGGGAAAGGCCAGGACACCTGACCACATGGCGTGAAGGGATTCGCCATCACGAAGCATAATGAGGCCATCACATCAAGCTGTAACACAGGCGTTAGGTACATTAGACTCGAAACGGCCTCTTAATGAAGTTGGCGGATAAAAGGCGGTTCAGATGTATAATGTCCATTCGAGGACAATTGACGATAGATATATATATACGCATAATTGGGACAAGACATGACCATGCCAGTGTCTAATTGAAACCCCAACAATATTACTGTAATGCTTTGAGTTTGGGATAAAGAGACCGTCCCGACGGCTTGCTCCGGAAAATGGTATCGGTGGCAACGAACCACGCCGAACCTTCGCTACAAACCAACTACACTTTCCCGACATTTTTCCAACGCTCGACAATTCCAACATCCAACCTCACGAGGCCATGGTTTAGTAGTAGAGGCTGGCGAAGAGCCTCGCTTGCTCTGCACTCATACATCAAGGATTCGTTTCCTTGAGACAACAGCAAGAAAACTATCAGCCATAACTGCGGCCTTACAGAGTAGCCTGAGTGCATTGAGACGATTCAAGCCCGTCTCTGTATCACGTACTCTATGATAGGCAAGCCGATTTTCGACTATCTTTGACTATCTAAACAGCTGCCGAGTTCAAGTTTAGTCCCCTCAACAAGTCCCTTTTTCTTTTTCCTTTTATCTTTCATGCATTCAACTATATCCTGGAGTGACCCACACTGTTATTTCATGCCGGGATGATCAGTCCAGCATTAGTCCAGCATCCTCAAACAACCCTCAGACCCTGCTGCTTCGAAATGAACTCGACCTCAATTAAGCTACGCAGCTGAAGCCTAAAGTAAATGCACTCCCACACGCAGAAATACTCTACATCTCTATGAATGAATCTGACCAAGCCTCGTCACTCGGTAACTCACCGCCCATGGCTCAGTTCATCTCGATGTCAGCGCCAATCTCGGCTCTCGTGTTACCTTCTCTCTCCGCTGTGACCCGCCTCTCCTCGTCGACATCCTTCAAATATTTTATGGTCTGCTCCAACCACTCCTGCGTAAGCTGATACTCGGGTCGATACTGGAGGTCCGAGTCAGGCAGCTCGTCTAGCGTCATCGTGCTGGGCAGTGTAAACGGTGCCAGTGGCCATTCGAAGCCATCGAACGCGTTTGAGATCTGTGCTTGCGCAGAGTCCCCTAGCATCTCCATCTCTGGATCTGCGTATGGGTCTGCGTTGAGGTTGGAGCACGGTGTCGCTGCTCGACCTTGTGCGCCCACGATTAGGCCCCGTGCGATATCCACATACTGGCATATCTCTTCTTGAGAAAGTGCATCCTACGGATCGCAAACGTGACGATTTGATGCGAATCAGCAAGCCAAAGCCAACCATAGTTGCAATTTATCGGGCCCATTGTTAGGGGGAACTTACATTCTCGGGGATTATTGCATCATTTATTATATCATCTATGGTGACGCATTGCGGCGTTGGTGCCCTACTTCTGTAGCTGCCGCTGCCACAATCGCCGCTGTCGCTCGTTGCACAGTCTGCAACGTCACTTGGTATTGAATCCGTTGGGCTCGTTGGGCTCACCGATTGGTCGATGACGTTTTCGGTACATGGCGCCGGCCTACCAGATCTTGTTGAAGACATTCGTGCAGTTGTCGTCGTCGTTAGCAATGGCAGGGTAGAAAGGAAGGCGAATGTGAGGGGGAATATAGATTCGCGGTGGCGCGCAGGTCTTTTGAATGGCCACGTCTAGGGGTAAAAAACCACCTTTATAGCTCTTCGAAGACATGCCTACGAAACAGGAGGTCGTGAAAATTTTACGCAACCATAATTGAAAACTTCTGTGCGTTGTCAGTTGTCTGCACAACAAGGACGAACGAGTCACCCGTGACTATTGATGGAGTAGAATTGCCACACTCACATGCCTTTGACGGTAGTCCCTTTGAATAAGGAGGTGGACCCTGTGGGACAATGGATCCGACACTTACCAAAAACGGAAGGACAATAGGGTTTGCGTGATCCGAGCCTTAGCGACGACTCCATGCGTCACAAAGGCGCTGCAATGCATTCCGTGCTCCGTGCTCTGTAACAGGGGCTACGCCCATATATTCCAGATGGTGGCTATCCCATCCCGGAGAGCAAATAGTGGCGTGGAGAAGAGGTAGAGAGATAAAGAGAGAGCACAAATCGAACTATAGTGACCAAAGCAAGAGCAATGAGAAAAGAGAGAGACAATACGAGAGCAAGGAAAAGGACAAATATAATTAGGGCAAACGATCGGAACAGACGGGAGAATAAAGAATGAAGAATGGAGCACAAATCGAGATGGCGTGAGGATGAGACTGTGATACAGTAGGATGAAAGGAAAAATGTGAATGCAAAAGAGAATCGACGCATGCGTGGTGTATACTGTATGATATGTATGTGTGTCATGAGAGTGGGATTGCGGGGGACAAATGGGATATATGCACAGGCTTGGAGAGTGGGGAGGACGGTGTGAGTGAGATTGAATGTTGCAGGGCCCAGAACGAAAAATGTGGCGGGTATGAAAAACGGATGTCAGAGCACAAAGCAAGAATCCACAAGACGAGAGAAAAAAGGGGAACAAAGGCCAAGACAGACGGCGCGTAAATAATGGGTTCCAGACGCAAATCAGTCATTGTGTCATCGAATGAGCCGCCCGTAGTCAAGCCGGCTCTCTCGACGCGCCTCGCCAGCCTCACGTTTTGGAAATGCATTCCAGAAACGGAGCGTCTCATCTCCAGCGCCCGTGACAATTGTTTCCCCATCAGGACTCATCGCAAGGTACAGGACACGACTTGTGTGGCCTGTCAGCGAAGCAACCATGTCTAACGACGGGTACTTCCATATGCAGATCTGGTTCTGGGCTGCAGTCGAGGAATAGCCGTGTGTTGAGACGATCTCATGTGATGTGAGGGACCACGTGAGGTTGCAAACCTATGTATTATATAAATGTGGCCACGTCCACGCGCATCTTAGAATCCATGTCTCTCATCAAATCGCTAATAACGCACCTGACTGCCCGTGTCCAACTCATTAAGCATGTTCCCGAACTGTACGTTCCAAAATCTGATATGCTTGTCCTGTGTCCCTCCACCCGTCGCGAGGACACCCGCCACATGAGGGTCCCATGCAAGTGCTTTGACCGCAGCCGTATGCTCGTGGAACTTCCACAATGGGGAGTCACCTGGAGGCATAGGTGCGACACTCGTACTGCTCCCACCTTCCTCAGCGTTCCCAGCGCCACTTCGCGTTGCTGGCCGTCGCGAACTCCGTAAATCCCATATGCATACCTTGTTGTCATTACCTCCGCTTGCAAGCAAACCCCCATGCGGTGCGCCATCTGAACTCCAGCGCAAGCCACACACTTCCTGTCTATGGCCTGCGCTTCTCCGGAATGGTCGCGTACCTGGTTCGCGTACGTCTCGATGGTGTACCATACGATCGCGCGAACCTGAGCTCAGAACGTGGGCGTTCCATGCGAGTGCGCCAACACGTTGTGCATGCGCTTGCTGGTACGTCCGTTGTAACTGCAACGTATGTGCGTCGTATATGTGAAGTCGCCCAGTGAGAGTGCCGACTGCGAGGGTTGACCCCCTCTGTACCCATGAGATAGAAGATACGGTGTCATTTGTACTTGCTAAATCACAAAGCTTCGACACTACCGCCGTGTGTGCGGTCCAGAGATAGACGGAGGAACCGAGACCGACGCCAAGCACGTTTGTGCTCGACCAGTCAACTAAATTGAGGTAAAAGTCGTCGGCCAATTCAGGGGCGTCGAGCACCCGATACGGTGTCTTGGAGACATTACGGAGCTGCCGTCGCGGACTTTCGAGTATCTGTCGACTTTCCTCCCGAACAGGGCTCATAGAGTAAGCTTGATCGGTTGGCATATCTAAACGTCGCGTTGGCGTGGAAGGGTTGGAGCCGGAGGGTGAGTTGTAGGAGAATAAACGCCGTCGGCTCGGGGTGGAAGGGGCAGTGGTGGCATTGGACGAAGAGGCACTTGGACGAATTGGGGAAACAGGACGGCGAGGAGAAGGAGGTGTGACTTCTGAATGGAGTATGGATGTGAATATCGCGTTTGCTTGTTCTGTTGCGATGGTGCGTCAGCAAAGGAAGAGAAATTTCGCATATACAAGCGAGAAAGACACTAAATCTATCTACAGTGGAAGAAAAAAATTCAAGGCACTCTTCGATCTGAGCAGAGTGAGGCTCAAAGCTCAGAATCGAAATCAATACTAGACAACGACATGAGGGATGATAACCACCGGCCCGTCACCCCCGGCAGAGGGGAGAAACCTGAAGCTTAATCAAGGGCATTGAAACAGATCTAGAAGCAGGAGAGCATAGGCGGAAGGTAGGGGATAGGAGTGAATCCATGGCGTCTCAAAGCCGACGGAACCGCACTGATTGGGGTAGGGGTATGTCGCGAGAGAGGATAAGGAAGTAAGGGGGGGAAACGGAACGCTCACCTTTTGCAGCATCCGACTCGGAAGGAATGACCCTGTTTCGTGAAGGAGTCGATGGACCGCTCTCCTCCATCAGATTGTAGGATGTTCGAAGGTCTCCAGTATCGCGAGACGGGACGAAACGGTCGCCGTAGTCCTTGTTCGGTCGGTGAAGCTCCGTTGGAGATTCTGGTCCACCGCTTTCGCTCGTAGTGGGTCGAGAGGTGTCGAGGGAAGGTGTCGACGCGGACGCGACACCGAAAACGGGATTTGTTCGTGGCCGGCTGCGACGAGGGCCTTCTTCGTCGGCATCTTGCTGAGTTGCTCGGAGTCGCTTGCCAAAAGGCGAGTTCTTGAGACCGGACATTGGCTGCTGTGCTGTATACAGAAAACGGGTCGAGTGATGTAGAATGGGGATAGATATCAAGGGAACGGGCTGTTCTTGTGGATAGTGATATTGAGAAAGCAAGAGACCTATTTCTCCGCTGGCATAGATAGTGTAGCGGCCCACAAGAGTAGAAAAAGCGGGTAGGGCAGGACCGGTCTGAGATGGCACAGCGATTCGACTTTTGACGTTGGGACTCGGCCAGAGAACGCGTTGTTCAACGAACGCGACGAAGCGCGACAAGACGCGGCTGCTGCTCAATTATGTCAGCATCATCCTTATTATCTCCGCTTGTAATCACACAAAAAATTCAGTCGTTGTCTCCGCCAGCCGCTTGAGAATACAATAGCTTTTCGTGATACAGCAAAGTTCACCGGAGAGGCGAGGACAGTGTCACAAGTCTTCGTTCGATTTCTCTCCTCTGAAGGTGGCATCTTCGGCATTTGACGAGCCATTTGAGTCGGAGACTGAAAACGGGGAGTACTCTCGGATAACGCGTTGGCCACTCGAGACAAGTGCGAATGCTCACCGAACCATGAATGTACGTTAAACTCTGCCATCCACCCCCAATTTCTGCGCTCTGACGTCGTTTAGAACCTCCTGAGGACCCTGGCCGGCAGCCAGGCAAAACTGTCCCTCCCTGACGCTGATCTCAAGCGTCTCTTCCAGGTGGTTAAAGACAGCCGCGTGAGTCCATTCCAACCGTACCTGATGTTATAACCACTTACACTTGCGGCGTCTGGCAGAAGCAACCTCACGACGCAAAGCTGGCCGATCCATTTTATGACGCTCTTGAAGACTTGCTGCATGATCTCCGTACCGTTACAATGGTTCGTGATGTCCCAGACACCAGCGCGCCGCCTGACATAATCTGTTTATCTAGGATAACCACGATGCTGATGCCTTCATCAAGCCTGTATCCCGGGCGGATGTACCGGACTACTATGATGGTTCGTATTCGTTCGTTGGATGCTACCCAATTATCGTCCTAACCGCCAACCATCGCTACTTTAGTCGTACCGAATCCGATGGACTTCCAATCAATGCTGAAGAAAGTCAAGCAGAGGCAATACAAGTCTAAGAAGGAGTTCAAAGATGACCTCGATCTCATTTGGGCGAACTGTCGTTTGTACAACTCCACCGAGGTGTGTCACTCGTCAACTCCATCCACTTCCGCTACAGTGACCCCGACGCCTAGAACCACCCCCTCCGCCTTTGCGCTAAGCGCCTCGAGGCCAAGGCCGAACACCTCCTTAAATATATCACAGATCGAAAGGAGCGTGCCGATCCTGGCGTACCCTTCGATCTCTCTGCCCCAATGTCCGGTCGTCGCCCTTTCTCTCATACTCCGGCCAAGTTGAATGGCATTAACGGCCACGGTCATTCGTTCTCATTTTTACCTTCTCGCCCTCCAAGTAGCAATGACTCGAGAACGGGGTCCCGACTTACTCCCGCTTTGACGCCCCCACGACGCGTGCGCGGCCAGTCTTTCGAGGAATCTCCTGCCATCGTGCGCACAGCCGAGGGGATGGCTGCCGTCCTTGACCTTGAGCAGTCCCTTGATGCGGTACTCTCAGCACCTGGACCATCGAGTCAGGCAGAGACCCTCAACGCGCTGTTACGCTCCTACATTGGCGATTCCGAATCTGACGCAGATGGCGAGGCCGACAGTGACAACGACGAGATCGCATTAGACGGTGCCCCAGGCGACAAGCGCAAGTTGTTCGTATTCACCCCAGGATGTGAGTTGTACATTCAATGCTAATAATCTCATCATAGAAATGGTGTATATGACCCACGTGTGTGTAAGCGTGCACGCGTCCATGCACCTCACCCCTCGGACACTATCGAGCTTTGGTGGGACGCACAATCATCCGACGCCTTCATCGCAAACACCCTTCCGCCTCTTCCCTCTCTCGCAGCCTCCGGACCCGCTCCCTCACCCCCTCCGCCCCAACCACAAGATCGATCCACTAGTTCCGCAAAGACAAAGAAGCGCAAAAGGCGTCCACCAAAGCCTGCCCCACCTCGACCACGTTCATTACTAGCGATGATGAATTCGAATATTAGCACCCAGCGGCGTATCCGGCGAACACATGCCAAATTTGTTGCAATCAGCGCTGCAGCTACAGCGGTGAATAACGTGGCCGGGGAGGACGGCGAAGGCGGTGATGTGCCCTTCGCTGGACCGCAGGCTGCGTTGGCAGGCGACGTTGATGCAGACGACCCAGAGGTTGACGCAGTGGATGAGCGACCATGGCCTGTTCCCCGACCGAGCCAGAAACCAGTGCCGGAGGGATCACTTGATGTGAAGCCAGACATTGGCGAACTGGCGGCAGAGAAGTGCATACAGTGGGTGAACCGCAAAATATTGGAGCACGTTGGGTTTCAAGGTACGGTCGGTCTCCTGGACCGCATGAACCATGGTCATAGGGACATGTATCCACAGGGTCATCACAGCTGGCATTGGATGTATTCTCAGGGATCACAATGGAGTATCTGTCAAATGTTGGGCGTACGTTCCGCTTTTATCTCGACAAGTATTCCAATATCATGACCTCTGAGGTATAATAACACGTCGACTTCTTCATATCACCGATGAGCTTACGTGTTTCTTAGGAAATTATTCTGCATTCCCTCTTCGAGAGCGGGGTGTCCCGAATCGCTGCATTGGATAAGTATATCAGCGATGATATTCGAAGACATGGAAACCGACTAAGTGAACTCGAGAAGAAGATAACCAATGTATATCAGGAGTTCACCGCTACGGAAGCCCTCGACGATGACGCACTCTTTGGTAATGAAGATGACGAAGAAGAGGACAACGCTTTTGTCATGTATGCACCCTGCTTCAGCTTCTATCAGACGAAAAGCTTACATGGTGATACGCGCCCAGGGGACAATTTACTGACGATATTGGCGAGGATTTTTTGGGTTTACGCGAGCTTGGCATTGCTGCCGAGTTCGGCCTTTCCTCTCTATCGATACCCAAACGTCTCCTCAAAGGCAAGAGGAACGCCAAAGGCCCAAACGCTGTGTACGGGATATCGTTCTTCGCTATTATCTCTCTTACCAGATAGGATTGCTCCGTGGTTACTTCGAACATCGTCTCGCCGGACTCGACTCTCTCCCAGACGATCCGCAAAATCCTGCTCAAGCGAAGCTCGGCCCACTAGGACAGGTGATCCGGCCGAGCAGCGCAGCCATCGCAGCGGCAGCAGGATCAAAGAAGAAGGCCAAGCCGAAAGATGGCACGGCAGCGGCAACAAGCGCAGCAGCAACAGGAGTCGTCGCAGGTCCTGCTACGGGTGCAGTAACTGCGGGAACAGTGGCTGGGGTATCTGTGGGAGTCATGTCGGGAGTAGTGACAGGTGTGATTCAGCCAGCGACACCCGTGTTGAGCAGCGCTGGTCTGCTGAGCCCGCAGGGGGGATCAGCATTGGTTGCACCGTCGGCTACGGCTATGGTGGCAACTACGATTTCTACTGGTGAGCCACAACTGCAGCCACAAACACCGAAGAAGAAGAAAGCTGCAACCGGAGCAGGAGGTGCGGGGACCGGGACTGGCGGGAGCAGTGGGGGAGGTACAGGCAAGAAGCGCGGACGGCCGCCAGAGGGCCTACCACCTGTCGTCGTGGCGAGTGCGTGAGCCTGAGGGTCCTAGGGGTGAGAGTGAACGGAGGTTATATTTGGTGTAGTAACTTATTACTGTCAATTCTCTTTGTTATATACTTTTGCATACTATGATATAGTGTAGATGCGCCTTTTTTTACCCTGGCGCTACGGATTTATGTATACCTGATCCACGATACATGAGCGCATCATTGCGTGCTTGCGAAACCGTTGATAAATTTGCTATTAAGGGTGGGTGCTGCAGTGGCGTATCAAATACCGTATATCAGATCTTATTTTACTGTGCGCTGCGCAGTTCCGTTTTTCGCACTTGACCTCAGACTCGGACATACAAGTGGGGAGCCGCGTCATTGTTATCTGGCAACTCGACCCGGACTGATGCGCTGACTATGTGAGGCTGTCCCTTACTATGAAATCGCGCATTGTCGAGGCGAGGACTCCTGTACGGCCACCAGGGCTCAAGTTGAGAAGTCAAAGATTCATGTAATGTCAGCACAGTAGTTGGCTCGCGTGGACTGTATCACAGTGACGCAGCTGGCGTGTACGTCATAGGCAGGCTAGGGCACACTCGACATCGTCATGTGGTACTAGGGCCCAATGCTGGGCCTTGACGCAAGTGGATTGTGATAACAAAGACTGCAGGCCCGGGAAGGGCCCTGGCGGACGGAATACCTTTATCCTTCGTGTGGTGCAGGGCCATTGCGGCCGCATGCCTGACTTAGATCGGTGAAGACTTGAGGTAAATTATTTATAAAAGAAAAAGCGCCCAGACTTTGGACTACAGTGGATAGATAGACCAGAGAGCTGTCCTGTCGTGCACTGTCCTCTTTTTTTGTTAGCGGCCTGGGTGATTCACACGTGAAAGGTTTGATTGCGTGACGGTTGTCAAAGGCGCGCACGGGCCCCGGGCCAGCGGGTCACCCCTGCTCCACTGGCATATGCAATGACGTTTATTTTCACCGTGATGTTGCGTAGGCTTGGGCCGTGGCAGTGAAGTTTTAGAATGTTCTTCTCTTTCCCAGGCTTTGTATTGAACAGAGCAGAGAGAGCTTCGGAGTCACCGCCCGATCGAATTACTGTGAAGGTGAGACGGGTTTTTGCCATGCAGGGGCTGTGGATGTCGGGGGTACTAGTATCTCGGAAAAACGGTGAAACTTGTGGATGAGTGGATTGCTTCAATTCTGTGCCAGTGGAAAATGAAGACGGACGGACATGAAGTAGGATGCCCCGGATAGATTGTATAGATTATACTATGCGGTGGCGGTTGTGAACCTGAGGCTGTTGTCCTGAGTAAAAGTGGCTGTGCTTAATCTAGATGTGGCTGTGGAACACCTCTTCCCCTTCTTCTTGAGACAAATCACATAAATACAGTTCTGAGAAGAATCATCGATCTCTTACTCTCATTCGCTCAAGTCACAGTTCAGCTTATTGGTGAAACTACCCTCACAACTTGAATCACTCCCCCCTTTCCAAGTCCAATAGCCTAATATGTCTTACGCTGGTACGGTATGTGACTAGCGTCCATCCAATTTGGCCGCGCGCTTGCTAATCGTTATCCCTCATAACGTCGCTTTATCCGCTTACCGACTGACGACCGATAGCGGTACGGCAGTCAGTACGGCGGCGGTCCCCCTCCCTATCAAGGAGGAGTCGGAGGTTTCGCTTCGCAGGACCCTGCGCCCCCACACGGTGCGGACCCCCAGTACGTAGGATACGGCACTTAATTGCCTTGCGCTATTGCTCGCTCCCTCTGACCTTCGTTTGTTCAACTTCCAGGCTCTGGTCGTGCTTCACCTCAGTCGACAAGGATCGATCGGGTTCCATCAGTGCTCCTGAGCTCCGTAAGTTCCTATGAGCAGCCGTACAAACCTTGGATAGTTTGCTTACAGCTACGCCAGAGAGCGCATTGATCAATGGAGATTGGAGCCGTACGTCCACTGCATACTTTGACCTTGTGAGCCCGGGTCACTGAGATGATATGTGTAGATTTCGATCTCGATACCGTCAAGCTTCTCATGAATATTTTCGTGCGTGCTTTTATGTGCCCGGATTTTATCTCATGTCATCCTTATGTGCAATCCAGGATACTGATCGAAGTGGTACAATTGGTTTCAACGAAGTGAGTATCCATGAATTGTTGCACTTTGCCCGATGTCTAATCTATCCTCAGTTTGTTGGGCTATGGAAGTATATCAAGGTATGTGCGAGATGGCAGACTCGCACACTCATGGGTTTTCTCACAAAAGGGACATAGGACTGGCAGGCCGTATTCCTTCATTTCGATCGAGACAGATCCGGCACGATAGACGGCCAAGAGCTGCAAGCGGCACTGAACCAATTTGGCTACAGGCTGTCTCCGCAGCTTCTGAACCTCTTGCAACGCAAATATGGTACGATACTGTTTTCAAGCATCCAGTGCTTTCTGCCTATTTTTTCACGCTCATAGACTTCAAAGGGTCTGCTCCTGCAGCAGCGGCCCCGAGAGGCTACCCAGCTGCCGCAGCAGCCGCATCGCCCGGAATCACGTTTGATCGCTTCGTGCGCGCATGCGTTGTCGTGAAGCAACTTACCGAGTCGTTCTCCTCGCTCGACGGGGACCGCGATGGTTGGATCCAACTCAGCTATGAAAAGTTTATGGAAACGATTTTGTCATTGCCATGAATCAGAATGCGCTCGAAGGCGAAATGAGTCATGGTCCAGAGATGGGAGTTTTCTTGTACTTGTAGGACAGTAACGTTGAAGCAGATGGATGCCCATCCTTAAGATACATGTACATTGAACTAGAACCAGCAATATACCATCATAGCTATCACTCTTATCAGTTATTATCTTATCGAGTCTTACCTGAGTTTAAAAGGTTGATCTCCGACGGACACGCCTATTTATGGGTCAGCAGTGCCAGCACTGTACAGCACCGCCGCACCAGCACTGCCCGAATTACAGTGATAGTACAGCTCTTGACAAGAAGCCGTTGATTTTTTAACATTCCTCGGGGACTGTTTGATTTAACCCTAATACTAACTTACAACCAATCTCACCTTCTCTGGCTGGTATCCACGCTGGCCCTTGGGCTTGTTCTATTTTTATGTATCCGAAGGGCAACTGGGCACAGCAATGACCGTGCCAGCTACAGTCATACGCAGATGCGGTGCGCATAGCAAAATAGCTTGAACATGGGAATCCGACGGACTGCGATAGAAGTGCCCTTCCCAAGGTGCCTACAGGCTGCAAGCACTTTCGTTTGTGTACGTATTGTAAACAATCCACACTTTCTCCATCGGAATAATAATGCACCAGCATGGGCATGCTGTGCATTTCGGCCTTTATATTCACTTCTAGATTTGTGGGCTGAAAGCCCACCCCCGAGCAGCTAGTTTCCCCCCCTTCCCAACCAACACCACCAACCCACCGCTTTCGAGTGGTTATCACTAGCACTTGCCACCACTAGCACTCATGCATATTAGTAGGATGTCATTCGCAGGTGTGAGTTAAGCCACCTATTGGCACCTACCCTACCTTCCCCCAGTATGCCGAGTACATGATTATTGACGGTTTGCGTGTGTGAATTATAGCGTTCAAGTTACCGCAGGGACCCAGTCTCTCTCCCTCCGCCCTATACCCCCACCGCTGACGGCGGCAGTGGTGGATATCCCGCCACATTCGGCGGGCCAGGCGGTTTTGCCATCATGCGTGATCCGGTGCCACCGCCGGGTGCCGATCCCCAGTAAGCATTCACATGCATGCGTACCCCCACTCCACGATGACACGCAATTCCTTTACTTACGGCGCTATTTTCTCCCGAAAGGCTTTGGTCGCATTTCCTCGCAGTTGATACCGATCGATCAGGGAGTATTTCTGTAGACGAATTGCGTAAGTGATGACGTCTCCCTGAGCCCCGCCATTTGACGTCAATGATATTTTTAGAGATGGCGTTAGTCAACGGAGATTGGACTCGTACGTTCTTCGCAGTTCTGAGGAAGTTAGCTTACTCAGGGCGGTTTCAGGCTTCGACCTTGATACCGTAAAGCTCTTAATGAACATCTTTGTAAGCCCGGGGTATTGTTTTTCCCAACGCGTGATGTAAGTCTCACATCTTATCAGGACCAAGACCGATCCGGAGACATTAGCTTCGGCGAGGTAAGCCGTGCCCATTCTTGGCAGTCAGTCGTAACTTTGGGTCTCAATCGGGTGTTGTACCAGTTCACCGGACTTTGGCGATACATCGAGGTGGGTAGTAGAGGGAATTTTGAAGTAAATCGCTGACCCAAACAAACAGGACTGGCAACGAGTGTTCCGACATTTCGATAAGGACGGCTCTGGTACCATCGATACTCGGGAGTTGCCAGGATATCAGGTGGGCGACCCGACAATCTCGTTTGATCGGTTCATGCGCGCGTGCGTGTTCGTGAAGCAATTCACGGAGTCGTTTAAGAGTCTCGATAAGGATAAGAATGGACGGATACAGATCAACTATGAACAATTCATGAATTTCTATTTTATGCTGCCGTAGGCCTCTCTACTTGGATTCAACCAACCAGCCAATGCAAGACGTCCACTCAACTTTGGGATAATTGAGGTTTTCCACTTTTGATACCATATTTTATAGCACTGTGTAGATTCATTTCGTTGGGTTTGCAGAATACTGTTCCATACATGTTGCTCATTGACTCAGCCGAGGAACGACCACGCCTAGTACTCGTTGTATATTACATGTTGATAATACTACCGCATGTTTTTTACCCTAGCACCATGAGGCTTACGCCGTGACGTGAGACATCGATGCATCAAATCGTGCGGTCATAGCTTCCAAACACACCTGGCACAGGCCAGCCAATCGAGTCTAGGCCGCTCGTTCTACGGTGTTTTGCCGAAGTCATTCACTGGCAGGCCAGGCTCAGCTAGACTCGGAGGCGCTGACGCGTCTTGATCATCAGCCGGCGGCGGAAGAGGACAGTCAACACGTTTCTTAGCCGGACGCGTGCATAGGAATCATGATGGGGTTGCGGTCACTGGCTAACTGTGATCATTGCCACGGCGAGTCGCCGGGCGCCGCTTGATTGGGCGAGTGAGGGCCATGGCGCCATGGTGGCGACGAACCCATGCGAATGGGCTCATAAAACCGTAGAATATAAGTAGTTCGATAATGGTTGCAGAGGAGGGATCGAGAGGAAGATGGACCTCAGGCTTCATTTGGTGGTATCACAATCACAGGATGTCGGGACAGGATTGCGTGTAAGTAGATTGATAATGCAACTGGCAATACGTTACTACGATTGATAATCCAACGTGCAGCATAGCCACGTAGTCATCGTAATATCATAGCTTTGGTCGAGCTTTAGGTAGGTGTCCTTCTTCCTCCAAAACCCGTCGCGCTAGTTTGCCTATCAGAGGAAACACTGCAGCATAAAGATGTGCCTGCTCTGAACTCGCTTGACGTTGGGCGTGTCGCGCCGCAATTCCTTGAGCGATGACAGCAAGCTTAAAAGGGAGGAGTAAAAAGAGCACACAGAATTAGAATAGCAAGGTCAAGAGCGGAGGAAATGAAAAACGAACCCTCAAGAGCATCCAGCTGCGCGTAAAAATCATCTGGGTGATCGGGTATGGCTGTCGCGTCGCTCGACAGTACTCGCGCTCGAGCTCTGCGAGGGATATTGGTTCTGTGCTTGGACTGTTCTTGAAACCAACTAGGCTCCCACTGAAATCGGCCGGCTCGATGACCCACGGTTGCGTCAAGTTTGCCAGGTCCACCAACTATTTATTACAAGTGAAGTCGTATGCCATCGTGTCAGCCCCACAACACGAAAATGGCTATACGCGCACGAGAGCGAGAGACAAACGCGCGCACCGGGCTACCAAGCGTAGAGAGCTCCCAATCCAGAATCCCGATCACGCGGTTCTCCGTCGGGTGAAAGACGAGGTTATCGAGTTTATAGTCCCCGTGTACGATCCGTACACCGCCCGTCTTGTGCTCATCCGGCAGGTTCCGCTCGTACCATGTTATGAGTTCGTCCCAACCTGGGATTTCGCCAACTGCTTTGCCAGTGTCGATATCCTTCACCGCGGCTTGCGCGAACGTGACTTTGGATAAGGCTTTGATTTGGCGTGGGAAGTACGGCTTGTGAGAGCCGAAGTTTTCGAGCCCGACGTCTTTTGGGTCGAGAGAGGAGAGCGCGCCTAGCGCACGTATTGCGGAGAGCCAGCTGTTGTTTGTTAAGTTGGGTTGAGAAGGAGGCCAGATCGTAGACAGGTACAGTAGGTGGGTGGTGAGTGGATTCGGTCGGTCAGATGGCCTCGGAGAACCCAGGTTTTACACGTACCACTCGCTCCGGACCTCTGGGGGTACGCCTGGGCACGGCATATTCTCTCTCGACTTGGTGTGCGGTTTGAGATACTAGCTTTCCTGCGGGTTTCTTTCGCAGTACGAAACGCACACCGCTGTGGAACTGTGGAATTAGATGGAAGCAGAACACGAGAACAAATCGAGTTAAATGCTGACCGCGCATCCGTTAGGAAATAAGTTGGATTTGACTGTCGGGCAAAGTTATTCAACTGGCCCACATAGGTACCATGAGCCTAACCTGACCAAACTGGGGATAGCTTGGTTTATAGTAGTCCTTGCAAAATGTGAACAAAACGCACTTTGAATTGCTTAATTGTGACAGGTTCAGTCACGACGGGTACGTTATTTGCGAGGTACGCATTGAGCTTGTCGGTGTCGATACTTGCACGAACGTCCCCGTATTCTCCCCCCGCAGGTCTGGTTGAACCTGCAACGACCATAGCCACTGACAGGGCGAACAGCTGGAGGCCAACACGGAACCGGCCCGATCATCAACTTCATGGACCGTGACCAAGGTGTCCACAACTATGTCCACGAGGTGGCTCCCCTAGCGGACAAACTGCGTCCGAAAACTGCGCAAGAAGTCATTGGCCAGGATCATCTCACAGCAAGTCAAGATGCCCTCCTCCTCGCGTTCGGCTCGGACGCGCCAGTCACGACTGAGAATATCATCTTCTGGGGTCCGCCTGGGTGAGCGTGTAAAGAAAGAACTGATCTCGGTGGTTCTTTTTCAAATTTACAAGGATGCTCGTTCTGTTCCTTCAGATGTGGTAAGACGACAATGGCGAGAATTCTCATTTCACGTGCGGATGCGGTTTCGAGGGAAGTGAGCGCGACTATTACCAGCGCCAACCAAGTCCGGTCTATTTTCGAAGATGCGAGAGACGAATTGCGGTTAACAGGGAGGTTTGTGATTATACTGTCCTAGAGTACCGAGACTGTTGTGGTAATCGTGTGCTATAGACGGACGATTGTATTTCTCGATGAAATTCACCGCTTTACACGGTCTCAGCAGGTTTTCAGCGCATTTGTTACACTGCCTTTATCTTCTTTGACATATATTTCGGCATCAGGACGTGTTCATCCCTTTCATTGAACAGGGTTTTGTGCAAGTAAGGAACACCACCTTGAAAGATTCATATATTGTCCAACTTATGGCATGCAGATCATAGGAGCAACCACAGAGAACCCGTCATTTGAATTAAATCGGGCGCTGCTCAACTTGTGTCGGTAAGGACTCGAAAATCTACAGTATCTGCCTTGGCATTTCGCGTGACGCTACTGCAGGGTTTACGTCCTGAACCGCTTGGCTGATGAAGATATAATCAAGATCATCGACAGGGCAATTGCGCGTATAGCGCCACCTACTCCTGGGTATAACGATACTTCAGCTGTGAGTTGAGTCCTCCTGACTCTTGCCGCCCCATCTTCTGAAGGTGTTCTCTCTTGGATTCGTTTCTTACCATAGGCCGCGCAGCCGATCGACTCTATGACTGACACCGAGACATCGTCACCTCCGTACTCGCAATTGACTCGTCGCGTGATCACGGCAATCGCGTCGCTTTCATCTGGTGACGTGCGCATAGCCCTTTCCCTGCTTGAACTTGTGCTTCATTCGGCACCAACGACATCCGAGTCCGTACTGCTTGAATCATTACGCCGGTCTGTGTCGACATCATACGATCGCGCCGGGGATGCTCGTTACGATCTCATCTCTGTGCTGCACAAGAGCGTGCGCGGTAGCCAGCCTGGGGCGGCGCTCTACTGGCTCGCGCGCATGCTAGAGGCTGGCGAGGACCCAGTATACATCGCACGGAGGATGACGGTCTGTGCGAGCGAAGACATCGGGATGGCGGATCGCGCAGGCCTACCTATGGCGAGTGTCCTTCCTTCATTCTCATGTTACCTGCAAGTTCAGTGGGTGCGCCACGGGCGGTATTAATGGACTGTATTATAGGCCGTAGCTACGCTGCAGACTTGTCAGACCGTTGGCATGCCCGGGTGTCGTGGGCCCCTCGCAGAACTGGTTATGTACCTTGCCGAAGCACCCAAGTCGACGCGGGCGTATGAGGGATATAATCGCGCGGAAAGACTCGTGAAGCGTGACCCAACACTGTTCGTGCCCATTGCGATGCGCGATATACCAATACAGTCAATGGAGGCGATGGTGAACGGCAATGCCTACAAATACCAGCCCGAGTATATGTGCGTGTGGTCCCACCTGGAGCAGTGGGGTAGTCCTGATGGACATATTTTCATGATTTTAGGCATCCAGTGACAAACGAGTATCTCCCGTCACGCGTGCAAGGGGAGATAATATTACACGAGGAGGGAGATTTATCGGACAAGTTGTGGGACGAGGAAGCACTGAGGAGATGGGAAGAGGTTGAAAATGAAGGGCGGGCATGGCATGGACGGGAAGGCATAACATAACATCACGTGACTAGCTTACAGAAAAAATTTCGGCGCGGAGACGCGAGTTCACTCCTTTCCTTTTTTTCTCACCACCATGTTCGCCGTCGCCCGCTCCCTCCGCTCAGCCGTCTCTCGCTCAGGCAACTATGCCGTATGTCCTCATATATGCGCATCTGATGTCTCATACTTACTCTTTCTAGGGCCTTCCCCGTACCCTCATCGCGAGGAACATGAACTCAAAGGTCTCGGGTATGCATACGTGTCATTTTTCTTGCACACAATACCCACAGCTTCGTAGGTCCGGTTGTCGGTATTGACTTGGGCACGACCAACTCTTGCGTCTCCGTCATGGAGGGTAAGACTTCCCGCGTCATCGAGAACTCGGAAGGTGCACGGACAACTCCCTCCGTCGTCGCGTTCACCAAGCACGGCGAGCGTCTTATTGGCCTGCCTGCTAAGCGACAGGCAGTTGTGAATTCGCAAAATACCGTCTTCGCCTTCAAGCGTTTGATCGGTCGGCAGTTCAACGACAAGGAGGTGAGGGACGACACGAAGCACTGGTAAATTTGTTTGTGAATTTCTTTTCCTTGCCATATTTATGTATACCTGTCAGGCCGTTCAAGGTTGTCCCTAAACCCGATGGGCGACCAGCCGTGGAGGTGGAGTTCAACGGCAAACAACAGCAATATGTGAGTCATAAACGCTAATCTCTCATTTTCCGAGCGCTTATACCATTCCAGTCTGCTGAAGAACTCTCTTCAATGGTTCTTGTCAAAATGAGGGAGACTGCTGAGCAGTATCTGAACAAGAAACTCAAGTATGTGCATTCCAATCTACCTCGCGAGTTCACGCCAATCTTTTGATTCATAGCCATGCTGTTGTCACCGTTCCTGCGTACTTCAATGATGCCCAGCGACAGGCTACTAAGGACGCCGGTCAAATTGCTGGCCTCGAGGTCCTCCGAGTGATCAACGAGCCCACGGCTGCTGCCCTTGCTTACGGTCTCGATCGTGTCGAGAACTCTGTTATTGCTGTCTACGATCTTGGTGGCGGGACCTTCGATATTTCCATCTTGGAGATGCAAAAAGGTGTTTTCGAGGTCAAGTCAACAAACGGAGATACCCATCTTGGCGGCGAGGACTTCGATATTGTCTTGGTTGACCACATTATCAATTCGTTCAAAAAGGAGACGGGTATCGACCTGGCCAAGGACCAGATGGCTATTCAACGTATCCGCGAAGCTGCAGAGAAGGCCAAAATTGAGCTTTCGTCAACTTCCCAGACAGAGATCAACCTGCCCTTCATCTCATCGGGCCCTAGTGGCCCGCAGCACATCAACCAGAAGCTATTACGCTCACAGTTTGAATCGCTCACCGCTCCTCTCGTCCAGCGTACCGTCGAACCCTGCAAGAAGGCTCTCGCAGATGCGGGTATTAAACCTTCCGACATCAATGAGGTCATCCTTGTGGGTGGTATGACACGTATGCCGCGTGTGGTCGAGACAGTCAAGACTATTTTCGGTCGTGAGCCCTCCAAGGGTGTAAACCCCGATGAAGCTGTAGCCATTGGTGCTTCCATTCAGGGTGGTGTCCTCGCAGGGAATGTCACAGACATCCTTCTCCTTGATGTCACTCCTTTATCACTCGGTGTGTCACTTCGTCTTCTGGCATCACTAGATTGACGCGTTTGCAGGTATTGAAACGCTCGGCGGCATCATGACTAAGCTTATCTCGCGCAACACTACCATCCCGACCAAAAAATCACAAGTCTTCTCGACAGCTGCGGACGGCCAGACGGCTATTGAAGTGAAGATCTTCCAGGGCGAGCGTGAACTTGTACGAGACAACAAGCTTCTTGGGAACTTCAATTTGGTTGGCATCCCACCCGCGCCTAAGGGTGTCCCTCAGATCGAGATCACCTTCGATATTGACGCTGGTACGCTGGTGACCCCGTTGCTTACGGGACTCTTACTCATGTTCAGAACAGATGGCATTGTCAATGTGTCTGCAAAGGATAAAGCGACGAACAAGGATCAGTCCATGACCATCGCTTCGTCGTCCGGTCTCAACGAGAAGGAAATCGAACGTATGGTCGCCGATGCGGAACAGTACGCGGAGCAGGACAAGACCCGTCGTGATATCATCGAGGAGTCGAATAAGGCCGAATCGGTTTGCGCTGACACTGAGAAAGGTGGGAACACTGTCTTTACGAGCTAATTCGAGTACTCATTAGAGTGTCTAGCCATGAACGAGTTCAAGGATCAGCTCGAAGCCGCAGAGAAGGACAAAGTGACCAAGCATATCTCTGAGCTCCGTGAGATTGCTGCCAAGGGTCAGGCCGGTGATGGTGCAGTGACTGCTGATGCCATTCGAGAGAAGATCAATGAGACCCAACAGGCGTCGCTTGGCCTCTTCCAGAAGGTGAAGTGACTTTATGTTCTTGTATGGTGTGCTTACAATGTTTCTGCAGGTTTACGAGAAGAAGAATGCTGAGAGCTCTTCATCTTCCACTGTGGAGGAGAAGGAGGAAGAGAAGAAGGAGAAGAAGGATTAAGCCGATTTCTCCATCTTCATTCCTTACTGTCTCAATCCTGTGCTCGTGTTCGTATTACTTTATGACTTACGTGATCTTCGCCCTCATTTTTAGAACATCAAAAGTATATTGCCCTGCTCATTACCCACTGCTACGCATCTTTGCATGTTTATTGTACTCACGCATATTCACCATTCCACCATCTGCACCCCCCACTCAGTAGTACCCTCTGCCCTCTGCTCTACTCTCCGCTGCTCTTCATGTTTGTACCAGAGTTAGTCAACATGCTCGTGGTTACATCGAATGACAGTATCTTGCGCCACTAAGAGTTCACGTGAGGCAGTTGTTTGCCGCCGTCATACAACTCATTACCTGGCACGCACGTTCGTGAGCATGAGCAGGTCCAGACCTTTGTACAGGTTCGGACTAGACCATTACTGTATGTGATACCCTTCATAGGATTGGGTCTACGGTACAAAAAAAACGAGTACAGTATCATCATGTTTACGCAGGGAGCTTTCACGCGCTTACTTCGGACACCCTCCCACTAACTTCGTGCATCATCTCCTGGTTATTGCGCAAGACTCCCTTCTCGACTTCATGATCCCAGTCCGTGCCAAGCCACACGACCGCATACTCGCACGTACCCACGATAAAAAGCGCCACCACCTGGCCTGTAGGTAATAGTAAGGGGGGAAAATGCATTAACGTAAAGGCCATGCATGCATGGAAGGGGAGAAAAGAAGGGTGTACGTACCGATCCAGAGCCCTGGGAGACCATACCCCCAATGGAAAGCAAGTGCAATTCCGAGGGGTAAAGCGAGTATGTAGTAAGCTACAAGGTTAAACGCCGCGCCGAGATGCTGTCTTCCCTGTCCTCGCAACACACCGCCGCAAGAGCCTGCCAAGCCGTCTGCGACTTGGAAAGAGGCGACGAGGGGCATCACTTGACTGACGAGGTGCACGACCGATTCGTCATCGCTGAAGATATAGCCGTATACCTGTATTTTTTTTGGGGGGGGGTGTGTTGAGTTTGAGTTGGATTGGGAGGGAGGGTAGTGGGAGTGGGAGTGGGAGGGACGTACGTCTTTGGCGAGGAGGAGGGAGATCATGACGACTGTTCCTGTTA
>WNFI01254906.1_pt3 | contig 21497 bp, 22 predicted proteins | sample 5400471 | NCBI WGS metagenome assembly WNFI01 (sample SAMN13153348, study PRJNA577476) | soil metagenome | isolation source: 100 cm saprolite on Douglas fir-dominated hillslope | place: USA:California | collected 2013-09-17
AGCGCGCTCGGCCGCAGCGTGGTGCAGCACCTGCGGGTGATGGCCGGGCTCAACGCCTAGCCTCCCTTGATGGACTCGTGGGCGCCGGGTCGCGGAAGCCGATCTGCCAATGCGTGCCGTCGCAGAACGGCTTGTTCTTCGAGCCGCCGCAGCGGCACAACGTGTAATGCTCTTTCGATGCGCCCTCGCCCAAGGTTACGCCGAGCAGCTCGATCCCGCCGGTGATCGCGTAAGGCCCGTCGTTCATCACCGTGACCGCGGGCTCGCGCTCCTGGTCGCGGTGCTCGACGCCGCCGATCGAGTAGCTCAGCGCCCCCGACGGGCATTTCTTGATCGTCTCGATGATTTCTTCGGCGCTCGCCCCATCGGCAACGATCCAGGGCTCCGCGCGCATCCGGAAGACCGACTTCAGGCGGTCGGTGCAGAAGCCGGCGTGGGAGCAGATGCCGCGGTTGTCGTGGATCGTGATGCGCTTGCCGGCGTAGCTCTCGCGGCGATTTGGAGTCGCGTTCGCGCTCCTCTGGTCCTTGAACCCGATCAAGCTGTGCGTCCCGTCGCAGAACGGCTTGTTCCTCGAGCCCCCGCAGCGGCACAGCGCGACGCCCCGCACCGTGGCGCACGGCTCGCCGTTGGCACGGCGCAGGTTTGGCACCGGCGCCGCGGTCATGTCATTGAGAAGGTAATACGGCCCGTTGGGCAGGCAGGCGATCTTCGGTATCTGTTTCATGAGGGCCGTCGTCCGAAACGTCATTCTCCATCAGATCTCATGTTAGGCCCGCGGCTTTTGCTCATAGGCAATTAGGTTTCCGTCGGGGTCGCGAACGACGAACCATCGCGTTCCCCAATGCGTTTCTTCCGGCGCAACGACGACTGTCCCTGAAGCGGCCAACTGCTGATACCGGCGGTCTAGATCCTCAACGAAAAGATGCGTCGTCGGTCGGGTGCCGTTAAAGCCGTGAGACCAGGAATGGTCCCCGGCGGCGTGCTGCTCCGCGATGACCAAACTGACTTCGCCACCCGAAAGGGCCGCCCCACGCGGTTCTCCGCCGCCACCCCACTCATGCACGACTCGCCAGCCGAGAGTCTCGCGGTAGAACCGAAGCGACGCGTCATACGACCCAGGCGCGATGAACAGATGGTCGAATCGGTCGGCTGCCATTTTGTTGCTGCCTAACGCTCAGCGCTGCACCCTCATGAAAACAACACCAGGGCCAGGGCAATGGCACCGGGAACTGCTTGTGCCCAAAGGATCTTCGGGTTCGCCGTGAGAGCACCGAATATACCGGCGAGAGTAATGCATGCGAGAAAGAAAATCTTGATTGGGTCTCCGGGGGCGCCGAGGGCAAGACCCCATACCAGTCCTGCAGCGAGAAAGCCGTTGTACAAGCCTTGATTCGCGGCCAGGGCTTTGGATGCCGCAGCAAACTCGGGGGTAAGGCGGAAAGTTCGCAAGCCACGAGGCTTGTCCCAGAGGAACATCTCCAGAACCAGAAAATAAGCATGCAGAAGAGCGACCAAGGCAACAGCGACGTTCGCGACTGTGGTCATCTATGGATCCCTCAAGCACGAGGAGGCATATGAAACCAGAACTCTATCTCTGACGTTTTCCACGTCGAAACGCGCTGCATGCGTTACTTTCGCACGGACGTGATACCACTCGCCGGCGCGGTAGCGGGTCTCTCTGCCATCAAGGGTCAGGATGAGTTCGCCCTGGGTAATGACGCCGACATTCTCGGTATCGTGACTGTGTGGCGGTATGACAGTGCCTTTGGGGTAAGAGGCAAACAGGACATCATAGTTCTTCGCCTCCAATTTGAACGCGTCGAAAGGCCCGTCAAATGGCGGAAGGTCACGAAGCAGTTTCGGAAAATGCGCCATGTCCTGTTCTGTCACGCTTAATGTCTCGTTCAGCGGCGCGCCATTCGCGGCGCGCCCGCTGCAACGTATAGTTGGGCGTCAGGCATTAGCCACTGTTGCCCAAAGCAGTGGATGGTCTAATCTCTATTAACCTCTGCAGGAATCGCTGAGCCCTTGCAACCTCCACCAGCTCGACAAAGTCTGGTTCGAATAGCGCTCGCAGATCTCCAGCTAGTTGCGTGACGCCACGCGAGTTGCGACCGGCCCAGTGAAACTGCACACGGGTTGCTTCGAGAATTGTACGATCGAAAATTGATACAAGGCACGTCTTGATCAATTGCCTTTCTGGATCCACGCCGACCAAAAAGAACGCGACGACGGTACTTGCGCTTGAGAGGACCCTAAGGGTCTTATCAATGTTGTACGCCTTGGGGCTAGAGGCCAAGTTGAGAAGCTTTGTCTTGATGTCAATCTTTACCTCAGTTCCCATTTGTAGGGTTCTGCTTGCGTCTTCAACGCTATGGAAATTTCCGCTCTGAGTGACTATTTGCTCAATTGCGTTACCGCGTAGATTCACATTATCTATCCGAGCGGCTCGGAGGATTGCCGTGCGATTTGATACTACTAACTGTGTTAGTTCAACGCGGAGTTGCGCGTACTGCGGATGCGTACTTAAAGCAAGGGCCAGTTGCGGCGCTGTGATGATGTGTTGAATTTGCGCTTGTGAAGGCGTGAACCGGACGCCCGTTGCAGCTATGGCGTTGGTCTCGACTACAAGACGCTCTAGGTTCTCGTCCCACGTATGCTGCCCGTGGATTTCAAAGAGAGCAGCGAAGTTACGTGGTTCATTGGCCAACTCGCCATGCGTCCGAACAATATCGTGGCCGAGAAAGCTGCCACGGACGTTGTCGATGGCCAATTGATGAGAGCTATGGCTTATCTTCCTGAGGAAGGTCGTATTTGCCAGTAGAAGCTGCAGGCCAGTTGGCCGAACCACACACACGATAAAAGGAGTGTGATCGTATTTCTGTAATGCGGATAGGGACAGTACAACGTTGGAGAAGGAACTGCCGCTTGCCGTAGAAAAGCGAAGAGCAAACTCTGGCCGAAAATAGACAGAGCGTTCCTTAGTTAGGCCAAATTCTCCTGCCGTCGCTCGTGCGATCTCATCTTTGGAGCACCCCGGATGCCTTGCAGCGTAATGCTGAAGATGTGCAACTACTGAAGCTATGGGATCTTCAGAGCTACTTTCCTGAGAAGAGGTCGCCATCGATATCTTGCGTCACAGCCTTTTTCTGAGCTGAAAGTGAGTTTCTCTCCCAAAAAACGCCATCCGCAAGGCCCTGAATCGCTTTTCTTACTTCGGCGACCTCGAGCCTGCGTACTGCAAGACAGCAGTACACCAGATCCTCTTCAATGCCGAGGTATCGACGCCCGAGCTTTTTTGCCACCACCGAAGTTGTTCCGCTTCCTACAAAAGGATCAAAAACCAGATCACCCGAATTGCTACTGGCAAGCACGAGCTTAGCCAGGAGTTTCTCACTCTTCTGGGTAGGGTGGTCCGTGTTTTCTGGCATCGACCAGAACGGAATTGTTATATCTGTCCACAAGTTCGAAGGATGGGTATCCCTGAAGTTACCAACTTGAGTCCGCTGCCAATCTTTAGGAGCTCCGTCGGCATGCGTGTACGGCGCCATGACACGTCGGCGTAGCTTCACCGCGTCGACGTTAAACGTGTATGTATCTCCAACCGTGCAAAACCAAATATCCTCGCTCGCATTCTTGTAATTATTTATGGCGCCTCGCCCCTTTTCGCGTTCCCACGTTATGCGATTACGAATTACGAAGTGGTTTGATGCGGCCTCGTAGATCGAATGCGAAGTCAACCAATCGCCGCATATGTAGATACTCGCGGTGCGCTTCAGGAGCGGTTTCAGCATGACAAGAATCCCGTCTAGCCAGGCCGTGTATTCGTTCGTGCCCCGCTTACTGAACTGCTTGCCGTTGAAGGATTTGCTTAAGTTATAAGGTGGGTCAAGGAAGAGTAAGTCGACGTGGGCTTTCGGTAGCCACTTAGCCCACTCACGGCAGTCACCATGTATCGTTCCCACTGGGGGCTCAACAAGCCGCTCCTGTGGCAGTGCTCGTATTAGACAGCCTGCAAGCCGCGTTTTCTCAGCTTCGCTCAATGCCAGCGTTCGGTTTCTTCCTGCACGCCGTCTTTCTTGTATGAGCATGTTACGCAAATATTACCGTAGCTCTATTCCGCCGGTGGCAATCTCGCCTCCATAGGGCAAATTCTAGGTGAGGAAATCTACCTGCGGCGGCGGGTAGCTGATCGCAGTGCCTTCGACCTCGGCGAAGGGGGTCAGCTTGTGCGCCGAGCTGCGGGTCGGGCTCATGATGTCCTCGGCCTGGATGCCGCGCACGAGCAAGGCATCGGCGATGAGCGAGCGATGGCAGCGCCAGGGCAGGGCCTCGGCGCACCGCGAAAAGAGGCGTTGCGCCAGCCGCTGTTGATCGAGTCGCGCCTCGCATGCCGCAAGCCGCCGAGCCCCGGTATGTGAACATAGCCGATGCCGGCTTTTTTCAACGATCGCGGCAGCGAGGTCTTGTTGAACTGCGGGTTGCGCGCCGAGCGCGGCACCGTGCGCACGTCGGCTACGCGCGTGACGCCGTGCGCGCGTAGCAGCTCGATGAACTCGTCGATCGGACGCGTCGAATGGCCGACGGTCAGGACAGGCATTGCTTCGCCTACCGGTTCATGCGGCGATTCTGACTTTCTCGGCCTCGTGCAGGCGCGCGAAGTTGTGCAGCGAGGAGCGGCGGTAGGCCGGGTCGTAGTGCTCGAGGAGGAGCCGCTCGACGAACTCGCGCCAGGCGCCGCGCGCGGCGAGCGCTTTCCATTCGGCGATCTTGCCGCGCCCGTGCAGGCCGACGAGGCAGTCGAGCTGCGTGTTGAGCGTGGTCGTGTCTTCGAGGAAGTGCTGGTACTCCTCGAGGAGCAGGGTGACGCGGGTCTCGAGGTTGGTTTCGAGCAGGATGCAGGGCGAGGCGCGCATGCGGGCGATCAGCGCCTCGGGGATCTGGATCTGGCCGATCTTGCGGCTCTCGCCTTCGACGTAGACAGTATGAACGGGATCGAGCGCGGAGAGCGCGGCGAGGAGCTGGCTCTCGAACCACTTCTGCGAAGGCTGCGGGCGGTCGGGGAGGTTGCCTAGAACTGAGCCGCGATGGGCAGCGACCTCTTCGAGGTCCAGTACTTGTTCGCCGGTGCGCTGCAGGGTCTTGAGGTAGCGGCTCTTGCCGCTTCCGGTAGGACCGTGGATCACGACGAAGCTGAAGGTCGAAGGCAGAACTTCCAACTGGGCGACGACCCATTTTCGGTAGGCCCGGTAACCACCCTCGAGCGTCTTTGCGTCCCAGCCGATCTCGCGCAGGATGTGCGCCATCGCGCCGGAGCGCTTGCCGCCGCGCCAGCAGTAGACGAGCGGGCGCCAGTGGCTGTCCTTGCCGCGGAACAGGGTTTCGACGTGACGGCCAACGTTCTTCGCGAGGAGCGCGGCGCCGAGCTTGCGCGCGTCGAACGGCGACACCTGCTTGTAGAGAGTACCAACCGTGGCGCGCTCGGCGTCGTCTAGAACTGGCGCCGAGACCGCGCCGGGGATGTGGTCTTCGGCGTATTCTGCGGGCGAGCGGGCGTCCACGATCGAGTCGAATTGCGTGAACAGCGACGCTGAAACGGGCACGGAAGGTTTCACCCTTAAAATTCTAACCCCATGAATGCTCCAGAGAAGATTCGCCTGACCGAGTTCAGCCACGGCGGCGGCTGCGGCTGCAAGATCGCGCCCGCGGTGCTGACTGAGATTCTCGCATCGACGCCGATACGCGGATTGCCGAAGGAGCTGCTCGTCGGCACCGAGACCGCGGACGATGCAGCGGTCTACCGCCTGAACGACAGCCAGGCGCTCGTCGCCACCACTGATTTCTTCACGCCGATCGTCGATGATCCGTATGACTTCGGGCGCATCGCGGCCACCAATGCGCTCTCCGACGTCTACGCGATGGGCGCGCGGCCGATCTTCGCGCTCGCCATCGTCGGCATGCCGCTCGACAAGCTGCCGGTGTCGGTGATCCGCCGCATTCTCGAAGGCGGCCAGGCGGTGTGCGAGCAGGCGGGAATCCCGATCGCCGGCGGGCATTCGATCGACGTGCTCGAGCCGATCTACGGCCTGGTCGCGCTCGGTCTGGTTCATCCGGACAAGGTGAAGAAAAACAGTTCCGCCAAAGCGGGGGATTCATTGATCCTGGGCAAGCCGCTCGGTATCGGCATCCTCTCGGCGGCGCTGAAGAAGGGCAAGCTCTCCGCAGAAGGCTATGCGCGCATGGTGGAATGGACCACCAGACTCAACACGCCGGGCGAGGCGCTGGCCGAGATGGAAGCCGTGCACGCCCTGACGGATGTCACCGGCTTCGGCCTCGCCGGCCACCTGCTCGAGATCCTGCGCGGCTCCAGGCTTTCCGGCGAAGTGAAGTTCGATGCGCTGCCGGTTATTCCCGAGGCGGTCGAGTGGGCGAAGCAGGGCATCGCCACCGGCGCCTCCGAGCGCAACTGGAAAGGCTACGGCCACGAAGTGCAGCTTCCCGCCGGGTTCCCCGACTGGAAGAAGAAGCTCCTCACCGACCCGCAGACCGGTGACTTGAGCAGGGGCCGCAGCTTCGTCCACACGCGTTCCAGCATTAGCGGCTGCGCTGCCTCCGTAGGGTGGATGCGGTCGGGCTGAAACAGGTCGGGCTTTTCGACCACGTCCTCCAGCATGAAAGGCACCAGCGCGGTCCTGTAGCGCTTCGCCAGATCGCCGAAGGCGGCTTCGAGGGCCTGCGTGTAGTCCGGCCCGTAATTCGGCGGCAGCCTCATGCCGAGGATCAGGACTCTTGCGCCGGCCTGCTGACTTTGCTCGATGATGGCGCCGAGGTTTTTCTTCATCTGCGCGACCGGCAAGCCACGCAGGCCGTCGTTCGCGCCGAGCTCGAGGATCACGATCGCCGGACGATGGCGCTCCAGCGCCGGCTTGATGCGCGTCAGGCCGCCACTGGTCGTCTCGCCGGAGATGCTGGCGTTGACGACGATATAATCGGAGCGCTCGCGCTTGAGGCGCTCGCCGAGCAGCGCCACCCAGCCGCGCGCCTGGCTGATGCCGTAAGCCGCCGACAAGCTGTCCCCGTAGACCAGAATGGATCTCCCAGCGGCCTGGGCGCTGCATGCGAAAACCATGAACAACAAGAACGTTCTGACAGCGAAGGGCATCGGCAAGGTGGTGAAGAGCGGCGCGAGCGATCTCGTCATTCTGCGGGACATCGACCTGGAAATCACGCGCGGCGAGGCGGTGGCGGTGATCGGCGCCTCCGGCTCGGGCAAGTCGACGCTGCTCGCGATTCTCGCCGGCCTCGACACGCCGAGCGCCGGCCGGGTCGAGATCGACGGCGCGGATCTCTTCGCGCTGGACGAGGACGCGCGCGCAAGGCTGCGCGCGCTGCAGGTCGGCTTCGTGTTCCAGTCGTTCCAGCTGCTGCCCGGCTACACGGCCCTTGAGAATGTGATGTTGCCGCTGGAGCTGGCCGACCACCCGGAAGCGGAAAAGCTATCCAGTGAAATACTCGACAGGGTAGGTCTTGGCGAACGGCTCAATCACTATCCGAAGCACCTCTCGGGCGGCGAGCAGCAGCGCGTCGCGCTGGCGCGCGCTTTCGTGGTGCGGCCGAAGCTCCTCCTCGCCGACGAGCCGACCGGCAGCCTCGATGCCGACTCGGGCGCCGGCGTGATCCGCCTGCTCTTCGACATGAACCACGAATACGGCACGACGCTCGTCATCGTGACGCACGACGAGAGCCTTGCCGGGCGCTGCAGCCGCATGCTGCGGCTCGCCGCCGGGCGGATCGTCGCATGAGCCAATCCCTGCGCATGCTGGCGCGCGACTGGCGCGCCGGCGAGCTGCGCGTGCTCGCCGCGGCCCTGGTGATCGCGGTGGCGAGCGTCACGAGCGTCGCGTTCTTCGGCGACCGCGTGAGCCAGGCGCTCCTGCGCGATGCTCATCAGCTGCTCGGCGCCGACCTGGTGCTGCAGTCCGATCATCCGTGGAAAGCTCAGGTGGCCGAACAAATCGCGCGCGAGGGCCTGCAACTCGCCCAGGCGGCGAATTTCATCAGCATGGCTTTTCACGACGACAAGAATGCCCTTGCCGGCGTCAAGGGAGTGACCGAAAACTACCCGCTGCGCGGCAAGCTTCGAATAGCCCCTGATGTGCCGGTCGAGCGCGGACCGGCGCGCGGCACCGTATGGCTGGAAGAACGCCTGATTTCCTCGCTGAACGCGCCGGTCGGCTCGCGCATCCGCCTGGGCGGCGCGGACTTCGAGGTCGCGGCGGTGCTGACGCTTGAGCCAGAGCGCAGCGCCAATTTCTTCAACATCGCGCCGCGCTTGATGATGAACCTCGCCGACGTGCCGGCGACCGGGCTGATTCAGACCGGCAGCCGGGTCTGGTACTACCTTTACGCTGCAGGCTCTGCCGACAAGATCACTGCTCTTGAAAAATCACTTCAACCCAAGCTGGAAAGAGGCCAGAGAGTCGACAACCTCGAAAGCGGCCGGCCGGAGATGCGCGCCTCGATCGAGCGCGCGCGGCGCTTCCTTGCACTGACAGCGCTCTTGGCGGCGGTCCTCGCCGGGGTCGCGATCGCGCTCGGCACGCGCCGCTTCGTCGAGCGCCATCTCGACGGCTGTGCCGTGATGCGCTGCCTGGGGGCGACGCAGCGCCAGCTGGTCGGGCTTTACGGTTTCGAGTTCGCTCTTCTGGGCATCGCTGCCTGCGCGGTCGGGGTCGTGTTCGGCTACGCCGCGCAGCTCGGCATCGCGGCTTTCCTCGCAGGGCTGCTGCAGGCGGAGCTGCCGCCGCCCGGTCCGCTGCCCGCTCTGCAAGGATTTCTGGTCGGCCTGGTGCTGCTCCTCGGCTTCGCGCTGCCGCCGCTGCTGCAGCTGAAGAACGTGCCGGCAGTTCGAGTGATCCGGCGCGAGCGCGGAGCGCCGAAGGGAAGCGCGCTTGCCGCCTATGCACTGGGGATGGCTGTACTGGCTGCACTGCTGATATGGCAGGCGGGCGACCTCACGCTGGGCGGCTACGTGGTGGGCGGTTTTGCCGCGGCCGTGCTTTTATTTTTCTTACTGTCGTGGTTGGCGCTCAAGGGCCTTACGCATCGCCGGATCCTGGGAAGGATGAAAAATCGCAGTCTGCGCTACGGAGTCGCAAATCTCAGGCGCCATGCGCGCGGCAACGCGGTGCAGGTGGCGAGCCTTGCGCTCGGCCTCACTGCCGTGCTGCTCCTGACCTTTACGCGCCACGACCTGGTCGCGGCCTGGCGCCGCAGCGCGCCGCCGGATGCGCCGAACCGCTTCCTGCTCGGCGTGCAGCCCGACCAGCTCGCGCAGGTGAAGCGATTCCTCGAAGAAAAAAGAATCGGCAAAGCCGATCTCTATCCCATGGTGCGGGGGCGGGTCGTCGCGCTGAACGGCAAGCCGGTGAGCGAAGCCGACTACACCGAGGAGCGCGCGCGGCGCCTGATCGAGCGCGAGTTCAACCTCTCCTATATGGATTCCCTGCCCGGGCATAATCAAATCGCTGCCGGCAGGTGGCCGGATCCGAATCGGGATGAAATCTCGGTCGAGGAGGGGATCGCCAAAACGCTCGGCTGGAAGCTCGGCGACGAATTGACCATCAACGTCGGCGGCGAGTCGTTCAGCGCGCGCATCACGTCGCTGCGCAAGCTGCGCTGGGATTCGATGAAGGTGAATTTCTTCGTCATCGCGCCGCCGCGGCTGCTGGCGCCTTATGCCGCCAGCTTCATCAGCGCCTTCCGCGTCGAGCCGGGAGGCGAAGAGGCCATGAACGAGCTCGCCGCACGTTTCCCCAACCTCAATATCGTGGATGTGGGCGCCGCGGTACGGCAGGCGCAGGCGGTGATCGACTCGCTGATCACCGCGGTGGAGATCGTGTTCGTGTTCGCGCTCCTCGGCGGGCTGCTGGTGCTTTACTCCGCGCTCGTCGCCACGGAGGACGAGCGCCGCCGCGAGGCGGCCGTGATGCGCGTCTACGGCGCCTCGCGCGCGCAGGTGACCGGCGCGCAGCGCGCCGAGTTCCTCGCCATGGGCGCCATCGCGGGCCTGCTCGCCACGCTCGGCGCCGCCGCCATCGGCCAGCTGCTGGCGCGGCGCGTGTTCGAGCTCGACCTTCCTCCCAGCCTCGCGCTGTGGATCGCCGGCCCGCTCGCCGGCATCGCGCTTCTCTCGCTCAACGCGTGGCTGTCCTCGCGCAAGGTGCTGCGCGTCTCGCCGGCGCTCACTCTGCGCGATTCGGTGTAAGGTGGCCGGCGTGACCGAGCTCCTGTTGCTCTTGATTCTGGCCATTTGCATTGCGTTGCTCGTGCTGCTCGCCATGCTGCTCGTGCGCGAACGCGCTTCTTCGCGCGAAGACAGGGATGAGCTGACCCGTGCCATTTCCCTGTTCGGGCAAAACATCACCGGCCAGTTCGAGACGCTGCGCGGCGCGGTGGCGCAGAGCCTCGAGCGCATCCAGCAGGACAACTCGGCCAGGCTCGAGCAGATGCGCCAGACCGTCGATGAAAAGCTGCACGCCACGCTCGAGCAGCGGCTGTCGGAATCCTTCACGCAGGTCTCGGAACGCCTCGAGCTCGTGCACAAAGGACTCGGCGAAATGCAGAGCCTGGCCACCGGCGTCGGCGATCTGAAGCGCGTACTGACGAACGTCAAGACGAGGGGAACCTGGGGCGAAGTCCAGCTCGGCGCGCTCCTGGAGCAGCTGCTGGTCCCCGAGCAGTACGCAAAGAACGTGGCGACGCGCCCGGGGTCCAGCCAGCGGGTCGAGTACGCGATCCGGCTGCCCGGCCGGGAGGGGCAGGAGCAGGTCTGGCTGCCGATCGACTCGAAATTCCCGCTCGAAGACTACGAGAGGTTGACCGCTGCGCAGGAGCGTGCCGACCCCGCCGCCGTCGAGGACGCCTCCAAGGCGCTGGAAACGCGCGTCAAGCTGGAAGCGAAGACCATCCGGGAGAAATACCTGGAGCCTCCCGTGACGACGGACTTCGCAATCCTGTTCGTGCCGACCGAAGGCCTGTATGCGGAGGTGGCCCGCCGGCCCGGCCTGGCCGAGTTCGTGCAACGCGAGCACCGGGTCACCATTGCCGGCCCGATGAATCTCAGCATGATCGTCAACAGCCTGCAGATGGGGTTCCGCACGCTGGCGATCGAGGCGCGGGCGAGCGAGGTCTGGCTGCTGTTGAGCGGGGTGAAGGCGGAGTTCGGCAAGTTTGCGGACGTCCTTGCCCGCACCAAGGTGCAGCTGCAATCGGTGGCGAACTCGATCGATCAGGCCGAGACGCGCACGCGCCAGATCGAGCGCAAGCTGAAGGACGTCGAGGCGCTGCCGGAACCCGAGGAAGCGCAAGCTCCGAATGTAGTCCGGTTGCCGCAGGAATGAGTTCTGACCGCTTTCCCGGGATCGAGGCTCTGGCGGGCGGCAGGGCGCCGGAGCCGGCGCTGGCGCAATTCCTCGATCGGCGCCGAATCTCGGGCACGCTGACCGGCTTCTTCGCCGCCGAGGAGCTGCTGGAACTCACGCCGCCAGGCGCGCAGCACCCCGAGCGCGTGCCCTTCGCGGCGCTGCAGTGGCTGAGGTTGACGCGCCCGGTGGAAGCCTCGCGCAGCGCCGAGATGTTCCGCCAGCATGGTGTTCGCGTCGAGTCGCTGCCGCAGCGCAGCTCCTTCAGCCTCACGTTCGCCAACGGGCAGGTGCTCAGCGGCGCGCTGTACGCGTATGGCGCAGCCTTCGGCGGCCTGGGCCTTTACCTCGCGGAAGGGGATGGTGGGGCCACGCGCATGTTCGTGTCGCTCGGCGCCGTCGACAGCTTCAGCGTCGGCGAGCGCCTCGGCGAGTCGCTGCTGGAGCGCAGGGAAATCACCAGGCGCGGCCTGGAGCTCGCGCTGGAGCGCCAGCGCTTGCTTCGCAGCCAGCGCCTCGGCGGCCTGCTCCTCGAGCACGGCCTGCTCACCCAGGAGCAGCTCGAGAAGGCGCTCGCCGAGCAGGCCAACCGCCGGGTGAAGCGGCTCGGGCAGGTGCTCATCGAGCTGGACATGCTGTCGCCGGCGCAGCTCGAGACGGCGCTCGCGGAGCAGCGCAAGAACAGGCACAAGCGGATCGGCGAGGTCCTGGTCGAGCAGGGAATCCTCAGTACGGAAACACTGCACGGCGTGCTCGCGCACAAGCTGGGCATCCCCTACGTCGACCTGCGGCGCTATGCTTTCGAGGCGGACTGGGGAAGTCTCGCGCCGTACGCGGTATGCCGCGATCACGCGATGGTGCCCCTGTTCCGCTCCGGCGGCACCGTGGCCATCGCGCTCGCCGATGCGCTGGACCTCGATAGGCTGAACGACATCTCTCGCGCCGTCGGCAGCCACGTGGCGCCGGCCCTCGCGACTGCCGGCGACATCGCCTGGGCGCTCGAGCAGCATCCCGAATATTCGAGGTCGGTCGCGATTTAGAATCAACACGATGCCTGCAGTTCACCCCGCGCGCGTGGCTGTGCTGACCAGCGGCGGCGACGCGCCCGGCATGAATGCCGCGGTGCGGAGGTGTTCGGCGTGCGCAACGGCTACGCCGGGCTGCTCGCCGACACCATGAAGCCGCTGCAGGCGCGCGACGTCGGCGGCATCGTGCAGCACGGCGGCACCGTGCTCGGCAGCGCACGCTGCCCCGAGTTCGCCGAGCCCTCCGGACGCAGCGCGGCGCTGCGCAACCTCGCCGCCCGCGGCATCGACGCTCTGGTGGTGATCGGCGGTAACGGCTCGCAGACCGGCTCGGCCACGCTGGCCCGCGAAGGTTTCGCCGTCGTCGGCGTGCCCTCGACCATCGACAACGATGTCTACGGCACCGATGTCAGCATCGGCGCCGACACCGCGGTCAACATCACGCTCGAGGCGATCGACCGGCTGCGCACCACCGCCTCGTCGCACTCGCGCGCCTTCGCCGTCGAAACCATGGGGCGCGACTGCGGCTACATCGCGCTGATGGCGGGCATCGCCGGCGGCGCCGAGGTGATCGCGCTGCCCGAGAGCGAGATCACGCCCGCGGAGGTGGCGAAGCGGCTGCGCGCCGCCTACCAGCGCGGCAAGACGCACGCCCTCGTCGTCATCGCCGAGGGCGCGCGCTGCGGCGTGAAGGAGCTGATGCAGCATTACACCGAGAGCCGCGATTCGATCGGCTTCGAGCTGCGCGTCACTCGCCTTGGCCATGTCGTGCGCGGAGGCTCTCCTACCGCCGCCGACCGCATCCTGGCGACTCGGCTTGGGTCAGCTGCGGTAGAGACGCTTGCGCAGGGACGCCACGGCGTGCTGGTCGGCGCTGCGCGCAACGAGATCGTCACCACGCCGCTTGCCGACATCGCCGGGCGCACGCGGCCCGCCGACGCCAAGCTCCTCGAGCTCGCGCGCGTGATGGCGATCTAGGTCTAGTCTGCGCGGATACCGAGATCCCGGATGATCTTGCCCCAACGCGCCACATCGGCGCGCAACAGTTCGGCGAATCTCGCACTATCCATCGCGTGCACCTCTAAGCCTTGTTGCGCAAGCTGGTCGCGCAACGCTGCATCCGCGAGCACCTTGTTCACCGAAACGTTGAGTCGGGTTACGAGCTCACGCGAAAGCGTTCCCGGGCCGAACACCCCATACCACGGCGTGTACTCGTAACCCGGCACGCCCGCTTCTGCGATCGTTGGCAGTTCCGGCAGTGCTCCGGAGCGTCGTGACCCGGACGTGGCGATGGCGCGCAGCTTGCCGCTCTTTACATGCGAAATTACGGCCGGTAGCGTCAGCAGCATGGCCTGAACTTGCCCGCCCATAAGGTCCGTAAGAGCGGGTGCCGAGCCCTTGTACGGCACATGCGTCAGCTTCGTGGCCGTGAGCGATTGGAGCAGCTCCATCGAAAGATGACCCGCGCTGCCGACGCCGCCGGAACCGTATGCAATGCGACCGGGATTGACGCGTGCGTAATCAACGAACTCTTTTACGCTCTTTGCGGGCATTGCATTCGCCACTACCAACACGTTGGGGGTTGCGCCTATATGGGCGATCGACACGATGTCCTTCAGCGTGTCGTATGGAAGGCTCGCGTACAGGCTCGCGTTGAATGCCAGCCCCTGGTGCATCACCATGAGCGTGTAGCCGTCGGCGGGCGATTTCGCGAGCATGGCGGTGGCAATCGTACCGCCGGCGCCGCTCTTGTTCTCCACGACAATCGGCTGTCCGAGATCTTCGGAAAGCTTCAAGCCCACAACTCTGGCAACAATATCCACAGTTCCGCCGGGAGCAAAAGGCACCAACATGCGGATCGGACGCGTCGGATAGGATTGCGCAAGCGCAGTAGCCGCCGCAAAAAGATATGCGAAGAACGCCGTTAATCCGGGCAGACCGCGTGAAATCACAACGTCGTGTCCTTGCGCTACGCGAATCGATAGCGCTCGAGCTTCGCCTCATCGAGCGCGACGCCGAGTCCGGGCCCGGGCGGAAGCGCAAGAGCACCGGCGCTAAGATCGAGCTTCGACGTGGTGATGTCGTCAACGGTCTTGAGCGGCCCAACGCATTCCAAGCCGTCGATCACATTTGTGCTGGTGGCGGCGAACATGATTTCCGCCATGGTGTTGATGCCGAGCCCGAAGCCATGACCGACCACGCAGCGTATTCCCGCCGCTTCGGCGCTCGCGAGCATTGCGCGCGCGCGGTGAAAACCGCCCTGTTTCATGAGCTTCAGTTTCACGATGTCGGCGGCCTCCGCCTTGATGACGGCGATAAGGCTCGCGTGGTCCACAATCGATTCGTCGGCCATGATAGGAATGCCGGCGGCCTCGCGGCGTACCCGCGCCATGCCGGCGATATCGTCTGCGGGTACCGGCTGTTCCATCAGCTGTAAATTCAACGGCTGCATGAGGCGCGCAAGGCGTATCGCTGTCTCCGCGTCGTAGCCCGCATTGGCATCGATCCTGAGCGCCACTGCCTCGCCAACCGCTTCACGCACGGCTTTGACGCGGTCGCGGTCCGCCTCGATGCCGCCCCCTACCTTGATTTTCGCCGAGCGGAATCCACGCCCGACCCATTTTTTTGCCTCGGCAGCCGCCTCGTCAGGCGGCACGATGCCGATCCACGCATTGAACGTCAGACGTTCTTTCGCGGCTCCCCCGAGATAGGTGTAGACCGGGATGCCGAGCGCGCGGGCAGTGAGGTCGACGCACGCCATCTCGATCGCGGCCTTCGCATCGAGGAAGCCATCCAGCGTCGCATCGAGGCGCGAATTCAGGGCATGAATGTTGGAGGCATCCAAGGCGATCACGCAGGGGGACAACTTGTCGCGTAGTGCGCCAAGCGACTCCTCCACAGTTTCGGTTGAATACCCCGGCGACGGATCGATGTTGCCGAGTCCCATCGCACCGCCTGCAGCGGTGATGCGCACGATTGCGCTCTTTTGCACCGTTTTCGTGAGATAGGCATTCTTGAATCCGCCGGCCACGAGAGGCACAGCAACGCCGAAAACCTCAACGCGCTCGATCGCGAGTGCGGGTCGGGTTGCGGCGAGGCGATGCCCGGCGACTCGCGTATTCACAGTCAACTAAAGTGTACGGAGGGAGACTTGATTTGCGTGCGATGCATCAGCCGGCGTTCGCTCGCATCGAAGCTGTCACGCCGATGCAGCGTGCAACGGTTGTCCCAAAGAAGCACATCGCCTTCGCGCCATTGCTGGCGAAAGGTGAATTGCGCCTGCGTCGCATGCGCCCAGAGCGCATCGAGCAACGCTTCGCTCTCATCGAACGACATTCCCAGCACATAGCTATTGCGCCGACGTCCCAGAAAAAGACACGGTCGGCCGGTTTCGGGATGCACTCGCACGAGCGAGTGGTGCGCGCCCGGCGCCTCGCGCGGATCCGTAACCTCCTTGTACCCCTTGCGCATTTGTCTGGCGCTGTTGTAGGTCGCATCGTGGATTGCCTTGCGGCCCTGAATGCGTTGCTTCAGATCCGCAGGGAGAGCCTCGTAGGCCCGATACATGTTCGCCCAGTGGGTGTCCCCGCCCGAGGGCGGCAATTCAAGGGCGTGCAGGATCGCCGCCATTGGCGGCGTCTCGATGTACGTCATGTCCGCGTGCCAGATCGCCTCACCGTCCCCCAAGCCACCAATCGGTGCGCCGTCCACCTTGATATTCGAGATGACGTTCACTTCCGGAAACTCGGGGAGGAATGACTTGCCGTACGGGTTCGGCCCGGGAGAATCTAGCTCGCCGAAGAACTTGCTGAATGCGATCAGCTGCGGATCGGAGAGTCGTTGCCCTCGAAAGCGGAGCACTAAGTGATCCAGCCAAGCTTTCCTAATTTCAGCAAAAGTCCGGGTGGGCAACGGTTGCGACAAATCAACGCCGCTCACCTCGGCGCCAAGAGCGTCTCCAAGCTTTCTGACTTGAAGGGATGACATGATAGTCTGGCCGATTAACCCGTCGTGAGATCGAGTATACGCAGGATAGACAGCGCCGAGTAAAGAACGCCCCTGCAGAGTTCGGATTTAGGCCAACCCTTCGAACAGCTGGACCTGCACCGCCTCGCCGGCCTCGACCTTGCCGCGGCTGTGCTCGAGCACGATGAGGCAGTTCGCCTCCGACATCGAGCGCAGCACGCCCGAGCCCTGCTGGCCGGTGGTGCGCACCTTCCACTCGGCGCCTTCGCGGAACACGATGCCTCTTTGATACTCCGTGCGTCCAGGTACTTTCCTGATAGGAACTGAAGAAACTGCGGTTAAAAGCGGTATGGCGTAGTCATCGGTTCTGCCGGACAAGTGCAACAGCGCGTCGCGCACGAAAGCGTAGAACGTCACCATCACCGCCACCGGGTTGCCCGGCAACCCGAACAGAAACGAATCGCCTATTTTTCCGAACGCCATCGGCCGGCCCGGGCGCATCGCGATCTTCCAGAACAGCACCTCGCCGACCTTCGCCATCAGCTCCTTGGTGAAGTCCGCCTCGCCGACCGAGACGCCGCCGGTCGTGACGACGGCGTCGGCGGCGGCTGCAGCCCGGGCAAATGCGATCTCGAGCTTTCCCGGATCGTCGCGCACTACTCCGAAATCAGTTATCTCTACGTTGAGGCGAGCGAGCATCCCATGCAGGGTGTAGCGGTTGGAGTCGTAGACCTCGCCTTCCTTCAGCGCGGCGCCGACCGAGGCGAGCTCGTCGCCGGTCGAGAAGAACGCGACGCGCAGCCTGCGCCTGACGCGTACTTCGCCGAGGCCGAGCGAAGCGATGAGCCCGAGCTCCGCCGGCCGCAGCAGCTTGCCCGGCGCCAGCACCGGCACGCCGACCTTGAGGTCCTCCCCGGCCGAGCGCACGTTCTGCCCGGCCTTCTGCCCTTTGGGAATGAGGATCTTGCCGTCTTCCGCACGCACCACTTCCTGGATGACCACCGTGTCGGTGCCCGGCGGCATCACCGCGCCGGTCATCACGCGCACGCATTCCCCCGGGCCTACCTTGCCGCCGAACGGCCGGCCGGCGAGCGCAGTCCCGACTTCGGACAAGACCCTCTCTTCGCCCTTCAGGTCGGAGGAGGAAACCGCGTAGCCATCCATGGCCGAGTTGTCGTGCGCCGGGACGTTGATCCTGGGCACGATGTCTTCGGCCAGCACCCGGCCGAGCGCTTCGCGGACCTTGACGGTCTCGGACTCGGCGACGGGAACCAGGCAGCTGCGGATCGCTTCGCGCGCCTTGTCGACGTGCAGCGCGTTCGGGTCGTAACCGTCGAGGCAGCTGAGCGTTTCGGCGAGGCCGCTCATGCCTTGTTCAGCTCTTCGACCGTGTTGATGTTGCGGAAAGCGTCGGGTTCGTCGTCGAAGCTGACCTCGACCACCTGGAGCGAGGCGTACCACGCATCGATTTTTCTGCCGCCTCCGGCCAGGAACGCCGCCAGGTTCTCCAGCACATTTGTTCTGACCAGCGCAAAAACAGGATGCGGCTGGCGACCGGTTTTCGCCACCGCCAGGTCCTTGTCGCCCAAGGCGGCCTTGAGCCGCTTCACGAGATCGTCCGGCAGGAACGGAGAGTCGCACGGCACGGTCGCCACCAGCGGATGCATTGCCGCCTTCAACCCGGCGTGCAAGCCGGCAAGCGGCCCGGCGAAGCCGCTCACTTCATCGCTCACTACGCGGTGGCCGAACGCTTCATAGCGCTGCACGTTCTGGTTTGCATTGATGATGATCTCGTCGACTTGAGGCGCGAAGCGTCCGATCACCCACTGGACCATCGGCTTGCCATGCAGCAGCTGCAGGCCCTTGTCGACGCTGCCCATGCGGCGGCCCTGGCCGCCCGCGAGAACGATGCCGCTCACCTGGCTCATGAAAACGGATTTTACGAGTAAGCTTCACGCCATGAGCAAGAACCGCTTTCTCGTCCCGTTCCTCAACCTCGGCCATTTCCTCGATCACCTGGCGATGCTGGTGTTTCCGACCGTGGTGATCGCGCTGGCGCGCGAATGGCAGCGGCCGTATTCCGAGCTGCTACCGCTGGCGCTCGGCGGCTTCATCGCCTTCGGCGCCTTTGCGCTGCCGGCGGGCTGGCTCGCCGATCACTGGAGCCGCTACCGGATGATGGCGCTGTTCTTCTTTGGCATCGGCGCCGCGCTCTTCCTCACCGGATTCGCCAGCTCGTTCTGGCAGATCGGCCTCGGCCTCGCGCTCACCGGGATGTTTGCCGCGATCTATCACCCGGTCGGCATCGCCATGCTGGTCGCGGCGCCGGCGAAGCTGGGGAGCGCGCTCGGCTGGAACGGCCTGTGGGGCAATCTCGGCCTCGCCGCGGCGGCGATCGTCTCGGGCGCGCTGATGGACCTGTGGGGTTGGCGCGCCGCCTTCTTCGTGCCGGGCATTCTGTCGATCGCTGCCGGGGCCGGCTATCTCGCGCTGGTGCCCGACCCGGGACCGGTGCAGAAGAAATCGAAGTCGATCGGCCTGCACATCGACCGGCGCACGATGGCGCGCATCTTCGTCATTCTTCTCGTCGCGACCAGCTGCGGCGGCGTGATCTTCAATTCCACCACCATCGCGATGCCCAAGGTGTTCGAGGAGCGCTTGCAGGCGCTGACGCAGACCAATCTCGGCATCGGCGCGCTGGTGGCGTTCGTCTACGCCCTGGCGGCGTTCGCGCAGCTGGCGATGGGCTCGCTCATCGACCGCTTCGAGCTGCGGCGCCTGATGATCGGCATCGCGCTGATACAGATCCCCCTGCTCGCGCTGGCCGCCAACCTGCAGGGCTGGGCGATGCTCGCCGGGGCGCTCCTCATGATGCTCGCGGTGTTCGGGCAGATCCCGCTCAACGATGCGATCGTCGGCAAGTATTGCGCCGACGAGTACCGCGGGCGTGTCTTCGCCGTGCGCTATGTCGTGACGCTGAGCGTCGCCGCGGTCGCCGTGCCGATGATCGCGCTGCTTCACCGCACCGAGGGCGGCTTCAGGAACGTGTTCCTGGTCCTGGCGGCGCTCGCCGCCGGGATGCTTGTCGCCTCGTTCTTCTTCCCCTCCCGCAAAACGGTTACCGCTGCAGCTCCTGCTTAAATCAGGGACAGACCACGTTTTCGAACAGCAGTTAGCACACGCCCGCCCGCCTGCCACAAACTAGAGCATCGCAAAAAGATCGCAAGAAAACGTGGTCTGTCCCTGATTTACGCGCTGATTTACGCGATTTCGGTGGGTTGCGAGGCGGTCTTGACCAGGCGTTCTTTCCCGGTGAACGCGAGGTAGTGCTTGCCGCTCGCGCGGCCGAGCATGGTGATGCCGACCTTGCTCGCGATCGCATGGCCCATCTGCGTGAGCCCGGAGCGCGACACCAGGAACGGGATGCGCATCTGCGCGCACTTGATCACCATCTCGGAGGTCAGCCGCCCGGTGGTGTAGAATAGCTTGTCGGAGCCGTCGATGCCATCGAGCCACATGAAGCCGGCGATGGCGTCGACCGCGTTGTGGCGGCCGACGTCCTCGACGAACATCAGGATCTCACCCTCGGTCGTGGCGAGCGCGCAGCCGTGCACCGCGCCGGCCTGCTTGTAGATGGTCTCGTGCTTGCGCACCTTCTCGAGCAGGATGAACAGATTGGTGTCGGTCAGCGTGACATCCTGTCCTAGCTTGACCGTATCGATTTCTTCCATCAGGTCGCCGAACACCGTCCCCTGGCCGCAGCCGGTGGTGACCGTGCGCTTCTCCATTTTCTTCTCGAGATTTCTCTTCTTGTGAGTCGTCACGGCCACCGAATTCGTTTCCCAGTCGACTTGTACGGCGGTTATTTCCTCGATTGAAGAAACCAGCCGCTGGTTGCGCAAATAGCCGATGGCGAGCGCTTCGGGAGCATGCCCGAGAGTCATCAGCGTGACGATCTCGCGCTTGTCGACGTAGAGCGTGAGCGGGTGCTCGCCGGCAATCGCGGTCGGCACCATCTCGCCGCGTTCGTTGTAGGCCTCGACCTCGAAGGTGGCCGGGCGCGCGGCGTTCGTCAGCTGTGGACGGTGCTTAGCCACCGATATAGGACATCTCCACTTTCTTGTTTTTCGAAGTGGCTGCGGTGCGGATCTCTGAATAGCGGTCGGCCCGCCGCTGCCACACCGCCGCGATCTCGTCGCGAATCTGCTTGTCCGATGCGCCGCCGCGCACGAGCGACTTCAGGTCGTGGCCCGACTGCGCGAAGAGGCACGTGAAGAGCGCGCCCTCGGTCGACAGCCGCATCCGCGTGCAGCTGCGGCAGAAAGCCCGCGTCACCGAGGAGATGACGCCGATCTCGCCGGCGCCGTCGGCATAGCGCCAGCGCTCGGCGACTTCGCCCGCGTAGTTGACGTCGACCGGCTCGAGCGGCCAGCGCTCGGAAATGCGCCGCACGACCTCGGCCGAGGGCACCACGTCGTCCATGCGCCAGCCGTTCGAGCTGCCGACGTCCATGTACTCGATGAAGCGCGCGATGTGCCCGCTGGAGCGCCAGCGCTCGGCCATCGGCAGGATGTCGCGGTCGTTGACGCCGCGCTTGACCACCATGTTGATCTTCAATGGCGCGAGGCCGGCGGCCGCAGCCGCGTCGATGCCCTCGATCACTTTCGCCACCGGGAAATCGACGTCGTTCATGGCGCGGAAGGTGGCCTCGTCGAGCGAGTCCAGGCTGACCGTGACGCGGTCGAGGCCCGCCCCGGCCAGGGCTTGCGCGTTTCTGGCGAGAAGCGAGCCGTTGGTCGTCAAGGTGAGCTCTACATCGAGCTCTTTGAGCATCGCCACCAGGCGGTACAGGTCGCGGCGCACCAGCGGCTCGCCCCCGGTCAGGCGGATCTTCTCCACGCCGAGGCCGACGAAGATGCGCGCCAGCCGCGCGATTTCCTCGAAGCTGAGGATGGCGCTGTGCGGCAGGAACGTGTAATTGGCGTCGAATACCTCGCGCGGCATGCAGTACACGCAGCGGAAGTTGCAGCGATCGGTGACCGAGATGCGCAGGTCGTGCATCGGCCTCTTCAGGCTGTCG
>WNFI01035664.1_pt1 | contig 21496 bp, 11 predicted proteins | sample 5400471 | NCBI WGS metagenome assembly WNFI01 (sample SAMN13153348, study PRJNA577476) | soil metagenome | isolation source: 100 cm saprolite on Douglas fir-dominated hillslope | place: USA:California | collected 2013-09-17
ACGGTCGCCGTCGGATCCACGCTGCCCTGCAGCTCGCGCTCCACGTCGACGGGCGTGCCCAGGCGCGCGAACAGGCCTTCGCGCCGCGCCACGTGCGCCTCGTCGTCCCGGCCCACGAGGGCGGACAGAAGGAAGATCGCGCACGACGTGGGCAGGATGATCAGCACGTTGCGCACGAGGCTCCAGTTCCCCAGGAACGCGCCGTAGCAGCCGAGGATCAATCCCACGGCGAAGCTCAGCAGCCCGGACCAGGACGGCGTCTTCTTCACCACGAGGCCGAGCAGGGCGGGCGGGCCGTAGGCAAGCGAGATGATCGTGTTGAAGGTGAGCATGACCGCGAAGATGCTCTGGCCCTTGGCGGCCATGCTCATGGCCAGGCCGGTCATGGTCGCGCCAACGCCGAAGGTCGCGGCCCAGCCGACCACCAGGAGCTGCCGCTCGCTGGCCTGCGGCGCCACCAGCCGCTGGTAGATGTCCTTGGACACGACGGCCGCGTGCACGTTGAAGAGCCCGGAGAGGCTCGACATGGTGGCGCTGAACATGGCGGCCAACATGATGCCGACCAGGCCGTTGGGGAGGAGGGAGAGCGCGGCCACCGCGTACGAGGCCTCGTGGGGGTTGGCGAGCCCGGGCCAGACCGCGCGCAGGTCCGGATACAGCACGCGCATGGCCAGGGGCGGGATGAACCAGATGAACGCGCCCAGGACGAAGAGCGCGAAGCAGAGGAAGGCGACCTTCTTCGCCGCCCGCTCGTCGGCCACGCTGAAGTAGCGCTGGGCCATGGCCGAGGTGTTGTAGCCAAAGCTCACCATGAAGGTCCAGCACGCCACGTACAGCCAGCCCATGCCCGGGGTGAGATGGATCGAGGTCAGCTCCGGAGGCAGGCCGCGCATCAACCCGCCGAGGCCTCCGACCCGCGCCAGGGAGACCGCCACCATCACCACCGTGAACGGCATGAGGATCACGGCCTGCAGGAAGTCGGTGATGACCACCGCCCACAAGCCGCCGATCACGCAGTAGGCCAGGATCACCACTCCGGAGCCGAAGATGGTCCAGACGAGGGGCAGGTTGCAGGTCGAGGCCACGAACAGCCCCAGCCCGTACAGCATGCTGGCCCCGGTGAAGAGCTGGAAGAGGACCGTGGTCCAGGAGAAGGCCTGGCGCGTGCGCTCGTCGAAGCGCTCGACGAGGTACTCCATGACCGTCGAGATGCGCGCGCGCCGCCAGCGCACCGCGAAGACCCAGTAGCCGAGCAGGAACGTGAGCGCATTCCCGAGATACAGGAGGATCGCGATCAGGCCGTGCTGGTAGGCCAGCCCGGCCGCCCCCGTGAACGTCCAGGCGCTGAAGCCGCTCATGAACGAGCTGAGGCCGGCCACCAGCCAGGGGATGCGGTTGGCCCCGCGGAAGTAGTCCGAGGCGTTCTTGTTGAAGCGGGCCGCGTATACCCCGATGCCGACCATCAACGCCATGTACGCGGCGATCACGACGTAATCGATGGTGCCGACGGTCTTCATCAGAAGGGGCGCGCGTCCTGGAGGGCCCGGCGGCTCACGAGGTGCGAGAGGCGCTGATCGGGCAGCATCAGGGCGCGGCGGAAGCGGGCCTTGGCCTCGTCCTCGCGGCCCAGCGCGCGCAGGATCAGGCCCTGCGAAGTGACCACCACGCCGGGGAACCCCGTGCCCGCTTCGAGGAACTTGTCCGACTGGGCCACGCTCGATTCGAGGCGCGCGCGCCAGGCGGCTTCGTCGGCGCCACCGAGCCGGCGCGCGGCGGAGTAGGCATAGGGCAAGGCGCGGAAGAAGGCCTCGCGTCCCTCCGTGGCCTTCTGCCAGTGGCGCCGCGCGGCCGCGTCGTCGCCGGCCAGCGACGCGATCTCGCCCGCCGCGAATTGCGTCCGCGGCGCGTCCACGAAGACGTCCATCCCGTCTTTGGTGAAGGCGAAGCCCGCCACTTCGCGGCCCAGGCCCTCCACGATCGCGAGCGCGTCCGCGCCGCGGCCGGCCCGAGCCAGCGCGAGCGCTTCGAGCAGCCGGATCTCGACGAACACCTGGCGCACGTTCGTGCCGCCTTCCTCGCGCGCGAAGAAGCGGCCGGACAGGAGCGCCTTGGCCTCGTCCGCGCGGCCGTCTTCGGCCAGGGCGAGGGCCAGCCGCTGGAGCAGCTCGCTGGGCATGGAGGCGCGGTCCGGATAGCGGGAGAGCGCGGCGATTCGCTCGGAGTTCGCGCGGCCGAGCAGGCTCAGCGCCTGGTCCGCGCCCTGGTAGAGATCCACATTGGTGGGATCGGCGCTCATCCCTTCCATGAACGCGGCCAGGGCGCCCTCCACGTCCCCCTGGATCTGCAGGAGCGTGCGGCCGAGGTCGCGATGGAGAACGGGGAGGCTCTGGTCCAGGCGGCGTGCCTCCTGCCACTCCTGAACCGCGTCCGGCGCGCGGCCGGAGGCGAGGAGGAGCGTACCCAGGAGGAAGTGTGCGGTCGCGTCCCGGGGATTGGCGGCGAGGGCACGCTGGAACACGGCCAGCGATTGCGCGCGGCTCGGGAAGACGTAGCGCGTGGACAGCTTCGACGCCGCCGCGTAGTCCGCGAGGCCGGACCCGCCCTGCTTTTCGTGCGCGTATCCGCGGTAGTAGACGACCTCCGGGTGGCCTTGCGGCGCGACCGCACCCGGCTCGATCAGGAGCCCGCCGACGGAGGGATAACGCCGGGCGAGGAGATCGAGCGCATCGGCGTAGAGGCCAGCCGCCATGTACTCGGTGGCAAGGTTCAGGACGCGATCGGGGTCCGCGCCCAGGTGCTCCCAGAGCGCGGCGTCGGGCGTTCCCAGGCGCACGGCCTCGTAGCGCAGGAGCGACGAGGTCGGATCCACCGCGCGCCATTCGCGGAGGCGGCGCGTCGCCTCCGCGGTGCGGCCCGCGTGGCGGAGGAGCGCGACTTCGAGCGCACCCGCGCGCACCGCGTCGGGGGCGCCTTGCACGGAGTCCTTCAGGCGATCGAGGGCCCGCTTGAAATCGCCGGCACGGCCGTCCGCCTGAGCCAGCTTGAGCAGCGCCGGGGCGCGGAAGTCGCGGAAGTGATGCGCGGCCTCCCATTCCGCGCGCGCCTTGCCGTCCTGGCCCAGGCCCTCGTGCGCGAGCCCGAGGTAGTACTGGACCTCCGGGTCGGTCGTGTCCCGCGCCTGCGCCGCTTCCAGCAGGGGCGCCGCGTCCGCGTAGCGGGCGAGGTCCACGGCGAGACGGCCCGCGGCCTTGAGCAGGCCCAGGCTCTCCGGGAACCGCTTGCGTCCCTCCGCGTACGTGTCCCACGCGACCAGGCGCTTGCCGTTGAGCTCCTGATCCGCGCCTGCTTCGAGCAGGTCGCCCTCGCTGCGCCGGTCGGGCGGCGGCATCGTGCGCACGGGCTGGGGCCCGAGCCGGATCTCCGACGCGGGCAGCATGTCGAACTGGTCCTCGGTATGGGCCAGGAGCAGGCGGCCCGCGCCATCGCGGACCTCGACCGTGTAGCGCGGGGCCTCGGGCAGCCCGGCGAACGTGCGCTGCGCGGCCTCCGCGGGGGTGAGGGTGAGCGGCTCCGTGCGCACGACGGCCGGGCCGTCCTTCACGACGAGCGTCCCGCCCCTCACGGGTTCCGTCACGTTGAGCCCGACCTGGAGGTCGACCTTTCCCGCGGAAGACGCGGTGCGCGTGAGATGTAGCGTCGCCTCCGGGTTCGCGCGCGTGATCCCGCCGATCTCGCGCACGGGCATCCAGTACTCGGTGAAGCGGATGGACTCCTGCGGGGCCAGGAACGCATACGTCTCCTGGTTGCGGAAGAGGCCGGACTGCACCTCCACGTACGCGCTCTCGTCGTCGGAGAGCGCCTTGCGCCAGTCGAGGCCGTCGGGATCGCTCCCCCACGACCAGAACTTCTTGGTCGGCGAGTCGAGCATCGACGAGTAGTGCACGACCCCCGCCCGCGTGCGCGGGTGGTAGACGCCCATGAACGGCTCGCGGCTGCCGTGGCTGAACTCGGACACCGGTCCGAACTTGTGGTTGCCGACCACGGTCAGGTCGACGCCCGCCCTGTTCACGGGCCAGGTGTCGATCTCGCGGAAGCCGTGCGAGGCCGTGAACCGCTGGGGATACTCGATGCGGCTGTCGTCCCAGACGCGCACGCCCGCGTTGTTCCACCAGTAGAAGCGATGACGCGTGTCGCTGCGGTTGTAGAGCGCGACGTCCTGCTCCAGGCGCGCCTGGCCGGGACGCAGGGTCAGGGCGACGCGCCACTGCATGCCGTACACGCGGTCCTGACTCCCCACCCACACGGACGCGCTGCCGTCCGGACTCTTCTGCAGCGCATAGTCGACGGGCGAGACGGTCACCCAGTTGTGGGAGACGGGGAAGTTGAACTCGATCCCCAGCGCCGTCCAGGCCCCGCGGTAGGAGACCCGCGCCTTCTTGATGGAGCCGTTCGCGTAGAACATGTCGGCCCCGTTGGCCTTGTCCACGCAGCTATAGAGGTGACCGCCGAGGTCGGGGAGCACCACGACCTTGAGGTACTCGTTCTCGAGGTTGAGCGTGCGCCAACGCGTCACCGCGCGGCGGTCGGTGAGGTTGTGGCGCAGCGTGTAGGGATAGTTGAAGCGCTGCGTCTCGAACGCGTCGAACGGCGGGTTGACGTCCGGGAGGCCTTCCTCGTACGTGGGCAGGTCGAGCGTCCCCTCCCAGACGCGCACGCCCGCGGCCGGCGACGCGACCGGGGGCGGCGCGAGCTTGGCTGCGATCGCGGACAGAGGCGGCGCGATCGCGAGACCGAGGGCCACCGCGGCGGACGCGTAACGAGGGATTCGCAGCGGGTTCATGTCGGGCTACCCTCGGATTCTAGGAACGAACGACAGGCAAACGCAAGGGAAGGCAAAGAAACAAAGTCAATCGCAAGACATAGTAAGTCCTTCTAGTCCGGGCCAAGCCCCGCGGCCGAGGCGGCATCGAGGAAGAGGCGTGCATCCGGGTGCCGCCTCAAGACCGACGCCGGGCAGGCGCAGGTCGCAGGCCCCTCCACCGCCGCCGCGATCGCCGCCCGCTTGGCCGGTCCCGGCACGACTGCGACCGCGCGCGGCACGCCCATCAGGAACGGGATCGTCAAGGAGACCGCACGGCGCGGGACGTCCTCGAGCGTCGCGAACGATCCGTCGTGGACCTGCTGATGGCGGCACGGCTCGTCGAGCTCCACCACGCGCACGTCCGCCGGCTCGAAGAAGTCGCACATGGGGGGATCGATGAAGGCCAGGTGTCCGTTCTCGCCGATCCCGAGGATGGCCAGCGCCGGCCGCGCTTCGCGCAGCAGGGCGCCGTAGCGCCGGCACTCCGCTTCCGGATCACGCGCTTCCCCGGCCAGACCGTGAAAGGCGCGCACGGGCACGTGGGCGAACAGGCGGTCCACCAGGAACCGGCGGAACGAGGCCGGGTGCCCGCCGTCCACGCCGATGTACTCGTCGAGGTGGAACGCGGTGACCCGGTCCCAGGGAATCGTGGTGTCCGCCCGCAGCGCGGAGAGCATCTCGTTCTGCGACGGGGCGGAAGCGAAGATCGCGGCGGTGCGTCCGTCCCGCGCCACCTCGCGGCGCAGGTGGGCGGACACGACGTCCGCGGCGGCGCGGCCCATCGACGCGCGATCGGGATGGACTTCGATCTCGAGCCGCCCCCGCGCCCGCGTGCGCGCCGTCGTCTCCCTCTCCGTCACGCCACGCATCTCGCGGGCCGCCCAGCGCACGAAGTGCGGCAGGGCGACTTCCGGCTCTTCGAGCGCCGGATACCAGCGCTTCTCCCACTCGAAGGAGACCCAGCGGTCGTACCCGCGCGCACGCAGGACAGAGAGGACCCTTTCCGGACCGAACTCCCCGCGGCCCGGAAGTCGCGGCACCCAGCCCCGCCCCTGCGGAGTCGCCTGGCGCGCCACGTCCTTGAGGTGGACGTGCCGAACGTGGTCGCCGAGGACGGCCAGGCCCTCCGCGGGCGCTTCGCCCACCTCGAACGCGTTCGCAGGATCCCAGAGGACGCCGACTCCCGTCGATCGCCCGGCCTCCAGCACGCTGAGGGTGTCCCGGGCCTGCGCGAAGTCGCCGTGCGACTCGATCCAGACCTCGACGCCCTGTCCGCGCGCGATTTCTCCGAGGCGGGCCAGCGCCTCCGCGATCCAGCCCCGCGTGGTCTCCCGATCCTGCCCCGGTTGGATGCGATCGCCGAACACGCGGATGCCGGGAGCGCCCAGGCGCGCGGCCAGCTCGATCGACCGGACGGCTTCGTCGATCGCCACCTCGCGGGCCGCCGCCTCCGGATGATGGAAGAACGAGCGCGTGTCCACGCAGGAGATCTCGAGCCCCGCGTCACGCAGGCGGGCCCTCGACTCGCGCAGGCCCGCGCCCGTCAGCTCCGGGCGCGCCCACAGCGCGTCGTCGCCCTCGAGGAATCGGAGCTCCACGCCGTCGTAGCCCAGCCGCCCGGCGGCGTCGATCACGGCGGGCAAGGGCCAGGCCGGACAGCCCAGAGTCGAGAAGCTGAGCTTCACGTCATCCTCCTCAGCATGGAAGCGCTCACGCGATTGCGGACGGGCCGCCCGCGGAAGAAGCGCTCCAGGTCGTCGAGCACGAGGCTCGCGATCGCGCGGCGGACTTCGCGTTGGGCGGCGCCGACGTGAGGGGTGAGGATCGCGCCCCGCGCCCGCCGCATCGGGAAGACGGGCCAGGGCGGGGGCGTCGACCAGGCCGCGCGTGCGCTCGGTCAGGGCCGCGGCCAGCACGAGGTCCCGCGAGCGGGTCAGCATCTGGCGCCACGACGCGGGGGTGGCCCCGGCCCGGCGGATCTCGCGCGCGGCCACGTAGGGGTCGTGCACCAGCAGGCGTGGCCCGAAGGGCGCGAGCAGCGCGGCGATGCGGCGGCCGATCTGGCCAAAGCCCAGGAGCCCGATCGTGCGCCCGTGAAGGGTCTCGTCGCCCGCCCCGTCCCGGTGCAGGCGGGCGTAGATCGCGTTCGAAGGCCGGCGCAAGTTCTCGCGATAGCCATCCACCTGGCGTGCGGAGTAGAGAAGAAACGCCACCGCCAGCTCCGCCACCGGACGGGCCATGGGGGCGGGCGCGTTCGTGATGGTGAGGCGCGAGAAGAGCGCCTCCGGGAAGCGGCCCTTGACCTCGCCCCCGCAATGGCCGATCACGCGCAGGCGCGGCGCGATGCGGAGAAGGTCCTCGCCGAACCTCGGGCTGTCCCAGGTCGTGATGAGCGCGTCCGCGTCACGACCCGCGGCCGGTCGGAAGCGGGCATCGCCGGATCAGATGGCCTTGACGAGGCCACGGCCCGATTCGGGAGTGTTCCGCACCAGTGACACGACCAGCGCGGCCGCGACCAGGGGCACGAGGCTGGCCACGATCAGGATCGGCGTGAAGGAGAAGCGGTCGGCGACGATCCCGATGAGGTAGGTCGAAAGCAGCGTCCCCGCGCCCGCGGCCGCTCCGGCCATGCCCGCCACGGAGGCGACGGCGCGGCTCTCGAAGAGGTCCGCGGGCAGCGCGAGAGCCATCGTCGACATCACGGCGTACGAGAACGTCGCCAGGGCAAAGCAGGCCACCAGCACGAGGAACCGCGTGGAGAGGGCGGCGGGGATCAGCGCGAGCACACCGAAGCCGCCGGCCACGATGAGGGAGCGTCGCGCTCGGCCCACGCTCCAGCCGCGGCGGATGAGCGCGCTGGACACGCCGCCGCCGAAGAAGTTGCCGAGGTCGGCGGCCAGGAACGGGACCCAGAAGCCCAGCGCGGTTTCTTCGAGCCGGAATCCGCGGCCCACGAGGTAGATCGCGAACCAGTCCGTGATCATGAACCAGACGGGATCGGTCAGGCCGCGGGCGGCGATGGCGCCCCAGGTTTGACGGCGCGCCAGCAGGGCGGCGACGCCGACGGGCGGGGCCGCGGGGTCACCCACGACGGCGGGCACGTCGCCTTCCCGCGCGCGATCCTCGAGGATCTCGCGACGTTCCTGCTCACTGAGCCGCGGATGAAGCTCCGGCGGGTAGTAGCTGCGGCGCCAGGCGATCAGCCAGAGGAAGCCGAGCGTCCCCGTCATCAGGAACGCGGGCCGCCAGCCTCCGGCCCACACGTAGAGGAACGGCACCAGCACCGATGCAATCGCCGCTCCGAAAGACGACCCGCTGTCGAAGAGCGCGACCGCCCATCCGCGCTCGCGCCGCGGGAACCACTCCGCGACCGCCTTGGTCGCGCCCGGCCAGTTCGCCGCCTCGCCCACCCCGAGGAGGAAGCGCAGTCCGCAGAAGCTGCGCAGGCCCGTGGCCAGCGAGGTGAGCATGGCCGCGATCGAGTACCAGAGGACGCCCAGGGTGAGGCCGTTGCGCGTGCCGAAGCGGTCGAGGAGCCGTCCCGAGACCGGCTGCATCACCGTGTAGGCCAGGCGGAAGGCGATGATGATCCAGGCGAACTTCTCGTTCGTCCATCCGAACTCCGATTTCAGATGGGGGCCGAGGACGCTCAGGGTCTGGCGGTCGATGTAGTTGATGACGGTGGACAGGAAGAGGAGCGTCCCGATCCACCAACGATATCGTCCGATCATGGGTCGATCCAGGCGCTGGCCACCTGCGGGCGCAGGGCATCGACGTCCTCGCGGCGCACCCATCCCGTCTCCGGGCGGAGCGTGTTGGCGGCGCCGCACGCGACGCCCAGGCGCAGCACGTCCTCGTGTGCTTCCCCGCGCGCGAGCGCGACGGCCAGGCCGCCGAGCAGGCAGTCGCCGGAGCCGACGGGATGCGCGGCGGCGGGCACGGAGACCCACGCGTAGGCGGCGCGTCCTTCGTACACCGCCACCGCCCCCGCCGCGCCGAGGGAGACGACCGGCATCTCCACCCCGCGCGCGGCCAGCGCACGCGCCACCCGCGCCGCCGCCGGCGGCCCGTCGATGGTCTGGCCGGAAAGGGCTTCCGCCTCCTCACGATTGGCCTTGACGAGGAACGGCCGGGCCTCGACGGCGAGACGCAGCCGCTCCCCGCTCGCGTCGACCAGGCAGCGCACCTTCGCCTCCCGCAGGGACGCGACGAGCTCGCCGTATGCGCCGTCCGGGAAGCCGGGCGGAGTGGAGCCGGAGAGGACGGCGAGGGCCGAATCGCGGGCGAGGCTCAGGAAGCGGGAACGGAGCTCGTCACGGGTCGCGGGTTCGAGCGCGGGGCCCGGCTCCAGGATCTCGGTGATCCGCGCGCCGCCCTGGTCGCGTACGGCCAGGCACGTGCGCAAGGCGCCCTCCGTCTCCACGCCCACGAATGCGACGCCACGCGCGCCCAGCGCGTCCACGAACTCGCTTCGGTGCGCCGCGTCGATCAATCCGACCAGGCGCACGGGCTCCCCCAGCGCGGCCACGGTGAGCGCGACGTGCAGCCCCTTGCCGCCCGGCCAGGACTGCACGCGCCGCACGCGATGCACTTCGCCCGGCCGCAGGAGGTCGAGCTCGAGGGTCTTGTCGACGGAGGTGTTGAACCCGCCGACGGTGATCACGAGGCGGACGCGACCAGCCGCTCGACTTCGGCGACGTCCGCCTGCCGGCCCGTGCCGCCGAGTCCGCGCGTGGAGAGGCTGCCACAGGCCGCGCCCCAGCGCAGGGAGTCGAGCAAGGGCATTCCGCGCAGCCAGGCATGCAGGAAGCCCGCGTCGAAGGAATCGCCGGCGCCGGTGGTGTCGACGGGATCGATGCGGAAGGCGGGTACGGCAAGGGGACGGCCGCCCTCGAGGGTCAGGCAGCCCTGGGCGCCGAGCTTGGCAATCACGCGCGTGCGGCCGTTCTCGAGCCGACGCAGCGCGTCCGCGATGTCGGCACCGCGCGCGATCGCCGCCACCTCGACCTCGTTCGGAAAGAAGAGGTCGGTCTCGGCCAGGGTGGCCACGATGTCCGGATCCCAGCGCTCGCTGGGATCGAACCCGGGATCTAGAGAGGTGGTGAGCCCGGCCGCGTGGGCGCGCGAGAAAAGTCCCCGGATCCCGGGACGCAGGCCCTCCTGCAGGAAGTAGGACGACACGTGAAGGTGATCGAAGCCGCGAAAGGCGCGGTTGGGCACGTCCTCCGCGCGCAGGGCGCGGATCGAGCCCAGGTACGACACGAGCGCGCGATCGCGCGGCGAAGTGACGGAGACCGTCACCCCCGTCTTGATCTTCGCCTCCGCCATCACGCGCGAGACGTCGATGGAGGCCGCGCGCATGACATCCAGGCAGAACTCGCCCCAGGGATCCGTTCCCACCTTGCCCAGGAAGGCCACCGGCGTGCCCAGCCGCGCCAGCCCCATCGCGCAGATCGCCGACGCGCTGCCCAGGGTCAGGACCACGTCGTCGACCAGGACCTCCTTGCCCGGGGTGGGCAAGGCGTGCGCCCCCTGGAGGATCAGGTCCACGTTGATCTCGCCCACGACGAGGACCCGCTTCATCCTGCGGAGGCGATCAGGCCCGGCGGTGGATGGCGAAGTCCTCCACGACGCGGCTGATCACGCCGTCGTCGGAAGGCATGTCGGGCCGAAGGCCGATGGTGAGGCAGCGGAAGAACGCGAGGAGCTGGCCGACGAGGACGTCCAGGACGGGAGCCGCCTCGTCGCTCACCGCCTCCAGGCCGGGGAGGTCCACGACCAGGTCCCGCGAGGCCCCCAGGTCGGCGGGCACGTCGTGACCGACGATGACCTTCGCCGCCCCGAGCTTCTTGCGGTCGAGCTCGCGAACGAGGTCCACCTCGAAGGCGCGGACCACCGGATCCGCGGAGAGGAAGCAGACGACGAGCGCGCCCTGGTCGACGGCGGCCATGGGCCCGTGGCGCAGGCCCAGGTACGTCTCCGGGAACGTGGTCACCTCGCCCGCGGTCATCTCCAGCATCTTGAGGGCGCTCTCGCGCGCGGAGCCGTAGCGGCATCCGCTGCCGAGATAGACGGCCGAACGATACTCCGCGCGGGCCAGGCGCGCGAGCGAATCCGCGTGGCGCAGGAGGAGCTCCGCACCCAGTCGGGCGAGCGTCGCGCCGCGCGCGCGATAGCCGGCCGCGTCCCGGGTCAACCCCAGGATCTGCCCGGCCAGGACCATGTTCGTGAAGCTGCTGGTCATGACGAGGCTGCGGTCGCAGGTCTTGTCGTTGAGGACGACGGTGGTGACGCGCGGATCGTCGTTGTAGCTGGTGGCCAGCCGCCCGGCGCCGTTGCACGTGATCACGAGGTGTCGAACCTCCGAGTCACGCAGCGAGTCCAGGACGCCGCAGCTCTCCGGGCTGTTGCCGGAGCGGGCGAGCGAGACGAGAAGGCACGGGCCCGCGGGCGGCAGCCATCCGCTGGGGTGGGTCAGGACTTCGCCCGCCGCCACCGCCTGCACGGGCACGCGCAGCTTGGCCTGGAGCGCCGGCGAAAGGCACTCGCCCGCGTAGAGCGAGCTGCCCGAGCCCGTGAACACGATCGTGCCGGGGTGGCCCTCTCCGGTCACGTGCGCGAGGGCGGCCGCGATCGCGGGCAGCCGGGCCGGCACGCCCTCCGCGGTTTCCAGCCACGTCAGGGGCTGCTGGCTGATCTCGCGAAGCGTGTGACGATAGCCGGCGCGGTCCTGCTCTTCGGGTCGGGCGCCCAGGAGGCGGGCCACCTCCACGGAGCGACCGCCGAGGAAGGCAAGCCAATCGTCGACGGATCCGCGCAGGCGGGAATCGACTTCGGTGGCAGGGGTCACGGGCTGGGGCGCCGGAAGCGCCGTGCAGAGGTATCGAACCGGTTTGACATCGAAGGGACGATCCCTATAAAAAGAAAGCGTCTGAAGGTTATCGAAATGAAACGAAAGAGTCAATCCATTTTGCGGGCGGTCGCGAAGCCCCCTTCGGCGGCCGGGGGGCCCTCACTGGCCAGCCTTTCCGTCTCGCATGGCAAGCGGGTTCGGCTGTGGAGGATGCTGTACGGCCACGGGCCACGCAACGGCACCCTGGCCGTCCTGCCCCTCGATCAGGGACTTGAACACGGGCCGGCCGACTTCTTTCCGAACCCCGCCGCCGCGGATACCGACTTCCAGTTTCGCCTCGCGGTGGAAGGGGACTACTCCGCGATCGCGCTCGGGATCGGCCTGGCCGACAAGTACATGAAGGAGTACGCGGGCCGGATCCCCCTCGTCCTGAAGCTCAACGGCAAGACCAACATCGCCGACGACGGCGACGCCGTCTCGTCCCTCGGCGCGAGCGTCGAGGACGCGGTGCGGCTGGGCGCCGACGCCGTCGGCTTCACGCTGTACGTGGGATCGCCGCGCGAAGACGTCGGCATCCGCGATTTCCAGAAGATCCGCCAGGATTGCGAGCGGCTGGGCATGCCGGTCGTGATGTGGGCCTATCCGCGCGGGCGGGCCATCAACGCCCGGGGCGGGAAGGGGACGCTCTACGCCCAGGACTACGCGGCGCGCGTGGCGGAGGAGCTGGGCGCGGACCTCGTCAAGCTGCACGAGCCCGAGGAGGACAACGAGCGCTGCCCCGAGCCGTATCGTTCGCTGAAGGAGGCGCCGCCGGACCGGCTGCGACGAGTGGTGCGCTCCGCCGGCCGGGTGATGGTCCTCTTCTCGGGCGGAGTGAAGCAGGACAACGACGCGGCCGTGCTGCGCAAGGTCGCCCTGTACATGGACTCGGGCGCCACGGGCGTGATGTTCGGGCGGAACATGTGGCTGCGCCCATTCGATCAGGCGCTCGCCCTCACGCGCCAGGTCCACCGTATCCTGAGCCGGCATCCGCGGTAACGTCGTGTCTCGGAGGTCCTCATGAAAACAGGCCGCAGGCAGTGGCTGGCCCGCGTCGCCGCGGGGGGCGCGGGCGCGGTCCTTCCCTTCGCGCGCGTGCGTGCGGAGGCGAGCCAGGCGCGAACGCCTTCGACCGCCCCCGCTCCGCCGCCGGCCGCCGCGCCCACTCCCTCTCCGATCCACACTCACCTGTCCTGGTCGGGCGGACTCAAGGGCACGGAGACGATCCAGTTCCTGGCCGCGCCTCCGGACCTCCTGCCCGTCATGGACCGCAAGAACGTCCAGATCATGTGCAACCTGACCGGCGGCACCGGGCCGGCTTTGGCGGCCTCGATCCAGCGCTTCGACCAGGCCGTGCCCGGACGGTTCCTGACCTATACGGAGCCGATGTGGGCGCGCACCAACCAGCCCGGCTATGCGCAGGCGCAGGCGGACGAGATCGAGAAGGCCAAGAGGGCGGGCGCGCACGGCGTGAAGGTCCTGAAGACGCTCGGCCTCTTCCTGCGCGAGAACCTCACCTCCGGGCCCCTCGTGAAGGTCGACGATCCGCGCTTCGATCCGATGTGGGATGCCTGCGGCCGGGTCGGGCTGCCCGTTTCCATCCACGTCTCCGACCCCGAGGCCTTCTTCCTCCCCATCGACCGTTTCAACGAGCGCTATGACGAGCTGGGCCACCATCCGGACTGGTCGTTCTACGACCGCGATTTCCCGAGCAATGCGGAGATCCTGGCCGCCCGCGACCGCATGCTCGCGCGCCACCCCGGCACCCAGTTCATCCTGCACCACGTCGGTCACGACGCGGAGAACCTCGCTTTCGTGAGCGAGACCTTGGACCGGTTCCCCAACACGACGGTCGAGATCGGGGCGCGCATCGGCGAGCTGGGCCGGCAGCCGCGCGCCTCGCGTAAGTTCTTCGAGCGGTACCAGGACCGGATCCTGTTCGGCACGGACGCGGTGCCGCCGCCGGACGGCGAGAACTATCCGCAGCAGGTCTTCAAGGACGAGCTGTACGAGATCTACTTCCGGTTCCTGGAGACGGAGGACGAGTACTTCGACTACGCGCCCGCGGCGGTGCCGCCGCAGGGCCGTTGGCGCATCTATGGCCTGGGACTGCCGGAGTCCATCCTGAAGAAGGTCTACCACGACAACGCGGCGCGGGTCCTGGGGCTCAAGAGCTGAGGCGGCGGTGACGCGCGGCGGGCGGCGGTGACGCGCAGCGCGGAGCCGGTCGCGCTCCGCGTGATGACGCCGGACGACATTCCCGACGGCCTGCGCCTGTCCGCCGCCGCCGGATGGAACCAGACGGCCGAGGACTGGCGCTTCCTTCTCTCGCGCAACCCCGGTCGTTTCGTGGTCGCGCTCCGCGGCGCCCGCGTGATCGGCAGCGGGGGCGCGGTGTGCTACGGGACGGCGCTGGCCTGGGTCTGCATGATCCTGGTGGATCCGGAGGCGCGCGGTCACGGCATCGGGACGCAGATCGTGCAAGGCGTGCTCGATCGCCTCACGGACCTGAGCGCGGTCGGCCTCGATGCCACGCCGCACGGCCAGGGCGTCTACGCGCGCCTTGGATTCGTGGAGACCAGCCGGCTGCTCCGGGTCGAAGCGGCGGGCCCCGTCGCCAACGGCCGCCCCGCGCCGCCCCGGACGGACGTGGCCAGCATCCGTGCCATCGACGCCCGCGATCTCGATCGCATTCTCGAGGTCGATCGCCAGGTGTTCGGCGCCGATCGCGCGGACCTGCTGCGCTGGGCGGCGCGACAGGCCCCCGCCCTGTGCCGGGTCGATGACGCCGGCGCCATCGTGGGCTACTGCTTCGGCCGCCGCGGCTCGCGATCGCGGCAGATCGGCCCCGTGACCGCGCGCGACGCGGCCACGGCACGGGCGCTCGTGTCCGCGGCCATGCACGCGGAGCCCGGCGGTCGCGTGGTGCTGGACGTGCCCGCCGAGCGCACGGACTGGCTGGCCATGCTCGAGGAGATGGGCTTCGCGGTGCAACGGCCGCTCATCCGCATGTTCCGCGCTTCGCGGCCGCCGGGACACCCCTCGCGACAGTGGGCGATCTTCGGGCCGGAGTTCGGGTAGAGGTTGGAGTTCAATCAGTCTCCTCTAGGTAAGAGACTTGACAGTGCGTGCGTGTGACTCCTCTACCCGTTCTGGAACGGGTACTTCAATTCAACATTGATATTTCTGGTTTCGATCGGTCCTCCCCTGACACGACGCCGTGGCATCATCGTCACCGTGATGATGCAAGCCACCTTGCTCCCCGACGACGCGCTCACCGCCGAGCTCGGTCGTCTGGCCGGCCGTGAACGGGAAGCCACCGCGGCCTTCGTCGTGCACCTGGCCGAGTTCGATGCCCGGCGGCTTTACGAGGGCGCGGGATACCAGTCGATGTTCTCGTATTGTCGGACCGTGCTCCGCCTCTCGGAAGATGCCGCCTACAATCGGATCAAGGCCGCGCGCGCGACGCGTCTGTTTCCGGCGATCGTGGCGATGCTGACCGACGGTTCGCTGAGTCCCACCACCGTCCGCCTTCTCGCGCCGCACCTTACGGCGGAGAACCACGAGCCGCTCCTGGCCTCCGCCCGTCGAAGAGCTGCTGGCGAGCTGGTTCCCGCAGCCGGACGTATCGCCGTCGGTGCGGAGACTGCGGAATCGTGTCGTGGTCACCGAAGAGATCGCTCTTCCCGAAATGCGCGGAGCTCCGGCCAATCCAGTCGTGGTGGCCTCAGCGGCGCCCTGTGCTCCGCTCACCTCGAGCGGCATGCCGTCGAAGCCAGCCCTCGTCCGGCCCCTCGCGCCCGAGCGCTACGAGGTCCGGTTCACGGCCAGCGCGGAGACGCGGGCCCTCTTGCGCGAAGCTCAGGATCTCCTGGGTCACGCCGTACCCACGGGAGACCTCGCCACCGTGGTCCATCGTGCTCTGACCGTGCCGGTCGCGGACCTCAAGCGACGGAAGTTCGCGGCCACGTCGAAGCCGCGAGCGAGTCGTGTTCCCAGCGCGGGGTCGGATGCCGTGCCTGCGGGCGTGCGCCGCGAAGTCGCCGCGCGCGACGCGAGTCGCTGCGCGTTCGTGGCCGCGGACGGGCACCGATGCGGTGAGCGACGTTTCCTCGAGTTTCACCACGTGGTGCCGCGAGCCGTTGGGGGTGCCACCACCGTCGCAAACATCCAGCTTCGCTGTCGTGCCCACAATGGCCACGAGGTCGATCTCTTCTTCGGGCCCGGCAAGCGCCGGACGAGGGACTCGACACGCGCTGGCTCCGCCGCCGCTCGTGAGGTTCCGGCGACCGGCTTCGGCGCGGCGGCCGCGCGTACCCGTTCCGGAACGGGTGCGGGGCGGATCCTGAGCGGATAGGTCTCGAGCGCCGTCGACGGAACGGCGCGCGCCTACGACGGGCCGCCGCGGATCTCGGCCAGGGTGCGCGCGACGTCGGGTTGCTGCGGGTCCAGGCGCAGCGATTCACTGAGCGCGGCCGCGGCCCCCGTGTGGTCGCCGAGGGCGAGCTTGGTGAGCCCGAGCCCGTTGAGGGCCATCGTCGTCCGCGGGCCCGCGGCCAGGGCGCGCTCGAAGTACGGCACGGCATCCGCCGGGTGGCCGGTCGAGGACAGCGCGCCGGCCAGGTACAGGAGCGCCTCCGCGTTCGCGGGCTCGCGATCGACCGCCTTGCGGAACAGCGCGATCGCCTCGTCCGCGCGACCGGCCCGCATCCGCAGCACGCCCATCTTCGTCATCGCGCCCGCGTCCGCGGGATCGATCTCGAGGATGCGGCCGTAGCGGGCGGCCGCGGCCTCGAGACGTCCCTCGAGGAAGGCGAGGTCGCCCAGACCCCGCAGGGCCTCGATATGATCGGGGACGAGCGCGAGCACGTGCTCGTAGGCCGCGGCCGCCTCCGCGTTCTTGCCTTGCTTGATGTGGACCTCGGCCAGCGAGAGCCAGGGTTGCGGGAACTTGGGGTTCTCGCGGGCCGTGCGCTGGAGCACCTCGACCGCTTCGGGGAGGTGATCCGCGAAGCGCAGGTTGTCCCCGAGCACGATCGCGTCCTCGACGGTGAGCTCCCCCTCCTTCTCGAGACCGCGCAGCACTTCGATCGCACGCGCGTGCTGCCCGGCCGACTCGTACGCGACGGCGATGGTGCGCCGGGCCATGAGCAGGCCGGGATCCTCGGCGAGCACGGACGTGAGATCGCGGATGGCGGTGGCGGGATCGGTGCGGGCCAGGGACATGCCCCGGTTGATCCGCGGCATGAGACGCGCGGCGGGAGCGGGACGCGAGAGGGCCAGGGCCAGCTTGCGCCGCAGCTCTTCCGCTTGCGCGCCCTGCTCACCCAGGCGATTCGTTGTCTCCTTCGCGTCCGCGGCCAGGTCGTAGAGCTCGGGACGCGGCGCCTCGATGAGCTTGAAGCGCGCCGTCCGCAGGGCATGCAGAGGCGCCCATCCGAACTCGCGCTCGGGATAGAGCGTCTCCGCGTACGCGGGGGCGTCGCTCATCTCCCTCCCCTCGAGGGCGGGGCGCAGCGAGCGTCCCTCGATGGCGGGAGGGATGGGCAGGCCGGAATAGTCCAGGAGCGTGGGCAGCACGTCGATCCCGCGGGCCACGGTGTCCGCGACCCGTCCCGCGGCGATGCCGGGGCCCGCGACGATCCACGGCACCCTCAGGGTCGCGTCGTACACGAAGAGGCCGTGCGTCCCCTCGCCGTGCTCGCCCAGGCTCTCGCCGTGATCGGCGGTCGCGAGGACGACCGTGCGCGCGAGCGCTCCCTTCTCTTCGAGACCGCGCAGCAGGCGCCCGAGCTGCGCGTCCACGAACGCGATCTCCCCGTCGTAGGGCACGGCACGGAAGCGCTCGGCCAGGTCTCCCGGCGGCTCGTAGGGGGCGTGCGGATCGTAGTAGTGGACCCACAGGAAGAACGGGGTCCCGCCCGCCGCGGTCGGGGCCGGCAGCCAGCGCAGGACGGCGTCGGTGGTGGCGTCGGCGAAGCGTTCGACGTACGGCGTGCGGCGCCGATCGTTTCCCTTGGGGAGGTGGTCGTCGTAGGTCTCGAAGCCGCGATCGAATCCGAACCTCCGGTCGAGCGGAAACCCCGAGACGAAGGCCGCGGTGCGATAGCCGGCCTGCCGGAAATCCTCCGCGGCCGTCTTCACGGCGGGGGGAAGCGCGAAGCCTCCGTTGTCCCGGAAGCCGTGGCCGAGCGGAGTGAGGCCGGTGAGGACGCACGCGTGCGACGGGCCCGTGAGCGGCACGTGCGCGACGGCGGTGGCAAAGCGGACCCCGCGGGCGGCCAGGCCGTCGAGGGTCGGCGTGGCCGCGCCATGGCTTTCGAAAGAGTACAAAAGGTGACCGGGCCTCTCAAGCCCGCCCGGTCCCTGGAAAAAGAGTTTGACAGAAGCCAAAGAGAAGGTATAGAAAGCTCCAACAGCTATCTTTTGCTTGCGATTACTTGGCGAGGGGCATCGGGAGGTCGACGCGAGGTCGCTCTCCCGCCCTCGCTTCCTTGCGCGCGGTGATCGGGGCGTTGTCGAGGAGGAGATGATGCGAACACGGGTCTTTGCGGTCCTGCTCGTGGCGGTCCTGGGCGCGGCCGGAGCCGCCCATGCCCAGTCTTTCCTTGGCACCATACGAGGCACCGTCTCGGACCCGCAAGGGGCCGGGGTCGGCGACGCCGCCGTGCTCGTCGTCGACGAGGCGACGGGCGTGCCCCGCGCCGTGAGCACCGACTCGCAGGGGCGCTTCGAGGCCGCGAACCTCAAGCCCGGCACCTACCGGGTCGAGGTGGCCACGCCCAACTTCAAGGAGTTCAAGCAGACGGGGATCACCCTGCGCGCGGCCGGGAGCGTGAACCTGGACGTGAAGCTCGAGCTCGGCGCGCGGACGGAGACGGTCACCGTGACCGCGGAAGCCATCAACAACATCACGACGGACAGCGGCGCCATCGCGCGCGGCCTCGACGAGCAGCAGCTCCACGACCTGCCGCGGAACAGCCGTGACATCCAGTCCTTCCTGCTGTTGAACCCGAACGTGCTCGGCGGCTCCGACGACATCCAGTTCCTGGGCGGCCGGACTTACGGGGTCTCCTACATCCAGGACGGCCAGGCCTCCACGAACGCGATCTTCGGCACCGTCGGCAACTCCGCCCCCGGCCTGGATGCGATCTCGGAGGTGCAGGTCCTCTCAAACTCCTACAGCGCGGAGTACGGTGGCCTGGCCGGCGTCCTCGTCACCACCAAGCGCGGCAGCAACAGCTACCGCGGGACCGCCTTCTACGACTTCAACTCGAACGGCCTCAACGCCCTCACCTACAACCAGAAGCTGGGCCGGAGCGACGCGGATCTGGCCGGGCTGCGCAGTGACCCCAACTCGGACACGCATCAGCACCGTTTCGGGGCCAGTTTGGGCGGCCCGCTCAAGACGGGCAAGACGTTCTTCTACGCCAACTACGAAGGCTCCAACGACAAGGCGATCTTCGGGGGCGGAAGGGCCACCGTGCCCACCGCGGCTATGCGCGGCGGCGACTTCCGCGGCACCGCGATCAACCCGCGCGATCCGCTGACCGGCCAGCCCTTCCCCAACCAGGTGATCCCGGCCAGCCGCATCAGCCCGCAAGCGACGGCCATCATGAACTTCTTCTACCCGCTGCCGAATCGCGGCAACCTGGCAAACGGATACGGCGTCTTCCAGCAGTTCTTGCCCGAGACCCGGAACCGCCATCGCGCCGATCTCCGCCTGGACCACGAGGCGAGCAAGAACGACTCGATCTTCCTGCGTGGCAGCTACCAGCACTACGACCCCAACACCATTTCCTTCGAGGCCGGCGGCAACAGCACGGGACCGCTCACGAACCTCCCGATCCTGAACCGGAAGCTCGACACCGCGACCGGGATCGCCGGCTGGACCAAGATCTTCTCGAGCACGCTGGTGAACGAGTTCCGCGTCGGCTACAACTTCGACAAGAACTCGAGGCAGAGCACCTTCATCAATGCCGAGGTCGCGCGCCAGCTCGGCCTCGAGTTGCCGCCGAGCATGCCCGCCGACCGGCGCGGGTTCCCCTCGATCCAGTTCACCTCGGGCTCGAACCGCCCGACGAACATCGCCGACGCCGGCCGCGGCGTGGACCGCACGGTGGTCCAGAACTCGTTCTCCGTCGCGGACAACGTCTCCTGGATCATGGGCGGCCACTCGTTCAAGGCGGGCGCGCTCTTCAATCGCAACATCGCGCGCGACGGGTTCGGCACCGGCGTCAACTTCGGCGGCCGCTATCAATTCAACGCCGCCGTGACCGGCAACGCGTTCAGCGATTTCCTCCTCGGCATGCCTCGTCAGTCCCAGGACCAGGTGGCCAACCGCGGCCCGTTGGACGGCCACTCCAATGACTTCGCCACCTACATCCAGGACGACTGGAAGGCGAGCCGCGACCTGACCCTCTACCTGGGCCTTCGCTACGAGATCGTGGGGGTCTGGCACGAGCAGAACAAGCAGCTCGCGAACTTCGTCCTCCTGCCCGGCGGCGGCTACTGGATCGTGCCGAACGCCCAGATCGCAGCGCTGCTGCCGCCCGCGGTGATCGCGCTCAATCGCATCAAGACTGCGGATCAACTGGGTCTCGGCGACGGCCTCATCAAGACCGACAAGAACAACATCAGCCCGCGCGTCGGCTTCGCCTACCGGCTCGGCGGCAGCGACCGGTCTGTGCTGCGCGGCGGCTTCGGCATCTTCCACCCCACCGTCGCCGTCCAGGGCCTGCGCGACCTGATGGCCACCAACGAGTTCCGGTACGGCGTCGCCCGGCGCGGCGTCACCCTGGCCCACGGCTTCTCCACCGGCTCGATCTTCCTCGACCCCGGGGACTACGGCAGCGAGGGCGTGGATCCCAACATCAAGAGCCCGGACATCTACCAGTACAACCTGACCTACGAGCACACCCTGCCCGGCAACGTCGGCTTGCGCCTCAGCTACATCGGCTCGACGATGCGGGGGCTGCTCGTCAACCGGTTCGAGAACCAGCTGCCCGCGAGCACCAGGCCGTTCGACCCCGACAACGACGCCGACCTCGCGCGCCTGCCTCTCTTCCCGGTCGTGAACACGTTCACGAACCTGACCTACAACCTCGGGAGCGGCCAGCTCCACGCGGGGCAGATCGAGCTGCAGCGCGCCTGGCGGAACGGATTCGCCCTCAACGTCGCCTACACCCTGGCCCACTCGGACAGCAACGCCCCCGACTCCGGCAACAGCAGCCTGGGCGTGGTCCAGTACAACTCGTTCGATATCGAGATGGACCGCGGGCCCGACCCCAACGTGGTGAAGCACCGCGTGGTCGCCAACGCCACCCTGGACATCCCGCTCGGCCGCAACCGCAAGCACGGAGCGAACATGCCGGGGTGGGCGAACGCGCTCTTCGGCGGCTGGACGGTGTCGACCATCTTCCAGGCCCGCAGCGGGAACAACCTGACCCCGTTCTTCACCGGCTACTACACCACGAGCCCCTGGAACGTCGGCCTCCCGCTCGACGGCGTGGGCACCTGCTTCGCGGGCTGCTGGCGTCCGGACCAGATCAGCGACCCCAACACCGGCGGCTCACGCGATAAGTTCTTCAACCAGGCCGCCTATGCGCTCCCCGCGCCCGGGAAGTACGGCAACGCGAAGAAGGGCAGCCTGCGCGGGCCGGGAACGTGGGTCGTCAACTTCGCCTTCTACAAGGACCTCGTTGCCAGCCAGCGCTTCCGTCTGCAGCTCTCCGCGCTCCTGG
>WNFI01360266.1_pt1 | contig 21493 bp, 19 predicted proteins | sample 5400471 | NCBI WGS metagenome assembly WNFI01 (sample SAMN13153348, study PRJNA577476) | soil metagenome | isolation source: 100 cm saprolite on Douglas fir-dominated hillslope | place: USA:California | collected 2013-09-17
CTTCGCTTCAGTGCGCATTCCAACGAGAACACCACAACACAAAAGGGGACATTTCTAAGGAGTTAAGAATGGGGACATTTCTAAGGAGTCTTGACATCGCCGCACTTTGGCCTTGACACTCCCAAATCCATGACGCTAGGCTACATCGCCAATCTTTCCGCGAACAAATGAAAATTCTCCGATTTACGGGAGCATCGAGCACGGGCCGCCCGATTCCAACTTTTCCTGTTCTTCTCGTGATCGGGCTGATGGCGGTGCTTGCTCTGCCAGCCTCGGCGGCCAAGAAAATTATCTTCGATACCGATCCTGGTACCGATGATGCCCTGGCGCTGATGCTGGCGCTCAACTCACCCGAACTGGATGTGCGCGCAATTACCGTCGTGCCGGGGAACGTCACGGCAGCGATGGGCTTGGAGAACGCGCTGCACATGGCGTCGCTGGCGAACCGGTGCGACATTCCGGTAGCCGCGGGCGCACAACATCCTCTATTCCAGAAGCTGATTACGGCCGAGTTCTGGCATGGCAAGAATGGATTGGGCAACATTGAATTGCCTCCGAGCAAATGCAAGGTCGATTCGCGCTTTGGGCCCGACCTCATTATTCAACTGGTACACGCGTCGCCCCACGAGATCACTCTGGTTCCCGTCGGTCCTCTCACGAATATCGCGCTCGCGGTTGAGAAAGATCCATCCATCGTCCCGCTGGTCAAAGAAGTCATCTTGATGGGAGGCTCAATCGCTGGCGGCAACGTGAATGCCGCCGCCGAAGCCAACATCTACAACGATCCGGAAGCCGCGCAAATAGTTTTCCAGGCGGGTTGGCCCTTGACGATGGTCGGTCTCGAGGTCGGAGACAAAGCGCCTTTCACGCGCAAGTATTTGACTGAACTCGGCCAATCTCACGGTCCTGTCAATGACTTCATTGTTTCAGTTGCGAAATTTATGGTGGGCCTTTCGGAGACATTCGGTGCTTCCGGCTCGCCCATGTACGATCCGTCGGCGGTTGCTGTGGCGATCGATGCAACCCTGGTGAAGGTGCAGGAGATGCACGTAGATGTCGAGACCAGAGGAGAGTTTACGCGCGGCGAAACGGTAGGGAATCGCCGCGGAGGCGTGGAGCATAACGTCCTTCATGGAGATCGCTACGTGATTGAGGGCGTTGATCCCGTGAAGCCGAATGCGAAAGTGTGTGTCGATGTGGACGCCGATCGCCTCTTGCAGCTCTTTGTTTCCAGAATTCGCGGCAAGTAAGTTCGAGAGAAAAGGCTGTCGCTTCGCGGAGGAAACGAGCGGCCGCGTTTCCTGCGGCCCGGTTGCGCACGAACCATTCTGAGGGAAAACGAGAATAATGTTTACACCACATAGTTTGGGCATCGCGCTGCTCATGATGATAACCAGCGCTGTCTGCTGGGGGTCGTGGGCGAACACTTACAAGGGCGTCAAGAATTATCGCTTTGAGCTTTTCTATTGGGACTACGCTGTCGGTATTTTCCTCATTTCCCTGATTCTGGCCTTCACCATGGGAAACACCGCGCCAGATGACCCAAACAGCTTCGTCAACAATGTTCGTTCCGCGGACGTATCGAATATCGTTTCTACCATGGTGGGCGGAGCGATATTCAACCTGGCCAATCTGCTGCTGGTTGCGGCGATCGATATGGCAGGCCTGGCCATTGCGTTTCCGGTTTCCATTGGGATTGCGCTGGTGGTCGGAGTCGTTCTGAGTTATGTTCTGCAACCGAGGGGCAATGGCGCGTTGCTGGCCGCCGGAGTAGTCTGCGCAGTCATCGCCGTAATCATGGACGGCAAAGCCTACGGGAGTCTGCCCGGCGCAGGCCGCTCCAGTTCAAAGAAAAGCATTATCGTCTGCATTGTTTCCGGCGTGTTGATGGGACTCTGGGCACCCTTCGTGGCGCATGGGATGACGCAGGGCCACACACTCGGTCCGTACAGCATTGCTGTGTTCTTGACGCTGGGGGCGCTGCTCTCTTGCTCGGTTTGGAACGTTTACTTCATGAAGAAGCCGCTGGTTGGAGAGCCAGTAAATTTCAGCGGATTCTTTCGAGGTCCAGCTTCCGGACACGTCCTTGGACTGCTCGGCGGGGTGATTTGGGGCACAGGCATGGTCTTTAACCTTGTGGCCGCGAACTTCACGGGAGTGGCAATTTCCTATGCGATTGGTCAGTCGGCGCCAATGGTGGCGGCCTTGTGGGGCGTGCTGGTGTGGAAGGAATTCGCAGGAGCGGGAAGTCGCGCCAAGATGTATCTGGGGCTCATGTTTGTTTTCTATTGCTTTGCGATCCTGCTGGTCGCGAAGGCGAACGGATAACAACAACTCGGGCCGATTCCTTTCACAGCAACATACCCGCGATCGAGGCCGACATCAGATTCGCCATCGTGCCCGCCAGCATTGCGCGAATACCCAGTCGCGCCAACTCGCCCTTCTTGTTGGGCGCCAGCGCGCCGATCCCGCCGATCTGAATTCCAATCGAACTTAGATTCGCGAATCCGCACAGTGCGAAGGTAGCGATGGTGAACGAACGCGGATCGATCGTTGTCCTCATTGGCCCGAGCATCGAAAACGCCACCAGTTCATTCAGCACCATGCGTGTGCCGAGAAGGTTGCCGATGATCCCGCAATCGCGCCAGGGAATGCCAATCACCCAAGCAACCGGAGCGAAAATCACGCCGAAAATCTTCTCCAGACTTTGGGGAAACCAGAAGATCCCATGACCAGCCAGCCAGTTGTGCACTCCGCCCATAATGCCGTTCGTAAGCGCGATCAGGGCCAGAAAAGAAATCAGCATGGCAGCGATGTTGAGCGCAAGGTGCAAGCCATCAGTTGTCCCCCGCGCGACCGCGCCCAGCAGGTTTTCCTTTTTCTCCGCTTCTTTCTCCTCTTCGCTCATTACGACTCGTCCGGCTGTTTTTGGTTGCTCGGTTTCGGGCACGAGCATTTTCGCCATTAGTAGTGTGCCCGGCGCCGTCATTATAACTGCGCTGAGCAAGTGTTTGGGCTCGATACCAAATGCGATGTAGGCCGCCATGATTCCGCCCGAGACATGCGCCATGCCGCTAGTCATCACGGTCATCAACTCCGAGCGCGTCAAATCGGGCAGAAACGGGCGGATCGTCAGGGGCGCTTCGGTCTGCCCCATGAAAATGCTGGCCGCCACGTTTAGAGACTCTGCACCGCTCGCACCCATCACGCGGGTCATCACCCAGGCTGCAATCTTGATGACGAACTGCATGATCCCATAGTGATAGAGCACAGCGAAGAAAGCAGCGATGAAAATGATGGTCGGCAGCACCTGGAAGGCGAAGTAGAAGCCGAGATGCGAGCCTTGCTTCCCCAGATCGCCAAACACAAACTGGGAACCTACAAATGCGTAACTCAACAACTGGTTGACGACATCGCCCGCCTTCTGGAAGGCGCGACGGCCAGCGTCAATTCTCAATACAAACACCGCGAACACGAATTGCAGACCCAGGCCCCAGGCTACCGTTTTCAGGCGAATTGCGCGGCGATTGGTCGAGAAAGCGTAGGCCAAACCTAACATCGTTAAGAGGCCGAGAACTCCCGTGAAGCGTCCCATTTTAGTTTTTTTCTCCAGGCTTCCCGATTACTCGATTGATCAACGGCCTTTTCTTGTCCGGAGGCGCATCCGCAAATTGGAAGCTTTCCTCGAGCAGTTGCCTGGCTCGGACCGCTTTCGTTTCCGCGTTGTAATGAATTGTGGCGAATGGTTCTCCAGCTGAGACTCGATCCCCCACTTTCTTGTGAAGCACAATGCCTACTGCAGGATCAACCGAATCCTCCTTGCGCTCGCGGCCTCCACCGAGAATCACGCAAGCCGTGCCCACCTGCTCGCACTGCACAGACGCGAGATATCCGTCTTTGGTGCTCGATATGGTCGCTGTGTGCGGGGCCTGGGGCAATCGCTTGGTGTCGTCGATCACTCGTGGGTCGCCACCTTGCAGTTCCACCATTCGGCGAAAAGTGTCGAGCGCCTTGCCTGATGAGATCAATCTGTCGCTCTGCTGCCTGCCTTCAGCGATCGTGCCAGAAACACCGCCAAGCTGCAGCATCCATCCCGCCAGTTCCAGGCAGAGTTGCCGCAAATCCTCCGGGCCTCCACCTCGCAAAACTTCCACGACTTCCACCACCTCGAGCGCATTGCCGATCATCTTTCCCAGGGGTTGATCCATGTCGGTGATGAGCGCGACGACTTGCTTGCCCATCCGTTCTCCGGTTTCAACCATTAGCTCGGCAAGAAAGGCAGCATCGTCCTCGCTCTTCATGAAAGCCCCGGAACCAGTTTTGACGTCGAGCACCAGAGCGTCGATTCCTTCAGCGAGTTTCTTGCTCATGATGGAAGCGCAAATCAGGTACGGGCTTTCCACCGTGCCGGTCACATCACGCAGCGCGTAGAGTTTGCGATCTGCGGGAGCGATCTCCGCCGTCTGGCCGATCATGGCACAGCCGCAAGTCTCGAGCACACTGCGAAACTGTGATACCTGGAGATTGACGTTAAAGCCAGGAATGGACTCGAGCTTATCCAGCGTGCCTCCCGTATGTCCGAGTCCGCGACCGCTGATCATCGGCACCGCCAGGCCTGCAGCAGCCACCAGAGGCGCCAGGACCAAGGAGGTTTTGTCTCCCACTCCACCCGTGGAGTGCTTGTCCACTTTTTTTTCGGGGAGAAAGGAGAGATCGAGCACCTCGCCCGAGCGCAACATGGCATCGGTCAGAACGGCGGTTTCGGCACGCGTCATGCCTCGCAGTACCACGGCCATCAGCCACGCGGAAACCTGATAGTCGGGAATGTCACCCCGGGTGTAAGCACCAATCAAGGATTCAATTTCAGCACGAGACAGCTCCCCGCCGTCGCGCTTCTTGCGGATCACATCAATGGCCCGGAACATAGTTTGCGCGGAATCTGCGGGCCGGCTCACTGGAGGCGGAATCCTTCCGGAAGAAGTTCCTTGATGTGAGCTTGTTTCGGTCCCTTCGCGCTTTGGAAGAAGATGATTGCATCAGGGCCAAATTCGTAAATGACCTGACGGCAGGCGCCGCACGGCGCGCAGGGCAGTCCTTGGTCATTGGTTACAGCGACCGCGCGAATCTCGATGCGCGGGCCCAACTGCGCGACGGCCGAGAAAATGGCAGTCCTCTCTGCGCAATTAGTCATTCCGTATGAGGCATTTTCCACGTTGCAGCCGGAAAACATCTCGCCGCTCGTGGTCAGAATCGCCGCCCCGACCCGAAACTTCGAGTACGGAGCGTGGGCGTTCTTCATAACCTTTCGCGCGGATTCCAACAACTGTTCGCGAACGTCGGCGGGCAGTGTCCTCTTGCGCATGAATAATTAAGTGAAGTACGAAATGGCCAAATCGAGCGCAATTGTAAACCCTCGCTAAGCAATTCAGAGCTTTTTCTTAGGAGGCGTCGTTTCGCGAGTCGGAAGGCAGAACGGCTTGTCGGCACGGTGTTGCGAAAAAGCGGAATCGGAATTGCTTTTGCCCTGCCTCGGGTCTAGGATACTGCGGTCACCTCTTCGTCCGTCCGGCATCTTCATGTCGTGCACGTATCTGCCTGATCTAAGGAGGACGTATGGGCATCGCAGTTTCCCCGCAGATTCATCCGCGCGTCGCAGATTTCATCGAGAAGCCTCGGAAGATGTTGATCAATGGCAAGTGGATCAACGCCGCTTCTGGAAAGACCTTTCCCACCTACAATCCCGCCACCGGCGAAGTTCTGGCACGAGTGGCGGAGGGAGATCGCGAAGACATCGAGCAAGCAGTGAAAGCCGCACGCCAGGCATTCGATCACGGACCCTGGCGGCGGATGACCGCATCCGAACGAGGTCGCCTGATCTGGAAACTCGCTGATCTGCTCGAGGCAAACACCGAAGAGTTCGCTTATATCGAGAGTCTCGATAATGGCAAGCCTCTCGGTGTCGCCAAGGCTGCCGACGTCCCGCTGGCGGTTGACCTCTTCCGCTATATGGCAGGTTGGGCCACCAAGATCGAGGGCAACACAATTCCGCTCTCGGTTCCGTACACGCCCGGCGCAAAATACTTCGCCTATACCCTGCGAGAGCCGGTCGGAGTTGTGGGCCAAATTATTCCCTGGAACTTCCCACTGTTAATGGCTGCATGGAAACTGGGGCCGGCGCTGGCCACGGGTTGCACCGTGATCTTGAAGCCCGCCGAGCAGACGCCTCTCTCGGCTCTGCGCCTGGGTGAACTGATTATGGAGGCGGGATTCCCAGAGGGTGTGGTAAATATTGTATCCGGTTATGGCGAAACCGCAGGTGCTGCGCTGGCAGCTCACTCGGACGTCGACAAAATTGCTTTCACTGGGTCAACCGAAGTCGGCAAGCTGATCGTGCACGCGGCCACTGGTAATCTGAAGAAGGTCTCGCTCGAGTTGGGTGGCAAATCGCCAAACGTCGTGTTCAAAGACGCCGATCTTGAGAGTGCGATTCCGGGCGCCGCAAGTGCGATCTTCTTTAACCATGGCCAGTGTTGTTGCGCAGGCTCACGGCTGTACGTCGAAAAACCAGTTTACGATCGTGTGGTTGAGGGAGTCGCTGAGCACGCCAGGAAAATCACGGTGGGCTCTGGCCTCGATCCCGAGACGCAGATGGGTCCCTTGGTTTCTGAAGAGCAGCTCAATCGAGTCTGCGGATATATCGAGGCTGGATTCTCCGAGGGCGCACAGGCTATTGCCGGCGGCCGAAAGACTGGCGACAAAGGCTACTTTGTGGAGCCCACGGTCCTGGTGAACACCCGCGAGAACATGAAGGTCGTCCAGGAAGAAATCTTCGGACCCGTCGTCACGGCAATGCCATTCGACGACCCCGAGGAAATTCTGACCCGTGCCAACGATAGTGCTTATGGATTGGCTGCGGCCGTGTGGACGCGGGATATCAGCAAAGCCCATCGTCTGGCAGACAGTCTGCGCGCAGGCACGGTGTGGATTAACTGCTACAACATCTTCGACGCGGCCATGCCGTTTGGCGGATATAAACAGTCCGGGTGGGGCCGCGAGATGGGACACGACGCGCTCAATCTGTACACACAAACCAAGGCAGTCTGCACCCGGCTGGCCTAGCAATACGCTCAGACAGGAAGGGCGGCGGATCAACTCCGCCGTCCTTACTTTACTTCTCCATCAAGAGAACTTTTTCCGCATCATCAATCTCGGTTAACTTAACTTCAATTACCTCGTTCATCGTGGTCTGGACGTTGCGTCCCACAAAGCTCGCCTCAACCGGCAACTCGCGATGTCCCCGGTCAATCAGGACGCACAATTGAACTTGTCGCGGTCTGCCATGTGAAAAGAGCGCGTCGAGCGCAGCCCTGGTCGTGCGCCCGGTGAAGAGCACATCGTCCACTAGAATAATGTTCTTGTCCTCAATCGAAAATCCGATCTCTTTCTCCTGCACCACGGGCTTGGGACCGAGCGTCGAGAGATCGTCGCGATAGAAAGTAATGTCCAGCGTGCCGACCGGAACCTGGGCATTTTCGATTCGCGTAATGATCTTTCCCAGGCGCTCTGCAATCGGTACGCCACGGCGGCGGATTCCCACCAGGCCGAGTCCATCGACCCCGCCGTTTTTTTCGACGATCTCGTAGGCTAGCCGCACCAGAGTTCGCTCAATTTCAGAAGCAGACATCAGTTGTGCCTTCTGACGAAGGCCCGTCTTGCGCGAAGAATGTTTTACGTTCATTGTTTGGAGTGCCTCACAAAAACGCTTGCGGCCCGAAAAACGAATTGGGACTCATCCATCGAAGAAGTCCGGGCTGGTCCCTCAATGTATTGAACGGAGTCGCCAAGGTCAAGGGTTCGATCGTTGTATGTTGCGGAGCAATCCTGCCGATTCGTCCTTGCGTGAAGAACGCGCGATTTTGTCCGCGCACTTTCGAGACGATACTAGACGGGCTCAGGCGTGTGTACGGCGATTTCAGACAGCGAGCGGACAACGGGGCATTCCGTTACTATGACCCGGGTAAGGCCGTTCCAGTCTTCCTTCAGCGACCGGAGTTTGATGACGGACGGTGCGGCGGCAGCAGCATCACTTGGCAAGAGCCCGACGCCTCGATTTCTACCCAGTGCTTTGGCTCGGTAAAGAGCTGTGTCCGCGAGAGCGATGACTTCTTCCGCGCAAATCGCTTCGAAGGCGTCTCGCGCCCAAGGGTAGGGGGCCCAGCCCACCGAGCATGTTTTTTTCACCGCAACGCCATGTCCCAGCTCAAACGGCTCCGAAGACATAACTTCGAGAATTCGGCTGCAAAATGCGGTAGTTCCAGAAGGATCTGTGGACCGGTTCATGATCAGGAACTCTTCTCCACCCCAGCGCACCAGTACGTCTGACTTTCGGACTACGCTTGCCAGCCGCTCCGCAACCAGTTGCAGCAACCGGTCGCCGGCCGGATGACCATATTGATCGTTTACCTGCTTGAAGAAATCCATATCTACCATCATGAAGACCAGATCCCGACGATCGAGGCTTCGTATCTCGGTCCCGTGCGCACGCTGATAGTTTCGCAGTACCTGTCCGGCCTCTGCCGTAAGAATCTCCTCGAGGTAGCGCCGGTTCCACACTCCAGTCAGGGAGTCGGTAAAGGAAATTTCCTGGAGTTCAAGATTCTTGCGCTGGAGCTCCAGGCTATGCCATCGCAGAGAATGCTCCTTGTTCTCCAGTTCGTCTTTCAGTCTGCACGTCTCCTCCAGATGCTGACCCGAAGCTCGCAGCAGGCTGAGGAGTTCCTGATCGAGCAGATGCTGCTTCAGAAAAACCAGCGCTCCCATGACGATCATTACAGCCACGGTCAGCAGCAACCGGAAGGTTCGGACACGTTGTGGCGCGTTTCCGCCGAATTGTGCCCAGGCCACCATCAGAGGCGTAAAGAATACAGCCAGCATGGCCAGGCGGGCCTTCCATATCCCGTGGCCATCCGCAGGAACTTCTTCCATCGAATGCGCATTCGAGATTTCGCGTGCCATAAACCCGATTGCCGCAAACCACGCCATGGCAGCGACCAGCGGAACATCATAGAGACTCCCGGTGTAGTAGGCACGGTAGTCGATGGCTTCGCTGGCAGCGACCGAGCCCACGCAATACAAAAGTGCGGCGCCGAAGAGCTGCGCATAGAGGATCCGCCATGATCCTCGGCTTCGACGCCAGACCAGAAGTAGGGCAAGGACCAGCACGAGTTGTTCGCAGGCATACAACACATCGAAGGCCCGACCGTATGTTGCATCCGCGGGGTAAACATATTGCCAGGGGATAACAATGAAAAGGTAGAGATAAAGCCAACAAGTGAGGAGCAGCAGAAAATCAAGTGATCCCATGCGCCGGGCGCGTTCGTCCTGATGGAGATGCGGCTGCACCGCGACCGCCGCCATCATGGGAACAATATGCAGGAAGAGGACGACGTCACCGGCAAACGGGTTCGGCGATTCTTGGCGTAAGAAGACTTCGAAGTAAGTCCACAGCACCTGGGAGCAGAGCCACATAGTGCAACCCAGCGCCAGAAGACCCCAGAACAATCTGGCTTTCTTGTGAGCGGTTCGGAGATTGGAGAGAGCGGCGAACGTTCCGCACAATAGGAGGATGCTCTGAATCAAATCGCCAGAGGCCGTCAGCGCAAAACTGCGAGGCGCCAGAACAGACAGCAGGATCTGAGTGCACGCGATCGCGCAGACCGCGAACTGCCATTTCCTGACGAGCTGGAGCGGAGCATTCCCCACGCACAGATTGTAGTTTTGTCAGGATAGTCTCGAATGTTACGGAGGTAACTGAAAATAGCGTCTCTATCGAGTTAGGAAAGCGCTGCTACAAACCGTTGCACGAACCTGTAAACATCACCATATGAATTGTATAAAGGTACGGGTGCAACTCGAAACGTGTCCGGCTCGCGCCAGTCACCGACGACGCCGTTCTCGGCTAGTTCCTCACACAAAGCCTGCCCATTGTCAGGAATTCGGATGGAAATCTGCGCGCCTCTTCGTTGGGCATCACTTGGTGTAATCAAAGAAAACTTTGGCGAAGCATGTTGGCACAGCAGGAATTCAAGGTAACCGGTCAGGGATAAGCTCTTGGCTCGCAAATGCTCCTTACCAGCTTGACTGAAAATATCCATCGACGCTCGCAAAGCGGCCAACGAGAGAATGGAAGGGTTGCTCAATTGCCAGCCTTCCGCTCCTGTCATGGGTTGAAAGTTCGGCGCCATCTCGAATCGTGCCTTTTCGTCGTGGCCCCACCAGCCGGCAAAACGCGGTAACGTCCACGCCTGCGAGTGCCGATCGTGAACAAAGCAGCCGCCAACGCATCCTGGACCACCGTTAAGGTATTTATAGCTGCACCAAACCGCAAAGTCTGGACCCCACTCGTGAAGCCGCAAGGGCAGATTCCCTGCCGCATGCGCCAAATCAAAACCGACTACGCATCCTTTTCTGTGGCCTGCATCTGTAATGCCGGCAATATCGAACGCCTGACCAGTGGCATAGTTCACGCCCCCCAGAAGAATTAGGGCGATCGAATCGCCCTCACGGTCAATCAACGATTCGATATCCTCGTCGCGGATGCACGATTCGCCGGGTCTCGTATCTTTGCGATGTCGGCCGGTAAAACGACACCATCATGAGGTGCAGATTTACGGTCAAGGAATTCATCACCACGACTTCCTCGGGCCTCGCGCCTACAAGGGACGCCGTCTGTTGCGTCAGCAGTCGATGGTAAGGCATCCATGGATTGCGTGCTCGGAAATGCCCCTCCACGCCTAGTTCACTCCAGTCATTCAATTCCTGTTCGATGTATTTTCTAACGGTTTTTGGTTGCAAGCCGAGCGAATGGCCGCACAGGTAAATGCAGTCGTCTCCATTTTTTGTTTTGGGAAAACAGAAGCGCTCCCGGTAGTTTGCCAGCGGGTCGCGAGCATCCATCGTTAGGGCGAACTTTTCAGTCGCTTCAAACGACCTGCTGGTCACGAGGCATGCTCCAACGGTGAGAGCTGGCTGCGGATCAACCGGTCGGCTTTTGTCCAGTCGAGATCCTCAACACGGTCAATCGGATCGCACAGCTCTGCCAGCATCCGATCCTGCACCATACCCCGCGCAAGCGCTACCGAGTAAGGAATTCTATGAAAGGTGACCATCGCATATTTCGGGACGAAAAGCTGCGGATACCGTGCTTCCAGAGCCAGTTCGACTTTCTTGCGAAGAAGAAATCGAGGATCCGCCACCCGATCTCTCATTTCGACGAAATTCTCAATCGCCATGTCTGCAATGGCATCCGTGTTGACTTTGCGCGATTCCTCAAACACTTTAAAAACGAGCTCCCAGTCGGCCCCCCGGCGATCGAGTATCTCAAGAAAATAAGTACAGTCTTCGAAGCCGCAATTCAATCCCTGGCCGAAGAACGGAACAATCGCGTGAGCCGCGTCTCCTAACAGTAAGGATCTATCCTCAACATGCCAAGGAGAGCATTTGATCGTGACCATCGATCCAGTTGGATTAGCAAAGTAATTTTCGGCGAGCGCCGGCATCAAGGGAAGTGCATCCGGAAATCGGGCACGGAAGAACTCGACTACCTCGGAAGGTGTTGCCAGCGTGTCGAAGCTATCGGTACCCTCAAAGGGCAGAAACAGGATGCAGGCAAACGTGCCGTCGATGTTGGGCAGCGCGATCAACATGTAATGGCCCCGAGGCCAGATGTGAAGAGCGTGCTTGTCGAGAAGATGTTTGCCACCTGGGCCCGCTGGAATCGTCAGCTCTTTGTAACCATAGTCGAGATACTGCTGCGAAAAGTTGAACCGGTTCAGCTTGAGCATTTCGGTGCGAATAGCCGAAGCCGATCCGTCGCAGCCGATTACAACCTCGGATTGGGTGGTTGTTTCTTCTGCCGTCTCTTCATGGCGTAGTCGGAGGGCTCCGGTTTTCAAGTCGAATCCCGTACAACGTTGCTGGAAGTGAATGCTCACTCCCTTCGCTTCAGCCGCATTCATCAGAGCAATATTGAATGCTGCGCGGGAAATCGAATGGATGACCTCGGCGTCATCTTTCCCATAAGGCTGAAAGGTAAGTTCCCCGGTCACCGAATGCATCATTCTGCCCTTCATGGGGATAATGATCTGGCTCATCGCGTCCCACAGTCCCGCCTCGGCAAGCGCATGAATTCCACGCGTCGACAATGCGAGGTTAATGGAACGCCCAGCACTCACGGGCACGCGACGCATGTCCGGCCGTCGTTCATAAATCTCAACGCGGAAACCACGCTTTACCAGGGAAGTTGCAAGCAGGGGACCGTTCAATCCGGCGCCGATCAATGTGACTGTAGCGGGTCTACGGTGCATGGAAGAATGAGTCTTAACTGGGATCGCCTACGAGAGATTGCGACCGGTCCAATCATTCTGTCAACAACGTCCTGGCTTCCCACAATTCCGGAAAGAATTTCTTCTCTAGCGTGAGTTTGAGATATGACGATCCCGCGCTGCCGCCGGTCCCCATTCGTACGCCAATCGTGCGTTCCACCAATTGAATGTGACGCAGTCTCCAGCTCACGACAAGTTCGTCAAATTCCGTGAGGCGCTCGCACACGTCAATCCAATCACGATGGTGCGTTTCGTCCTTGTACAGAGCAAGGATTGCCCGGGCGCGAGCATCGAATTGTTCCTGTTGCGTTGCTCCATCCTTAGGCTTTGCAAGTTTGCCCATAGCGCGCAGAGCTTCAAAGAAAACGTCGTGAAGCGAAGGCTCCCGCAGTCGGCGTTCAAGCTGTGCATGAGCCTCTCGTGTGGGCTTGTGATAGCGGAGCATCTTGTCGTCCTTCAAGCCGCACAGAAATTCAAGTTCACGAAACTGCTCAGACTGAAATCCGCTAGCCGGCTCCAGCTTCGCGCGAAAGGCCAGAAAGTGGGTCGGAAGCATGGTTTCGAGGATCGTGAACTGCTCCACCAGCACCCGGGTGATTTCGGTGCAGCGGCGAAGCAGGCGCGCTGCCTCGTACACCTCATCCCGCGAGTTCGGGTTCCCTCCCGCGGCGTTCAAATTCACGACCACCGCATCCAGATCGTGCAGCAGTTCCTTGAACCAGAGTTCGTATGTCTGGTGCACGATGATAAATAGCAACTCGTCGTGATGCTGCGGCGAAGATTGCGGATGCTGCAACTCAAGGAGTTCGGGAACTTTCAGGTAGAAACTGTACGTCAGTTGTTCGGAACTCGTGGTGACCGGGGAATGGATTGCAGCCGACTCTCCACCAGGGTCTTTACTTTTCGCACCGTCAAAGTTGAGAAAGTCCGTCGCATTGTCACCCAACAATTCGGCCTTAGCCTGCGCCGGAAGCTGGCTGTTGCGGATGAGTGATCCTACGTGCTCCTCGCCGAGCGGAAACGGGTAATCGGAGCCAAGCATTACCCGGTCGGTTCCCATTGTTTCCACCAGGAACTGCAGGGCGCGCTGCTCAAAAACTGCCGAATCCACATAGAAGCGATCGAGATATCGGCTCGGAGCGAACTCGCAGACTCCATGTGCTTCGGGATGATGATGCCACGCATTTTCCAGTCGTCCCAACAGAAATGCGAAACTTCCTCCTCCATGCGCAAAGCAGATACGCAAATTCCGCGGCAGCGTGTCGAATACTCCGCCCACAATCATTGCCACAATACCGAGCTGTGTTTCAGCGGGCATTCCGACTGTCCAGGGCATCATGTATTTCGGCATTCGTGGCTGGCCCAGCATGTCCCAGGGATGAACCAACACGGCTGCGCCCTCGTCCGCACAATGGTGCAGGAACGTCACGATGCCGGGGTCGTCGAGGTTCTTGTCGCCAACGTGATTTCCGATTTGCACTCCAAGATGCCCCGAGCCCATGCACCGGCTAAGCTCCGCGCATGCGGCATCGATGTCTTGCAACGGAACCTGGCATAGAGACTTCAGTCTTCCGTTCCCTTGGGCGCAAAGCTCAAGCGCTGCATCGTTGAACAAGCGCGCGCAATCGAGCGCGTGCTCAACTGGACGATCGTAGGCAAACAATATGGGCGTTGCCGACATCACTTGCATGTCCACGCCGTCGCGGTCCATTTCCTCAAGCCGTATCTGGGGATCCCAACACGCGGAATCGATGTGGCGAAAGAAACGGTCGCCGACCATGACGTCTGCTTTACCAGTTTCGGTGTGCTTGATCCACGGCCAGCTGGAAGTACCGTAGCGCTGCGCCAGATCGGGCCATGCGCGAGGCAAGAAATGATTGTGGATGTCGATAACGCGCATCGTTACTGTTTGCCCGGATGAATCGTGCCGCAATGCTTGCACTTACGGAGAGCATCACTGCTGTAGAACCGTTCGAAAAGCGGGGGCAAATCTTTAACGATACTTTTCAACGTCACCTCCGCCCGATGCAGTAACTGGTGGCAGTTCTGGCAATACCATTCAAATCCGTCAACCGCACCTTCAGGGCGCGGCATCTCCACTACCACGCCGATGGTTCCCGGCTGCAGCCGCTGCGGAGAGTGCCGCATGTGTTTCGGGAGAAGAAAAATCTCGCCCTCTTTGATCGGAATCTCGAGCGGTGGTTTGCCGGGCGTCTGCATGATGCGGAGAAAAACGTCGCCCTTGAGCTGGTAGAAAAATTCTTCTGTGGGGTCGTCGTGAAAATCGCGCCGATTATTAGGCCCGCCGACTACTGTAACCATCATTTCGCCGTCTTCCCACACTTGCGCATTTCCCACCGGGGGCTGGAACTTCTCTTTGTTCTCTTCAATCCACGCTTGAAAATTGAAGGCCTTCAGGCTTTGTATGGACGGCATCGCGGCTCCTATTTCAACGGCTTAAACGCCATGGCTCGGATCTCAATCAGCAAGTGAGGATGGGGCAATTGATGAACCGCTACTGTAGTGCGCGCGGGACCGTCGTAGCCAAAGTATTCCCCGTACACCTGGTTGTATCCGCCGAAATCATTCATATTCACCAGGTACGTGGTTATTTCAACAACATCTTCGAGTTGCGCACCAGCGCTTCGCAGGATGTCACGAACGTTCTCGATCACGGCCCGAGTCTGTGTGCGAATATCGAGACGTGTAGTTCCAAGTTCGTCAACGTCGGCTCCCGCAATTGTGTTGTCGGCACGGCGCGCACTCGTTCCTGACACTAGCAGGAAGTCCCCCGCGCGTTTGATGTGCGGATACTTGCCCCGCGGTTTTGCTTTTCCCTCAACGATTTTGCTCTCGATCGTACCCATGTCAGATGACGGAGTCCGCCGCGGGACCCGCGAGCCTCAAAGCCTGACGCAAATATTGTTAAGCTCCGAATAAAAATTGAGTGAATGAACTCCGCCTTCGCGGCCAATGCCAGAGAGCCCAACCCCACCAAATGGAGTTCTCAGATCCCGCAGAAACCAGCAGTTCACCCAGGTGATGCCCACATTCATCTGCTGCGCCATGTGGTGCCCGCGCTTTAAATTCGTCGTCCAGATGGACGCCGCCAGTCCATATTTTGTGTCGTTCGCCATTGCTACTGCTTCTTCGTCAGCGTCAAAGGGAGCTATGTGGCACACGGGTCCAAAAATTTCTTCTTTTACACAGCGCGCCGACTCGGCCAGACCAGTATAGATCGTTGGTTGGACGTAAAAGCCTTTGTCGAGTTCGTTGCCGAACTCGGGGATGCCCCCTCCCGTCACAACCGTCGCTCCTTCTTCGCACGCCAGTTTGTAGTAGGAAAGCACTTTGTCTCGATGCTGCGACGAGATCACTGGACCCAAATTTGTGCTCGCCTCCATGGGGTATCCCAGACTCAAGCTTTCGGCCTTTTCTTTCAACGCGTCAACAAACCGCTCCAAAATTACCCGCTCCACATATATGCGCTCAACGCACAAGCACACCTGGCCCGTGTTCAAGAAGACGGCCTCACTCAATCCCTTTATCGTCTCTTCAAAATCGCAGTCCGCAAAGACGATTGCGGCATTCTTGCCGCCGAGTTCGAACGAGACTGGCTTCACCGATGACGCCACCGCCTTCATAATTGCCGCTCCGGTCTGCGACTCGCCGGTAAACGTCACGGCATCCACATCCGGGTGCCGGGTCAGAAACTCGCCAGCCGAATTCGGCCCGAAACCGTGCACGACGTTGTAGACGCCGTTCGGGATTCCCGCCACTTGCATGACCTCAGCCAGCAGCGTCGCAGTTGCCGGAGTTTCCTCGGAAGGCTTCACCACAACCGTGTTCCCACAGGCGAGAGCAGGAGCCACTTTCCATGTTAATAACAGCAGCGGAAGGTTCCAGGGCGTAATGACGCCGACCACGCCCAGAGGTTTGCGCACGGCATAGTTCAGCGCACTCTTGCCATCCGGTGTCTCCGTTTGAAACGACTCCAGCCCCGCCACTTTGATTGCGTCGGCGAACGCACGAAAATTCGCTGCCGCTCGTGGAACGTCCAGCCTCGAAGCCAGGGCTTTGGGTTTTCCGGTATCTTTGACTTCGGCCTCAACGAAACAATCAAAACGCGATTCAATGCCGTCCGCAACCTGGTGTAATCGCGCGGCACGCTCGCGTGTTCCCAGTTTGCCCCATTCACCCTGCAACGCTCGCCGAGCGGCGGCCACCGCATCGTCAACTAAGTCTTCGTCCGCCTCCGTGACGTGCGCGATTAGTGTGCCGTCGGAGGGATTAATATCGTCGAACTCCCGCTTGCCGCCCGCGAATTGTCCATCAATGTAGTTCAGTATTGACTTCACGATGTTCTCTTCCAATGGACCGTGGGCGGCTTGAGGAACCAAGCCCCGTAACTCTCGTTGATCTGATTTCGCTCAGCTAGTCAAAAGTTTCAGCATCCCGGAGGGCTGCGCCGCGCTGGTCCTTAGCCGATACGATTGGCTCGCCTTTGAGTTCCCACTTGATGTTCACGTCAGGATCGTTCCACGTTAAGGTACGCTCGTGTTCCGGAGCGTAGAAATCAGTAGCCTTGTAGAGCACATGAGCCTTCTCCGAGGTCACGTAAAATCCGTGCGCAAAGCCGGGTGGAATCCACAGCATGCGCTTGTTGTCGCCGGAGAGCCGCACAGCCTCCCAGCGGCCGAAGGTTGTCGAACTCCGGCGCAGGTCCACAGCGACGTCAAGGATTTCGCCCTCAGCAACCCTTACCAGTTTTCCTTGTGGCTGTTTCACCTGGTAATGCAGGCCGCGCAGAACGTTCCGGCGCGAGCAAGAGTGATTGTCTTGAACAAAGGGTTCAACAATTCCGACTGCCTCCATCGCGCGTGAGTTGTAGCTCTCGAAGAAGAAGCCCCGCTCGTCGCCAAACACGCGAGGCTCCAGCACGAAGACGCCGGGCAGAGAGGTCGGAAGTTTTTTGAATGCATCCATCGCGTAGCGAAGTGCATGCACCGCACTCGTCTCAGAATACTTTCTCCCGCAAAAGTTGCAGCAGGTACGTTCCGTAACTGTTGTTCTTCATGGAGCGGCCGATTCTCTCCACCTCTTCCGCCGCTATATAGCCAGAACGATAGGCGATTTCTTCGGGACACGCCACCATCAGACCCTGCCTCTTCTCGATCGCCTGAATGTAGAGTGACGCATCCATCAGCGATTCATGCGTGCCAGTGTCCAGCCAGGCCATCCCACGCCCCATCACTACCACCTCCAACTGGCCTTTCTCGAGGTACGCCTTGTTGACGTCGGTGATTTCCAATTCTCCTCGCGCGCTCGGCTTCAGCGACTTGGCGACCTTCACGACTTGATTATCATAGAAATAAAGTCCCGTAACGGCATACCGCGACTTCGGGTGCGCCGGCTTTTCCTCGATGCTCAGGGCTCGCCCGTTTCCATCAAACTCCACGACGCCATAGCGCTCGGGATCGTGGACCGGGTAGGCGAATACTCGCGCTCCGTGATTTGCTTTCGATGCCGCCCGCAAATCTTTGGCGAGATCGTGTCCATAAAAAATGTTATCCCCCAATACCAGAGCGCAACTGCTCTCGGCGATAAAGACCTCACCCAGCAAAAATGCCTGTGCGATTCCTTCTGGTTTTTGCTGCACCTGATACTGCAAATGGATGCCGTACTGGCTGCCGTCGCCCAGCAGCGTCTGAAACTTGGGCACGTCTTCGGGAGTCGAAATAATCAGGATGTCCCGGATGCCCGCCAGCATAAGCGTGCAGAGCGGGTAGTAAACCATTGGCTTGTTATAGACGGGCAGCAAGCTCTTTCCCATGGCGTGCGTTATGGGATAGAGTCGAGTGCCAGACCCGCCGGCCAGAATGATTCCCTTGTATTGCGTGCTCTCTTTCGTCATCAGGACAGCATCCGCCTCTTCGCGCTGTGTCAAGCCTTCTTGATCCACCAATAACTAAACCGAATAGTGAGCTGCAATCCATTGCCGGTAGCTGCCGCTGGTCACATCACGGACCCAGCCTTCATTTTCAAGGTACCACCGAACCGTCTTGCGAATGCCGGTTTCAAACGTCTCTTTCGGCCGCCAACCCAGTTCGCGTTCAATCTTGCGCGCATCCATCGCATATCGCCGGTCGTGACCTGGCCGATCTTTTACAAACGTTACCAACTCACGGCGTGGAGTGCTGAGCCGCGGCGCCATCTCATCCACGATGTCGCAGACGGTCTCCACGATCTCGAGATTTCGCTGCTCGTTGCTGCCGCCAATGTTGTAAGTCTCTCCCGGTCGCCCTCGATCCAGCACCGTGGCAATAGCCTCGCAATGATCGTCCACGTAAAGCCAGTCCCGGACATTCTGTCCGTCGCCATAGACCGGAAGCGGTTTGCCGTCCCGAGCATTCAAGATCGTTAACGGAATCAGTTTTTCCGGAAATTGAAATTGTCCATAGTTGTTCGAACAGTTTGTGGTGAGCGTGGGCAATCCATAAGTATGGTGATAAGCCCGCACCAGGTGATCGGACGCTGCCTTCGACGCCGCATAGGGGCTGTTCGGCGCGTAAGGCGTGCTCTCACAAAAAGGGGCGTCGTCCGGTCCCAGGGAACCGTAGACTTCATCCGTTGAGACGTGCACGAAGCGGAAACGGGCTCGCTCCTGGTCGGGCAGTGCCGTCCAGTAGGCGCGCGTCTCTTCTAGCAGAGCGAAAGTTCCATCTATATTCGTGCGAATGAAATCGTCCGGCCCCCGGATCGAGCGATCCACATGACTTTCGGCCGCAAAGTGCACGGTGGCCCGAGGTTGATGGTGGTTCAGAAGACGATGGACTAGCTCACGGTCTCCGATGTCGCCATGCACGAACTCATAACGTCGGTCACCGGCGATGCTTTCCAGATTGCGCAGGTTTCCCGCGTATGTGAGCGTGTCCAGGTTCACGATTGAGCTCGTGTCCCTCTCCATCTTCTGCAAGATAAAGTTCGAGCCGATGAAACCTGCGCCACCTGTGACAAGAATTGAATTGTGCATGAATGAGGTTAGAGGTCGCCTGCGGCTACCCCGCCGGCTGCCTGCTCTGCTCCCTAACGGACTTTCAATTGTAATAAAAAAGGACGGGGTTGGCCCCGTCCTTCTGATGGAAACCGTTTCCCGTGCATTCCCCAAGTCCAAGTGACCAAAATCACAGCCACTGGATCCCTCGGGCCGGGAATGGGTTTGCGACGCTACCCCGCGATGCGCTTAGCTCTGGCAGCAGCTTCGGTTGCCGCCTCGACTCGCGTATTCGGCTTCTTCGCTGGCGTCTCCGCCCCTCCGCCACCCGTGACTGTGAAGTAGACCCGCTCAATATTCTCTGCAATCGTGGGCCAGAGATATTGCTCACGAATCCTGGTCTTCGCCGCTCGGCCCGCGGCCTCACGGATCGCGGGATTCGCAATCAGGAAGCGCAACCTGTCCGCCAAGTCCGCCGAATTGCCGTTCTGAAACGTGAATCCCGCTTTGTCCACGAGTTCGCGGTTCTCGGGGATGTCACTAGTGAGAACACACAAACCGGCGCCCATCGCATCAAGCAGCGCCAGAGACAACCCTTCCACGTCCGAAGGAAGGACAAACAGCATGGCGTTCGTCAGCAGCTCATCGAGCGTTTCTCCGGAAACCCAATCCAGCATCTGGATCCGCTCGCTCGCATGAGTTCGCAACTCGCGGGTGTAGTCATCGCAATAGCTTGATGCTCCGGCCAGTACCAGCCTCACGTTGGTGTCGAGTTGCTGGTAGGCCTCGACGAGCAGATGGCAACCCTTCTCAGGCGAAAACCGCCCAAGAAACAAAATGTACTTGCCCGAGTCGAGCCCCCATTCAAGAATCTTTTTCGGTTCGCGCCGCTCACGTAGACACCCGCGACGCCAGCCACCCCCATTTCCTACGTTGCCAATCCAGCCCTTGAACAGTAACCACAGTCTTTTTCCCGAAGAGGCGCGGCAAAAAGGAAAACAGAGCGGGCCCCAGCGCATGGTAGTGCACGACGTCACACTTCTGCGTTAGCACGTGAGCCGTGCTCAAGATCGTGTGCACCACCGTTTCCCAGTGCTTGGATCGGATCGTGGGCAGCCGTATCAATCGCATGCCATTGTGTCTGGTCAGCGAAGGCGTGAAGTAGGTGCGGCAATACACTGTGACCTCGTGTCCCATTTGCGCCATGCGTGCACCGACCTCTTCGTAGTACGCTTCAATTCCGCTGTACTTCGAGATCACACCGCGCCCGCCAATAAAGGCGACTCGGAGCTTCCGCTTCGCTCGTACAAACCCAACAGGGCTTGATAGTGGACTGCGGGAGTGTAGAGCTCTCGAACCAGCTGCCACCCCTTGCGGCCCATCTTTTCGGCCAGATCCGGTTGGGAACCAAGCGCTCGTATAGACGCTGCGAGTTGATTGACGTCTCCCATCGGATACAAGAGCCCGGTTTCGCCTTCATGCACCAGTTCTCGGCGCGACCCCAAGTCGGATGCGACTACCGCCCTTGCTTCCGCATAGGACTCAAGAATTGTCTTGCCCAGCGTTTCATAGGCGTGAGAAGGCAGCACGGTGAATCGGGATTGAGCAATCAGTGCATGGAGTTCGGATCCACGGGCGTGTCCCACAAATTGCACGTTCGTCAGGCCCAGCCCAGCTGCCAGATCATGCAACTCACCACGTTGCGGTCCATCTCCAGCGATGATCAGACGCATGCCGGGTACCAGCTTCATGGCACGCACCAGGTCGCCGACACCTTTTTCCGGTGACAATCTTCCGAAATAGAGCAGTGGGGCATCATTCGCCGCGCTTGGCCCAACCTGGGATGGCATCGTCTGAAAATGCGGAAGAACCTCGAATTTTTCCGCGCTCCACCCGTGCTCGACGAATTTGTCGCGCACAAATTGGCTGGGCGCCAGGAAGCGGTCCACACACTTCCCGTAAGTCCCCAGCCATCGATGAACATAAGCTTCCGCCACCAGCGTCATGCGCGCGCCCACGCCCGGATAACATTTGACCATCAGCATGTGCCAGAATTCGCCGCCCTTGCACGCCTCACAGGACTCACCCTGCGACACCATGTTGTAGCTGGGACACA
>WNFI01308856.1_pt1 | contig 21491 bp, 25 predicted proteins | sample 5400471 | NCBI WGS metagenome assembly WNFI01 (sample SAMN13153348, study PRJNA577476) | soil metagenome | isolation source: 100 cm saprolite on Douglas fir-dominated hillslope | place: USA:California | collected 2013-09-17
ATTGAGCCACAGGCGGATATGTATTGTAGAACTCGCGATATTTTTCAAGCTAGACTGGAAACTTTTGAATCGAAACTAAGCAAAATTGCGCCTTTAGCTACGGTATCACTTATTACCGCTGTTGCAGGAGAAATTGGCAATAATTCATTCGATCATAATTTGGGTAATTGGCCTGATATCCCTGGTATTTTTTTCTCATACTCTATGAGAAATAGAACGGTTGTCTTGGCAGATCGCGGGTTAGGCATCTTAACAACGCTTAAGAGGGTGCGTCCGAACCTTGCTGATTCAGAAGAAGCTTTGAAAGTAGCATTTACTGAAATTGTGTCAGGAAGGTATCCAGAAGCAAGAGGTAATGGCTTAAAGTTTGTTCGAGCAGTCATTATTGATAATCCATTTACTCTTGATTTTCAAACAGGTGACGCGCATCTTTTTTTGAAAGAGAATGAAAAAAATGTAACAATACAAAAGATGAATACGGCAATGAGAGGTTGTTTTGTTATAATAGGATTTGAGAGTTTAATATGATAATCAAAATAAATAAATTTGGTACGACTTTAGTTTCTCGTCCTTCAGGGAAAGAAGCTTGGTTAGCATTTCAACCATTACTTAATGAAGTTCCTCAAAATGAAGAGATTATCGTTGATTTTGGAGGAGTAATTGTACTCACTCCATCGTGGGCAGATGAATTTCTCTCACCATTAAAAAGTAGATTTAAAGACAAAGTAAAACTACAAAATACAGATAACCCTTCAGTTACTGCTTCTTTAGCAATACTTGAAAAACATTAGGCTGTTATATCAATATATTCAACACTTTTCTGAGCAAACTGTCCCGTCTGGAGCGGGAGATGCAAATTATTCCGAACACCTCATATATTCCATCTTAATTCATTTTAATAATTTAATGCGGATATATCAAACTGAGATTTAGAGAAAAACTATTCTTTTTTAATTATCGAATGTAAAAGTATTAATAATCCGATCAAATAATGCTCCATTTTCTGGTTTTTTGTTCTCCCACAAGGAAGTAATTTGAAAAATAGTACCTTTATCAAGATCAACATACATATATTTGTACGTTTCGCCGGTAATATGTAAGCCGTTATTAGGGTCAGCTTGATCATTCCATCTCTGAATAACAGTTAACAGAGGATGACCTTCAAATTGCGAATACGATGAGGTAACTGTGTTATCAGTTTGTTTCCAAACCAGGGTATCCGATTTTAATTGCGCTAATGTTGTTTGAGACTTATAGCCAAAACCTACACTGTTTACTACATGGTCATCATGAAGTTGTATGGTTGCTGCTTGTTCTTCAGGAACGATAACATTATTTTCATTTCTGTAGTCAATGAGCCAAGGTGTTAAGGGGATTTGTACGGTGTATCTACCTCTAACGCTATGAAATACTTTCCAGCTAGGTGAAACAGAAATCTGTACTGCGCTTGTGGGAGAAAAAGAGGGATAAGGAGTGATTTGTTGTTGAAGGTTGATCGTTGGAGGTGAGTATATATTTGACGATAATTCGTGGTTTTTTCGTATTCCCAATACATAAGCACCAATACTAACCAAAATAATAATCACAACTGTGCCAATTATCTTTTTATTTCCAAGCTTACGCTTCAGTTTGGTTTTCATTAACTCAAGCATCGCAAAACAAAGTACTTCCTGTCAAGAAGGGATGTATTTTGAAATCTAAAATAGAGGTTGACGGGAATCCAACTCAAATTAAGCTGAAAAATTTTAGAGAAAGTGACGTTTACTGAATGAACGAAAAAAATCTAAAGCAAAAAAGTTCGATATGGGTTGGGTATGGATAACTTTTGAACCTATACTTTGCATCTGGAGCGGGAGATGCAAATTATTCCGAACTCTTTCTGATTGAGTTGCTTTCTCATTTTGGAAAACTTATGAAAGTATATCAGTCACAATAGAATTTTTACTGGCTATAACAATCATGATGAGTTGGGTGTAAAATAAAACATATGGAAAATCAAGAATCAAAGCTACAACCTACCGAAGTACAAAAACCATTCATTCAAATAAAACAACCAGAAGTCCAAGTCTTATCTCAAGCCCAGTTATTTCATGAATCCATACAAACGTTAATGCAAATACAAATAAAATATCACTCTAATTCTAAAAATCAAATAACTGCATTTACTGAAATTGCAAAAATCCAGAAGGAAGTAGGATTAGATCCATTACAAACAATGATACTTGCTACGTCAGAAACTACAGGTAAAGCATTTGCAAATGAAAAAGAGATTTCCGATGAAAAGATTGTTAGTGAATTACATAAACTTGCTAAAACTGCAAAAACAGTTCAAATACGAAGTACACCAGAACAGATAGGAGAAGAAGCAAAAACTGATGTTCCAAAAGTATTGCTACCACTTTCAAGAAGACAAGACTTAGTTACGACACTAACAAAAGGTTACGCGGATATTGGAGAAATAGGCATTGCTGAAGCAGTAATAAATAGCGGAGATATAACCGATAAATTTGGCAAAGACTTAATCATAATGAGCTTAATAAAAGAGTATATAAAAACTGGAAATTCCAATAAAGCCGGAGAATTATTTAATATACTTACTCACCAAAGTGATCCAAGTGAAACTGCATTGCTCAACGAAACCTACGATTTATTTAGTTGTAATTCACAGGCGTTTATTGAACTTGCTCAAGTTGCAAATGAATCAGGGCAATCACTCGAATGGTTAGAGAAACGTTTTCTGTCAATAGCAGAAATGCCATTAAATAAAGAACAACTTGTATCACGAGTGCTTTCGTTGTCAATTGCTGCGCAGCTTAGACATTTTTCAGGAAATAATGCGGATGAACTCCTGGCAATGATAGAAAGACGATTGCAAGAAGAAGGTACACCTAAATATAAGTATGAAATACCTCCTGTAGAACGTGCATATTCTCTCCTTGCGAAAACGTATGCTTCAATAGGTAATTTCGGTAAAGCAATAATAACCGCTGAAGAATATCCTGTTGAGGAAACATTTGGTAGTGGGTCAATTTGAATAGGCGATACACTTTGCGGGTTGACTTTCTACCTGTCGCTTGATAGTTTAATATATAGGTAAGTAAAAGTTGCTAAATTTGCCAACTTATGCTAGAATTCGCTTCTAATTTGAAATTATCTTCTTTTATTCGTTTTTTGTTTGTATAAAGTTCGTAATTTAAGTTGAGCCAGTTATTTGTGGAGGTAAGGGGAATCAAACCCCTAGCGCATAGTTTAGAAGACCTGCAATGCAATTCTGCTACCCCCTATAACTGACTCAGCCTAACTTACGAAAATAGATACATACCCGCGGGAAGAGAGTTAGTCTTCCGCGCGAAAGGATTCCGAAGAATCAGACCCGCTCTAGCCTGAATTTCCCTTTCGGGAGCACACTCAGGTAGTATGCGGGTTTCTGGTTTTTAAAAACCAGAATTTTCCTCTTTTTCCTCTTATATACTAAGATGGTCAAGTAACCACCTCCTACCTGGACGATGTTACCGTCCGGCGGTATGAACGGATTAGCCAGAAGTATATACGAAAGCTTAACTTTCCCGCGGATATCTATCTATTTTTAAGTGTATTACTCACTCCGAAAAATACTGATGTACTTAACTTGATGCATAAATTGAGGCTTGATTCTGCTTGAGGTAATACGTGTTTGAAGGTTAAGAATAATAAATACTATACAGTAACGAGAAGGCTAGGCTTTCAGAAAAGCCGTTGCGTGGCTAGGTATTAAGCTAGCCTTGCCCGTTACAGTATAGTAAGTCGCAACATATTCTTATTTCTGATTCAATACCTTGTCAATGTGCAATCCATTATAATATAAAAAAAATCTTAAATGCAATAGTTATTTTTTATCAATCCGTTAGTCTTAAAATATCCTCAATTTTCCAAGCTCTATTAGTAATCCCAGCAGCCATAGCAGGAGTTATCCCTAGATTCTTTTTCAGGTTCAATGTTTTGTGTGGTCTGCAAAAGTTGTAATACATAAAATGGAGAGCTATGGCAGCTTCTAAATTTTCTACTTTCTTAGAGAATCCATTAGTAAGCCTCGTAAATCTTCGCATACTCATTCGCATAGTTAAGTTTTGTCTTTCCACATAACTTGTTGAAACATTCTCTTTAACAGGATTACCTTGAATAACAAGCTTTTCAGTTGCAATACACTCCGCAGGACTATACCGTTTCTCTCCGTCTGGTTGTTGTCCGTAAAGTTTTATAAGCATAGCATAATCAATATCTGCTCCAAAAGTGTCTTCTACTGCCGAAAGATAGGCTTTATGTCCATCTGTGGTAAGTTGTACTCTATTAGAGAGGCGACTTTTCAGATCGTTCATAAACTCATATGCATAGTCTGCACTACGTGAACCCACGAGCCAGCTCGGTACTAACTTTGTATCCGCATCAATTGCAGTCCAAGTCCAAACATCACCATAGCCAAATTGCCCTTTATGTGCTTGCGGTACATTTTTATCTTTTGAGTAGCAAAAAGACCATATTTCATCACATTGAATATTCTTACAAGGAAGATTACGGAGGGTTTTATCTTGATACTCAGCACACGCAGCCCCTACTTTTTCTAATAGTCTTGTAACAGTTCCCTTTGCTACGCCAGTCATTCGGACAGTTGCTCTAATTGAGTTACCCTCGACCAGACTAGAAATAACGTTTACTTGTTTATCAATACTGAGTGAATACATTAATGCTATTATACTTGACCGCTCAAGCATTGTCAAGAGTAGAATAGTATTTTACGGGTTTCAAAGATATGACCAGTTATGTATAATAGTCGCATGCCAGTAACAGGAAAGAGTGAAGTTATTAAAGAAGAAGGACAAGATAAAGACGCATTCACTGTGTCATTTACTAATGGTGCAAAAGAGCAGCTAGAAGAATTAAGAAAATATTTTGATACTCCTACGGACTTGGATTTGATCAAATTAGGTATTTCGATATTGCAAAGTGCAAAAGAGCGAAAAGAAAGACAGGAGAAAGAGAAAACAAATGCCAGTAAATAATCCTCAAACAATCCCCGATAGAGTTCCCTCAAGCCTTTCTGAAGATTATAGAGAGCATTTTTCAAAAGAGTTTGCCAGCCATATAGCAAACGAAGATTTTCGAGAACGAGTAAAGAAAATTTTTGAAGAATGCACAGATTCAGTTAGTTTTATGGATAAAGTAAAAGGATATGCTGGAAGAGAGATTGATGAAAGAATATTTAAAAACGGAAAAGCTATATTTATTTATATAGCTTCAATAGCTATCGCTGGTATTGTTGGTGCAGTTATTGCTAAATATATACACTAACTATATTCTATTTCTTCCCCCACCGCTTCTTAGCAGCATTTATAGCAATTTCTCTTTTTCGCTCCTCACTTAACTTAGCAGCTCTCGCTTTCCCCCCTCGTAACCCTCCAAGTCTCCCAAGTGCAACCGCAGCAGGGTTCTTTTCTTTTGTGGCTTCTTCTGTTATCTTTTTTGCAAGCTTGTTTATGTCCATGAAAACATGGTAACAGATGCTTCTTTAGTGGTCAAGCATGACGGATTTCAAATTGACCCACTACCAAACATTTGCTGATATTGCCATACAGCTTGCAAAAGAAGATAGAATTGAAGAAGCTGAACAACTTAGAGAAAAAGTAGGGATAAATGATTATCTTGTTGATAAAGAAGTTGTGAATGCCTTGTTAAAGGCCGGTAGAGTAAAAGAGGCGGAAAAACGTGCAGGTAAAATAAGAAGTAAATATACTCGAGCAGATGCCCTTAGTGCAATTCACTCATATGAAGCAGTTCAAATGGCAAGAACTATCAGTCCACAATCAGCATTAGAATATATACGAGAAAATATTAAAGATAATCCTTTTCCTGAAGCTCAGATTGCAGATCAAGCAGTCGCTATTGCCAAAATTGCTGCCTCATTTTAGAAAGAAATTCCTTTCAGCTAAGAGATTAAAACGATTCCTCCGTTGGCTATAACGATAGTTTATAGCTATTACTTCTTACAAGAATGAGGTTATAACGACCAGGTCTTCTGGGCTAATAATAGAAATTTATAGAGCTAATTATTTATGAAACTAAAAAAAGATTGACGGGGCTCAAACTCATTCTGAAGCTAACTTCCGAAATTGGATAAAAGAAGATAGAAGAAAGCGACAAAATTTGAGGCTGAGAGTTCAAAGATTGACTAAATTTTGCATCTGGAGCGGGTGAAGGGAATCGAACCCTCGTATCAACTTTGGAAAAGTTGTGTTCTACCATTGAACTACACCCGCACTAGTTACTATCTTAGTAACTTTATTGCTATTTTAGCAATCTGAAAGAGTAAAAGCAATTGTTAAGGAATAACTTATTAATAAAGTTTCATATTGAAGATAAAGCAAGTTTACGATACAATGAACACTAAGCCGCGGTGGTGGAATAGCAGACACGAAGGCCTTAAGAGCCTTTATCCGCAAGGGTGTGAGAGTTCGACTCTCTCTCGCGGCACACGGGGATTAGCTCAGTTGGCTAGAGCGCGCGGTTTGGGACCGTGAGGCCGGAGGTTCAAGTCCTCTATCCCCGACTCAGCTTCAACATCACAATCCTACCTAAATTCCCAAAGCTAAAATAGGTTCGAGTCCTCTTATGATTTTCTGAAAAATTCTTATATCAGCAAAACCAATGTTCGTATATAATCTATTGTATGGAAACTAACGAAGTAGGTTATCGAGATGTACCTCTATCTTCTCCTCGATTTGAGGTAAAACCGGCAGAATTAACTGTTGTGCAAAATACAGAAACACTTCCAAGAGAATTGGTTCAGGATGTTCAAGTAAACGAGTATGCAGCTCAGCTACTTCATCCATCAGTAAAACACTTAGCCAGTAAAGAAGAACTACTTCGCTTAGCAAGAATTACGATACCCCCGACAGAAGAAGGGCAAGAAAAATCTCCTTCTGAAAAAGCAATATTAGGAGTTGTTGAATGGAATAGAGCATTACCATTGGCATATGGCGTAATTCCTTATGCAGAAGGAAGAATTGGTAATGTTGTTTTTGGGAAAGGTGGAAATATTAGTGGATATAAATATATCACTGAGGAAAATAGAGTTGAAGAAATAGATTCATCATTAGATACTAATGATATCCCGTGGGGGTTTTATGAAAGTTCCGGTGCAGCAGTCGATACAGCAGTTACGAATTATCTGTTATCTAATAATTGTCGAACCAGTCTTGCTTTAGGCACAATAATATTAAATCCACAAGAGTTAAAGAAATATGTGCAAGAAAAATGGAAAAATACCCCAAAGATAGCAGAACAACTCGTAAAAAATATTACAATGATTGAAGAGCATGGAGATCAACCTGCGATTTTGATTAGAGTAGGTGGTGTTCCTGACAGACTTCATAGAAGTTACTATGATGAAAAAGTAGATGATACGCATAATCGGGAACGAGCGGCAGTTGTATGGGGGAATAAAGTTCTTTTAGAAGAGTTAAATTCTTCTTCTCAAACGTTTCAACAATACCTTCAAGGAATACCCACTGAAGCGGCTCGTCAACTTTTTACAAAAGTAGCTGAAAAACAAAAGTTAAACGAAGAGGAAAAAAAACAATACAGAAAACTCATTACACAAATTCTTATTACCGATAGTGAAAGAATGATAACTGCAATACAACAAAAACCACAATGGACTGCTGCCTGCAATTTGTATCATCAAGAAAAAGATCTTGATTATGCGTTACTGCATTATGATTTTGAAGAAGCAAATGATCAAATAATACGCTCTCCTGATGAAATATACGCATCTTTACGTAGTAATACATACGCAATGGCCATGAATTACAGTTACCTTGCAACAGAAAGAAATGGGGATTATTTAAATCTAGATGAAGAGATTTAAAAATATTATATATTTATGTTTATATCAAGAATATCTTTCTGTACTGTTGACAAACTTCATAATATTCTTGCAATTTAACGAATCGAATACTGAGGATTATAAAAAAAGTATAGAAAAACTCTCTAAATTAGTAACTGTTAATAAAAGCGAATGTATGAATGGGAATAATTTTCTTTTATTTTCTACTTAGTAGTATTTGCTTACTTTTTTATCGCCTGACGTTTGATTGTAAACAAATCTTAAAAGGAAAAGTGGATTTCTTTAACTAGCCACAAAGCAGGATAATCATATGGATTTTCCAAATAGAAGTTCCTGACGTCGTCAACTAGCCCCGACTACGTAGTTTAGATTGCTATATTAATGTAAATTAGTAATTGGTTTTGAATAATTAATATCACCAATTTCTAAATTTAAGTAATAAATTAGTTATTAAAAACTACGAGTTTACCCTCGGCATATATAGCTTGTTGTCCATCAGCCATTAAATCAAGCAGTAATGTACCTTGGTAATATGTAAGGTCTGCTGCGGGATCATAGAGGTAAATCCTTACCTCATCCGTAGGCTTGAAAGCTGCCATCAACAGTTCAATTGATTCTCTATCTTCCGGTTGTATTTTTTGATTTTCTTCTGGTAGTTGCAAATCTTCAGGCTTAAGTACTACTATCTCTCGCTCGTCCCAAGGTATCTCGTAATACATACCAGGACTCATAATCACTGCTTGAATTGATCGTTCGCCCTCAGGATCTACAGGGTGTCTAGCTTCTGATAAAATCTGTGCTCCTGTTGCTCGCTCCGTCGGATCGTAATGTTAAATATGACCGTATCTCTTGCCAGCAGTATCTGTTACTGTCAAAGCAACAGCTGTACAGTAGTTAAGTCCCCATGTTATGCTCCGCTTTCTTTCAGCTGGGTCTGCTGAAATATTACCACTAGGATCATTCATACCAACCATTTGTGTGCCACGGCTTTTTTCGTTGAAGTAGAAGTTATTCTTGTCTTCAGGAATAGGTAAGGTATCAGGTAGAGTAGATCGAGTTGGTTCACTTAAAAGATTCGTGATTGCGTTGATTGCAGCTGTTGGTTCGAGATTTTGTAAACTGTCAGAACTCAAAGTATGCTCAAGTTTAGGAGTGGGTTTTTGTGATGGAGTATTTATACCCAATTCCTCTGTCATATTTTTGATTATACAGTTTTAAAGTATAATTATCAGTAAACAAATAACCGTTGCTTAGATAGTGAAAACTTAGGAATATGTGATTTTATCTATAAACCACAATAAAGGATAATCATGCGGGTTTTCCAAATAGAAGTTCCTGACATCGTCCACTAGCCCCGACATAGTGGACGGTTTTAGTGATGTGTCCCTCTTAAAGAAGAAACTGAACGGTTTTTTGAAGCTAATTTTCAATTTTCCCTCAAATAGCAAGAGGTTCGAAATTCTGGATTTTTAGCTCACTCTAGCCTGACTCATCCAACCAATAAGTGGCACTTTGCTTTAAACTATAAATTAAAACCCCAAACTTTAAAAAATATTTATGATAAAATCGTTTTTATAATATGGCAAACATAATTGAAGGTTCTCCATTACATACGTTTTCAGTCAATACTTCACAAGCAGGAATGAAAGTAGTAGTGCCTTCTTATGATATTCACACATAACTATGTCATGCTCTTTTCCAGTCGGGAAAGAGGGTGATATAGTATGAAACGATCTCCCCATGATACATACAAAGTAAATCTCACAGAAAAAGAATTGCAGGAAGTAAAAACCATCGTCAAAAAAGGCGTATGCAAAGCGCGAACAATTACCAGAGGTAGGATATTGATACTTGCACATGAAAGAAAACTGGATAAAGATATTTGTTCTGCGCTGGGAACTGTCCGAAGCACGGTGCATGATACCCGGAAGAAATATGCGGAACAGGGATTGAAGCGAGCGTTGTATGATGCCAATCATCCGGGAAAACAACGAAAACTCAATGGGGCTCAGGAAGCACAAGTGGTCGCTATTGCGTGTACCAAAGCACCAAAAGGGTATGTCCGCTGGACACTGAGTTTGTTAAAAGAAGAAATATTTAAGAAACTGAATGTTTCTATCGGCACAACCGCAATCTGGAAAGTGCTGCTTCGTAATGGTACGAAGCCGTGGTTAAAAAAAAATGTGGTGTATTCCTAAAGTTACCCGTGAGTTTAAGAAAAGAATGTTTGATGCACTCAAAGTATATGCCCGACCCTATGATTCTGCAAAGCCAGTGGTTTGTATTGATGAAAAGAGCAAGCAACTGTTAGGAGATACCAGAATACCGGTAAAAGCTAAACCGGGGAAACCAACGCGAATAGATTATGAGTACGAAAGAAATGGTACTTGTAATTTGTTTGTTGCAATTGAACCAAAAGGCAACAAGAGAACAGTCAGAGTAACCAGACACCGGAAAAAGAAAGACTATGCTTCATTTATCAAATATCTGGCTACACATGTCTACAAAAAGGTAAAAAAGATTGTTCTGGTTGAAGATAATCTGAATACCCATAACAAACAGACACTCATTGAGGTATTTGGTGAAAAAGTTGGAAAGCGTATTGCCAGAAAAATTGAATGGCATTACACACCAAAACACGCCAGTTGGCTTAATCAGGCTGAGATTGAAATCCATTCACTTGAGATACAATGCTTGAACAGGCGTATTGCCAATTTTCACCTTATGCAGTCAGGAGTTGCAGCTTGTGTGAGAAAGAGGAACCAGGATCAGTGCGGTATCAATTGGCAGTTTACCAGAGAGAAAGCGAAAGAAAAGTTTCACCTTATGTAAACAGATGCCACTTTGGTTTTATCGCCACATACCAAACGCCGAGGATAACTAAAGCAAAAACTACCATCCATGCGCCATATTGGTTTTCAGGAAAGGCTAAAAAGATTGGCACAATAAGACTGGCAAAAAGAATACTTAAATAGGCAAAATGGGCGTAAACTGCTATTTTTTTCCATGTCCATATACCAATGACAATTGCAATCCCAAGCGGCGGAATAATCAATGACAAGAGAGTATCCCACCAAATACCCATTTGATGCAGAAAAATAATCATATATAATTTGTGGGGAAGAAAAAGAATACCAGAAAAAATCCATAGAGAATCAAGTACTAAGAGTATTGCTAAGAATGTGCCTCGTCCCTCTTTTTTTCTCTGTGAGGATTGTTGCGCCATAAACTATTTTTAGCATAACATAAGAAATGGGTAGTAGAGCAAGGAGTAATTATTTTGTGTAGGAATATTATGAGGATGGAGTAACCCATTATCAGAGTATGAAAATTATACAGGAGGAAGAGATCTCCTTATTATTCAAGAAGGTAAAAAGCCCGATGTGAAGGGAAGAAAAACAGTAGATATTTTCAGATATAATGAAACAAAGGATAGTGTTGATCTCTTTCCAACTGGAGATTTACCGACTGATGCGTCAAGAGACGATTTTTTAATTTATAGTGGTGTATTCTCGGCAAGAAAAATTTTTGAAATCGTTTCAGAAGCAACAGCGCAAAAAATTGCTCCTACTGTAGTTCAATTTGCATTAAGGGGAAGGTCTCTTGAAGCAGAACAACCGTTACTTGCTACGCTTGAAGAAAAAGAAGCGATGGTACACTATGATGAGGGATTGATGGGTGCAGGTAATAGAATGCAGACAATTATAGACGGGGATGAAAACGTGCATTTTGACAATGAATTTAACTTGGTTCTTATGGAAGAAGGCGAAGAATATGTTTTCCCAATAGACATTATAAGCTCCGCAGAAAACATTCAAGTACCAGTAAAAAAACCTGCTATCTCAAAACAACCTCGACCAAAAAAAGAACAGAATAAACCGCTTTCGTTTGAATCAGACAAACTTGTTTCCTTTGATACAGGATTTGTTGCCTCATGGGCAAGAGGAGATAAATATCCTAAATTTTCACACTCAATGGGATTAATATTTGAATTAGGCGAGGGTGATTATGGCGAAACTGCATTTCTAGCATCACTTGGAAGTAATAGAACTAAACCAGCAGGACATGTATGGGCTACTGTAGTAAGAGGACTTACCGATAAAGAAATTAATAATCAAGATCCGCAAAGATACGCATCAGGAGGTATGTTAAGTGATGAAGGTATAATTAATAGAGCAGGAACACTTAAAAACCCGTTTGCTGTTACTATGGCAAATTCGCCATATATGGTAGAGAAAAGAGAAGAACGGAAAGCATTATTAAATACTAAAACTATTTAAGCTGAATAATTAGTAATAGAATAAATGAATTCAGTTTCTAGCAAAAAGGTTGAAATATCTCCAATAGTGGTTGAAAAGTATCAAACTATAAAAGTTGAAACATATTCTTTTAGGTAAAGCGGTGGAATATCGTGAGGATTTTCAAGGTAGTAGTTCCTGACTTCGTCAACTAGCCCCGACTTTTCGACAAGCTCAAAGTCTAGGACTCTTTGAGGTTGACGAAAAGCCCGGAGCTTGCCGAGTGTTTTAATTGTGATTTGTTTGTACATAGTGAGCATAGATCTTGATATTTTCATCCCCTTCCTCGGGTTGCCGTAGCTTTTAGCGAAGGCACCTCTGGTGTTCCCACCAAGATCTATTGTCGTCCAAAATTATTTTATTCCTATGTACATTTTAATATTACATTTAACAAGAAACTCAAAATACTTTATCGTCTCTCATTAACTCTGCCTATTTGCTATTCCCTGTGCTAGTAACTTGTAAGCTGTAACAGTATCTCTTACATAATCTTCCCAGTTGGATTGTACATCATAGCGTATAATTTCCCGTTTTGCTGCACCTAAAACATTTACAAGGTCATATTGCTCAATATCATCATGCCCAAATTTTGTGACACTTACTAAAGCTTCTTTAACTCCATATCTTTTAACGTCTCCCTCAGTACTTTGTTCTCGCACTCGTTGTAGGTCATCTCTAGTATGGGCTACAGCACTAAAAGCCATTCTTCTTCTCGCTTCAATCTGGTGTTCCTCTGGAAAGTACTGCACACCAGAATATATATTCCTTGAACCGATCATATCAGGTGTATAGTGGGGATTTGTTGCTATGAGAAATGTTCGTGCTTCTCCCCACAAATTTTGTTGTATAGCAACAGCTTCTTGTTTTGTAACAAGTGGGTAGTCAATTGCTTCTAAATGAGCTGCACGTGCAAGAAGAATTTGTAGAGGTTTATGTATTAATTCACTTTCCTTCTCTTGTGCTTCATTTGTATGTAAGTTTGTTTCCGCATAAGCAAGTAATCGTTTACTTGCTCCTATCACATGAGTTAGGGTATATTCTGGTACAATCTCATTTTGCCTAGTACTTGCACGTACTGCTTCTAGATGCAATTGGTGAAGCTCTACAAGTTCTAAAGGAGATGGATAAAAAGGACTTTCTGATGTGTTAACAAGAGAGGTTATACCGTTATAAAAATCGTATGTCAGTCTTCTTTGTTCACTTGAAGGGGCTTCTTCCTCAAAAATACTTCTGTCATCTGCAAAAGGCGGGTTTGGCGTTGTATCTTCCCGCTTTACGCTAAATGCCCTTGCAGCTTCTTCAAATGGTTGAGTGTGCTCTCCTTCTGTCATATCCTATAGCAGGTGTATATTATCGGACGTTCTTTGCTCACTGTCAAGAGAAAGTCCTAGAGACTACTGCAAATAATCTAAATGACTGCAGATTCAAAATAATCGTTCACCTTTCCCACAAGAAAATCCAAACTCTTTATATCAACGGAAAACTGTGTTAAAATTGTTCGAAGACCGGTCAGTATTGTCGACATAGTGGACGGTTTTAGTGCTGCAAATATCTTGCTTATTTTTTTTGAGTAAATGCGCCTTAGAATAGCCTCTACCATATTATGGAAAGACAAACATCCTTAATACCGGAGATAGTAGCTCAATCGCATAATATTTATTTTGAACCTGGTTTTCATGGAGGTTATACAGAGGCAGAGAGTGCGTTTAGTCGAGGTAATCTCGATGCACACGCATGGAATACAGAGACAGTCCAACGGATAATCTCATATGCTTACGATGCGCCGGCGCTTCTTTTGACTTTAGACAGCCTAGAGCCTGTTCCTCCCAATCAGAAGCCTCTAAATACACCCCGGCAAGAAGCGAGCACAGTATGGATAGACTTACCAGCACGCCCGAATAAGTTAAATCACACAGGTAAGGTATATGTTGTAAAAGGAGATAGTTACCAACTTCAAATTCCTGAAGCTGTGCTACCAAATGCCAAAGATCTCTCAGGATTTTCCCAACAGATGTCTACAATAGTTCAAAAAGAAGCATATAATGACATTTCCGCAGAAGCTAATGCAATTCTTGAAGAAACTGCTGGTATTGCCTCTCTTGGGCTTCTACTTTGGGGAGCAAGCAAATTTATAAGACCCTCAATACCCATGCAGACAATATCACGAAGAAAGTTTCTGGAAAGAGCAATCATAGCAACCACAGCTACAACGGTAATAGGAAGTCTGGCACGTCTCACAACGTCAAATATCGCAGCAGAGGCTTCTAATGAACCAACGGAAGAATTCTTGCAAACTGTTGGTAACATTGTTAGACCACGACTAGTACGATCAACATTTATTGATGGAAGAACAGCATTGGTTCTTGCAAAAGCAGAAGATGCTCAGGCTATATCTGCTGATCTCTTACAAGCGACAAATGTTATTCTAATGGGAAATCGGCATATGGAAATGGCTCCAACATATCTACAAGATAGGGAGGAGAGAAATACAGCGATTGTCGCATATGCAAAAGATCTGCTTGATACTGCTAAACAGGTATTCATAAGTTACTTTCATATTTCACCTAAAAGCATACCCCTACAAGTTACCCAATTCTTACTCAACTATGTCAGTCAAGAAGATATTGTGGAAGTCACTGATCCAGGTGGTCTATCGTTCCAACCAAATGTTACCCAGAGCATTGATAAACAAGTTACTCTTTATAAGAGCTTTCACAGTCCACAAGTAGAAGAAGCAATTAAGCCCTTACGTCTAGGAATATGACTAGTTGTTTCTTAGATTCCTATACTCTGTATGCTTGCCTGACTTAAGCAGCCATAGATATTACAGGCAATTCTCTTCATCTTACATTTAAGTGCATGTTTTGCTTTTGTTTTAGATAGAGTGAGGGAATATCGTTAGGATTTTCCAGATAGAAGTTCCTGACATCGTCAACCAGCCCCGACACATTCACCTTACATATGTAATTCTGTTTTTGCGATTGCTAGTGAATATTGAGCGATATATTTTTTCTTTTCAAATGTGACATACCTACTTTGCCATTGAGGTAAGAATGTTTCATTAAACGTATATAATTTGTTCGTTTTATATAGTGAGCTTAGGCTTTTATAGAGACAATTCCATATTTGTATAAGACATAGTTACGGTTCATTGAGTAGTTTTTTGCCAGTTTTGCTATTATAATCGTTTCCGACAGTAATCAGCACATTATACGAAGATTGTATAGGAGTTGCATATGAGATTGCTTGCACATCAAATTCTTTTTTAAGAGTATTCATATCAGCCTGATTGACATTTTTATCATAGACAGTAATTGTTGTTTTTTGTTTGTATGAAGTATCGATATACGTTGGGGGAAGAACTTGCAAATTCATATCCTTCAACCGGTTTACCGCGAGTTGAGCCAGACCGGCAATAGTAGTTCCATTCTCTACACGTATGATTGGCGCAACAGGCTGTGTCTTTCCGCTAAATTCATTTGTTAACCAGTTATGGACACTCGTCCAGTTATCTAGACCATCTTTTGATTCAAGGATATCTTGCCCATCCGCAGAAACAGCATCTAGTAAAAAATTCTGGTCTGTTATTGCAAGAGATACTATTTTATACGTGTTCAATGTAGAACTATTTTGTAAAAATGTTTTGACATCGTCTATTGATAGGTCTGTTCTGAGGTCGTCTCCCAAAGAGGACATAAAGGGAATAATCTGAGTAATAAATCCTGCAGAGAAAATCTTTTGTTTGACCGCGACGAGCAGATTTCGCTGCCTTTGCGCCCGTCCAAAGTCTGTTCCATCTTGCAATGAATGCCTTGAGCGGACATATTTTAGTGTTGTTATTCCATTCATATGCTGCTCTCCTGTATCAAAATGGAGATGTTCATAGCGGCACGGAAATGCATCCAACTCTGTTAGCGTCCCGCTTGTACTTGCTAACTGCGCTGAGAGTGACGCGATTTCTGTATCAGAATGCCCACAGGAATCTGTTTCTTTTCCTTCTATTGGATACTGATAGTCATCAAATGTTTTTTCGACTGTTATGTTTACTCCTCCAAGCGTATCAATTGTATGAGTAAAGCCTGAAAAATCCATGCCAACAAAGTAGTCAATAGGTAAGCCTGTTACCTGTGATACTACGTACTCTGCCAATCTTCCACCGCCATTTGCACCAGTGAATTGTTTTTGCTTATTCGGATAACCGCTATCATCAAGCCCAATTTCATACGCTGCGTTTATCTTTGAGTAGCTTCCATCTGTGCCATTGGTTGAAATTTTAATCCAGATATCCCGGGGAATGGAAATTAAAAATACTTTTTTAGCCTTTGGATCAATATGAATTGCGATCATAGAATCTGTTAAGTACGCCCCATCATGATTGCCACCGCCATACCCTAACAACACGATATTTATCGGGTTTTTATTATCCAAGGACTGTTGTATAGAAGTAACAGAAGCGGATACTTTATTTTCATGAGGGATAAAAATCTTCTTTGTAATGCCATGCAGCCAAAAGTACGCAAGAGAGGTACCGGTAATAAATACTAATAACAAAGCAATTAAAATTTTCTTCATGAAGAGGTTATGTTATTCTAAACAAAATAATCCTAGTTGTGAAGTATGTAATTCTTTACAGGGATAAGTATACAAGATACACTATATGCATGAATACGATAAAACGACCAACAGATAAAGAGTTTGCACTTCACAAACAACATGAGAAACATATATTACAAAATCCCCTTAGAGATGTGATTCTCGGTGGACAAGATGGTTTGGTAAATGCTTTAGGAATTATTTTAGGAATTGCTGCTGTTACGCCTGATGTCAAAATTCTTATCGCAACTGTACTTGCCGCGACTTTTGCGGAATCTCTCTCTATGGGTGCGGTTGCCTATACTTCTGCGCTTGCCCAAAAAGATCATTATGAAAGCGAGCGGAGAAAAGAAGAAAAAGAAATAGAAGAGGTGCCGCATATGGAACGGGAAGAAGTATGTCGGTTATTTGAAGCAAAAGGATTCAAGGGAAAAGTACTTGGTGAAATTGTGGATACAATTACGAGTGATAAAAAATTATGGCTTAATACTATGATGGCAGAAGAACTTGGACTACAAGATATTGAAACAAAAGATATTTTGAAAAGTTCAGTTATTGTTACCATAGCTACCGCAATTGGACATCTTATTCCTCTTCTCCCTTTTTTCTTTGTTGCCCATCTGACAGGAATAACTATTGCTCTGGTTATTAGTACTATAACGCTTTTTGCTGTAGGGTGGTATCAAGCAGTAACATTAGTGGGAAGTTGGTGGAAGAGTGGAGTGAGAATGGTTATTATTGGCATTGGTGCTGCTGCTGCAGGATACGCTATCGCGAAGCTTTTTCACGCCAGCGGATAAATAATTCTTCTTATCCGTGCGTGGGAGGCGTGATTCCTTGCTGTTTTAGCGAATAATCCAAAATTTTTATCATTTCATTTCTCCTATCTTCACTCCCGAGTAACACTGCGATAATTTTATGGTCTTTGTATTCTAAATAAGTTATAAGACACAGACCTGCCTCTGGCGTATACCCTGTTTTTACTCCTCTCACTCCCGGGTATGTTGTCAATAAATTTGTTTCATTTTCCAAATCATACTCCTGATGTGTTGTTGTTGCTGCCAAGACATAGTGAGGTGTCGCGGCGATATTGGCAAATTCCGGGAATTGCGCGAGTGCGTATTTTGTCATGAGTAATAAGTCATAGGAGGTTGTATATTGATTGCCGTCCCCTTCCAGACCGGTCGGGTTGGTAAAATGGGTATCAAAGATGCCGAGTGTTTTGGTACGGTTATTCATATCCTGAATGAATTTTTGCCTGCCCCCTATTGCATTATCTGCGATAACTTCCGCGGCATCATTTCCTGAATGCAGTATTAGCCCATATAATAAATCATCCAATGATAACACCTCTGCTTCTGCAAGTCCCACACTATCCTGACCAACGATACTTTGTTTTCTGACAATATACTGGTCATCTTTCTTTTTATGTTCTAGTGCCAAAATAGCTGTCATAATTTTTGTCAAAGAAGCCATGGGCATTTTTCCTTTCGTGTTTTTTTCATAAAGAAATTGATCAGTGCTGATATCGTAGGATAATGCAGATTTTCCGGTTATATCAAGTTGAGTCAAACCGTTATTGGGAGGATTGTTCTCATTTGGTATCCACCAGTCCAGGCTTTTGACCTGGTCATTTTTTGCCATGTTCAAAAATTCCGGAAGCGGTGAATGGAATATCAATTTCACGGTAGTGAAACTTGGGGTAATTAACCAAAAGAATAACGCGAACGCGATTGTCAGGAAAAAAAGTGTCATGGTATAAGACAGCCAGACGGATTTCATAGGAATTCTTATTGTACTACATTAGTAAAAAAGAAGCGGTGAAGAGTTTAAGATTGGTTTTTATACACATAATCATCAGCTTTAAATGTGTAATTAACGATTATCTTTATAACAAAATATGTTTCTGTCAGTGTCGCGGCAATGAGAGTACTGAAGATAATTTCTAAGTCTTTGAGTTTGTTTGCTAAAAATGCCTGATAGACGATATAAAACACGAGGGAGTTTTGCAGGAAGAGCAGTAAAATAAACGCAGTGGTTAACAGTTTTCTGGCTTTTGCTTTTGACTGGATTTCCCGGATGCGTTCTTTATCCAGTTTTTCCTGAATATCAAAACTTTCTTTTATAATGGTGACAGCGTCTGCTTCTGTTTCTTCAGCTGTATGATAAAAACCCTGGGTCGCGTACGCCACCCGTTGGATAGGGTTAGCAGGCAGTTTTTTTGTTAATGATTTTTTGCCTGTTTTTTTCATGCCATTAAATGCAGATTTTTTAATCTATAAAATACTGCTGTAGGAGAAACACCAAAAATAATGCTGAGTTGATCGGGGTCATTGGTCAATTCCCAAAAATATCTAATGAGCACTTCCGGCATAAGCAGACTTGCCGCGAACCAATTTGCTTCCTGTTCTTCTGCTGATTTTTCATCGTCTAATTTGAGAACTTGCGCGCGATAGAAGAATTCTGCTTTTTTGTCTTCATGCAAAAAATAATGTCCTAATTCATGCGCGATAGTGAACATTTTGCGGGTATATGGTTCTTCTTTTTCCACAAAGATTGTTTTATCTTTTTTATTATACGCTCCGCTGACTGTAGAGTCCTCAAATTGCCCTGTTTTGAGTGTGATCTGGAAATTCTTCATTATTTGCCACAAAGAAATGGGTGCCTTGATTTTTTCTAGATTGGGATCCAGTGTCGTCAGTACTTCCCTCACAAGCGCTTCAATCTGGTTAATCCTGCTTTGGCTTAACATAGTATATATATTAGTACGTCTTATAGTGAAAGTCAATCTGGGGATTCAAAAAAAGTTTGTAATGCCCTTCTAAAGGGGTAAATCAATTGTCCGCGATTAAAGCTTATTTCATTTCTTTTAATCTGAGGCATATTAGGATCATCATCCGGTAAAGCAATAGGACCAACTTGTCGCTCTGGAATGTATCTGTATCTTTCTCTACTTCCAGCAATAATATAATGGTCAAGTGATGCTCTCGCTATTTTCCAATAACCCATTTCGTTGGGATGGATATCATGCATATCTTCAGCAGTTAAATAATCCGGAGTATGAATATAGAGAGTTTGTATATCAGGATATCGATCTAATGCGTCATCGGCTACATCTTTAACTGCATTATTCATTAGAGAAATAATTTTTCTTGCATATTTTTTAATTTGAGGTTTTCCTTTTGTATCTATATAAAACGTTTCACCTGTAGTAGTATCTTCGATAGGAAATGTATCTAAAACAAAAGGGTCTGGCATACCGTAAAGTTCCCAAATGTCCATAGGAACTCCATGTTGCATAAACCAATATTCATTTGCCAGGAGCCGCATATATTGATATTTCGAATCTTTTATTGTTTCAACAAAAGCCTTCGCAAGATCTCTTGATCCTAATTGTTCAGGATTTTTGAGGGAACTTAATAATTGCTTTTTCAATTGTGCTGCTTTGTATAAAATTTTACTTCCTCCTGCACCAAATTCATGTGACTGCGGAATGTCTCTATTGTCTCCTTTATATTTTTTCAGATCCACTTTGCTTTTTACATTCTTGTAATTTCCCTGTAGTATTTTATTTATTTCTTCCCACTTTAATTGTTGTTCCCAATCGTCTAAGATGGTATCTCTCATTGCTTCATTCTCTGCTATCCATAGTACTTGCTCTTTGAATCGATGATCTTTGCTTGCATAATTGCGAAAATTTTTATTCATTCCATACACTTGATATAGTGAGCTGGGAGAATCCAGTAGTGTTCCATTTACACCTTGTTCGATACTATCTCCTTTAACAACTTTTTTTCTCATTGTAATTTGGTGAGGAGAAAGACGGAAGTATGTACTTGCGGCTCTGCATGGTTTGTCTTCCGCGTCGAAAACTAACTCTTGTACTGCAGGGTCAAATAGTAACTGTGTATCCACAGCCTTTTTTTGTAAGTCATCCAACTTAGACCAAACAAAAGCTCCTAAAATGGCAAGCTCAGCGAGCGCAAGTGGAGTATATTGTAAGAATTTTCTTCTATTTAGCTCAAAAGAAGTTACACTATTTGAAGTAGCAGGTTGTTCTATCGCACTGTCGCGCTCTGCTTTAGACATATCTATTTAGCTTATGCAATAAATTGTGTCACTACATACCGTAGTGGTGTGATTTATCACACGGAGGCGAATCTAATTGGTAATATGAGTTAAGATGGCAGACAATTACTTATCTTTGACTTCGTATCCTATCAATTTTTGACAACATTTTTTTTCTTGGTCTGAGATTTAGGGGGGTTACTTCTAGTAACTCATCTTCTTCAAGAAAATCTAAGTATTGTTCCAGACTCATTTTGAGCGGGGGGGTTAATGTGACGGATATATCAGAGGTGGATGAGCGGATGTTGGTTTGTTTTTTCTCTTTGGTGACATTGATTTCCATATCATCTTTTCGTGTGTTTAAACCAATGATCATACCTTCATATACTTTTGTTCCAGCCTCTATGAACACTGTTCCGCGATCTTGCGCGTTGTTGAGACCGTAGGTTAATGCTGTTCCAGATTCAGACGCGATTAATACTCCATTCCTGATTTTTTCGATAGGCGGTGTTAATGGCGCGTAGGTATCAAACATGGTGTTCATAACTGCTGTTCCTTTTGTTTTGGTGAGCAAGATACTGCGGATACCCAAGAGTGCTTTGGAAGGTACTTTGTATTCAAAGCGTGTATTTCCTTTGTTATCAGATTCCATG
>WNFI01144811.1_pt1 | contig 21488 bp, 17 predicted proteins | sample 5400471 | NCBI WGS metagenome assembly WNFI01 (sample SAMN13153348, study PRJNA577476) | soil metagenome | isolation source: 100 cm saprolite on Douglas fir-dominated hillslope | place: USA:California | collected 2013-09-17
TAGTCGCACGGCTTTTGGCGGCCATCGGATCCAGTTTAAACGATGGAGCGTAGACGTTTGGCCGCTACAACTTACTTGGGCTATCCGCAACGGACATGTCAAGGGGGATAAATTAGCTGATTTAACGAACACGACATTTTTCAACTGGGACGCCATTGTTTATGACCTCAGCTCGGGTCTAGTTCACTGTTCCGAGCGGTATTTCGATGAGTTAGAAGGTCGCTTGCTTACGATCAATTTGGCGTCGAATCCAAATCCAGAAGGGACTGCTATTAGAGCACTCAAGATGGCAGTGACTAAGCGGGCGCGGTTATCGTACATGCTTGCTAAATACACTGCTGACGTGCTCGATACAGTTGGTGTGGAAGTGTTATCAGAAAGTGAGCGGACAAAACACAAGCCGGTTCGAGCCTCTTCGGCGATCATGATGGCTTTTCTTCACGAGTTCAAAAAGACCAAGGCTGAAGGTCGAACCGATCCAATAGCGCTGAGGGAATTGCAAACGGAATTTGGCTTTTCCCCTTCGAAAGCAGATCCCTCCACCTCGGATCAGCTATAGCTGCTTTTGTAGGGGTCGCGAGTGCAAGCAATCGCTGCTGAGCGAACGAATAGCTACAGGCGTCGAGGATGTGGGTCCGCAGAGCCAAGGTTTCGTGGATGCGGTGCTCAAGTCCCGCGACAAGGGAGGTAGCCGGATGCGACGGATCATCATCACGGATCTCACGCGATTTCAGAATGCAGAAATAGTCTGTACAGCGGGGACTGATATAAAGTCCGTGGCTTGCTTGCGCCCTATGCCCTATCTTCGGACCGAGGAATGCGAACGCCTTAAGATCTTGCCCGGTGCGATCCTTAGTGGAGAGCTTATTCCGTGGAAGCGTAGAAGGGCTTGTCAGGGCCGCATCAAGTCGACACTCACGGCCTCGAGTCGCCAGGAGGTGAAGGTCCAGTGCCAAATCGAGTGCCAAATTCGGGGGTTTGGGGGGATCGAAATTCGAGTCCCTCTCTCACCACCAGTAAAAATCCTTGCGATCCCGCGGGTTAGCTTCTGCCAGAGAGTGGCTACTGGCAAATCTACTGACAAATCACCGTGGTACGCCGTTTCGACCGCGGGGCTTGGCTTCGGCTCGACCGATTTGACGGCCCCTGGCGAGTTCTCCTCGGTTGACGCTTCCGCAGTAGTGGCTCGCTTGATCGCCCGCGGACTGAAATCCATCGCGTGTTGGATGGCCTCGATATCCGCTTCGATTGCACCTTCCGCCCACGCCGCGTAGGCGCGCAGCATCGTAGTGATGCTATGTCCATGCTGCTTGGCCACCCACAGCGGATTGCGACCAACCATCAGATCCCAACTGACCGAGGAATGGCGGGCGCAGTAGGGCTTCCGATAACGGATCTGGGGAATCCGCGCCATCGTCCAGCGCCAACGACGATAGGGATACTGAAGATTCCGGATCGGCTCGCCGTTCTCCTTGAAGAACAAATGGTCGTGGTTGATCTTTCCCGCGAGTTCGAGTCGCTTGCGCAACGCGAGTTGGCGATGCAAGACGTCTAAAGCTCGCGCGGATAGCTCCATCCGCCGATCTTCACCGGTCTTGGTCGAGTCCTTGTCAATTCCCGCCACACACGCTTTAGTGACGCTCAGCATTCCCCGCGCAACCCCAAAATCGGTGACCACAAGCGCGATCTGTTCGGAGGGCCGCATTCCCGTGAAGAACCGGAACTCATCATAGTTGCCTTGCGCTTCGCCCCAATCGCGATGGATCGCGGCGATGAGCGTCTCCGCCTCCTGGATATTGAATGGATCGATTTTTGTCCGATCTTTCTTCAGTATGCGGGCGCTCTTGAGCCCAAAAGTAGGGTTGTACTTTTCCGGGTAATCGCGATAGCCAAACTTGAATGCCCGTCGCAGCACGCTGATTGCATTGTTATAGGTCTTTTTATTCCAGTTCGGGTAGTCCGCGATTTCGACTAGTGTCGAGTAGCGAATGTTGAGGAAGCGGATGGTTCCAATCCGTGGACGCCAGATCCCATTGAGAATCTTTCGATAGGAGGCCAGGGTCACGGTGGTCATATCGTCCTTTGCCACCCGCGATTGGCAGTGCGCGAGAAAGGCGTCGAACACGTGTGCGCACGTCCGCGGGCATCCTTCGTCGGGGACTCTACTGAGTTGCAGAAAATCCGGAAACTCTTCTGCGAACGAGAAGGTGCCAGCGGCGATCCGATCTTTGATTCCCACAAGATGCTCGCGCGCACGGCGCAGATTGGACTCTGTCGGCGTTCTCAGCAGCGTGGGGCGATATCTCACGCCGTCGAACTTGAAGTCAAATCTAATTCTTTCACGACCGGCCACGGTCACGCCGCCTGTCATTGACGTCCTGCCCATAACGCTTCTCCGGTGACAAGTAGGTTGAACCCAACGTGACGCCTGACTTCGAGACGCCTAACGGGCTCCATCCCTAGGAAATTGGTTCGATGCGATTCACTTAAACTCCCACGTGATAGGTGCAAGAGCTTCACGTTCCGACCGTTTATGCGCCTTTCGTTTAGAATACTTTGCTTGTGCAAGCGACTATCAAACGAGCATATGGATGAGCTGGCGATAGCAATGGGATTTCAGGGGAACTTGGACGCGATCGCAACCGAGCTGATTCGTGCCTTTGCAATCAAATCCACGCAAGAGGTGGGAAACCTAAGGTCTCCACTGCTTCGGTGGCTTGATTTCAGATTCCGATATGTGGACCCGCGACCTCGCGCAACCGTGTTTTCCGACAAGTTTCCGAAATTTGGTCTGCCTCAAAATGCCCAGAACGCCCTGAATAATCTAGTAGCACTCATTAAACAGGGCAAAGACATAAACCGGTACCAGAGTAGAGGGCTGCTCAAGAATGACACTAGCGCAAATAGAAATTACGCAAGGACGGACCTCCTTTGGGCTGATTGGAACATTTTGCATTTTCATCTTTCGGACAAGCCGATCCGCGCCCACCAATTCTTCTCGGCACCAGCAGATTATCTCGCCTTCTGCTTAGGGGGCGGCAATGTTGTTGCCTTTGTCGATGTGTTACGTCACCCTGACAGGGAAGGATTTGCCGACCCTGGACTGATGGAAATAATTGCGCGTAACTGGCCCGAGTATCTTGAACAATACCGAGCTAAGAAAATTGTCGTGGATTCCAAGAAGTCCATGGCAGATATCCATGCTCTGAGAATGCTGGAATAAGCTATTTTCTAACCATTGACGGCAATGCCTACATGAGTCCAAACATGGGACTTACGTCTGCTGCAACTCCATTCGTGATTACCCTTGCCTATGACAGAGTCCGTGCCTATGTTCGCATGCTCGCCAAGATGGTTTGTGAGCACGATGGACAATTTCATAAAGAGACTTCGGCGCGCGGCGTTGATGAGCCTCAGTTCTCTCTTGCGATAACCAGGTTGACGGTTCATGAGGCAGTTGCAAATACCGGATTCGTGCTGCCGCGAGCTGAGCAGAATGAACCGAGCAACGATCTTGAGAGACTACATGATCTCATCATCCCGAAATGGGCCTTAGAAGCCTTCAGTTAGAAGTGTCTCTGCTCCCTCGTTCAACCTGTGCAGAGACAATGGTCGTCGCGCCTGCTCCATCTTCGTTGTGGAGACATGGTGCGGACAGTGCGCGCCCCGTCGACTGAGACGCTTAATTAGGGGACTCCAATGCAGTTTAGCCACTTTGATCTCAATCTACTTCGATCGCTCGACGCTTTGCTGACCGAACGGAATGTAACGCGCGCGTCCGAACGACTCTTCGTGACGCAACAGGCGATGAGTGGTGCCTTGCGACGTCTTCGCGAACATTTTGGGAATGAACTGCTTGTACGGGTCGGCCGGCAGATGGAGCTCACACCTCTCGCACGTTCCCTGGCCCACCCGGTACGCGAAGCGTTGCTGAAGGTGGAGGCCGCCCTGAACTCTCAGCCAAACTTCGATCCCAGCACGGCGAGAGGCATAGTGCGTGTGGCAATGTCCGACTATACCTCACTCGTCTTACTACCCAGACTCATGCAGATACTTGCTTCCGAGGCGCCGAGTCTTACCGTGCGGGTCGAGGCCTATAGTGATCTCAGCTTCCGTCGGCTGGACAGCGGAGATCTCGATTTTTGCGTTACCGTCAGCGACCGCAACCTCTACCGCGACTATTTTCCGAGCGAAGAAATTCGCGCCGAAGCCCTCTTCCATGATGATTTCGTCTGCGTTGTTGACCACCGTCATCCGGCAGCTACGAAAATGTCGTTGAAAACGTATCGGTCCGCACAACACAATGTGGTGCGGTTCGGGCCGGGGATACGGACGCTGGTCGAGAGAGGCTGGGAGCAAATCGGGTTCGATGCACATATTGCGGCGACCGTGCCCAGCTTTGCCACTCTAATTTACATGCTGCCCGGAACTCAGTTGGTAGCCACAGCGCAGCGACGGCTCGCTAAGGCGCTCGCGGCGCCCCTTCGATTGCGCGTATTGAAATGTCCTATCGCGCTTGAATCGCTCCGCGAAGACCTGATGTGGCACGCCCGCAATGTTGAAGATCCGTCGCATATCTATCTAAGGGGGGTCTTCCGCAAGGCGGCAGAAAGACTGGACGCTACACACTAATCACAATCGACGATTGTGGCAGGCAACGTTCGATGTGATTTCTCAGCCCTTGAGCGGCGCCGCACACTCCCCGTGAGATAAACATTCAGTAACGATGGGTTGTTTGGGGGAGGGTCAAGTGCTGCACCCACAGAAAGACAGGTTCGACGACAACATTGCTCTGCCACGGCTCTCGTATCGGCAAACAGTCCGATCGGAAGTTGCTGGAGATGCGGTTCGCCCTCCGAATCCAGGGCACCGTTTCGACTGCAAACGCGCAAATGAGCGCCATCCTACGACAGCTGTGAACGCACAATGGCCATCTTAGGAATTGAATGCCTGACCTACGGTGTCGAGGACGTAGAGAAATCCTGCAGGTTCTTCGAGGATTTCGGCCTTCGACTGGCTGCGCCTGCAGCCAGTGTGGGCAGGTTCGATTTGCCCGAAGGTTCGCACGTACTGATACTTCACCGCGACGATCCCGCGCTACCGCAGTCCTCATTGGTAGGCGACGGCGTCCGCGAAGTGATCTGGGGCGTCGACACTGAGGCAGCCCTCGAGGCGCTCGTCGCCGGTCTGTCGACGGACCGCACGGTAAAGCGCGATCGGGATGGGACCGCCTACTTCGTCACCGACTTCGGCTTAGCGATGGGCATCAGGCGCTGGGCTAAGAAGCCCGTTCTCAGCGCACCCGATCCATTGAACGCCCCCGGCAGCGTCCGGCGTCTTAACCAACACCGCAAATGGCGGCTTAGGGCTTACCCCAAGGCCATCGCCCATGTTGTCTTCGCCGTCCCCGATTACCAGGCCGGTTATGCGTTCATGCGCGACCGGCTCGGCTTTCGACTGTCAGACAACCAGCGCGGCTTCGGGATGTATCTGCGCGCAGACGGCACCAACAATCATCACAACCTGTTGCTACTCAACGCCGCAGCACCCTTCCCGGGCATGGACGGGATGCACCGCTTCCATCACGCCAATTTTGCGGTCGAGGATATCGACGAGATCATGGTGGGTGCCAACCACATGGTTCGCTGTGGCTGGGAACCATCGCATCTCGGGCTCGGTCGCCATCGAATCGACTCTGCGCTTTTTTACTACATCCCTTGCCCGGCGGGCGGTGAAGCCGAATATGGTGCGGACGCCGACTACGTAGATGACGGCTGGGTGCCGCGGGACTGGCACGCACCGCTCTTTGCCTATGCGCACTACGTTCATAACCTTCCATCTTTCCTGATGAAACCGCCCGCCTGGGACTTCAGCCACATCACCGGCATCGAGCCATCCAAGGGCGACCATTGATGTCCGCTGTGTCGAAGGTTTTGGTGGTCGGCGGCGGCATTGGCGGACTTACGGCCGCCGTTGCGCTGCGTCGGCAGAGAGTCGCGGTCGATCTCATCGAGATCAAACCCGATCTCAGCGTTTATGGCGTGGGCATCATTCAGCCGAATAACACCTTGCGCGCGCTCAGCCAGATAGGGCTCGCTCAACCGTGCATCGCACTTGGAGCGGCCTTTCCAGGTTGGCGCATTCATGATGCGGCGGGCAAGTACCTTTTCGATGCGCCGGCAACCGATAGCGCTGCGCCCGGTATGCCGCCGATAAACGGCATCACCCGACCCCTATTCCATAAGGTGCTGAGCGAAGCGGCCGTCGGCGCCGGCGCGGTGATCCGGTTGGGAAGCAGCCTCGCCGACATCGAGGATCGCGGCACTCAGGTGCATGTGCGTTTCAATGATGGCAGCGAGACAGACTACGGGCTAGTCATCGGCTGCGACGGAGTCTACTCCGATACGCGGCGGCGCCTGTTCGGCGATACAGTAAAGCCTGTGTACGCCGGCCAATGCGTTTGGCGCTATAACCTGAGTCGAACCGCCAACATCGAGTGGGGTCACCTCTATTTCGGGCCGGACAGCAAGGTCGGCCTCGTACCCCTCTCGCCGACACTGATGTACATGTTCATCGTCACCGCTGAGCCCGAAAATGCGCGCTACCCGCTGCCTCATCTTCCCCGAATGATGCGCGAGCGCCTCTCCGCTTATACCGGCTACATTGCCGAGTTGCGTGAACAGATCGTCGATCCGACGGGGGTAGTGTTCAAGCCGATTGAAAACGTGCTGTTGCCGCCGCCCTGGGTGAAGGGTCGCACGATCATCATTGGCGACGCGGCGCACGCCACGACACCCCATCTCGCGCAGGGTGCGGCAATGGCGATTGAGGATGCTGTCCTGCTAGGCGAATTGCTTGGCCGCGAAGATCCGCTCGAGTTGCTGCTCGGGGAATTCATGGCTCGACGGTTCGAGCGCGCACGTTTCGTGATCGAGAGTTCGCGCCAGATCTCCGCTTGGGAGCAGGAGCAATGGCGGGGGATCAAGAATCCGGAGGCGCGGCCCGGCGAGTTATTGCGCGAGGCGACATTGGCGCTGATGGAACCCTATTGATGAGGAATACGGTGATCATTAGTTGCGCAATCACCGGCTCGGCCCATACGCCGACCATGTCGGATGCGCTGCCGGTCACTCCCGAAGAGATCGCCGAGCAGTCAATCGCTGCGGCTGAAGCAGGCGCCGCCGTCCTTCACCTGCACGCCCGCGTGCCCGAGGATGGGCGGCCGACCGGTGATCCGGGTGTCTATGCCCGCTTTCTACCGTTTATTCGCCAGGCGACCGACGCGGTGAGAAGCATGCCTGGGAGGAGGCCTATGTCGTCAACTCCGACGACTATGTCTTCCGCAACACCTTCCGCGACATCGCCTACATTCTTGAGTCGCTGAGTGACGCAGGTACGCGGTTCGAGCACGAATGCTACGATGTTGGCCATCTCTACAATCTGGCGCATTTTATCGACCGCGGGCTCGTCAAGCCCCCGTTCTTCGTCCAGATGATCTTCGGTATCCTCGGCGGTATCGGTCCCGATCTCGAGAATCTCATGTTTATGCGTGAGACCGCTGACCGCCTATTCGGGCGCGACGCCTATCGCTGGTCGGTGCTTGCTGCCGGGCGGCACCAGATGCCGTTCCTGACGCAGGCGGGACTGATGGGTGGTCATGTTCGTGTGGGGCTGGAGGACAGCCTATTCATCAAACGCGGCGAACTCGCCGTCTCCAATGCTCAGCAAGTCGAAAGGATCGTCCGCATTCTCGCCGAGATGGGACGGGAACCAGCTACCCCATATATCGACCATAAAATGTCTGTGCCCGAGCTTGCGAGCTTTTTCCCCGGCCTGAAGCCCGAAGATCTGCCCGACGAGGAGGCCTGGGCAATCGAGCGCGTCGAGCTCATTACCCATAACGGTACACATCTCGACGCGCCCTATCACTTCGCATCGACGATGAACAAAGGCGAGCGCGCGATCACCATCGACGAGGTACCGCTCGACTGGTGCTTCCAGCCCGGCGTGAAGCTCGACTTCACGAGGTTTGAGGACGGCTATGTCGCCAACGCGAAGGATGTCGAGGCGGAACTGGCCCGGATTGACCATACGCTTTGTCCGTTGGAGATCATCGTCGTCAATACCTCTGCCGGAAAACGCTACGGCCATCAGGACTATGTCACCGCCGGCTGCGGTATGGGCTACGAAGCGACCATGTATCTGCTGGAGCGCGGCGTGCGGCTAACCGGCACCGACGGCTGGAGCTGGGACGCGCCATTCGTCTATACGAAGGAGAAGTATCGCGAGACCGGCAATGCGGGTCTCATCTGGGAAGGTCACAAGGCCGGCCGCGACATTGGCTATTGCCACCTCGAGAAGCTACACAATTTGGAGGTGCTTCCACCGACGGGGTTCACCATCGCGTGTTTCCCAACGAAAATTCGCGCCGCCTCCGCCGGTTGGACGCGCGCTGTCGCCATCTTTGAAGATTGAACTGCATGTACGAGCCATTTCCGGGGAATTACGTTTGGAATCTGTCGGTCAACATTTGCATCGGCATGGGCGGTGCCATGGGCGAGATGGACCGCGCCAATGAAGAGGTTCGCGTCATTGCTCGGCGGGGCGAGGACGAAGGCACGGAGGCGTTCTTCTCCTCCTGGGGTGCAATGGCCGACAGGCTGGTCGCGCTAGGTCAAGAGGCGGAGGCCAGCGGCCATATGACGAGCGCCGCAGAGAAATATACGCGCGCCATTGCCTATTATATTTCCGCCGAACGGATGCAAAGCCGGCATTACCAGCCGCGATGGGCGATGTATCAGACGATGCTCGCAACGATGAGGCGCGCGATCGCTGCCGGCTTTCCGTGCGAGCGGATCGAGATTCCCTATGGCGAGTCAAGTCTTCCCGGCCTGTTCATACGCGGAGACGGCGAGGGACCGCGGCCCTGTATGGTCTTCTGCAACGGGCTTGATAGCGTGAAGGAAATGATCGTACTGGTAATGAGGCGCGAGCTCGCCAAGCGCGGCATCTCCGTGCTCGCCGTTGACCAGCCCGGCGTCGGCGAAGCGCTTCGGCTGAGGGGACTGCCGGCGGTCTATGACAGCGAGAGCTGGGCGGGTGCCGCGGTCGATTATCTTGAGACCCGTCCCGATATCGATCCAGACCGGATCGGTATGATGGGTTGGTCGCTGGGTGGCTATTTTGCACCGCGCGCGGCCTGCTACGAGAAGCGTTTCAAGGTTTGCGTCGCCTGGGGAGCAAACCATAATTGGGGCGAGCTACAGCGACGCCGTCTGGCGAGCGAGGGCGCACGCCCGGTGCCGCACTACTGGGACCATGTGATGTGGGTCTGGGGCAGGAATAGCTTGGAGGAGTTCATGACCTTCGTGCCGCTGGTGACGCTCACCGAGCATCTTCAGAATATGACGGTGCCGTTCCTGATCACCCACGGCGCGAACGACCGGCAGATTCCGATCGAGTATGCCTACCAAAGCCGAGCGGAGGCAGTGAACAGCCCGAAGGTTGAGCTCAAGGTGTTCACCGATCGCGAGGGTGGGGTTGAGCATGTCGGTGCCGACAACATGGAGCCGGTACGAAGCTACATCGCTGACTGGCTGGTCGAGAACCTATGACAGGCCCCGGGGATACCGCATTGCGCATCAATCAGGAGTATTAGAAATGCCGACGCTCACCCTTCATTTCGCGCCTGACACCTGTGCCCGCGTGCCACTGATCGCGCTGGAGGAGATCGGTTGTCCCTACAAAATTGAGATCGTTGCCTTCGCAAAGGGACAGCATCGCTCACCAGAGTATCTGGCGCTTAACCCCAAGGGGAAGGTTCCGACCCTGATCGCGGACGGGCGCGCCCTCTCCGAGAATGTCGCGATTCTCTCTTGGCTTGCGCGGACGTTTCCAGAGGCGGGGCTCCTGCCGACGGTCACCGGTGATTTCGAGCAGGGGCTCATTTTGTCAGATCTCGCCTTCTGCGCCTCCGGCTTGCACCCGATCGTGACGAGGCTTCGGATCCCGCAATTCTTCTGTGATACGCCCGAGGGTCAGACGCGAGTTTTTGAGATGGCCGAAGTTGCCATGCGGCCCAACTTTGCCATCATCGACGAGCGGTTATCCAAAGGCGAGTGGTGGTACGGTGACCGCTGGTCGATCGTCGATGCGTATATCAACTGGGTGTGGTTCCGCGTCGCGGGTACCGCGTTTGATGTATCCGCTTTTCCGAACTTCGGACGCCACGATGTGAGCTTAAAGCAGCGGCCGTCGGTTCAGCGCGCGCTCGCCGTCAATCAAGAGGTAGCGGACAAGCTTGCGGCGCTGGGCTTGGCAATCAAATTCAGCGGGCCCGGCGCTGTTGCGGCGTCGAAAACCTAAAAGCGTAAGCGTAGTTAGTGCTCAAGCGAAATCTCTGGGATGGCACGGTTTTACGAACGGGATTCGCGAAGTGGAGTCGGCCTCTGTGGATGCGCCTGGGCGCGCTCGGCGCCGTTTGCTCAGCGCTGATTCTCCTGTGCGCGCCGGTTGGCGCAGTGCAGTTGCGGCAAGCGGCGCAAATACAGTTCATACACGCCATGAGCACTTTCGCCTGCGCCACTTTCATGAACGTCGGTGGGGATTTGGCAAAACATGCGCCGGCCTGCTTTGTCGCCGGAAGCCTGCTGTACAGTCTGCCGATTTACGTCGCCTACGCCGGAGGCCCGCCACCGTCGTCCATCTGTACGCTTGCCGGCGAGGTCCTTCTATTCGGCGGCTGGGTGGTGTTGATTTGGTCCGCCTCGAGCATCGACCGCATCAGCGCACCAAAATAACCCGCCGCTCCACGAATACCGCGGGCTTAATCGCTATCCCTCAAGAGTGAACAGCTCCTCATGCCCGAGTTTGACTTCGACCTGTTTGTAATCGGTGCGGGTTCGGGCGGCGTACGCGCGTCGCGCGTCGCCGCCGGTCATGGCGCCAAGGTCGGAATAGCGGAGGAGTACCGGGTCGGGGGAACCTGCATCATCCGGGGTTGTGTACCCAAGAAGTTGCTCGTCTATGGCGCCCATTTCGCCGAGGACCTGAGGGACGCCCGTCGCTTTGGGTGGACGGTACCGGAGTTTGATTTCGACTGGGCGACACTACGCGACAATGTGCTGGCGGACGTCGACAGACTGAACAAGGCTTATGAGAGCACGCTCAGCACACATAAGGTCGAAGTCATTCATGAGCGCGGAACGATAAGCGGTCCCAACAGCGTGAGCCTGTCGTCGGGCCGCACAGTGACGGCGAAAGTCATTCTGGTCGCGACAGGAGCCTGGCCGAGGATCCCGGAAGTCGAGGGTGCCGAGCACGGCATCACCTCGAACGAGGTCTTCCGCTTGGACAGATTGCCCAAGCGCGTGGTGATCGCCGGTGGCGGCTATATTGCCAATGAGTTCGCCGGCATCTTCCACGAGTTCGGCGTCCATGTGACGATCGCAAACCGCTCCGACACGATCCTGCGTGAATATGACGAATCCGTCCGCGACCGGCTGCTGCAAATCAGCATGGCGAAAGGAATCAACTTCCGTTTCAACGCGCGGTTTGAGAGGATCGAGAAGAGCGGGGACGGGACAATTTGCGTGCGAATCAAGGAGGGCGATCCGATCACTTGCGATTTGCTCATTTTCGCGGTCGGACGTGTGCCCAATACGGCGAACCTTGGGTTGGAGTCGGCAGGCGTCGAGACCGATGACAAGCGCGCAATCGTAGTCGATGAGTACAGCAAGACGACCTGCGAGAGCATCTACGCCGTGGGCGATGTAACCAACCGGCTACAACTGACGCCGATCGCGATACGTGAAGGCCACGCTTTTGCTGATACGGTGTTCGGCGCGACGCCCCGCAGAGTAGACTATGCCTGCATTCCTACTGCAGTATTCAGTCATCCGCCGCTGGCCAGCGTCGGCATGACCGAGGCCCAGGCGCGCGACAAGGTGGGCAATATCAGAGTCTATATGTCGGACTTCCGGGCGATGAAGAATGTGCTCGCCAACCGCAACGAGCGGACGCTCTATAAGATGATCGTGGATGCGACAACCGACAAGGTGGTCGGTCTTCATATGATCGGTCCGGACGCGCCAGAAATCTTACAAGCATCGGCCATCGCGGTGAAGGCAGGTCTTACCAAGCGAGATTTCGATGCAACGGCAGCGCTGCACCCGACCATGGCCGAGGAGCTCGTGTTGATGAGGTAGGCTAATCCAATTACACGCGTGCCACGACGGCTGATGACGTTCCGAATGGGCACCTAGTCAGGCACGTTAATTTCAAGCTCTTGATCGCCAACTCGGTAGCTCGCCGGTCGGGAGCGCTCACAGTACCTTCTTGAAGTCAGTCGAAACAGAACGCGCCGGTATTCGGCGCTCGGTCGCTACATGCGCCTTTGTGAGGGGGGATCAAGCCACAAGTATCACTGATACCTCGCAACACCAGATGTGATTTATTAATTTCAGCCAAGAAGTTGATCATGGCTTTCGACAACTGACAGGTCGCATGGGTGGGGGCAGGGCACGTGGCGTCAGCAAGTGTCGGTCGAAACCTATTACGCCTGCAACGCAGATATACGCGAAGTCACGCCGCGATGGCTGTGTGATCAGCAAAACATAACATGCGGGTAAGCTAATGAATAGTCACATCGGGATCTCAGCGTGCGCGCTCGCGATTATATGGCCCGCCAGTGTGTTTGCCGAGAATCAAACCACGTCCGAAGGTAATCTTGAAGAGATCGTGGTCACCGCTCAGCGTCGCTCCGAGAATCTACAGAATGTGCCCATCGCGGTTACCGCGATTTCGGCAGCACAGTTGGAAGCAATCGGCATTAATACCTCTCAGGACCTGAGCCTCGTCACGCCCGGTCTCGTGACACCACAAGCGGCCGGCTACATCCAGCCTCACATCCGGGGAGTTGGCACCACGTCGAATGGTCCGGGCATCGAAATGCCGGTGGCAACCTATATCGATGGCGTTTATCTCGCGAACGCACCCTCTTCGCTCATGACACTGAACAACGTGGAGCGAATAGAGGTTCTCAAAGGGCCCCAAGGCACCCTATTCGGCCGTAATTCAACCGGTGGCCTTATTCATGTCGTCACGAAGGATCCGCGGCACGATCCGTCTCTGTCCGCCGACGTCACATATGGCAACTATCAAGATGTGGCGTCGGATTTCTACGCGACGGGTGGCCTCACCAGTAATCTCGCCGCCGACATCGCGCTGCGCTACGAAGATCAGGGCGAGGCCTGGGGCCGCAACCTTGCCACGGACGAACCGATTGGTCGACTCAACAGTGATATTGCAAGCCGGACTAAATTCCTGTTCGATGCGTCGGATGCGACTCAGATCCGGTTGGCGCTCGACTACGAGCAACGTAAGACCAGCCGCGATACTCAGCACACCGTCCCAGGCTACCCAGTCAATTTCAGCAGTCCGATTTTCGGCGGACCATTCAACTATGGCACGGCCTTCGATATCAATAACAACATTCAGCCCCAAAACAGGCTCAAGGCTGGTGGGGCGGCGCTGCAGATCAACCACGACTTTGGACCCGTTTTGCTCCAAAGCATCACGGCATGGCGCCAATCATTCTTTTTCTTTCCACTGGACACAGACCAGACACCGGTCGACATCCTCTCCATTAATGCGACCGCCGACTCGAAGCAATTCAGCCAGGAAATCCAACTATCGTCTGGCGCTAGCGAGGGCCTAAAATGGGTTACGGGTGTCTATTATTTTTATGCCCTGGACAAATGGGACCCGTTGATCATTGGCTTCGGCCCGAGCATCATTTCGCCGGTTCCGCGGGTGCCGGTGTCGATCATCGAAAACGACTCGCAAAGAACAGGTTCGATCGCAGGCTACGCGCAAGCGACATGGGAATTCTTGGCAGATACGAACGCTACGGCAGGACTGCGTTACACGGATGAGGACAAGAGGCTCGCGGGCAGCAAAGAGTTCTCCGTGGCGAACTCACCGGGGCCAATGACGACGATTCCACCGCCAGGAGCAGGTATACCAACCAAGAGCACCTTTAATAATCTGAGCTATCGGGCGGCGCTCGATCGTAAGTTTGGGCCGAACGTGCTCGGCTATGTTTCATACAATACCGGATTCAAAAGCGGTGGTTACAATCTGACGCTCGCAACAAATCCGGCCTACCAGCCCGAAACGATTCGGTCTGCCGAGATTGGCCTGAAGACGGAATTGTTTGACAAGCATTTGCGTCTTAATGCCGCAGCATTCCATTACAACTATTCGAACATTCAAGTGGGTCGGTTTACGGCGGGTACAGAGGCGATCTACAACGGAGCCGCGGCGAAACTCTATGGCTTGGATCTGGATGCCGACTTTGTTCTGACGCACGAGTTTACCCTGAGCGGCGGATTGTCCTATCTGCATGACCGCTTCACATCGTTCCCGGACGCAGACTTCTTCGTCCCGGGTGGCGGCTGTATTCCGGTCGCCGCCGGGGTTCCTTGCGCCGGAAATGCGGCCGGCAACCAGCTAGCGTACTCGCCGACGTTCACCTTCAACATTGGCGGCAATTACAGACACGAATTTAGTGCCGGCGCGCTGTCCATGAACGTAACTTACTACCACAGCAGCCGCTTCTACGCGGCGCCGGACAATTGGCTCTATCAAGGCGACTTTGGGATCGCCAACGCGTCGATTATGTGGACGGACCCTAGTAATCGCTACTCGATCAAAGCGTGGGGAAAAAACCTCGGTAACACCATCTATGCGACTTCGTTGGTCGAAGCGAATCAGGGGTCACTTCGTGCACTGGGATCGCCAGTCACCTACGGTGTGACGTTCGGTGTCAAGTTGTAGATCGCAGCGTCGCAATCGATCACGGACACTCGTCGCGCGCGAGGAGGCGTCCCCGGGGGTTGCAATATCGATTTGGTACTATCGAGAGGGGAAGAGGGTGAGGAATAGCGTCACGTTCTTAAATATAGAGGCCTCGGCTCTGCACGATGCCGGTGAGTCGTTTTTTCGAAAAGGCAGTATCTGTGTTGTTTAGGACGGCGGAGTCTACGAGAGCAATGACGCAGCATTTGCTTGCGGGATACTCTTTGGAAATCACCGCGAAAGACGCGCAGAATCTTGAACGAGCCCGGAGCTTAGTTCCGCAGGGTACGCCAGTCTCGGTGACATTTCTCGTGGCGGAGAAGATGGAGGAACGGGTCAGGGCCGCCATTGTGATCAAGCGCAACGGCTATATTCCCATACCTCACATCGCGGCGCGTCACTTGGCATCGGAACGGGCCCTGGACGTATATCTCGAGCAACTTGCTACGGAAGTGAACGTTGAACAGGTTTTTGTCATCGCGGGTGATTCAGCTCAGCCGCGAGGGCCCTTCGAAGACGCCTTAGCGGTTATCCGGACGGGCAGGTTGGCTCAATACGGCGTTAAACGGGTAGGTATTGCCGGCTATCCTGAGGGTCATCAGCAAATTGCCGACTTTAAATTGAACCGAGCGCTTTCGGACAAGGTTCGCACGCTCGCCGAGCTGGGTCACGACACCGAAATCGTGACGCAGTTCGCCTTCGAATCCGATCCGGTGCTGAAGTGGCTATGTTGTATTCGAGATAACGGCGTTTTCGCGCCTGTGCGTATCGGAGTGCCAGGACCAGCAAGCCTCACGACGTTGATTCGCTTCGCGGCGCGTTGCGGCGTCGGAGTATCGGCGAAAGTAATGGAAAAATATGGTCGTTCGATCACACGGCTCCTAAATACAACAGGACCGGAAACGCTCATTGCCGATCTAAGTCTGCGGCTGAATCCCGAAGTTCACGGTGAGGTAAAGCTCCATCTTTACCCGTTCGGGGGACTCGGCAAGACGGCTGAATGGGCGCATGGATATTTAGGTGCCCCGTAGCTTGACGCAAGCCTCTTTTGGATCTCAACCATCGATCATTTGAATTTGGAGATTACAGGATGAAAGACAAGAGCTTGGAAGACCTGATTCGTTCTACAGGAAATCCCATCGACTATCTCCGTAATTCGCAGGTGGGGGTATTTGCGTTTCCAGTCGTTCCTGCCGAATTTACGTCCTGGCGCAATGAACATCGGGGGTGGCGCCAAACCGTTGCGCTTGCCGATCAATCCTATCATATGGGTAACCTGCTCATTAAGGGGCCGGATGCCGTGCGCCTACTCGAATCACTCGGGGTCAACAGCTTCAGCACGTTTGCGCCGGGAAAAGCGAAACAGTTTGTCGTATGTAACTACGATGGCTTTTTCATCGGAGATGTGGTCCTGTTCTTCACAGAAGAGCGGGAGTTGTTGCTCGTAGGACGCGCCCCCGCGATGAATTGGGTGCAGTATCACGGCACAACGGGGGGATACGACGTCGAATTCGAACGGCGTGACCGTTCCCCTCTCCAATCTGGCGGTGTAATCATCGTTCGTGACTATTATCGCTACCAGATCCAGGGCCCAAACGCGCCCCAGTTGTTCGAGAGGTTGAATGGTGGCCCCGTTCCAGAGATCAAATTCTTCTGCTTCGGGAAAATCAACATCGGTATGTACCAGGCAAACGCTCTCCGCCATTCGATGTCCGGTGTCCCCGGATTTGAAATCTGGGGGCCGTATGCCGAGGGGCAAGAGGTGCTCGCCACGATTATCGAAGCTGGACAGCACGTGGGTTTGCGCCTGGTCGGCGCCCGCGCCTATGCGACTGCAGGGGTGGAGGCCGGCTGGATTCCGGCGCCAGTGCCGGCCATCTATACAGGCGAGAGAATGAAGCCGTATCGTGAATGGTTGCCGGCCCAGGGCTATGAATCTAACAATTCCGTGGGTGGCAGCTTCGCCTCGCAAAATATCGAGGACTACTATGTCACACCGTATGAACTCGGCTATGGTTCGTTCATCAAGTTTGACCATGATTTCATTGGATGCGCCGCTCTCCAGTCGTTGGCCCGGCAGCCTCACCGAAAGAAAGTAACGTTCGTCTGGAACGCAGAGGATGTCGCGACGATCATCACCTCCGCTTTTATCCCAGGGTCAGAACCGTTTAAGTTTCTTGATTTCCCAGTACCGAATTACGCAGCGTCCATGTATGACCGGGTCATGATGGGCGACAAAGTTGTGGGGTTTTCGATGTTTGCAACCTATACCTACAACGAACGGGCCGTGATTTCGATCGGAATCGTCGATCCCGACATTCAGAACGGTGACGTTCTCAACCTCGTTTGGGGCGAGGAAAACGGGGGAACGCGAAAACCTACGGTGGAACCGCATAAGCAGAAGGCTATGAGAGTCAAGGTCGCTAGCGCTCCATTTGCGCGTGACGCTCGCGATAATCGCGCGGACGCTTGGCTATTGCGCCATTCGTAAACGTGGGGGCATCAATCATCGAGGATGCATCACTGGATGCGCCATTACCTAGCGAGGACTTGAGTGCGTGAAGGATAGTTACCATTTGACTTTGTCCTGTGATAACCGTCCCGGCATTGTCGCGAGCGTTGCAACAGCGCTGTTCGATGCGGGCGCCGACATTACGGAAGCTCAGCAATTTGATGACCCGTGGGCGACAAGATTCTTTATGCGTGTCGCATTTGAAATTCAAGAGCAGCCTGCCGGGATGGTTCTACTGCGGGATAGGCTTTCGCCGATTGCTCAACAGTACGGGATGCAATGGCATTTACGTTCTTGCGAACAGCGTTACCGTGTACTCGTATTGGTATCTAAATTGGATCACTGTCTAGTGGACCTTTTATATTGTCAGCGTATTGGGGAATTGCAGATGGACATCGTGGGGATTGTGTCTAATCATCCGAAGGAGTCTCTGAATGTGGCGCTCCCTCCGCACGTGCCGTATCACTATCTTCCGGTAAATAAAAGCAATAAAACCCAGCAAGATGAACAACTGAGATGCGTCATAGAGGAGACCGGGACGGAACTCGTTGTACTTGCCCGATATATGCAAATACTTTCCACGAGCCTGTGCAAGTTCCTTATGGGTCGCTGCATCAACATTCATCACTCATTCTTACCCGGATTCAAGGGCGCAAGGCCGTATACGCAGGCATTTGATCGCGGGGTCAAGATGATCGGAGCGACTGCACACTACGTAACTGAGGACCTTGATGAAGGCCCGATAATCGCCCAAGACGTTGAATCAGTGAGCCACACGGACACGGCGCAAGCGCTAGCGAACAAGGGGCGAGACATAGAGCGGCGGGTTTTGGCTCTGGCTGTCCGTTACCATCTGGAAGATCGCGTGCTGCTCAATGGCTCAAAGACAGTGGTGTTTCGAGATTAGAAAGCGGGGATGAGCTCTGGGACGAAGTGCCCTAGCCATATTGCTGCTTGTGGTTACATCGAGGGGGTCACAAGTGGGTCTGCCCCTTAAAACAATTCTAGCCGGGAGAAAGCAATGGATCATCACTTGCTATTGAAGTTCAAGAACCTTGAAGACATCCTGAGCGCGGCGGGAGGTGCGGTGTCTCTACTTCGAAGCTCGTCGACCGGTCCCTACGTATTTCCCGCTGTGCCACCGGAATTTACAAATTGGCGTGACGAGCAGCGGGCCTGGCAAAACACGTGCGCCCTCTTAGACATGTCGTATCACATGACCGATCTCTACCTTAAGGGACCAGACGCCATGTCGCTCCTGACGAAGGTAGGATGTAACAAATTCGGTTCGTTTCCAATTAATCGCGCCAAGCAAATCATAGCCGCGAGCCACGACGGGTATCTTATCGGCGATGGCATCTGCTTCCATACATCGGACGACGTGTACCGTGTAACCGGGGCACCGGTCATCAGTGATTGGATTCAATTCAACGCGGAGGTCGGTAAATACAATGTCGACGTCGAGCGTGATGAAACCGTGGCTTTCAGGGGCGGTGAGCCTAAGATCTACATATTCCAAATACAAGGACCACACGCCCTCACACTTTTGAAGGAGGTTACAGAGGGCAAGTTGCCAGACATCGGGTTTTTTCAAATCGGTGAATTTTCGATAAAGGGACGGCCGATACGTGCGTTGCGTCACGGCATGGCTGGTGTGCCAGGCTTTGAACTATTCGGGCCTTGGAAAGATGCGCATATCATCAGGGAGACCCTAGAAGCGATAGGCGAGAGATACCAGCTGAAAAAGATCGGAGCGCTGGCCTTTCCGACCACAACCCTGGAATCGGGATGGATGCCGTTGCCGTGCCCAGCGATCTATCACAGCCAGGAGATGAAACCGTATCGCGAGTGGATGACGCCAATGCACCTCGAGGTTATGGGTTCCTTGGGTGGCAGTCTGCTGTCGGACAGTATTGTCGATTACTACATGGATCCAATTGAAGTCGGCTACGGTCCCCTTATTGATTTCAACCGAGATTATATCGGTCGGGATGCGCTCGCAGAAAAGATCAAGAACCCGAAGCGCAAGAAGGTTACCCTCGTTTGGGACGAAAGTGACGTAATGGACGTCATCCGGTCATCATTGTTCGCGGAGCACAGTAAGAGCAAGTACATGAATTTGCCGCTGGGAGGGTACTCAACATTTCAATGTGACGAAGTCATTAAAAACGGTCGGCGCGCAGGAATCTCACAATGTGTGGGATTCAGTGCAAACGCGAACTCAATGCTGTCCTTGTGCCTCGTCAATGTCGAATATAGCGAACCAGGCACGGAAGTGACGGTACGGTGGGGCGAGCCTAATTCCCGGCGACCGATAGTTGAGAAAAGTGATGTTCATGAAATTCGTGCGAAAGTCGCGCCGGCGCCGTTCTATCAGAAAACAATAAAGAATGACGAGGGAAGCTCTGCACCGGCAATTGTGTGAGCCGGAATGAAATGAATGGAGGATAAACGTGATTGGAAGATACGCGCCAAGTGTCCTGTGAACGGGCGACGTGGCCGAGAAGCCGTATCGAGCACGCTTGGTGGCCGTTGTCGAAACTTTGGTTCTCGGTCTGCAGGTGAAACGGATGAGCGCCGGCGGGAGGGGCGTATAGCGGACTCAAAGATCGATGGAATGCGCATTGCGCATATATTTGGCTCATTAGCTGCGCAATGCACCGCAGCATAGGTACTGAAATGTAGACACGCGCAATAATTACGCCTAGACTGCAGCTGTCCCGGTTTCTCCTTGCCACGAGTCGAAGCATATGCAAGATGCCAGTCCCGGCGCGGTGCCGGGCTCAGCCTTCGCCAAAACCCTTCGCTGGTGGGACGGGGTTGCGATCACTTTGAGTCTGCCGGCGGCACTCTTCGTGAGCCTCGGTACTTCGGTAGGTGTCATCGGAACCTGGGCGGCCGTTGTACTGTGGAGTTTCATTGCAGTTGTCGCGGCTCTGCACAACTGGGTTTATTCTGAAATGGGCGCCATGTTTGCCGCGAAGTCGGGCGGCATCGCGCTCTATGCAAACGAAGCGTGGAGTTCGCGCATTCCGAGTTTGGGACCGCTTGCAACTTATGCCTATTGGTTTGCGTGGGCGACGGCGCCTGCCATCTGGGGTCTGACGGTTGCGCAGATCCTGACTGAGCAATTCTGGCCGAATGCTCACTTCTCACTCGACCTAGGAGCTCTGCATTTGGATGCGGCGCAGCTGGCGGCGCTCGCGGTGGCCTTCATCTCCTGGGCGTTGAGCATGATTCAGCTGCGATTCACGATGGTCATCATCACGGCGGCGGGCGTGCTCTTGATGATTCCCGTGCTGATTTTCGCCGGTTGCACCTTCTCGGCGGACGGCTGGTCCACCTCGAGTTTCACATGGCGTCTCGGCGGCGGCCTCTCGGGCGTGCGAACCGCGTTCGCCTGGCTGTTCGTGATGGCGTGGTCATCTTATGCGGTGGAAGCCGCGGCCTCCTTCATCCCCGAATTTCGCGATACGGTCGGCGACACTCGCAAGTCCCTACGCATTGCGGCCCTCATTTTGTTGCTGGTGTTCACCCTGACCCCCTTCGGCATCTCGGGACTCGTGGGGGAAAAGCTGATGGGAGACTTACCCAACGGCTTTCTCCAAGCCGGCACGGTGGCGCTGTTCGGCGGCGGCGCGGCCGTGATGACGTGCATCTTGATTGCCGGTGTGTTGGTGTTGTCAGTGATGGGCACGGCGGATGCAGGACGCGCCTTGTATCAGAGTTCGCGCGACGGACTCACCTTGCGGCAGTTCGGCGTGCTGAACAAAAAGGGTCTGCCGGTGCGTGCGGTCACCGTCCAATTCGCGATCAACATCGCTTTGGTGCTGTTCGTGGGCAACGCATTGGCGGTCATCGTCGCCGGCAACGTAGGCTACATCCTGGCTCATCTGTTGGCCATTTCTGGATTTCTGGTGCTGCGCCGAGACCGGCCGCAGTTGAGCCGCCCCATTCGTTTGGGTCCTGCCTGGGTGCGTGTTGCCTGGTGCCTGACGCTCTTCGATGCGCTGATCTTGATAATCGGAATGACCGGCGCGTCGATCACGGGATACGGCGGCTTCAAAGAGGTCGGCATCGCCGTGGCGGTGCTGGCGGTCTCCCAGATTTTTTATTG
>WNFI01225043.1_pt2 | contig 21483 bp, 21 predicted proteins | sample 5400471 | NCBI WGS metagenome assembly WNFI01 (sample SAMN13153348, study PRJNA577476) | soil metagenome | isolation source: 100 cm saprolite on Douglas fir-dominated hillslope | place: USA:California | collected 2013-09-17
CCGCCATGACGTTATACTTTGGCATCACGCGCCCACTGGCCTGATACGTCAGCGCGAGCATGCTGCCACCGCCAGCCGCCTGCATCAGGGGTAGCGCGCGGCGCGCCATCGCGGTCAGCGAATACGCGCTAACATCCAGAGCTGTGAAGAAGTCCTGGCGCGAAGTCTGGTAGAAAGGATTCTCCAACGCGTTCTTGGGAGCAAAGGCGACCGAGTGAATCAGAATGTCCAGCTTGCCATTGAAGATTTCCGCAGTTTTGGCGAAAGCTGTATCCAGCTCAGCATCGTTTTGCACATCGCATTGCAGCGTTGCCGTCCCTGGAATCTGTTCAGCCAGGTCCTTGACGCGCCTCTCCATCGGCTCAACATAGGAGAGTGTCAGTTCCGCCCCTTCGCGGGCCAGGGATTGGGCAATGGCCCAACCAATCGAGTTTTTGTTGGCGATCCCAAAAATAAGTGCTTTTTTTCCCTCAAGTAAAGGCATCGATGTCTCCTCTCAAATACGTGGCTAAAATGCCATTGGATAGTTTCGGCTGGCCCAGCCATTCATGCCGTTCGCTAGATTATAGACCTTTTTCAGGCCAGCTACCAGCGCGATCTCACAGGCTGTAGCGCTTCTCTGACCTGAGCGGCAAACAAAGATGACCTCTTCATCCGCGGGCAGGTTGAGTTCTTGTAAAGCGTGGCCAAAAGAGTAAATCCCGTCGATCGGGACCAGCGTGGCCTCCGCGATATGCCCGCCTTTCCATTCGTCAAGTTGACGCACATCAATGATTCTGGTTCCCTGCTCGATCATCTCTTTGGCCTGGTCGGTGCCGATTGTGGTATAGGGAAATGCTTCGTGTTCGTCTGCGTAAGGCATGGGGAATTCTCCTTCTAATGGGTACTGTCGTATTGCTCAAGCCAGAGGCGTCCCAGGGTGGTGACGCTGATTAGATACTCATCGCCAGCAAACGCCATGGTGAGCAAGCCCTGGTCTTCCATATCGCGAAAGTCGTCGGTTATCAGGAAATACTGACGCACCAACCGCGCGAGGTCGCTCTCTGGCAATTGCTTCCAGATTAAGAGTTCTCGCAAGACGGCGGCAAACTTGGGACCGCTATCATCAATTGCCCGCATATTCTTACCTTATGCCTCTTTAAGAGTTCGCGTTGCCCACAGTGTAACAAATCCTACAGGCAAGAGCAAGTAAAATCCACAGAGAGAAGATTTCCTCTCGACGTGGCTTGTGAACTATGCTATAACCAGGGTGAAAGACTAGCAAAAATGTGAGGAGATCAATCCAGCCATGTCGAATCCAGCCAGGCCGGAAATCCAGGCCAGTACCGTGATACGCAATATCGGTGAACTCGTGACCGTTGCGCAGCAGCCGCTCGTGGGTGCCAGTGGCTCGCTGCAAGTTATTTCCAACGCGGCCATGGCCGTACACGCGGGAAAGGTCGTCTGGCTGGGTCCAGACGATGACGCGGAACCCCTTTTCCAGCACAACCACACTCAGGGTGATGGCATCACCATCATTGACGCCGAGGGAGCAGTGATTACGCCGGGCCTGGTGGATTCGCATACCCACCTGGTCTTCGCTGGCGACCGCGCGGAGGAATTCCACCTGCGCCGCCAGGGGGTGAGCTACGGCGAATTGCTGGCCCAGGGACGCGGCATCCTGACCACCATGCGCGCCACTCGTGAGGCCGACACGGAGACGTTGACAGAGCTGGCAGTGCAGCGCCTGGACGCGATGCGTCAGCATGGCACGACCACTGTCGAGGTCAAGACGGGCTACGGACTGGATATCGTGACCGAAGAAACCTGTCTGCGCATCATCAATAGCCTGAACGCATTTGAGTCCGAGCCCGGCAATCAACACGACCGTGTACGCGTCGTGCCCACCTTTCTCGGCGCCCACAGTGTACCGCCCGAATACCGCGAGAAACGCCAGGCGTATGTCGATCTGGTCGTCGAAGAAATGCTGCCCTCGTTCGTTGGTTTAGCGCGCTTCTGCGATGTCTTCTGCGAGCGCGAAGCCTTCACCCTGGAAGAATGCCGACGCATCCTGACCCGCGCCAAAGAGTTGGGCTATGGGTTGAAGATTCACGCCGAGCAGCTCAGCCCCTCCGGAGGTGCGCGCCTGGCCGCCGAATTGGGCGCGACCTCAGCCGATCACCTGGACTTTGCCAGCGATGAGGACCTGGATGCCATGCGCGAAGCTGGCGTGGTGGCGACCCTACCGACTTCAATCCCGGCACCTCATACTGCGAGAACATGCAGACTATGCTCGATCTGGCCATGTCGAGCATGGGCATGAGCCTGGATGAGGCCCTGGCAGCCGCGACCATCAATGGTGCCCGCGCTCTTGGCCTGCACGACAGCATTGGCAGCCTGGAAGTCGGCAAACGTTGCGAGCTGGCCCTCTGGTCGATCCACAACTATCATGAGATCGGCTATCACTTCGGCACCAATCTTGTCCAATCGGTGTTGCGTTTGTAATCATCGGCGTGGGGATGTTTCACGTGAAACATCCCCACTACCTCAACAAGGAGAGGGACAAAAATGGCCCAGGCGCCAGGCGAAAGCACCTTTGTAGTAGACCTTCTCACCACCTTGCGCGCAGAGAAATATAGCCCGCGCGCCTGGTGGAGCTTTCTCGCGCGTTCGTGGCAGATGTCGTGTACGACCGCGCGCGAACATCCCAGGCTTGCCCGCTCGTGGAGACGCGTAACTCTCCTGAATAGTGGGCTGGCTCTCGCTGCTCTGTTCCTCAACTTTGCCCTGGAAGGTTCCACGGCGGCCTGGCGTCTCTTGCCCGGTTTCCTCTTCTGCGCGGTCTGGCAACAGAGCGACCTCTACTGGCACCTGGGCCTGAATCGTCGCTCCTCAGATGGGGAGATGCTGCCAACCATCGGCATCGCAACTATGCTGACCAGTTGGCGCGGCCTGTGCGCCTCGTACCTGTTTGGTCGCCTGCTTGGTGGAGTCAGCACACCGTCGACGCTGGCCCTGAGCGTCTTTCTCATTGGCGTGGCGACCGATATCCTTGATGGTCAGTTCGCGCGCTATACGCGTACCCAGAGCAAACTGGGCGGGATCACCGATGGCGAGGCCGATTTCTGCCTCTACCTGGCCCTCGCTCTGATCCTGGTACAAAACGGCTTGCTACCCCTCTGGCTGGGCCTGCTCATGCTTTTGCGCTTCCTCTTACCCTTACTGGCCGCGCTGGCCAGCTATTTTATCCTGGCCCGCCGGGTGCGCTTCGGCTCAACCATCGTCGGCAAATGGGCTGGCCTGGCGCAGTGCCTCTACTTCCTGCTCCTGCTCGCCCCATCTGCGCTCGCCTCCCTCACTCGCCCCCTCCAGCTCCCGCTGCTGATTGCCACGATTGCTTTGCTGGCGCTGGCCCCATTAGCGCAGATCGCAGCGAATGTGCGAGGGGAAAACTAGACAACTTTTCCGCTGAGAAAGCAGGTGATGCCAGGAAAAATGCGTGCATTTTTCCTGGCATCACCTGCTTTCTCAGCGGAAAGAGAACTGGATTGTCTTCCTTACCCCTGCGAAGTCGTACGCTCTGGCTGAATATAAAGCACGACACGCTCATCACCTGGCTGGTTCCATGGATATTTATCCTTGCCCAGATACTTTTTTGCCATGGAATCGATGAACTTCTTATCAGGATCATCCTCAATCTTCACCACTTTGCCGCGAATCTCTAAATAATGGTAGGGATTGCTCGGATCGGTGATCGAGAGGGCGATATGTGGATCGCGCTGGACGTTGTGGTATTTCTGGCGCGTCTTAGTCTGGCTGATACGCACGTACGTACCATCCCAATCAAACCAGACCGGATTGGACTGAGGCTCGTGCTTCGGTCCGATCGTCGCGATATGGGCAAAGCCCGTGGACTGAAGGATGCCAAGCTCCTTCTGCGGAATAACGCTCATTTTTTCTCCCTTCTGAAGCTCAGATGCTCATAAAAACACCTGAGCAGAAAACATCTGTCTACCACTATTCTAGCGACCAGCTAATAATCTATGCACGTTTTCCATAATTATCTCGTTCCATGTTGATGACTGGCACGTCTATTCCAAAAAATGAGGGCATGATCACAAACTGAGCTGCAGCATAGGCAATCGGGTCGCGGCCCTGGCATCCGGGGTGGGTGTCGCCCATCGTGGGGTACACTGGTCATAGGCATTTTACGCTCCGCCTCTCTATCTGCTACAATGCCTGCGAAGAGGCAGCGTTGCCCGGAAAGGAAACCCAATGATGAAAGCAGATATTATTCCTACCCTCCCTACGGAGGTGACTATACAAGGTCAGGCGCTGACCAGCGCTGACGTGCTCGCGGTGGCCCGTCACTATGCCCCAGTTACGCTGGGAAGCGAATCGCTGGCACGCATCAAGGCCGCGCGCCAGGTAATTGATCGAATGGCGGATGAGGGTCAGAAGGTATATGGCGTCACGACCGGCTTCGGCCATCTCAGCCGGGTGCGTATCCCGCATGAGCAGTTGACCGAGCTGCAACATAATCTTCTGCGCAGTCACGCCGCTGGGGTGGGCGAGCCGCTGAGCGAAGATGTCACGCGCGCGATGATGCTCCTGCTGGCAGCTAGCCTGGCGCGCGGCAATTCAGGTGCGCGCGTGGAAATTGTCGAGTTGCTGTTGGGCATGCTGAATGCGCGGCTCTACCCGGTTATTCCCTCGCGTGGGTCCGTGGGTGCGAGCGGCGACCTTGCTCCGCTTGCTCACCTGGGTATTACTCTGATTGGCGAGGGCGAGGTGAACTATCGCGGCGAACGTGTCACGGGAAACGTGGCTCTGGCTCAGGCCGGGCTGGTTCCTCTGCATTTGCAGGCGAAAGAGGGTCTGGCTCTGATCAACGGCACGCACTTGATGGAGGCCAGCGCGATCCTTGCCCTGGCAGACGCGCAGGTTCTGTTGCGCGCGGCTGAAGTGGCTTGCGCTATGAGCATCGAGGGTCTGATGGGTAGCCACGTGCCCCTGGACCCGCGTATCCACGAGCTGCGCGGGCAGGTGGGTCAGCAGGCTACCGCGGCTCGCCTGCGTGAACTGGTCAGACACAGCGAAATTAATACCAACCACCAGGGGTGCCCCCGCGTGCAGGACCCCTACACCATGCGCTGTGCTCCCCAGGTGTTGGGTGCAGTGCGCGATAGCCTGGAGTACTGTGCTGGCGTTTTCGAGCGCGAACTGGGAGCTGTGACTGATAATCCGCTGATCTTCCCTGAGGATGGAGAGGTTTTGAGCGGCGGCAACTTCCACGGTCAGCCGCTGGCCCTGGCGCTGGACACCATGGCTCTGGCCATCACCCAGCTAGCCAGCTTCTCCGAACGGCGCACCTATAACCTCATGGGTCCCCACGATTGGGATGAGCATGGCGCGCCACTCTTCCTCACTCCCAATCCGGGTCTCAACTCCGGCTTCATGATTGTGCAATACGTCGCCGCGGCGCTGGTCAACGAAATCAAAGTCCTGGCTCATCCTGCCAGCATCGATTCTATTCCGACGAGTGCCGGCATGGAAGACTTCAACAGCATGGGTGCCACCAGTGCCCACAAGATGCTGCGCATCCTGGAGCAGGCGCGCCAGGTGGTCGCGATCGAACTCATGTGCGCGGCCCAGATGCTCGACTTCCGCCTGCCGCTCAAACCAGGCGTTGGTGCGCGCAAGGCTTTCGATATTGTTCGCTCTTCTGTAGCCAAACTGGAGAACGACCGCGTCATGGCTCCCGATATCGAGGCGCTGGCCCGCGCAATCAAAGAGGGGGCATTCGATCAGATCGCGTAACGATTGACCTTCTCGATAGAAGTGGTTGTGGTGGATGTTTCACGTGAAACATCCACCACAACCACTTCTATCCTCTCTCTTTTCATAAGCAAGCAATGGAATTAAAAAAACTGTAAATAAGGCATTTTATGCGAGCTTTCTCACCTGCCTCCGCTCCCCCCTTCTAGAGAAAATGTCGTAAGCTACTGTGCTTATAACTTGAAAAAGATCAATCTTTCCTTTCGAGCAAATTACTCGTATAATAGAGGGGCGTACACGTTTCTATCAAGGTCCAGAACACGCAACCGGAGGAGAAGCGATCATGATTTCAGCCATCGACAGCATTATCGAAGCGTCTATTGACCCTCAGGGACCTGGCCTCGCAGTTGCTGTTGTGCAAAATGGAGATTGCCTCCATTGTAAAGGGTACGGCCTGGCCCATTTGGAATGGTCTACCCCCATCACAGCAGATACTGTCTTCCGCCTCGGCTCGTTCACTAAAACGTTTACGGCGACGGCGGTCCTCCTGCTCTATCAGCAAGGGAAACTGAACCTCTCCGATGCGATCATGAAGTATTTCCCTGACTTTCCACCGCACTGGAATACCATCACGATTGAGCACCTGCTCGCCCATACTTCGGGGATCAAGAATTACAATGATCTGGATGGTTTTATCAGAATCTGGTCCAGGGCAGACCTCACTCCCCGTGAGCTTGCAATGTTGTTCGCGGACTTGCCCCTGGAATTTACGCCTGGCACCCAATTTGCTTACACCAATTCCGGTTATGTTCTGCTGGGTCTGTTGATCGAAACGCTTGCGGGCATGACCTACGACGAGTTCATTCGCATCCATATCTTTGCACCCCTGGGCATGGATCACTCTTACTACATGCTGCGGGGCAGCATTATTCCCCAACGAGCTGCAGGCTATGTACTTGCTCCGCAGGGTAATATTTACGCGTATCGAGGGTATCTGCACGCGCCATTTCGCAGTATGACCACCTCCTACGCCTCAGGTGGATTGGGATCAACGCTCAATGATCTGTTCATCTGGGATAGCGCGCTGCGCACCAATCGTCTGCTCAGTGACGATCTGCAAAAGCGCGCCCTGACCCCCATCACACTGACCAATGGGCAGGTTAGCAATTACGGGCTTGGCTGGTTCGTCGAAAATCGCGTGGGCCAGCGCATCGCCTATCATCCAGGAGACGTAGAGGGCTTCACAACGCTCATGGTCCGCTTCCTCGACCTGCCCATCACGTTGATCTTGCTAGCCAATCTCTCCAACTGGGATCTGGAGGGCCTGGCTATGAAAATTTACGAGGCGCTGCTCTAAACTGGGCACATTTCTCAGATTTTCAGAGAGAACAGGGTGAATGTTTCACGTGAAACATTCACCCCGTTCTCTCTGAAAATCTGAGAAAGAACATCTTCACAATTATTGCGGAGACAAGGGCCATGATATGGCTTCAAGTTGAGTACAATGCTCTTCCTCGTGCTCTACCAATCCCTGGACAATTTCGAGTAAGGATACTGGCCCCAAAATTTCATGGATACCAATGCGTTCCCATGCTTCACTATCTACGTTCTGTAATACCACAACCACCTCTGCTCGGCGGAGGGTAAACAAGCCTAAAGAGGTTGCAAAATCCTGGTGAGCATATCTTGCAATCTCTGCCCATCGCCGTTCGTCATAGGCCGACAGAGAAGGATTCTCGCGGGAGAGAACCATGTAAATACGAGGCGCGATGATATCGTCAGCCGCGCGCAAATGGACCAGGATATCTTGCGCTGCCCATGCTTCTGGCGCTGGAGACGTTTGGAGTTGTTCGCGGCTCCATCCTGCGGTTCGGCGAGCTATCCGCGTGGGGGTAGCGGCGAGCCGCGTTATGAGTGTGTTTATATGCTCTTGAGAGTTACTCATTGCTATTCCTCTGGCAAACTATCCCCAGGAAAGCTTCGGCAAACATGCACCTCATAGACAAAGACACCAGCCTTCACCGCCGGGTCCTCGTCCATGCTCTTTTTGACTTCCTCGGCTGGAGCATTAAAAATTCCAATGCCTGAGACATCACTTCCATCAGAGATCGGACAAACCAGGGATAGCACTCCGTCGGCGCGGAGTGCAAAATTTCTGCGCCCGTGTTCCCAGATGATTTTTTCAGCCCCAGCCTCATGCTTCTTCGGTCCCGCCTTGAGAATCATGATGCAATACTGCCTGGTCTTGGCTAGCATCTGCTGCATAAACTCGTCGGTGATTGGTGTCATAGCGTTCTCCTCTTAATATGATCCTGGATGAATTCTTAGAATGTTTCACGTGAAACGTACCCTTACCTTGTCTTGCCTACCGCCTATATGCTACACTGCTTACGTAGAGCTAGGTCGTGTTTGCAAATCAGTCCTAAACTGAAAGGATGAGAAGAGGAGAACTAACGGATGAGCAATGGGAGAAGCTGTATCCCTTGTTGCCGCCGCATGCTATCCGGGTAATGGCACGCCTGGTCAATGAGTTGGAGAGTCGCTGCCGCGAACTGCATATCTCGCCCGAGGTGATGCGCTCCGAAATTACGAACCGCACGATCGGCGATGTCAATGTGCGCCTGATTACCGAGTGCGAGGGGACGGCGGGCGGTCCGGGTGACTATCGTTTGCTGGCTGATGAACTGGGCGTGGCTCTGCCTGGTGAAGAATTAGCAGGCCACGTGGCTACGGGCGAGACGTATCTCTGGCTGCGCGACCAGATGCAGCAAATTGAACGCGAACTGCTTCAGCAGGGAGTTGACCTGCGGATCTACGATATTCTGGCAACCGGCAATCGGGTTTTGCGTGCCCAACTGGCTGAACGCGTGCGTCCGTGGGGTATCACGGCCACCGCCGATCAGGTCTATCTCGGCCTGGGCGCGATGGATACACTTGATAAGGTGCTGCGCGGCCTGGCCCACGTTGCACGTGAAACGAATCAGCTGCCCATCGGCATTCTTTTCCCGGAACCTGGCTTTGGTACTCCCGAATGGCAGGCGAACTCGCATGGCTACACCCTGCACCGCTTCTCAACCTTGGCTTCCGATCACTTTAAGCTTACACCAGGGCAACTGGACGAGATGCTCCAGCAGTTTGCCGACCTGCGCGTAGTTTATCTGACCGTGAGCAGCAATCCTACAACGTTTGCTTACACGCCTGAAGAATTGAATGATCTCTTCGCGGTTCTTCGTCTGTACTGGCGGTCCGGGCGCGAGATCTACCTCCTGGCCGACCTGGCCTACATCGGTACAGGCGTGCCAGCCGATGACGTGGCGCGCATGGCAACCTTCGCCGATCCGGAGGTCTGGCCGCACACGCTATTCGCGCACAGTCTCTCGAAAACGCACACGCTGACCGGCGACCGCTTTGGCTGGGTGACGATGGGCAATCCGCAACTGGCCGCCGCACTCGCGCCAGCCTGGGCCAATAGCATGGCCTCACTCCCAGCAGACTGGCAATTGCGCTTCATGGCCTATGTGAAGCTGATCGACGAACGCCCCTGGCTGGGTGAGAAGTTGCGCGCCTTCTACGGCTTCCGGCGCAAACGTCTGGTGGAGCAGCTGCGCAAGATCGATGCTGAGCAGCACCTCTTCGAGCAGATCTACCTGGGCGACGAGGCAACGGTGTACAATTGGAGTCAACTGCGTCCCGGCGAGGATGCTTTCTCGCTCTTTGAGAAGACTGGTATCGCTGGCGTGCCCGGTTCCGGCTTTGGCTATAGCGACGACTTCGTACGTTTCTCGATCGGCGTTATTCCAATTTCTGAATAACTGATTCTACTTTGCCTGTACGGGGCTATACGTTCAGAAAAATTGGTAGACACGCACTGGGAAGATACGAACCTTGCAACGGTGGACTGGTCGCAGATGCGTCTGCTAGGCGATGAGCACATAGCGCGGCAGAAGGAGCGAGATGGGCAGGCCAAGGATCGCGAAACACGCCTCAAAGAGTTCGAGGATACGGTGACTGGTCTGCTTTTCGAGGGAATTTTTATTGCCATGCTCACCCACCGCTTCTTCAGCCGATGAGATCCAGAGCGACCCTCTCTTTTTCATCTGCGCCTGGATCTCTAGAGTATAATGCCCTGGTAGCCTTGTTCATGCTCTTGCTTGACCCTGCCTGTGCTCAGGTGGTACCCTTGATAAGAGAGAAAAAGGCACGTGTATCGGTCAGGTAGGCACGCGAGTGCCACCGGTCGTACTCTGGATGAGCCGGGTCGTGCCCTGCCAGCGCTGGCGTCTTTTATCGGCGTTGCTTGCTGCTGTTCAGTGGAAAACGTGGCTTTTTTCACGCGACGTTTCACGTGAAACGTCGCACCAGCCTTTGCCCATCTCAGGGCAGGCACTTTTCCCAGACAAAACGCAAGCATTGGACCAGGAGAAGAAGACTTCTGGACAGCAATAAGGAGAAATTATTTCTATGGCTACTCGTGTAGGTATTAATGGCTTTGGGCGCATCGGACGCCAATCGATGAAGGCGATGCTGGAGCGCCATGGTGGCGAACTGGAAGTCGTGGCGATCAATGATCTGACCGACACCAAAACCAACGCGCACCTGTTGAAGTACGACTCAACCTATGGCCGTTTCCCCGGTGAGATCGGGGCCACGCCCGATTCACTGATCGTCAATGGGCATAAAATCAAAGTGCTCGCCCAACGCGATCCTGCGCAAATTCCCTGGGGCGACCTTGGAGTCGAGATCGTGATTGAGTCCACCGGTTTCTTCACTGATGCCGCGAAAGCTTCCGCTCACCTGCGCGACGGGGTGAAGAAGGTCATCATCTCCGCACCCGCGAAAGGCGAGGATCTGACGATTGTACTAGGTGTAAATGAGCACGCGTATGATCCCTCGAAGCATAACATTATTTCTAATGCCTCGTGCACGACCAACTGTCTGGCCCCGGCTGCCAAGGTGCTTAACGATACCTTCGGCATCGAGTATGGCCTGATGAATACCATCCACGCTTACACCAACGACCAGCGCATCCAGGATCAGGTACACCCCGACTTGCGCCGTGCCCGCGCCGCTGCTGTGAATATTATCCCGACGACCACCGGCGCTGCGAAAGCTCTCTCCCTGGTGATCCCTGAACTGAAGGGCCGTTTCGATGGCATGTCTCTACGTGTGCCAAATCTGACTGTTTCGGTGGTCGATTTCGTGGCGACGTTGCGTGAAGAGACTTCCACTGCGGCTGTCAACGAGGCATTCAAGGCCGCCGCTGCTGGTCCGCTCAAGGGCATTCTCGACTTTACCGATGAGCCGCTAGTCTCTTCGGATTTCCGTGGCGACACCCACTCTTCGATTATCGATGGCCTGACCACCCAGGTGTTGGGCGGCAATATGGTCAAGGTTGTAGCCTGGTACGATAACGAGTGGGGCTACTCCTGCCGCGTGTCTGATCTCGCTGCTTTCCTCGCGCAGAAGGGTCTGTAACCAACGAGTACAACGGCGTACTCCCATCTCCGATGTTTCACGTGAAACATATCACTTGTAGGAGAAGATTTTGAATAAACAAACTATTCGCGATATCGACGTTTCAGGCAAGCGGGTGCTGGTACGGGTGGATTTTAATGTGCCCCTGGACGCCAAACAGCATATCACTGATGATACGCGCATCCGGGCGGCGCTGCCCACGATCCAGTATCTGCTCCAACATGGCGCAGCCGTGATTCTGATGTCTCACCTTGGTCGCCCCGATGGTCAGGTGGTCGGGAAGCTGAGCATGACGCCGGTTGCACAACGGCTCAGCGAACTTCTGGGCCAACCGGTGACGATGGCTCCCGATGCTGTTGGCAAGCAGGTTGAGGCGCTGGCTTACGCTCTAAAGCCTGGTCAGGTATTGCTGCTCGAAAATTTGCGCTTTCACAAGGCGGAAGAGAAGAATCAGCCAGAATTTGCCAAACAACTGGCCTCGCTCGGCGATCTCTATGTCAACGACGCGTTCGGCACCGCGCACCGCGCACATGCCTCGACTGAGGGCGTGACGCAGTACTTGCCGGGCGTGGCTGGCTTCCTGATGGAGAGGGAGATCAATTTTCTTGGCTCCGCCCTGGAAGATCCCAAACGTCCTTTCGCCGCGATCGTTGGGGGGGCCAAGGTTTCCGATAAAATTGCGGTGTTGGAGCGGCTGATCGGTATGGTCGATATCCTGCTGATCGGCGGCGGCATGGCCAATACTTTCTTGAAGGCTGAGGGTCACGAGATCGGCGATTCGCTCTTCGAGGAGAGCAAGGTCGATACCGCGCGCACCCTGATCGGCCAGGCTCACCAGCGTGGCATCACGTTTATTTTGCCCACCGATGTGGTCATCGCCGATCGCTTCGCCGCTGACGCGGAGCATCGGGTGGTGGCTAGTTCGGAGGTTCCGCAGGGCTGGCGCATCCTGGATATCGGTCCGGCTACGGTTGAGGCGTTTCGCCAGGCGTTGAGCAGCGCGCAAACGGTTATGTGGAACGGTCCCATGGGGGTCGCGGAAATGCCCGCATTCGCGCAGGGCACTGAGGCGATGGTTGGTATTCTGGCTCAGCGCACCGAAGCTGGCGCGATTACCATTATCGGCGGCGGTGACTCTGCGGCCACGGTTGAGCAGGCCGGGGCAGCGGATAAAATGACCCATGTTTCTACCGGCGGCGGCGCTTCCCTGGAATTTCTAGAGGGACGCGTCCTGCCCGGCGTTCAAGCTTTACAGGATAAACGCTAATGGCAGTACCGGTACGCGATGCAATTATCGCTGGCAACTGGAAAATGAACTACGGTCCACGCCGGGCCGCTGAGTTCACCTACGAGAGCATCTCCGAGCTGGGTATGCTGCTGAACCGCTATCCCTATGTGCTCTCGATCCTCTGTCCGCCTTCTATTTCGCTGATGGCGGTGCGCGAGGTGCTGGATGCCCATCTCTTCCGTCGCGTGGAACTGGGTGCGCAGAATATGTATTTCGAGGAGTCAGGCGCTTTTACCGGCGAGCTTGCGCCCGCGATGGTGCGCGAACTCTGTAGCACAGTGATCCTCGGTCATTCTGAACGCCGCACGCTTTTCGGCGAAACCGATGAGATGGTCAACAAGAAGGTACACGCGGCTTTCCGCCATGACCTGCGTCCAATTGTCTGCGTTGGTGAAGGCCTTGAGCAGTACGAATCCGGCCAGACCGAGGCAGTGATTCGTACACAGATTGCGCTGAGCCTGGCTGGAATCTCCTCGGAGGACGCGCCCAAAATGGTCGTGGCCTACGAGCCAATCTGGGCCATCGGCACCGGCAAGGCCGCGACCGCTGAGGGTGCTGGCCAGGTGGTTCACCTGATCCGCGAACTCTATGGCAAAATGTATGGGGAGAAGGCCGCGCGCGAACTGCGCATCCTCTACGGTGGCAGCGTGACCTCCGCTAATATTGCCGAGTTTATAGTTCACCCCGATATCGACGGCGCGCTCGTCGGCGGGGCCAGCCTCAAACCTGACTTCGTGGAGATCGTGCGCCAGACAATTGAGGTGATGCAGAAGCAACAGTAGGATCGTTACAGTCCAACTGTAACGATCCAGATGTAACTATGGGCATGCAGTATAGTAAACTGTATGCCCATTTGTTTAGACTAACGGATTTCATGTTAGTCTATGCGAAGATGTTGGAGAATATAATCGACGGTTTCTTCGGCTGTCTGTTCTGAAGAATCGATCCAGAGGCCAATACCCGCCATAGTTTTACGCAGCTCATCATCGAGATAGTGCGCCCAGGTTTCTCCTTGCGTGTTTTTGATGCGGCTCAGATCGCGTTGTTGAACAACCTCTAGCCGTGGAGCGAGAACGACCAATGAGCATGGCAAACCGCGCAGCTCTTCCTGAAGATGCTGCCAGCGTTCTCCTATGATGATATCGTTGAGTACAACTGTAAAACCGGCATCAAAGAAAGATCTTCCCAGGAGACACGTGTTTTTTAAACGCAAGCGAAGTTGCCGTGCTGCCTCACCAGATGGTTCACCCGGCTTGTCAACCCAGCTTCCACCTCCTCCATATCCTTTATCTTTCGCGTTAATATAACAACAATTCGCGTTTCTCCAGCCAATAGCCTGCCACGAGCGCGATCAGAATGCAATAGCAGGCTATCAACAACAGGCCGAACAGGCTAAAGAGATCGGCGTTGCCTGTGACGCTCAGGGTATAGCACTCTGCTACTGGCCAGAGCGGAATTTGCGAGATACTCAGAACTGTTTCCAGCCATGCCGGGATGGCAAAGACTGGTTTGAATGAGAAGAGGACCAGGGCCACCCAGGCCAGGAAATAGATGCGTTTGAGGCGCGTGGCCATGGGTGTACACAGGGCCACTGTCAGAACCGCGACAAGGATAGTGATGGGGATGATGCCGGCCGCGCCCCAGAAGAGTGTGCTTGCTGTGGGGTCGGTCAGGCGGTGGGCCAGCAGGACGAGCGCGAGGAAGAAGACGTAGAGCGGGATACGCAGCAGCGCCGCGGCCAGCATCAGTCCCCGGCTATACGCCGCGCGCGAGGTCAGGCGGGCCAGCAGCAGATACGCGCGGGCGCTGGTGGCCTGGCGCACCATGATTGTTGGCCCCAGAATGGCGAGCGCGCCCAGGCTGAAGATCGTGGTGCCATTAAAATAGGCGGTGCTTTCCAGATAGGGGAAGAAGAGTGCCGCGAGAAAGGCTACTACCAGGACAAACTCGCCCCACATCCAGCCACTGCGCAGGTAGCTGGCCAGGGTTAAACGTGCCACCGTCAGGCTTGGCGAGCGCAGCAGCCCTGCTTTTGCCTTCGTTGTGTGAATCAACTCTTCGCTCCTTCCGGAACTTTCTCGGTAGTTTCCGGCCTGGTGGCCTGGATATAGACCTCTTCCAGGGTTCGGCTGAGCGGGTTGAGCGCCTGGATCGCTACTTCAGCACCTACCAGCGCGGCCAGCACTTCTTGCTGAGCAGCCGCGTGAATCTTCAGCAGGTTGTCTTCCGTCTCCAACACATGCTCACCGATGCGCAAACGAGTCGCGACCTCGTTGGCGTCCTGATCGTCCCGCAGGAGGATTTCGACGGCGTCCTGGGTATGAATCAGCTCTTTGACCGCGCCGCGCCTGATCAGTTGGCCGCGTTGGAGAATAGCCACGGTGTCGCAGAGCGTCTCGACCTCAGCCAGATAGTGCGAGCAGATCAACAGGGTCTTGCCGCGCCCGCGTAGCTCACCAATAATCTGGCGCACCTTCCACTGGCTATAGGGGTCCAGGCCGCTGGTTGGTTCGTCCAGAATGAGGAATTCCGGATCGGTCAGGAGCGCCTGGGCGATACAGAGTCGCTGCAACATGCCCTTGGAGTAGGCGGCCAGCTTCTCATGGCCTGCCGAGCTCAGGTCGACCAGTTCAAGCGCCTCGCCGACGCGCTGGCGATTCGCTCTGTCCCATAAGTCAGAGATTTGCGCCATATAGGTAAGGTATGTGTGTCCCGTGAAACGCAACTCAACATATGGGCGCTCATGTAGATAGCCGATGCGCGGGTGGGCACGGCTGATCTTGCGTTCGCCCAGTACGGTCAGCTCTCCCTTTGTAGGCAGCATGAAGCCCATAATCAGGCGTACCAGTGTTGATTTGCCCGCGCCATTCTCGCCCAGCAGGCCGAAGCTCATGCCGCGCTCAATGCTCAGAGTCAGGTTCTTCAGCGCGGTGGTGCCGCCTTCGTAGACCTTGGTCAGATTCGTGCAGGCGACAACCGCGTCCGCCTCGCTTGCCGATGACATATATCTGTGCTCCTTGCCCATTCTCTTATCCTCGTGCCCGACCATTGTGGTTGACGTGGCTTCCCATAGAGGTTCAGATATGTACTCAAGTATAACATTTTCATGGGGTTGTGTTATACTGGGGAACTAGAAAAGCTGAGTCTGCTTGCGATGTTGATTTGTTAACCTTTCGCGCAACCTCCAGCGTCTTTATCACATTCTACTTACTATCTGTTTATTACGCATGATTCTGCCGTACCTCATGCTCTACCGCCTGCCGCGCAAAGGAAAAGTCTATGTCTGTGATGCAGTATGCTCAGCATCTTGTGTGTCCCATTTGTGCTTCTCAACTGACCCATACAGAGGGTACGCTCTCTTGTACTCAGGCTCATGCATTCGATGTTGCCAGAGAAGGCTATGTGAATGTTCTCCGCAAAAAGGTGATCGGCGATACCAAGGAAATGCTGCTCGCGCGCCGCAATGTTTTCGCTCAGGGCCATTATCTTCCCGTATCAGATGCTCTTAACGAGATGATCGCTGCCCATCTATCAGATCGCACCGTCCAACACAATCCAGCATCACCAGACGCCATCCTTGATGCCGGATGTGGAGAAGGTTACTACCTCAACCGCTTGCAGGCGTATCTGACCTCGCGCCAGTTGCCAACGACCTGCCTCGGTCTGGATGTCTCGAAAGATGCAGTGCGTCTGGCGGCCAGAGGGTGCAGCGAGGCGTTTTTTCTGGTGGCCAATCTCAAAGAGCGCCTGGCCTTCGCCGATAGCTCGTTTCAGGTGATCATGAATATCTTCGCGCCGCGCAATCTCCTGGAATTCGCTCGCGTGCTTGCTCCTGGTGGTCTATTGCTCGTTGTGATCCCTGCTCCTGCCCATCTCCAGCAGTTGCGCGCGGCGTTGCATCTGTTGAGTATTGAAGAGCATAAGCAGCAACATGTGGTTGAGCAGTTCGCGGCTCAGGGGCTATTCCAGTTGGAATCAACCCGCTCAGTGGAGTATGAATTGTGTTTGCGCGGGGATGAAATTTCCCAGCTCGTGACCATGACGCCCAACTACTGGCATTTCACTGATGAGATGCGTAGGGCCGCGAGCGATCTTTCGGAAATACGTACTGAGATTGCTTGCCTCTGCCTGGCGTTTCGCCGTAGCATTTGCCAGTGATCCTCATTGCATATTTTTGGTGAATCAGCTCAAATTTGAGATAACTCCCTTTGAGCTTGAAAGGTTTTGTAAAGCAGTCATGTTTGATCCATTTCACCAAAAATTTGCATGAACCGGCTCTACACCGTCCTTGACGTCCATTATAGAATAAGGGAAATGGGCAAATCATGAGAAAAATGAGAGAGTAAACAATGATGCGAGATCGTTTAGCAGAAGCTATTCAATTACGTGAAGAGGGACGGGCAAAACAAGATCAAGCCATTCTGGAGAAGGCACGAACGCTCCTTTTAGAGTTGGTTGCTGCCTACCCAGATGAGGCCGAAATCACCTATCAGACCGCAATCGTTCATGACAATTTGGGACTTGAACGAGAGTCCATTCCTTTCTACATACAAACCCTCACACAAGGACTCTCTGGACCCGATACTGCAACAAAACTCATGAAGCGTGAAAGAGCTTTTCTTGGCCTGGGAAGCACGTATCGTGGGCTAGGAGAGTATCAGCAAGCAGAGGAAACATTGCGTCGGGGTTTGAGTGAGTTTCCACAGAGCCGACCCCTCCAGGTCTTTCTCGCGATGACCCTGTACAATACGCAGCAGCACAAGGAGGCGATGGAACTCGTTTTGACCAACCTGATGGAGACGACCTCTGACGAAGCCCTTCAGTACTACAAACGAGGTCTTTTGTACTATGCACTCCACCTGGATGAAATCGGCTGATGGGAGAAAAGCGCGCTGGAGACTAATACACCTGCTCCAACAAATACGCGGGAGCAGGCTCGCAAGAGGGGGGGATCGAGACAGGACGCCCGGACGCACACAAGGGACGTCCATGCGTCCTGTCTCGGTCCCCGCTCGCTAGTACCCGCGCTCATCTTGCTCTTGCTGCGCGCGGTAGCGGCTCAGTAAGCCGTTCGGGCGCCCTCCGCCTGCTCCAACGCCCACTGGTTGTGGCTGCTGAGCCGGAGCTTCAGCGTGCGGCCAGAACTGGCCTGGTGCGGGCTGGGACGGTTGGAGCCCGGTACTGTGCAGCGGGTTTTGCGTGGGCAGGCCAGTACCGAAGCGGGACAGACGCGCGGTCTGGGGGTAATCCGGAGCGGGTGCGTTGAATGGCAGTTGCCCGGTGAAAAATGGCGCGGGTGCGTCGAATGACGACAATTGGCCGGTAAAGGGTGATGCGGGCATGTTGAAAGGCAATTGCCCGGTGGATGGAGCTGGCTGAGGCGTTTGTGGAACCTGGTTAGCCAGCACGCTTCTCAACGAGAAATGTGCCCCCGACGTAGTGTAAGCTGGCTGGAGCGGATTGGTATCCGCGAACATGCTGCTATTGGCAGCGTCTGCTATGAGCATACCGGTCTGAGGCACACTGTACGGCAGGTCTTCAGTGGTGCGTGACAGCCCGCTGAGCGATTGCTGGCGGAAAAAGCCCGCTGGCGATTGCTGGCTCGCTTGTAACTGCTCCCAGACGTTGCTGACCGGCTGGACAACTGGCTTGGGTCTGGCGGTGTAACGCCGACTCATGCCCCAGGCCAATGCTCCAAGCGCGAACGCGAGTAAAAGACTGAAGAGGACCAGCATTTGCTGGGTACGTGCGCTCAGGCCAGACGCGGATGTCAGAGCCGTTTGCGGTGTGCTTTGCCGCTGTTGCGTGGTCACCACAGAAGATGTGGATGCGGCTTGGCTCTGTTCCTCAGCCCGCTGCTTCAACGTCTTTTCTACACGCAACATACTCGCCGAAATGGGTGGGGTTGCTGGCACCGTTGTCGCTGTTGCTTGTGATGGTGGTGGCGCTTCGCCGCGATAACGCTGCATCAGCGCGATAACCTTGCCCGCCCAGAGATAGGATGTGGATGTGCCGACGTATGGATGCGAAATTGCGGAAACAGTGGTCAGGCCACGATTGATATAGACGCGTTGCAGCATAGGGAACCAATAGTTGACCGCTGCGGTGTATGAGGGATAGATGGTATAGCCGTCGTAGGCCGAGGGATAGCCAACGCTGCCGCGCACGCTGCCCGGATTGCGGTCGGCCAGCCCGACACCTGCCGCGCCGTCGTTAGTTTCAGTCCACCACACTGCCAGAGCGAAGGCATCATCGATATTCGCGGCCCGCGAAGCTGTTTCAACTGCCTGCCCGACGCCCGTCATGGGACTGCCCATGTGACGCAAAATGGAATCGACGGTGGCGGCTGGCAAGGACGGTGGCCCAACCACGCTATCGCTGCTGGTGGCATGGCTGGGAACCACTACCTGGTGCCACTGGTTGAGCAGGGCCACACCTCCGCCAATCAGGGCGATAATCAGGCTCAAGGCCAACACATGAAAGAGCTGCTGCTGTACGGGTCGTTTACTCATGTACCATTCCCTACAAATCCCAGCAGAGCCACAGGCACTTTTTCACGCCCGCCACAACCTCTTCCACCAGCATCCCTGCTCTGCCTACTACGGTGTGCAACTTTCAACGCGGGAAACGCCGCGCAGAGTTCACTACGTTGCGTTTCGCTAACACACCACGAAGAACAATCTCGCCTTTAGATGTACCATTATCTAACTTTATGCATTTTGATGTATTGTACCATGGACACGCGACCCCAAACCGTAAACGGCCATCCAATAGGTAGTATCTCCCATGTCCTTGCGCGAAATCTTCACTCGCTACAGCGCTTCGCGGCCCGAATTTGTTGGCGTAAGTGATCTGAACGACTGCGCGACGGAGGATTAGGAGAGATTCCCCATTCGGTAGACACTTTGGCTCCTCTCTTGTATCATCCACTTATGAGATAACTCTATCTTTGGTCAAGTTAGTCCTTAATAGAACAAAATATATGGAGATTATTGAAATATTTAAGGTACAGCCACGTAAAATTATAGGAGCATTCGCGTATGAGTAAACCCACACCACTACCCCAAACAAACACGGTTTCCGATTCAGACCAGCCTACCCTTCCCATGATCGTCATCTCTCATGCCATGAGAAAGGTTCCAGAAGTGACGGTCTTCTTCTGGATTATCAAATTGTTGACCACTGCGATGGGCGAGGTGACCTCAGACTACCTTGTCCACCAGATCGATCCGCCCATCGCGGTAGTTCTCGGAGCTTTTGGCCTGGCGGTCGCGCTGGTCCTGCAGTTCTCAGTGCGCCGCTATGTGCCATGGATCTACTGGTTAACCGTTGTCATGGTTGCCATATTCGGCACGATGGCCGCCGATGTATTACACATTGGGTTGGGCATCCCCTATGTCGTCTCAACCGTATGCTTTGCGGTCGCGCTGGCCATCATCTTCGCGGTCTGGTACATGAGCGAGAAGACCTTGTCTATCCATAGCATCTACACCCGTCGCCGCGAGCTGTTTTACTGGGCCACTGTCATGGCTACGTTCGCGCTTGGCACCGCCGCGGGTGATATGACCGCCGCAACCATGCACCTGGGCTACTTCACCTCAGGTGTGCTGTTTGCCGTATGCATCGCTGTCCCGGCTCTGGCCTACTGGCTGTTTGGCCTGAACGAGATTTTCGCCTTCTGGCTCGCCTACATCTTAACGCGACCGCTAGGTGCCTCATTTGCAGACTGGGTAGGGAAATCGCACGATTTCGGTGGTCTTGGGCTGGGTACGGGATGGGTCAGCCTGGTTTTAACGGTTGTGATCATCGGCTTCGTCGGCTATCTACACGATTGTAGCGTTCGGGCAACCTGCAGACCATCCACACGCTTAATTTACGCGAGAATTTTTCAATTCTCACCACGCGCCGTCCATAGGAGGGACGCTGCTTGCCCGCGTCCGGGGTGGGGTGGGAACGGGCCAGCGTGGGGAAATCATTGCTTTTCCCCACGCAACTCTCCTATAATCAGAAGAAAGTACGCTCTTATGCTGATTTAAGAAGGATATTGTCTAACCGGTCGCAACGTGATATGCTCTTACGCAATCACACTATTTCAGTTCGCCGGGTAGCGAACTAAGGAGGACATTTTATCTATGGTTTCTTCCCGCAGACAACTTTCTCCCTGTCCGGTGTGTAACCGGGCGGATCAAGTTAGAAAAATGCAAACGGCTTACGAGGCGGGCGAGCTGCATATTGCGCCACCCGCCATGCCCGAATCGCACGCATCTATGATGAAATATATCGGCGTTGGTATGATCCTGGTGGGCGTTGCGGCGTTTCTTGTCATCGTCATGCTCTCAACTAGCTCGTTCTCGTGGCTGCAAACGGGCCTGTCGCTGGCCTGCATTGTCGCCGCTCTGGTGCTCTCGTTTCTGGCTATCCGCCACATCGGCCAGGGCGATGAAGAGGCGCGCCGCCGCTATCCGGTCTGGGACCAGGCCATGGCAAACTGGACGCGTTTGCACTTCTGCGCGCGCGACAAAGTGGTCTTTGATCCACAGACCAACAAGGTTCTATCCAATGAGGCGGTGAAGTCGCTGCTCGATATGGACCGGATCGCCGGGCAGAACGCACCCGCGCAAATGGCGGTCTCCCACTAACATTTCAACCTTTCGTGCGGATACTCTCTCTGAAAAGAGCCGGGGAGCTATCCGCGCTTTTTTCTCCGTGTATGATGAAGACAGGAGAGACCTTCAGTGTTCTCCTCTGATCTTTTATTTCGCATGGGAGAAGATGTGTAGTGGCGTCGCAGACCCTCTTAAGCCTGGTCGCACGATTGCAACGGGTGATGTCGGTGGCTCAGGGACGGGCAATATTGCTGAACTATGCGCGTAAAAGTTGCGGCGCTCGCCTGGCGCTGCTCTTTGAGCTGGACAGCGAGCGCCAGGAGCTGGTGCTGCTGGAGCATAGTGGCCGACATCCGC